>Ga0182027_10009590_pt1 | contig 13875 bp, 11 predicted proteins | sample 712E1DmetaG_FD_121300 | JGI IMG/M metagenome (GOLD analysis project Ga0182027, IMG submission 121300) | Permafrost microbial communities from Stordalen Mire, Sweden - 712E1D metaG (Illumina Assembly) | ecosystem: Environmental > Terrestrial > Soil > Wetlands > Permafrost | place: Sweden...
GAACCTGATGAAATTCCTCACTCCCGACGGCAAATTTGATGTGGAGTCCTTCAAGTACGCCGTGGACATCATGATTACGGCGCAGGAAATCCTGGTGGACAATGCCAGCTACCCGACGGAGCGGATCGCCAGGAATTCGCACGACTTCCGTCCCCTGGGACTCGGCTACGCCAACCTGGGCGCGCTGCTGATGGCCAACGGCCTGCCCTACGATTCTGACGGCGGGCGCGACTTCTCCGCCGCCATCACGGCTTTGATGCACGGCGAGGCCTACCTCCAATCCTCGCGCATTGCGGCGGAACTGGCGCCCTGCGAGGGCTTCCCGGTTAATCGCGACTCCTTCCTGGGGGTGATTTCGATGCACCGCCAGTCGCTTCAGCACATCAACTCGCGCAACGTTCCCGAAAACATGTGGGAGGCCACCAAGAAGACCTGGGATGAGTGCCTGGCCAGCGGTATGAAGTATGGATACCGCAACGCGCAAGTCACGGTGCTGGCCCCCACCGGGACCATCGGGTTCATGATGGATTGCGACACCACGGGCATTGAGCCGGACCTGGCCCTGGTGAAGTACAAGAAGATGGTGGGTGGAGGTCTGATCAAGATTGTCAACAACGTGGTGCCCACCGCCCTGCTTAAGCTGGGCTACACGGACCAGGAAGCGTCTGAAATCGTCAATTACATCGACCAGAAAGGCACCATCGAGGGCGCTCCGCACCTGAAGGCGGAGCACCTGCCGGTGTTCGATTGCTCGCTGAAACCCGCCAACGGCAAGCGCTCCATCCATTACATGGGCCACGTGCGCATGATGGCCGCCGTGCAGCCGTTCCTTTCCGGCGCCATTTCCAAGACCGTGAACATGCCGGAAGAAGCAACGGCAGAGGAAATCTCGAGCGTATATACTGAGAGCTGGCGGCTGGGATTGAAGGCTGTCGCCATCTACCGCGACAACTCCAAGCGCTCGCAGCCGCTGAACACCTCCGACGCGAAACCGAAGAAAGAGGCGGATGCCGTGAGCCCGAAATCAGAAAATACCAAGGAGGTGAAGTCGGGACTCGAATGGCAAGCCAACCGACACAAACTGCCCGATGAGCGCCGCGCTATCACCCATAAGTTCGCGGTAGGGCAGCACGAGGGCTACCTGACCGTGGGCCTGTACGAAAACGGTCAACCCGGCGAAATCTTTATCACCATGGCCAAGGAGGGCTCGACGGTTTCCGGTCTGATGGATTCCTTCGCCACCGCCGTATCCCTGGCCTTGCAGTATGGCGTGCCGCTCAAAGTGCTGTGCGATAAGTTCAGCCACACGCGCTTTGAGCCCAGCGGATGGAGCCCCAACCCGGAAATCCGCTACGCCAAGTCCGTGATGGATTACATCTTCCGCTGGCTGGCACTCAAGTTTTTGCCCCGCGACGCGCAACCCCGGGAAGATGCCAGCGTGCAGTCGCTGAATGGCAAGGAAGCGGAAAAGGCCACCGAATTTGCTTCGCAGTTCTCTCGCGCCTCAACCGAGGCTCCGCCCCAAAGCGGATTTTCCAACTCCATGAGCCAAGGGGGACTCGTGGGTGTCAACCATAGCGACGACGCCCCCAGTTGCGCCGACTGCGGCGCCATTATGGTCCGCAACGGCGCCTGCTATAAGTGCCTCAATTGCGGATCGACCAGCGGATGCTCGTAGAAGGACAGTAGGCAGTAGGCGGACGGAAGCAGGCAGTGAAGCGGTGGTGGGTGCATTACGGAGCGGGGGTTGGTACTGGCTGGATTGGGAGGAGTCATGAATGCTGTCAGTGAGCCCTGCTGGATGGTATACCTAACCTTCGCGATCAGCGTGCTGACCTTGGTTGTTTTGTTCTGGTATGCATGTCTCACGCGTGGTATCGAGAAGGCCGCCAAAGAGCAGAGCGAGGGGCTCTCCAAGCCTTTGATCGTTGTCGTCTCCTCCCCTGACATTCCAAACAAGGATGAGGCGATTCTGGGCGGTGGCCTTTTCTCAGAAATTGGGGACCGGGTTTTGCTTATGAACATCGGGACAGGCCCCGCCCTTTGGGTGAACTGGTCTGCAACAGGCCAACATGCGACTGGTGAAAGTCGAGTATCAAGTTTGGCGGGCTTCGTGCCATACCTTAGACCCAATGAAACTGTTGACACGGAGCACTCTCGGCCCTACGTCTCAGGCTTGAACTATTTGACTGTCGAATGCAGGTACGAAAGCCTTAGTCGGACTCGTTATACGTCTTGGACGACCATCGGGGATCGGGATTCGAAGAACCACGCTGACCGTTTTAAAATCATGAGCTTTGAGATTAAGAGCAGGTAATCCGAAAACGTGCGGCACATGCATCGTGCTGGTTGCAATCCCTGCGAATCCCCGCAGGAGATTTATTGAGTAGCCGTGGGCAACGCCCCGCGAAATTCTTGGCAACGGGCACTATCCTGGTTGATCCAATGTTTGCGTTGAGCCAATGCGATTTGCAGAACTACCCCGCACTGAGGGATGTGCTCCCAGAGGACTATGCGGTCGAGGCGGGATTCGCCGTGCGTTGGCGCTTCAGTTCGACGGGATGGTACGTAGTTTTCGAGTTCCCGGACCTGCCGGACAATTTGAGGGAGGAATCGACAAGAAAAGTTGTGGACATCCACTCTCGATCGAGGCATCTCCGCCAAGTTGCCGAGGGATCCCCTGAGTGGAATGAGGCTTTCCAGGGTTTGAGCAACGACCTAGCGTCATCTCGAAAGATATTTGACTCGTTTCAGAAACACTTTGGGATTCGCTTGCGATGGGTGAAGACGACGAGACGCCCTCGTGGGCTGGTCTCGGCAATGTGCCTTATTGACAACTTAGGTGAAGTAACGCTCCAAGTAACTTGGCGCGACGTCTGGGCGGGCGATCTTGAGCGCCTTCCCGAGGCCGATCGCCCTCGATTCGAGGCAGCAATAAGGGACACCCTGCTGTGGGGACAGCACAGGATACAGCCGGTTCTGGATGCGCTGAATGAGAGGTTAAGCGAGCTTTACGGTAACCGCTTCAGAGGTCTATTTGTCTTCGGCTCCTATGCCCGACCGGATACAGGAATAGAACTTCCTGAGTCCTCCGATCTTGATGTAGCCTTAATCCTCTCCGACTTCGATAACGTTTACGACGAGAGGAAACGTATCGGCGACATAACCTATGATCTCTCCCTGGAACATGGGCTGGTCATCTCCGTAGTCCCGATTCGGGAAGCTGACTTTCGCGAGGGGCGGACAAACTTTACACGCGGTATTTCACAGTACGCGGTGCCGGTGCCCGTGAAATGAATCAGCACGCTTAGGCTCACTTTCGAAATGCTCACGAACGGCTCAAAGACGCTGAGGCAATGTTTTCCCTAAGTCGCTATGCGGGAACGGTTAATCGCACATATTACGCCATGTTTGAGGCGGCCTCGGCGATTCTCTCCAGCCGCGGATTGGAGTTCGATAGCCATCGGGCGGTGATTAGCAGGTTTGGTGAACTGTTCGTTAAGGGAGGGAAGATCGAATCGAAGTTTGGTCGATACCTGGCGCGAGGCTTTGAACTCCGCGAAGACGCGGATTATGCCATCGACGCCCGGGCCGAAATACCCGCTCAGACTGCTGAGGCGGAACTTCAAAACGCCCGCGAGTTTGTAAAGATGGCTCAGGATTTCTTAGGGGGATCGGAACCGTAACGCTGAAGGGAATCGAGAGGATGGCAGCTGCCTTGCTGATCAAGCAGTGCGAGGCAGGTGAGCCAAGGAATTGGGCGGGGGAAGATGGCACCAAGCCATTCTAAACACAGGCAGAATGGCTTGCGGGTGAGGCGGCGGTTGGCTGTGGGTGCAATGCAAAATCTTCACGCCACCGTGAGGTTCTTGCTTCGTAGCTGCCTTGGGGATTTGGCTAGCGCACGGCGAAGACCCGACCGTTGGGAGTTGGCAAACAATTTTGACCGTTAGCTGTGAGCTGTCGGCTGTAAGCTGTTTTGACGCTGGAGGTGATTTTGAGCGCAGTTAAAACACGTGAGAGGATTGTGCTGGACGTGGATGACGCGTTGCACGCGATCTGCTCCACGGGTAAAGGGCGCTGCTGGTTCTGTGACCGGCGGCTGCCACACGTGCAAGAAGCCGTACACACCGGATGGGACGTGCAACGCGTCGAGGGTGAACGCGTCGCCAGCATCATCCTGGTTTGCCCGAGATGCCAGCTCAAGCCTGAGGATTTGAACGCTCCGGAGCACTCCCTGGCCGCGCGCCTGTAACCCCCGCCTGCTGCGCCTCCCCCCGAAGCGGAATCAGGCGGCCAGCTCCTTGATTTCCCATCCCCTGAGATTCTTTTCAGCGCAGACGCGCAGAGGTTAAAACCATAGGCGCTTGCTATGCGTCTCAGCGCCTCAGCGGTGAGAATAAGGAGGAGTGATGAAGGTAATCGACCCGGTTTGCAAGATGACAATCGATTCGGAAAAGGCCGCCGCCACCAGCGAATATAAAGGCCAGACTATCTGCTTCTGCGCCAAGGGGTGCAAGGCCAAGTTCGATGCCGCGCCGGAAAAGTACCTGGGAAAATAGCTGAGTACAAATGTCTTGCCGCTGCCTTTCTTAAATCAGACTTGCTGCTTGCCGCGCGATGACCACATGCCGGTCTTGCTATGCATTCGCGTTGTGAGGGAGGATGCTGGTGACTTGTAGCCTTCCATGCGATCCTAGTCATTTCCGGTATACTACTTCCTTTCCTTGACGCACGTGAGTGTCGCAGCGCCGAGGGGTGAGTACCATCATGACCGAGGCGGTTCACGTGGCGCGCCGGCAGCAATACTGTGCGCTTTGCGGCCAACAGATGACGGTTATTGAAGTAATACTATATTCATAATCTACCCTGAAAGGATATTTCCATGGAACCCGAACGACGCTTGCTTTTCCAGAAAGTGGGACGCAGGGGTCTCGGCTGCCTGATCTTGCTGCTTAGTCTTGGTTTCGGAGTGTGGGGCCAAACGGAGCAGCCCGCGCCGCCGCCGCAGTCCGAAACCGTGCAGCCAGCACCGCCGGCGCCGCCCACGCCAGTGCAGTCCTTACCTCCGCAGCAAACCGTACTGGTACACGGCCGCAAGATCGCTTATTACGAGGCGGGGAAGGGAAGCGTGGTGATTCTCATTCACGGCCTGGGTGCGGACTCGCGCCACTGGGCCGCCAACATCGACGCGCTTTCCCGGAATTTCCGGGTCATTGCGCTGGACCAGATCGGCTACGGTAAGTCCGACAAGCCGGTGATGCGTTACACGGTCGCCAATTTTGCGGATTATCTTCACGGTTTCATGGAAGCGGCAAAAATTCCCCAGGCGAGTCTGGTGGGGAACTCGCTGGGTGGATGGGTGGCGCTGGATTTTGCCATCCGGCATCCGGAAATGGTGGAGAAGTTGGTGTTGGTGGATGCCGCGGGACTTCACCCGGCCGTTCCCTTGAAGCTGCCGAAGGGCGGATGGAAATCCCTTTCGCCGCTGAACACGCATTGGTTTTTTGATCTGATGGCGGCGAATAAGGAATGGGCGACCACCGACCTGGGGCCCAATTCCTTTGAGCGCCACGTGAAGAATGGCGACAGCTACACGGTGGCCAGCAGCGTGGCGGAAATGGCCACGGGCCGCGAGTTTGAAGACAAAAAGCTGGAGATGGTGAAGGTTCCCACCCTGATTATCTGGGGGCGTAATGATATGCTGATTCCTCTCGCCATGGGGGAGAATTTCAACAAGGGCATTAAGGGTTCGCAGTTGATGGTGATCGACGGCACCGGGCACATTCCCATGCTGGCCAAGCCTGCGGAATTTAACCAGGCGGTGCTCAAGTTTCTTTCCCCTGCATGAGGGGCGGTGGCGGTAGTGGCGGCATTTGGAATCAGGTCCCTTTCGAAACATAGGTCATTCCCGCGAAGGCGGGAAGTCCGTGGGCGGCGAATTTCCAAAGGCTGGAGGAATGGATTCCCGCCTTCGCGGGAATGACCGCACTTGGAAGCGCCCGTTTCGCGCAAATGAAAGCACTACCGGCGAAGCCTATCTGCTTGATAAGCCCCCGTCAATTGAGGCACTATGGATGAAGAGGGCGAATAGATGATCTTTCATGTCACTATGGAGAAGGCGGAGGACGGGTGGTTCGTGACGGAGTGCCCGGCGCTGCCAGGGTGTGTTTCACAAGGCAAAGACGAAAAAGAAGCCTTGGACAATATCAAGGAGGCCATTACTGCCTGGCTTTGGGCCGAGGATCAAAAGGCGGTTTCCGCACTCAAAGACCAGCAAAAGAGCCAGCCGATTGTAGTTGCCATATAAGCCGAGCGTTCCCAGTATTACCCTGTGCGAAAGAGGCAATGAGCTAGAATTTGAACTATCCGGCTATTGGTAGAGGGCAGCATATTGCCGCCTTCCCGCCGGTTCCTGGCGGCAACGTATAGAGGTTAATACGCACGTGGGCAAACTTGCGAACATTTCTGGCAAAGAAGCTGCGAAGGCATTTCAGAAAGCCGGATGGCAACCTGCGGGGCAACTCGGGAGCCATCTCGTGCTTATCAAGTCCGGCGTCAAAGCCAACCTTTCCATTCCCCAGCACAAAGAGCTTTCCATCGGGACGCTCCGTGCCCTTATACGTGCCGCGGGCACAACCGTGGAGGAATTCCTCGAGTTGCTATAATTTGAGTTAGGTCTGGCCCCCGAACTCGAATCGAGATTCGGAAATTTAGGATAATTCGCATCGATTAAGTAGTCAGAGAGGAAAGTAATCTTCATGATCTTGCGGGTGGCAGGGCAGGCACGCACACAACTCGCGCCGGCAATACTTCTTGCCTGGCTGGCGCTCGGGCCAAGCCTTGCCGGGGGAGTTAGCAAGCCCGATTTCAAGCCCGGCTACAACTTCTACTCTCCCCAGGAAGACGTGGAAATGGGGAAGGAAAACGCCGCCCAGGTGGACAGGCAATTGCCTTTATTGAACGACGCCGAGGCCCTGAAGTACCTCAACAGCCTGGGGAAAAAGCTGGTGGCTTTTGCACCCAACAACCATGCGGAGTATGCGTGGCAGTTCAGGATCGTCAACAGCGCGGAGATCAATGCGTTTGCCTTGCCGGGCGGGTACATCTATGTGAACCGCGGGGTGTTTGACGCGGCGGAAAATGAAGCCCAACTCGCCGGGGTGATTGCCCACGAATCCGGCCACGTGGTAATGCGTCACGGCACCCACATTGCCTCGCAGGCTGTCCTGGCGCAGGGAGGCATGGCGATCCTGACCAGCATTTTAGGCCAGAACGACAGCCTGACCAGTCAACTGGCGCAATTGGGCCTGGGTCTGGGCGTGGATTCGCTGCTGCTGAAGAATTCGCGCACCGCGGAAACGCAGGCCGATGAGGTGGGCACTTACATCCTATACCAGGCTGATTATGATCCCCATGCCATGGTGCAGTTCTTCCAGATAATTGCCCGTAAGTATCCTCAGCGCACGCTGCAATTTTTCTCGGACCATCCCAATCCCGAGAATCGCATCAGTGATGTGGACGCGGAAATTGCCCAGTTGGGCCCGCCTCGGGGCAGGAATGCAGACAATCCGGAATTCGCGGCGGTCAAGCAACAGTTGGCCGCCCTCGCTCCCCCGCCCCAGCAGAGAGGCACGCCAAAGATCGACGCCAAAAAGCAGCCCCCCCCCCTGCCCTCCGCGAACCTTGTTCATTACGATGGCAAGAAATTTACCCTCGACTATCCTGACAACTGGCAGGTGCAGCGTTCCGAGGACGGGGTCTTACTGTTTCCTCCCGGGGGAATGGTGACGGGCGTGGAGGGGGAAACGGCGCAGGCGTACGGCGCGGCGGTCAGCCTCTACGTCCCCCAGCAGGGAAGTTGGGGGCTGGTGGATGCGACCCAGGAACTCATCGAGTCGATGCGGCAGTCGAATCCCCAAATGCACATTTTGCAGCAAAGCGGCTTGAACCTGCGCGGCAACCCTGCCGTCAGCACCCTGTTGCAGAACGATTTCCCGATTGAGGGACAAAGGGAAACTGACCACTTGGTGACGGTCCGCCAAGGCGACTCCGTGTTGACTTTCATTTTTATCGCTCCGGCCAGAGCTTTTGAATCTTACGCTCCGACCTTCGACAAGATCATGCAGAGTATTGTTTTGGCGCGCTGAAGGATTGCTCCGCCCTCTGGCGAGTACAACCCCCTGCTGCGTAGTTTGCCCCACGATTTTGCTGACCTTGCCTTTCACGCTTTTCATCCGCAAAGCTAACTTTCTGAAACCAATATGGATATACAAGGCGCCTGGCCTCCCGGATGGCCGTTGTCATGCAGGAAGCAGGGGCGAAATGACAGAAACCACAAACTCGAAGAAGCTGCCACGCCTACCTGATACCCCCAGCCAGGTGGTTCGCCAGCATTGGTTGGACTTGTTCGATTTGAGTTACTCCACCCGGCGAGTGACCCGGCAAGAAATTGAGCCGGGTGTTCATGCCATCGTCATTCCGGCTGCATGCCGGAAGGGAATGGACAAGCATCTGGTCGAGGCGGAAGTCCGAATGGCGTCGGACCATGTTCCGGGTATGGCGCGGGGCGTGCGATTGGCGCTCGATCGGCTCGGCGAATTCGCTTTGACTATGCCCGTTGATTATTGCGGCTGGATGGGCGCATGGGGCAAGGACATTGCGGCGGGTGAAACGCAGGCCATGGTCTTTGTCGATCTTGCCTACCTGGAAGCCGCGATGCTCGCCCGCCTTTGGGATCATGGAGTGATCGTTGAGTTCAGCTCGCCTCTGGCGTTCTTCCGGCGCGGGGCATTGACCGAGTATACCAACATTTACGAAGCTGTGGCGCTCATGGTGGCAGAAGGCCATTCGCTGGCGGACACCGCGGATCAATTGGCCCCCGAAATCCTTGGTCGCCTGCAACTTTACGCGAACGCTTACCTTCAGCTCTCCTCCCTCTATACCCAAGCGGCATGGCAAATCGAGCGCGACAATTTTGTGGTCAAGATCCCGGGATCACGCCTCTCCCTGGCTTTGCAATACTGGCAGTTGCGGGATGACCATGCGTCCGGGGAAAAGGTCCTGCGCGCCTGGCGCTCCCGCATCGAGAAATTGCTGCAACAAGCGGTCTCCAGCCCGGACATCGATTTCCCGAAATCTTTTGCGGCGTGAATCCACAGATTACGCAGATTTCACAGATTAAGAAGAGGGGAAAGACAAGGCCCCAGGGGAACCGGTGGGGATGGTCCCTATACCTTTTGTGGTATCCCCGGCTTCCGTTTGAGCCTGTTGTGAGCCAGATTTATTACTGTCTTTGGCTTTTGTAAAGCGTGAAATCTGCGTAGTCTGCGGATATAATCCTCGACTGTGACAATGAACAACAATAAGGCGATGATATTCGTGCGAGTGTGGGCGGCGATTCTGCTCGCCGGGGTCGCGGCGGCGTCCGGGCAAGTGCCGGGGCAGGGTCCAGGGCAAAGTCCTTCACCGCCTCCGTTTCACATTCCCCACCTGGGAGGTTCCCGTCAGGAGCGGCCCCAGCCGGAGGCGCCCACGGAAGGGCAGGTCTACATCCTGCTTGGGTTTGACACGGGAGATTACATCCTGCCGCAAAGCGACGATGCCGCCAAACGTCTTGCGGTGTTTCTGACGCAGCAGGGAATCCCCGCGACATTCAAGGTGGTGGGCGAAAAGGCCCGCGTGCTCCAGCAGCGCCAGCGTCAGGATGTGATCACCGCGCTTGCCCAGCATGACATTGGCTATTACTCGAATACCCACAGCCAGCACCCCACAGTGGCCGAATATGAATCAAGCCTGGGCTGGCAAACGGGCGTGGAGGAATTCACACGCCGCGAGCATCCGGGATTTGACGATGTCGCTCACGTCTTCAGAAAGGCTCCAGTAGCTTATGGACAGCCGGGCGCGTCTTGGGCGCCACAAGCCTTCCCGGCGCTGCAAAAGTGGGGCGTGCGCGTCTATCTTGCTGAAGGCAAACAAGTCGGATTGCGGGGTCGCCCCTTCTGGTATGGGGGCCTGCTCAACATCTTCAATACGCGGGAGGGCGAGCAACTGCGCCCGGACGACAATTGGTCCAATCTGGACATGGCCAAAGCGCGATTCCAGGACACCTACCTCTCCATGACCTCGCGGAAGGCCGGCGGTGTCATCAGCCTATCCTTTCGTCCCTGCGAATTTGTGGAAAAGGAATCTTGGGGCGCCGTGAATTTCCGTGACGGAGCGAATCCGCCGCCCGATCAGTGGAAATCACCTCCCCTGAAGACGCCCGAGGAGACGGAAAAGGCTTTCCAGTATTTTGAAGGCCTGGTCCTTTTCCTGAAGTCATTCCCGCGTGTTCAGTTCCTTTCGGCTTCCCGCGCCGCGGAAAGATTTCGTGACCGTGCGCAAATGCATGCATTTGCGACGCAGGAAGTGGGCGCCATTGCCGGCCAAGTGGATTCCGAGGTATCGTTTCAGACGGGTGACAATTTTAATCTGAGCGCCAGTGAGGTTTTTTATGTGATCAACAAATTCCTGGCGGGAATGGTCCGGCGGAATGGAACGGAGCCGCTGCTGCTGGAGCGGACCCCCTACGGCCCGGCCTCGCCCCCTGACCCGCTCACCGCAAAATTGGCCGCGCCTTGGGGGCAGGTAGCGCGCACCGTGCTGGATGTTCAGGACGATCTGGACAAAACCGGACGTATCCCCAGCGCCATCTGGTTGGGCAGCCAACCTGTCCCTCCCGAGAGCTACCTGGTGGGCATCGCCCAAGCTGCCCAGAGCCTTTTGCAGAAAGCCCAACTGCCCGAGACCCTTACTTTTGCGCCTGCCCGCCTGGCCGCTGCGGATTATGTCGCCGATGACTCACCTGACCTCTGGGATTGGGTGATATTCCCCCACGGTTTCCATGCGCCGAAGCTGATGTCGCTCGCCAAGCTGCAAGCATGGACATTAAAGCCCGCATCGAAGTAGGTTAAAATATGAAATGACTGCGAAATTCTGGGTACAAATATGCGGATTTGCGCTACCATTTTCCATATTACGATATCATTGCTAATTCTTACATAGCACCTTCTCATTTAAAATCAATCCCTTACAATTTGGCCGAGTTTGGCTCTACGCTTGCGAGACATTTGCGTTGGCTAGTCGGGACCCAGCTTGGAATCCTAAGTTAAGGTGAAGAAAGCATTGGGAACCAATCCTGCACATTTCAGCGCGCGGCAGTTAACGCATGATCGTGCGCACCCGTTTGAATTTTTCATCGAAGCTTGCAAATATTCGAAGGCCTAATTTCTTGGGAGGTAGTATGCGAACTCGTTCCAGAATCAGCCAAGTCCTATTCGCAGGGGTTTTGGGTTTATTTCTCGCCAGTTTTGCCTATGGACAGCACGGCACGGGCGCCGTGACCGGGACGGTGACCGATCCCACGGGAGCTGTGGTTCCCGGCGCGTCCACGACCCTCATCAACACCCAGACGGGCGTGCAAAAAACTGACCAAACAAACGCGGCGGGGATTTTTCGGTTCGAATTTGTTACCGTCGGCACTTATAACCTTAGGATTGTCGCCAAGGGCTTTGCTGAATATGAGTGGGATGGTTTGATTGTAACCGTCGGGCAAACGGTTACGCATAATATCGCCCTGGAATTGGGGAAGACCGGAACCGTGGTGACGGTGGAAGCGGAAGGCGTACAGTTGGTGAACACCGCCAACGCTGAAATCTCCTCCCTGGTCAATCAAACGACCATCCAAAACCTCCCCCTGGAAGTTCGTGACGCCACGATTTTTGTGAACCTGGTGCCCGGTTCGGTGCCCAACGATTTCAATGCGTCGACGCGCGGCGCGTCCATCAACGGCATGCGCGGCGGCATGGGCAACTTTATGATCGATGGCAGCGACAACAACGACTACGGCCAAGGCGGCCGCGGCAAGGGCGAGACAGGAGAAATTCCCGGCGGTGAGGTAAGCGTTTCCCCCGACGCCGTCCAGGAGTTCCGCGTGGTCACCAACGATTTCTCCGCTGAGTATGGCCGCTCGGGTGGGTTTATTACGGACCTGGTCACCAAGTCCGGCACTAACCAAGTCCACGGCTCGTTGTTCGAATACAATCGCAATTCCGCCACCACCGCCGATGACTTTTTCTCGGCCCGCTCCGGCCTGCACGACCAGTTGATCCGCAACCAATTTGGCGGATCCATCGGCGGCCCCATCAAAAAAGATAAAATGTTCATTTTTGGGGCCATTGAATCGCAACGCCTCCGTGCGGGTTCGCCCTATACGGGGACGGGCGTTACCCAGCAGTTTGTGGAATTTGTCCAAGGTGGCGGCTTGGCAAATTACATGAACCAATATGTCTTCACCTCTGCCAATGGATATCCCCCGATGGATTGCTCGAGTCCTTCGAACTATGGTTGCTCGCTGGGCCCCATCTTCTCGCAGCTCGATTCGAAATATCCGATGCCCAGGGCAACCCAAGGCATCAACGTAAGCTGCCCATCGGCCCCTTCCGCCTCCGCGCCGGCCGCGTGCCAAAGCAGCAGCCCCCTTTTCGCCCCCTTCTCATACCCGGTGCCGATGTTCGGTGAATTTACCTACATCGAAAGCACCAGCCTCAATGGCCTCCGGCCGGACGTTCGGTTCGATTACAATATCAGCAGCAAGGATGTGTTCACGGCCCGCTACGACATGGACAATTACCCGAACACCACGACGGGCAACGGTGGCGATTTCGCCAATCCCGGCTTTCCAACCCTCAACAACGCCAGAGCGCAGAACGCGGGAGTCACCTGGACGCACACGATCTCGCCCAGCATCGTCAATGAGGCCAGAATGAGCTATCTGCGCAGCAGCGCCCCATATCCCTGCGCGCACTGCGAAGTACCGAGCATCGGCTCAGCGGACGCCCTCTGGACCGGTTTCGGCAGCAGCGGCAACTCGCCGCAGTTCTTCACCGAAAATACTTTCCAGTGGCTGGACAATCTCTCCCTCAGCCATGGCCGGCATACGATCAAGGCGGGCGGCGAATACCGCCGGACGCGCAACGGCTCCGCTTTCGAGGCGGAGTCCAACGGCTATTATTTGATGTGGGATACGGAAGACCTGCTCACCGACGGCGCGATGGGTGACTACTATGGGCTGGGGGGGTTTTATGTGAGTGAGGGTTCAGTGAATCCTTCTTCCCCCACGCCCGCCTTCCCGGAATACTATCGCGGCTATCGGGGCAATGAGTTTGGCTTCTATGGGGAAGACGCCATCAAGGCGAATAAGAATCTGACCATAACGATAGGCCTGCGCTGGGATTATTTTGGCGTGCCGCACAACTTCCGGCCCAACATCGACTCCAACCTTTACGACGGCTCATCCAGCTTTAACCAGTGCAGAAACAATGCGGCAGGCAGCCTCCGCTGCTTCCCTGGGGACACGTCGCCCACCGCTCCCCTGGTCAGCAACAATCCCAATTACCCCATCAATCCTTACACTGCGTCGGTGTTCAGCGGCCAATTCATTATCAAGAACAGCGACGTCTGGAACAAGGACGCCAACAATTTCGCCCCGCGTTTCGGCCTGGCATGGGATTTGTTTGGGAACCAGAAGACCGTTCTCCACCTGGGCGGGGGTATCTTCTATGACCGTATGTACAACAACATCTTTGAGAACATGCGCTTCAATGGCCCGCTGTTTGCTTTCGCTGAAGCCGGTTACTTTTACAGTGGGACGGTGCAGGGTCCGTTCTCCACACCGGGCTTTTACTCCGTCCCCATCAGTATCGCTCAGTTTGCCCCGTACGGAGCCACGCCCTCCGCGCGGCAGATTGACGTGAACATGAAGGCGGCATACGACGAACAGGTGAATATTGATCTCCAGCGCCAATTTGGCCCCAACTGGCTGTTTGATGTGGC
>Ga0182027_10009592_pt1 | contig 13874 bp, 16 predicted proteins | sample 712E1DmetaG_FD_121300 | JGI IMG/M metagenome (GOLD analysis project Ga0182027, IMG submission 121300) | Permafrost microbial communities from Stordalen Mire, Sweden - 712E1D metaG (Illumina Assembly) | ecosystem: Environmental > Terrestrial > Soil > Wetlands > Permafrost | place: Sweden...
ATAGCCTTTGGCATGGCAGCGTTCACAATCACCCTGCGCCAGGCCTACTGGTATAGCATCGCCGGCGCCGGCTTCGCGGTCTACGCGGTCCAGGCCGTGAGGCGAAGCGCCCGGTAGCGCCTCTCCGGCCGGATCGGGCCGGTCTGCCGACGGCGTACATTTCGTTTCCGCGGCGCGGTACTTCGCGGCTCTGAGGCGCAAGCGGCTAACAGGGTGAACGTTCCCGAATTGCCCATCCCCTTGACAGTCGTTCCCAAAACTGGGAACATCGAAGCGTGAAGGTTTTCGGTGAGGCCGTCATCGCGGGGTTCGCGCGAAAACACGCAGCCTCTCGTGTGCCTTTGAAACGGTTCGCGACTATCGCCCGCGCCGCCCTTTGGCCCCACTTTCCCGCGGTCAAAGAGACATTTCCGGCCACCGATTACGCACCGGCCACCGGCACGCCGATCTTCAACATCGGCGGAAATAAGTACCGGCTGATCGCGCGCGTCGATTTCGAAGAGCAGTTGCTCGTGATAGAGACCGTTCTAACCCATCGGGAATACGACCGGGAGGATCTGTAGCCATGCCCACCGCCGCCTACGAAGAATTGCTCGTCGAAACCACGCCTCAGGTGATCGACACTGAGGCGCAGTATCGCCAGATTGCCCGCCGGTTCGGCGATCTGGTTGGCAAAGGCCGGGCACGCTCCGCGCAAGAAACCAAGCTGCTGCGCCTCCTGGCCTTGCTGGTCGAGGACTACGACCGGCGCCACGCGCTCCCGCCCGACAATGGCGCCCCCGCCGAGAGGCTCCAGTTCCTCTTGGAGCACTCCGGGAAAACGCCAACCGACCTCCAGCCCGTCTTCGGACAGCGCAGCCACGTGCATGAAGCTCTCACCGGGAAGCGCGCCATCAGCGCTCCGCAGGCGCGCAAACTCGGCCAGCTCTTCCGCGTCAGCCCCGGGCTGTTCCTCTAGTACTGAAATGAACTCGGGGACCGTCCCTGCGTTTCCGCGGCGCGGTACTTCGCGGCCCTGAGGCGCAAGCGGCAAACAAGGAGCGCGTCATATGGCGCTATAATGAACGACAGAATGGCAAGCGAACTTCAGGCCGTTATCGCGGAATTGGGGGGCGAGGGGACGGTGGGCCGCACTGTTCGGACCGACAACGACCTTCGAACGGCCGTCCGCGAGGGTTTTCCTCAAGAAGTCGTGGGAAGCGTGATGAGTTCCGCCGGGTTGACCCTAAAGGAACTGTCGGCGACCCTCGATCTTTCGCCGCGCAGCCTCCAGCGGCGCCGGCATCAGGGCCGCCTGGCGCCGTATGAGTCCGACCGCCTGTACCGGCTGGCGCGCATCGTTGCGCTCGCCAAGCAGTACGTCGGGGACGAGGAAACCGCGGCCCGGTGGCTCAGGCGGCCAAACCGGGCGCTCGGCGGACAAATTCCCCTCGAACTGCTCGACACCGAACTGGGAACGCGGGCGGTCGAGAACGTTCTGGGCAGAATCGCGTTCGGCGGCGTGAGTTGATTCGGGTCTACGGAATCGTCCGGGAACCTTTCTCAAAGACGCCGCTCGCCGGCGAAGGCTCTTATCGGTTTGGAGGCCGCTGGTCGAGCCCGGGCACGCGCCTATCCTATACCGCGGAACACCTTTCCCTGGCCATGATCGAGTACTTTGTCCACATCGAGGCCAGTGACCCGCCCAAGGACCTTGTGGTCGTGGCCGCCGATGTCCCGGATCACGTCTCGCGGATGGTCCTCACCCCGCGGAAACTGCCCTCCAACTGGCGGCAAGTCCCCGCTCCGCCGGCCCTTGCCGCAATCGGGGACGCCTTTGCCGCCGGAGGTAAGAGCGCTATCCTGGCGCTCCCCTCGGCGTTGGTCCCCTCGGAATCGAACTGGCTTCTCAATCCGCTTCACCCGGAATTCGCGGATATCCGGATACGGCCCGCTGAGCCGTTCCACTACGATTCCCGGTTCTTCGCCTGATATTCAACTTGTCACGCTGGGGGTCGGACCTCGGCGGCCTGGATCGTGCATTCGGGGAAGGTCTCCGACCTCCAGCCCGCTTTATCCGCGCCTCGGCCCGCCCCACTCTCGGCGCCCCTTCCTGTTACCATGAGGCTAATCTTATGTGCCTCGCAATCCCCGGAAAAGTGGCGGAGCTTTACGAAGCCGGCGGCGTCTCCATGGCGCGCGTGGATTTCGGCGGCATCGCCCGCGAGGCTTGCATGGTCTACCTTCCCGACGCGCGTCCCGGTGAGTACGTGCTGGTGCATGCCGGTTTCGCCATCACCAGATTGGACGAGGAAGAAGCTCGCCGCACGCTCGCGGATCTTGAGGCCTTGGCCGAGCTTGCCCCCGAAGAATGAAGTACGTCGACGAATTCCGGAATCGCACGCTGGCCCGGAAGCTCCTCGCCGAAATCCGCCGCACCGTCACCCGCCCCTGGGTAATCATGGAGGTGTGCGGCGGCCAGACCCACTCTATCGTTAAGTACGGCATCGACCAGCTCCTGCCCCCCGAAGTTGAGCTGGTGCACGGGCCCGGCTGCCCCGTCTGCGTCACGGCGCTCGAATCCATTGACCGCGCCCACTCTCTCGCCCGCCGTCCCGGCGTAATCTTCTGCTCGTTCGGCGACATGCTGCGCGTGCCCGGTTCGGATGGCGACCTCTTCCGCATCAAGGCTCAGGGCGGCGACGTGCGCGTGGTGTATTCGCCGCTCGATTGTCTCAAGGTGGCCCGCGCCAACCCCGCCAAGCAAGTGGTCTTCTTCGCCATCGGATTTGAAACCACCGCCCCCGCCAATGCCATGTCCGTCTGGCAGGCGCGCGCCGAGGGCCTCGCCAATTACTCCATCCTGGTCTCCCACGTCACCGTGCCGCCGGCCATGACCGCCATTTTGGAATCGCCCGGCAACCGCGTGCGCGCTTTCCTCGGCGCCGGTCACGTCTGCGCCGTTATGGGATGGGAGGAATATGAGCCGCTGGCCGCGCGCTACCGCGTCCCCATCGTCGTCACCGGCTTTGAGCCGGCCGACCTGCTCGAAGGCATCCTCATGGCCGTGCGCCAATTGGAAAGCGGACGATCTGTGGTCGAAAATCAATATGGCCGCGCCGTGCTTCGCGAGGGCAACCCAGACGCGCGCCGCATGATCGCCCGCGTCTTCGAACCCTGCGACCGCGCCTGGCGCGGCATTGGCGTCATCCCCGGCAGCGGCTACCAACTGCGCGAGGAGTTCGCGGCCTTCGACGCCGCCCGCGTTTTCGATCTGGCGGGCATCATTTCGCATGAGCCCGAAGCCTGCATCAGCGGCCTCGTGTTGCAGGGCGCCCGCCGTCCGCTCGATTGTCCCGCCTTTGGGACTTCGTGCACCCCCGAAACGCCGCTGGGCGCCACCATGGTCTCCGCCGAGGGCGCCTGCGCGGCTTACTACAACTACGGAAGGCGCCGATGACCGATTTCACGCTCTCCTGTCCGCTGCCCATTACCGAACGCAAGACCGTCGTGCTGGGCCACGGCAGCGGCGGCAAGCTCAGCGCGCGGCTCATTCGCGAGGTGTTTCTCCCCGCGTTCGACAACCCTCTGCTGAACCGGCTGGACGACCAGGCCGTGCTCCAAGCCGGCGCCGCCCGCATCGCCTTCACCACCGATTCCTTCGTGGTCACGCCGCTGTTCTTTCCCGGCGGCGATATCGGAAAGCTGGCCGTCCACGGCACGGTCAACGATCTTGCCATGAGCGGCGCCGCCCCGCTCGCCTTGAGCGCCGCCTTCATCCTCGAAGAAGGCTTTCCCATGGAGGAACTGGCCCGCATCGTGGCTTCCATGGCCGAAGCCGCGCGCGCGGCCGGCGTCCCCATCGTCACCGGCGATACCAAAGTGGTCCCTCGCGGCGCGGCCGACGGCATCTTCATCACTACCTCCGGCGTGGGACTGGTGCCCGCCGGCGTCAACATCTCCGCGTCCTTGGCGCGTCCCGGCGACAAGATCCTGCTCAGCGGCAGCATCGCCGACCATGGCATGGCCGTCATGTCCAAACGCGAGGGTCTGGAATTCGAAGGGGACATCCAATCCGATACCGCCGCTCTCCATCGGTTGGTCGCGGAGATGGTCGCCGCCGGCGAGATTCACGCCCTGCGCGACCCCACCCGCGGCGGTTTGGGCGCCACCCTGGTCGAGATTGCAACGACGGCCGCCATCGGCGTGGAAGCCGAGTCCGCCGCCATCCCCGTGCGCGAACCGGTCCGCGCCGCGTGCGAGCTTCTGGGGCTCGACCCGCTATTCGTCGCCAACGAGGGCAAATTGGCCGCCTTCGTAGCCCCGGAAAGCGCCGCGCGCATCCTCGAAGCCATGCGCGCCAACCCCCTCGGCCGCGACGCCGTCCTCATCGGCGAGGCCGTCGAATCGCATCCCGGCATGGTCCTGCTCAAAACCGAAATCGGAGGCACGCGTGTGGTCGATCTCCCCTTCGGCGAACAATTGCCCCGGATCTGCTGACCTGCGCTAGCCTATGGGTTTTTTTGACGCGGAGAAAACCTTCTAAGAAAACGCATTGGCACATTCCTCCGATCCCTCGGCGCCTCGGCGGTGAATTCCTGCTCTTCTCTGCGTCTCCGCGTCTCCGCGTCACCCTCTTGCCCGCAGCCGCAAGACTCCCGGCCGGTCTATTTCTTCTTGCTGTCCGGCAGCATGAAGACCTTGTCGCCGGGGTGCACCAGGTTGAGCCGCTCTTCCACCACCCGCTCCTGCTCCGTCTGGTCGGCCCCCAGCCGGTCGATGCGCTCCTGTGCGCGTTCGACGTCGTTCGTCAGATCCGCGTTGCGCTTCTGCGCGGCCTGGATCTGCCGCTCTTTGTCGAATAGCGCCTGCAGTCCCTTGGGCCCCGTCAGCGTCGAAACGGCATAAGTCGCGACCAACAGGAACGTAATTGCGTAAGCGAGTCTGGCAAGCCGTTCTTTCATGTTGCAGATGGCCTGGAACATAATAGTAACATCGCGTGGGCGATTCTATCGACTAGTTTTCCATATGACCGACAAGATCGTAGTGTTGAGTACTTGCGCCAGCCCCGAGGAAGCCGAGAAACTCGCGCGCCTCCTGGTCGAACGGCGCCTGGCCGCCTGCGTCAACGTGGTCCCCGGCATCCGCAGCTATTACCGCTGGGAAGGCCAGGTCGAGGCCGCCGACGAGTGCCTGCTCGTCGTCAAGTCCGCGCGCCATCTCTTCGACGCCCTCACCGCCGCGCTCGAAGCCGCGCATTCCTACGAGGTCCCCGAGGCGCTCGCCATTCCCATCGTCGAGGGCGCCGCCAATTATTTGAACTGGCTGGGCGCGAGCTTGCGCTCCCAGAACGGCCGGGACTAGTGGCAGATCCGGTACAATCGGGTTTGGGCGCTCAACTTACGCCAGGACTGGCGCTGATCTTCGATATGGATGGAGTGATGCTCGATTCCAACGGCGTCCATCGCGAAACTTGGATCCGGTTTAACCGGCGGTTCGGGTTGGAGACTACCGAAGCCATGCTTCAATTCATGTATGGCCGGCGCAACGACGAAATTGTTTGCGGCTTTTTCGGCCAGGACTTGCCGGCCGCCGAAGTCGCCGCCCGCGGCGCCGCCAAGGAGCGTCTGTTTCGCCGGACCATGGCGGGCCGCGTCGAGGAATTCCTGACTCCGGGCTTGAGGGAGTTCTTGGATCGCCATCGCGAGGTCCCCATGGCGGTGGCCAGCAACGCCGAGCCGGAAAACGTCGACTTCGTCCTCCAGGAGGCCAAGCTCGCCCCCTATTTTCGCGCGGTCCTCAACGGCCACCAGGTTCGGCGGCCCAAGCCGTTTCCCGATATCTACTTGCGCGCGGCTGAAATGCTCCATACCCCGCCCGCCGATTGCATCGTGTTCGAAGACTCGCATTCCGGCGTGCAAGCGGCGCGCGCCGCGGGGATGCGCGTCGCCGGCATCGGTTCCACGCACGACGTTCTGAAGGGCGCCGCCCTTACCGTGGATCACTTCCGCAGCCCGGAATTGGAAGTATGGTTGGAAGCTCAAGACCGCGCCTATTGAGAGGTCCGTGCGCGTGGGCCGCGCTGGCGGTCCTGGCGTCCTGGCCGGCGTTATCCCAGACCAGGCTATCGCTTGAAGAACTCGGCGCCCGCGGACCGAAGCCCGATTTCGCTCCCGCCCATCGCGGCCAAAGGGTGCTCGTTCGCGGCGTGGTTTCCTCGCCCGCTTTTCACTTTCCCGACTATAGTCTGCTGGCTATTCAGGCCAACGGCTGGGGCGGCGCGCTGCACGCCGGCCGGGGCGAGGCCAAGTTGGACGCCTTCGTTCCCGGAGACGATGTCGAGGCTGAGGGGGTGGTCTTCGGGCTGGCCGGCACGCCCATGATCGAGGTCGGTCGCATCCGCGCGCTGGGCCGCACCCAACCGCCCGCCCCTATCGACGTTCCCATCGAGACCCTATGGAGTTTTCCCGGTAACCTTCGATTCATGGGGCGGCTCGTCCATGTCGCCGGCTCTATCACCGAGGAGTCCGACACGACCGCCGGCGGCCAGGTGGTTGTCGGGGCCAAAGGAAAGTTCTTGAAGCTTTTCTTCCCCAGCGCCTCCGGCCAGCCCGATTTGAGCGCCTTCGAGCTTGGCGGCATAGCTTCCGCAACGGGCGTGGCGCTGCAATTCTGTCCGATTCCTCCCTACGATCGTTTCTTCGAAGTGCTGGTCTCGGACCCCGCCACCGTGAATGTCTCCATTCCCAAGCCCGAGCGGCCTTTGTTTGCGGTCCCGCCGCTGGCGGTGGCGTCCGGGGTTGCCGCGATCCTGCTCGGCGCCCTTTTTCTGTGGGGCCGTGAACGCCGCCTCCGCCGCCAGCGGGAACGTCTGAAGAAGATTTATCAGCTTGGCGAGGAGATCCTGAGCTCCCCATCGGCCGCCGCGATTCTGAAGCGCATCTCGGCCGTCCTGCCCGCCATCCTGGGCATCACCCGTGTCCATTTGTTCGTCCACAACCGCGCCGCCAAGACGCTCGACAGCGCCGCGGACGATAGCGGCTTGCCGGTTTCCATCTCGCTCTCCGATCCTCCCGCCGGGCCTCCAGCCGGCGCCGTGGCGTGCTTCTCCTACCGAACCCTGCTGGCCGTTCCCGACATCGAGCGCAGTCCCTTCCCCATCGCCGGGAACGCCGGCGCCCAGGTTCCGCGCTCTTTGCTCTTCGTGCCCATGCTCGCGCAAGGCGAGGCCGTGGGCGTGCTCGAACTCGACCAGGACGGCCGCGCCCGCGATTTCACCCCCGACGAACAGGCCCTCGCGCAGCACCTCGGAAACCAGATCGGCGTGGCCATCCGCCTCCAGGACCAGCGCTCCGTGCAGGAACAGCTCTTTCGCACGGAGAAGCTGGCGGCCGTCGGCCGGCTTATCTCCGGCATCGCCAATGAACTGCGGACGCCTTTGTCCTCTATCTCGGAATTGGCCGCTAAGGCGCTCGAAAGGGCCGAAGCCGGCGGCGCGCCCGGCAATGAGGTGTCGGCCATCTCCGCCGAAGTGGGCAAGGCCGCCGGCATGGTCGCCCGCCTCGTGGCTTTCGGCGGCAGCGAACTGGTCGAGGTCCGCCCGGTGTGCGTTTCCGCCTTGCTTCGCGACCTCATCGATTTCCGCGAGGGCGATTGGAAGGCCTCGGGAATTCGCATCGTCGATCTGACCTCGCCTGAACCCCTCTTCGTGCTCGGTTCGCAAGGCCAGTTGGAGCAGGTCTTTCTGAATCTCCTGGTGCACGCCGAACAGTCCCTCGCGGATGCCGCCTCGAAAACCATTTCCATCCGCAGCGTTGTGCTTAACAAGCGGCTCGTTGTGGAAATCGCTTTTGCCGCCCCGCCCGAGTCTCACCGCGCGCAGGAGACGGCATCGCTTCTGCGCGTGATCCGCGGCGTCATCGCCGGGCACGGCGGAGAGGCGCGTCTGGTCCTCAAGAACAACCAGGATCCCTGTTTCGAAGTGGAATTCCCGATAGCCGAGGAGCGCGCCACGGTGGCCGCCGGCCCCTCCCACAACCCTGCCCGCCGTATCACCGCCATGGTCATCGAACCCGACGACGCGGCCCTCCGGCAGTTGTCGGCCCTCCTCACCGCGCAAGGCTGCCGCGTGATTCCGCTCGACAACGCCGACGCCGGCCTCGAGCTGGCCCAGAGGATGCGCTTCGACCTCGCCTTTTGCTCGGTCCACGCTCCCGGCCTCAATTGGGTCGAGCTTTCCGAGCGCATGCAAGACCGCATCGGAGGCTTTGCGCTGCTCTCCGACCGCTACGACGCCGAGCTTAGCGCCGATTTCGAAAGCCCCACCCGCTTCGTTCTGCCCAAGCCGGTGCAGGCGCCGGACATCGAGCGCGTCCTATACGCCGTTGAGCGCCCGGTCACTGCCACTTAAGTGAATTCGTGGGGCGGGCCTCCTGGCCTGCCATGCCGTCATTCCTGGCGGCATCCTCCCCGTGGTTGGCGCGTACCCGCGGCAAGAAAGCGGGCAGGCCGCGGACCCACGCAGGACTGCCCCGCGCCCTTTAGCGCCTGCGCTGCAAGTACGCTAGACTAATCGGTATCCAAGGTGGAGATCCTTGTTGAAGAGCGCTGTCTTTCCAGCCATACTAGCGATTGCCTTTACAGCCACGGCGGCGTCCCCCGAACAGGGGCAGCTCGACGGGAGTCCCACCTTGTTCGCCGTGATGGCCGCAATCAATGCCGCCGGGTACTCGGCCGACCTCTCTTCACCCAATAACAGCCCTCTGCGGGACCAGGTCCGCGCTGAGATTCTCAAGAAGAATCCCCCCAGTCTGGCGGCCTTGAAAGACTTCTTCGAGAAGCACCGCAAGCGCGGCGATGGCGCCGATACCGCTGAGTTGAGCCAGTACATCTCGTTCGCCCTCAGCGTCAAGGGTCCGCCCGACTTCAATTTCACCCAGCGCGACGTGGATGTTCCGCCCGACGTAGTCCCCCTCAAGAGCCTCTCCGGGCTGCTGGCGCAGTTTTACAGGGAAGCCGGCATCGACGATATGTGGGAGCGCGCCCAGCCTGCCTACGACCGTGAGATCGACCGCCTCCACGGCCCCATCTCCGATGCCAAGCTGCACGTGGATGCCTATCTGCGGCATGTGTCCTCCGGAATCGACCGCAGCCACTTCCAGATCTTCGTCGAGCCGCTGGCCGCGCCCAATCAAGTCCAGGCGCGCAGCTATGGGCTCGAGTTTACCGTGGTAGTCACCCCCGCGGCCGCCCCGCGGGCCGTCGATATCCGCCACGAGTACTTGCATTATCTGCTCGATCCGCTTTCGACCCTCCAGCAGGAGGTCCTCGATCGCAAGAAGGTCCTCAACGAGGAGGCCCAGCGCGCCCCGGCCCTCGACCAGCCCTTCAAGGAGGATTTTCTGCTGCTCACCACCGAGTGCCTCATCAAGGCGATCGAGGCCCGCTTGGACCGCCGGCCCGACCGCATCGAGCAGGACCTGCGCCAAGGCTTCATCCTCACTCCCTATTTCGCGGACGCCCTCCCGGCTTATGAGAAGCAGCAACAGCCCATGAAGGACTATTTCGCGGATATGGTGATGGCCATCGACTTGTTGAAGGAGGAAGCCCGCCTCACCGGCGTGCAGTTCGATAAGCTGGCCCCGCCGGCCGCCGTGGTGAAGTCCCCGCCGCCGCCCCCGCTTCAGCCTGCCGCCCCGTTGACCGGCGCCGCCAAGTCCCTCGATGAAGCCGACCGGCTGTGGGATGCCCGCGCCGAAGGCGATGCCACCGTCGAGAGCGCCAAAAAGCGCTATCTGGACGCGCTCTCCCAGACCGGCGATCCTCCCCTGCACGCCGCCGCCTATTATGGGTTGGCCCGCATCGCGGTCCTTGGGAAGGATCCCGAATTGGCCGAGCAGTTTTTTCGGAAGACCCTCGAATCGCAGCCCGAGCCGCGCGTAAAAGCGTGGGCCTTGGTGTACTTGGGCCGCTTGTCCCTAGCGGCCGGCGACCGCGATCCGGCAGTCAAGTATTTTCAAGAAGCTCTGCAAGTGGATGGAGCGCCCGAAACGGCGCGCAAGGCGGCCACCGAAGGCCTCCAGAACGATCCGAAGCGGTAACGCAAGAATAGAAGGAGTTCCTTAAAGATGAAACGAACAGTTCTTACCGGCATCCTGGCGCTGGCGGCCGGTGTTGGCGCCCTCACGGCGCAGTCGGCGCAGCCGGCGCCGGCGGGTCAGGCGGCGCCGGCCGCGCAGACCGGGCAGGCAGCCCCAGCCACGCCCCGCACAAAGTCGCCCGAAGAGGCGGCTGCGCTGAAGGCTTTGGGCGCCGCCCAACAAGCGGGCGATGCCGACGGGATCGTCAAGGCCGCCGAAGACCTGTTGACCAGGTTTGCCGATACGCAATTCAAGGTACAGGCGCTGACGTTGGAGGCGCTTGCCTACAACATGAAGTCGGATGCCGTCAACGAGCAAGTCACCTGGGGTCGCGTGATCGCGGCCGATCCTAACAACATTGTGGCCAACATGAAGCTTGGCGGCATTATCGCCCGGCAAGTCAAGGATAGGGACCTCGATCGCGACGCCCAGCTCGCCAAGGCCCAGCAGTGCGTTAACACCGCGCTCGATGGACTCAAGGCCGCCACCAGCCCGCAGGTCGCCCCTCTCGTGGCCGAGGCTCACTACGATTTGTATTTGATCGCGTTCACCCGCGCCACGGCGAACAAGACGGCCGGTCCCGAAAAGTACGACCCAGCCATCGCCGAATTGCAGATTGCCTCTACCACCGATCCGCAACAGATGAGCTACCAGGCGCGCTTGGCCTACATTCTTCAAACCGCCGGCAAGAACGCCGAATCCGTCGCCCTGTGCGATAAGATTCTGGCCAACGCCGATCTCAACGCGGCCATTAAGTCCTACGTGACTACCGTGCGAGCGGCCGCCGTCAAGGCCGCGCCGCCGGCTGCGAAGTAGTCTGCGGTCGCATGCGCGCGGACCTGGCACCTCTGGAATCGAAAATCGGCCATCGTTTCTCCGATCCCGAGCTGCTGCGCCGCGCGCTGACCCACAGTTCGCTGGCCAACGAGACGCGCACGGGTCCCGGCTCCCCGGCCGACGATAACGAGCAGCTCGAGTTTCTGGGCGACTCTATTCTGGGTTTCCTGGTTTCTGAGGTCCTCGTCCTGCGCAATCCCGGTTTTCGCGAAGGCGAGCTTTCGCGCCTCAAGGCCCACCTGGTCAGCGCCGCGCACCTGCACGGCGTCGCCCGCCGCCTGGAACTGGGCGCCTGTCTCGAGTTGGGCCGCAGCGAGGAAATGAGCGGCGGCCGCGCCAAGAAAACCCTCCTCGTCGACGCCCTTGAGGCCGTCATCGCCGCGCTCTATCTGGACGCCGGTTTGGCGCCGGTGCGGACTTTCGTGGCCGCGCACGTGCTGGACGCGCCCGAGCCCGCTGGCGCCGACGTCCCCCCCGCCATCGCCGATTTCAAGAGCGCCTTTCAGGAACTCGCTCAATCCCGCGGCCTGCCGCAGCCCCGCTATGCCATCGTGCGCGAGCGCGGGCCGGAGCATTCGAAGACCTTCACCGTGGAAGTCCGCGCCGGCAAGGAGTGGACCAGCCAAGCCGAGGGCCGCACCAAGAAAGTCGCCGCCCAGAGAGCCGCCCGCGAAGTCTACGAACGCCTCTTGCGCCAACCCCCGCCCCACTCCGAGCCCGAGACCTAGTCGCAAAACTACCCGTTGGCGTCGAACATGTCGGCGACGGCCCTCCAGGTGGAGTCCGGCCGTTTCCGGTACACCACCAGGTATTTGCCCGTTTGCTCGGACCGGGGCCCGCCCGGAGGCTCCACAACCATGCGGTAGCGGCCCATGCCGTAGGCCATGTCGCCGCACACTTCGATGTGCGTGGTGTCGAGCGCCAGGTCCTTCAAGCCGGCCGCGATCACGCCCTTCCAAAGCTGCATGACGGCCTTGTGCCCGCGAACCACCTCGCGCTGCGGCGGCATCACGCAGGCGTCGTCCGCATAGAAGCCTTCCACCAGCAGTCTCGCATCCCCGGCCTTGGCCCGCGCCGCAAAGTCCCGGTCCAGTCCGCGCAGGATTTCGACCGTGTCGCCGTCCGTGCTAGCGCCCATTATTCCTCCCATGCGCCTTCAAGCCAGATTATATTGTATTTCACGGCGCCGGCTCCCCAGGTTACAAAACGGTTCCCCCGACCGCCCGCCGTTTCGCGGTAGCGTAGGATGTAACCGCCATTTCGCATGAAGACCGGCTACCTGCTCCTCGCTTTTGCGGCGGCCAACGCCGTGCTCTACAGCGCCCTGCTGCCGTTGTGGGAGGGCTTCGACGAGCCGTTTCACTTCGGCTACGTCCAGCGGCTCGCCAATGGCCGCGGCCTTCCCGACGTTCGCACCGAGCGCCTGTCCCGCGAAGTCGCCGATTCCATCCTGGCCGCGCCCGCCAGCCTTGGCGTCAAGGCCAATTTGCCCCGCGTGACCACCTACCCGGAGTTCTTCGCGTGGACCCCCGAACGCAGAGAGGCGGTCCGCCGGTCGTTGCGCGCCATTCCTCCGGAATATCGCTGGCAATCCTCCGGTTTTCCGAATTACGAGGCGCACCAGGCCCCGCTCGCCTACATCCTGCTGGCCGTCCCCGAGCGCCTCATGGCCGCCCTGCCGCTGCCTTCGCGGGTTCTGCTCCTGCGCATTCTGGCCGCCCTGGCTGGTTCCCTGCTGCTTTACGCCGGCGCCGCCTCCTTGTGCTCGGAACTGGCGCTCGGCCAGCCGCACCAAAGCATCGCCATCTTCTGCGTCCTCGCCGGCCAGATGACCTGGGCCACCGTGGCGCATGTCGCCAACGACTGGCTGGCCCTCCCGCTCGCCATCTGGACGCTGGTGTTTCTGATCCGCTGCGCCTCGAACCCCGCCCTGCCCCGCATCGCGGCTGCCGCGCTGGTCCTCTCGGCCGGGTTGCTCACCAAGGCCTACTTCCTCGCCTTGGTTCCGGTGCTTTTGGGCGTCTGCGCCGTCCGCCGCGGCTTGCGCGGCCTGGCGCTCTCCGCCGCCATCCTGGCAGTCTGCGCCGGTCCCTGGTACTTGCGCGCCTACCGTCTTTACGGCGTCTTGATCGGCACCACCGAATCGCGCGCCGGCGTTGGCCCGGTCGCGATTCTCCACGCGGCCCCGGCTATGAACTGGCCGAAGGGCGTCCTCGATACCGTCCGCCTGGCGCTCTGGACCGCCAACAACACGTTCCGCACCTTCTCCATGGCGACGTTGAACCTTCTCATTGCCGCCTCCGTCGCCGCGCTTCTCCTGTGGGCCTTCAGCCGTCACTCTTGGGCGGAGTGGGTGACCATCACCTACTGCGCGGCCTTCTCGGCGGCGCTGGCCTACGGCGGCATTCAATCCTATGTGTACTCGCGCGGCATGGCCACCACTCCGGCCGCTTGGTACACCCAGGTGCTCGCGACTCCGTTGATCGCCCTCGCCCTGCTGGGGACCGCCCGGCGCCGGCGGGCCGGCCTCGCCTTAGCCGTCTTGCTGCCGCTCCTCTATGGCTACGTGCTGGCGGTCACCTATGTCTTCAAACTGATTCCCCTGTACGCCGGATACGACGGACGCGCCTCTCTCCGCGATATCGCCATCCTCTACCTGCGCCACTTCCATGCCCTCGGCGCCAACCTCGCTTCCGACGCGCTCGGCCCCGCGCCCCTCGTCTTCGGGCTGACGGGGGTGGTGATCGCGCTGCTCGCGGCCCTCGAATTCCGCCTCATCCGCAGCCTCCCGTTCCGCTAGCCCGTGGGGAATAGTTTTGACGCGGAGATGAAATGAGAAGGCCGGTTCCATGCGGGATGCTGTTAAGCTCCCAATGGAACGCACTCGAGGTGCGGAAAGGAACCGGCCGTGAAAAAGGA
>Ga0182027_10009593_pt1 | contig 13874 bp, 13 predicted proteins | sample 712E1DmetaG_FD_121300 | JGI IMG/M metagenome (GOLD analysis project Ga0182027, IMG submission 121300) | Permafrost microbial communities from Stordalen Mire, Sweden - 712E1D metaG (Illumina Assembly) | ecosystem: Environmental > Terrestrial > Soil > Wetlands > Permafrost | place: Sweden...
AATCCTTCAACTTTAATTTGGGATTGCTCAATAGCACGACCAATCAAACCATTTTCAATCGGCTGATCTTCTGGAAGGTTAAGGCGGTCCATAATCCCAGCAATTTGTTCGCCGCCAAAAACACGCATTAAATCATCCTCGGTACTGACATAAAATTGAGTCGCACCCGGGTCGCCCTGTCGACCGGTACGACCGCGTAACTGATTGTCAATTCGGCGCGATTCATGTCTTTCACTGCCCAAAACAAATAAACCGCCCAGATCGGTCACTCCCTCTCCCAACACAATATCCGTTCCCCTACCGGCGATGTTGGTTGCCAAGGTCACGGCACCTTTTTGGCCGGCCTTGGCTATAATGGCAGCTTCTCTTTCGTTATTTTTGGCATTAAGCACTTGATGCGGAATACTGGCTTTGATTAACGCGCTGCCTAGTTCTTCGTTATTTTCAATCGACACGGTACCTAGTAGTACCGGCTGGCCTTTTTGGTGCATTTCTTTTACAGCCTTAACAATTGACCGATATTTAGCTGCCTTGGTTTTATATATACGGTCCGGCATGTCTTTACGGATAACCGGTTCGTTGGTAGGGATATCAATCACGTCTAATTTATAAATTTGGTGAAATTCTTCGGACTCAGTCATGGCCGTACCTGTCATACCGGATAATTTTGTATACAATCTAAAATAATTTTGGAATGATATTGTGGCCAGCGTCATTGATTCTTCTTGGACCGAGACGCCCTCTTTGGCCTCGATAGCCTGATGCAACCCCTCGTTATAACGTCTGCCTTTAAGCAAACGGCCGGTAAACTCATCGACAATAATCACTTCACCTTCGTTAGTAACAACATAATCCTTGTCTTTAATAAACAAAGTCTGAGCCCGCAGAGCTTGTTCCAGGTGATAAATCGTCCGGACATTGCCTTCTTCATAAAGATTTTTTATACCCAGCAGTTTTTCGACCTTTTCAACACCCTCATCGTTGAGCGAAACTCGCTTTTCCTTTTCGTCTACTATGTAATGCTCTGATTTGAGTTGAGATACCACCCTGGCAAATTGTTGGTAGGCTTGCCCACTGGAAGAGCTTGGAGCCGAAATAATTAAAGGTGTACGAGCCTCATCAATCAATATTGAGTCAACTTCGTCAACGATAGCAAAATTTAGTTCACGTTGGCGCAATTGATCAACTTCGCGCACCATATTGTCGCGTAAATAATCAAAGCCAAACTCGTTATTTGTGCCATATGTTATATCCGCCCGGTAAGCTTCTTGCCGCGAACAGGGCCGGAGATGTCGAAAACGCTCATCGCTATGCTCCTCGTTAGTGAACTGCGGGTCATAAATATATGACTCATCAGGGATAATAACACCGGCGCTGAGCCCCAAAAAATGATAAATTTGGCCCATCCAGCCGACATCACGCTGGGCTAAATAATCGTTTACCGTTACTACGTGCACACCTTTGCCAGTTAGGGCATTTAGATATACCGGAGCCGTGGCCACTAAAGTTTTGCCTTCACCGGTTTTCATTTCGGCTACCTTACCTTCGTGCAGTGTTATAGCACCAACCAATTGCACATCAAAATGACGCTGTTTAAGTACTCGCCAAGCTGTTTCGCGAACCAACGCAAAGGCATCCGGCAGTATTTTATCTAAGGATTCTTTTTGAAGACGTTCTTTTAATACTTCGGTTTGCTTAGCCAGTTCAATATCTTTCATCACCTTGTATTTGGTATCAAGTTTATTAACCTCATTAACTTTCCGGCTCATACGCCGCAAAGTTCCCTTTTGGTTATCACCCAATAATTTTTTTAAAAAATTACTACTCATGACAGAAAATAAGACCTTCCTAATAATACTCCAAGAACAACTATAAAGATTCGTTGTCTATTGTAACCTAAACCGAGGGCTTTTTTCGAACAATTTTGCCAAGTAATGCCCTGACCTTAATATTTTGGCGGCTGCTTTTGGATGAACCAACTGTTTTATAACGCCTAAGTTGCGTTTTCAGCTTTTCTTCGACTATATCAATCGCGGCATGCATATTTACAGTAGTTTCTTTAGCCGAGATTACTTCACCGGGCATGTATATAGTCACCTCAGCCGTGCACTGCTTTTTATCTTTAGCCTTCGCCTCTTTTAAAACTACTTCGGCGTGAGCACTCTTGCGGGCATGGCGAGACATGTAAGAATCAAGTTTGGAGATTTTTTTGCGAGCATATTTTTGAATATCTTTGCTGTCGCTGGTATGAATGCCACTGACTTCTAGCTTATTTATCATATGGTTTCCTTTCCGCCCATGTAAGTTCGCAAAACTGTAGGAATTATTATTTGGCCATTATTTTGTTGATTGTTTTCAATAATTGCGACCATGGTGCGCCCTAGCGCAAAAGCCGTCGCATCATTAGTATGAGTCAGCTCTACAGTTCCATCATTTAACTTAACTCTCGTTTGCAAACGTCTGGTTTGATAATCGGTCATGTAATCAGCAGTATGAGTTTCACGGTATCTGTTTTGCCCCGGCATCCAGGCCTCTACATCCACACCTCTGGCATTCGGCTTACCAATATCTGCAGTACATTTCATTAAAATGTGGTATGGAATTTCGAGCTGCTGCATTAAATATTCTTGAATAGCTATCATTAACAGATGCTCATGCAGGCTGGTTTTTGCAGTACTAAAAACTTCCATTTCTAATTTATCAAATTGGTGCATCCTAATGATGCCCTCTGTATCTTTTCCGTACGTACCGGCTTCTTGTCTAAAGCTGGTCGAATAACCAATATAGCGTAGCGGCAAAGAATCTTCTGTAAAAATTTCACCGGCGTGCATGCTGCCAAGAGTATGTTCGGCACTACCAATTAGCCATAAATTATCATCTTCGCCATCAATGTGATAACGATCTTCTCGTGGCTCCAATCGATCCATTTGATCGTACATATCCTCCCTAATCATAACCGGAGGCAATATTGGTATGAAAACGTTTGGTTTTATGTTCAGCTCATTGTCGTTAATAATTTTGGCTATAACTTCTTGGTTTGTCAGAGTATCAAGCACAAATTGGATAATCGCAAACTGCAAATGCACTAAGCCACCTTTAATATATGCAAAACGACTACCTGTTACTTTCGAGGCTCGTTCTTTATCTATTAAGTCACGATTTTCGGCAAGTTCCCAGTGATTTTTGGGTTCAAAATCAAACTCAGGCTTTTTGCCCCACTCTTTTACGACCGCATTTTGATTTTCACTGTCTCCCACCGGCACGTCTTTAGTTGGCAAATTTGGTACTTGCTTTAAAAGATTCAGCCATTTTGCTTCGACTTCTTTTAATTGCTCTTCAAGCCCTGTAAGTTCAGATTTTAATTTCTTACCTTCGGTGATTAAAGATTGAACAGGCTTTTTATTTTTGGCACTATGAGCGTTTATATTGCGCTTTTGGCGAAGTGTTTCTACTTTATTTAGGAGTATTTTTCGCTCTTCATCAAGTTTTAGTAAGCCGGATATATCGACTTTAAAACCTTTTTGTTTTGCCGCCTCAGAAACCTTATCTGGGTTATCTCGTAAAATCTGTATATCTATCATGTGACTTATTATAGATTATTTTTCTTTAGAGTTGGTTTTTTTATTCAGATGATCAACAGTTAGCTGGGTGCGGGCTTTGGCATACATGCAGTATTCGCAGTCTCCACCCATGACAGCCTTGCCTACCATTGTGGGCATCTCGCCTTCTAGGCATTTCTTGAGTTCAAGTAGTGTTGGCTCTATCCAACTATCATCGGCTTTGTAGCCAATAATTTTGGTTTTAAATTCTACTTTATTAAAAAAGCCATCAGCATCGCTTATCCCGTTGGCGTAGACAAAATAGCCGGTGTCGCTCACCTTAAAGCCATTTTGCCTAAATAACCATTGATAAATTTCCATTTGCCTCTTATAAATTATCTGCCAATCGGCATCCAGGCTAACTTCGCTCTTTTTAGAAGTCGCTTTATAGTCAACGACTATTAGCTCACCTGCCGGATTAATCCATAGATCATCGACTGCACCAAAAACCAGCAGATTTGTCGGTTCGTGCAAAAACTGGATACCTACAAAGTTTTTCCGCCACTTGCTTAAGTCTTTATGTTCAAACGGAATTGCATCAATTTTGTGTTCAACCATCCAGTGGTGAGCGGTTTTACTTTTGCGAAATTCATCAAATTCTCTCTTTAAAAGCTCATCTATCGCTTTGTTTATCTGAAATGGCGGCGTGCTTGGTCTCTTAATTCCAAGTACCCTATCCAGCCAAAAACACCTAGGACATTCCACAAACAAATCGATCTTACTGCGGCTCACTTTAAAGGGCTGCGTTTGCCCGGGCTTGTATTTTGTATCGTATCTTTTATATGTAGAAAAGTCTGCCATCTTGACTATTGTAACAGTTCGACGTCGTCTGTGCGGTTTATTAGTCGTTAAAAATTAACTTCATCACTGCCATTGCAGTCTCAGCTTCCGGTTTTTGACTGATGTTTGGTATATCTATAAAGTTTAGCTTTTTTGATGTTAGCAATGATTGTTCTTCGTCATTCCAACCGACCTTTGGGCCAACCAAAATGCCTAGTTTTTCCACTAAGGGTTCATTAAATTGGCCATCACCCTCTCGACAAACATAAAGTGGCAAATCGGGGTATTCGGCCAATAATGTTTCTAAATTTATGAGTTCCCTGACATCCGGTATGTCTGCTCTAGCATATTGCTCTGCCTCATCGATGATGGCTTTACGAGCTAAAGACATGTCAAATTCATGGGCCCCTGTAGTATCGGTTATTACTGGTACAAAATTACGAACCCCAAGTTTTGTCCCCTCTCTTAAAATTCGCTCATTTTCTGCTTTTGTCAGTAAGGCCCACATAAGATACACATGTCTTGACGGTAATTTTCTGGCTTCTTCTGTGACCAGTCTCAAATGTACGGAACTTGGCTGTTCTATATTATCTATAGCATAAATCCGTTCGTTAACATCGTCGAACAATACTACTTGGCTGCCGATTTTTAGATGTAAAACGCGTAACCACTCATTAAGCAGTTTATCGTCATGGATCCAAACGTCATGATCAAGCTGCAAAGGCCCCCACTTGTCGTGGATTCCTTTTATATAAAATCTGTGAAGTTTCATGTTTTTTTAATTGTTTAAGGTCTTAGCGTGCCGGCAAATACTTGCCAGGCCAATGCACTTTTAGCAACTAGACTTAAAATCATATAGATTCGTTCACCATAAATATAATCTTTCCAAGGGCCTGTTTTTTTATATTGCAGATACATATTTACCGCAAAACAATTAAAGAAGATAAATATACTGGCGTAAATGCCATAGACAAAACCAGGAATTCCATGGCTACTATAAGTACTGGCACCCCATACATAAATTGCAAAAACAATCCAAGGCAAAATACCGCTTACACAACCAACAATAAAACTAAACCAATTGGTACGCTTTGTGAGTTGATTCCATAGTTCCATAGCCAGGCCCATAAAATTCATTACCGCTACAGCCGTAAATATCAAAAGCAAAGTGCTTAAGTCGTATATCCCGCTTAAGAAGGCTATGCCGACCATCATGGTGCTGGCGCTAAAGGCATATTCTACCCAACGAGCTTTATTAATACCTTTTTTAAGATCATTTTCGTAAGTTTTGCGATAAATTGTGGCAACGATTAAGTGGGCTACGGCAGACATAAGCAGAAATATTACGACCACCCATACCAAATCAACATTAAACAAATTTTTGGTAGCTGGTTCTAGGTGCTTGGTTGAATCATTGAAGGTCAAATAACTTGTAGTGACCGGCAACGAGTAACCTTTGGCAATAATTATCATCACTATTGCCTGCACAAAATGAAGCAGCGCCATACTCAAATTAAATTTATTTAAATAACTAAAACTTATCTTAGATTTTTGTTTAATAAAAGGGATCTTAAGTTTATACATACTTTAATTATAACAACATAAGCCAAAAGAATAGTGCCATTAGCGGCAACAAGCCAGCAATAAAGATACTGGGCAAAAATAGCCTTGCAAATCTATAGTAAAGATAAAAAATTAACTCTGACAGCCCAAGAATAACTAGATTATTAATAAATAATGCCCTGCCATTATTCCAATCCCAAAAATTGTAAGTAGTGGCAAATTGATTTAGTATTAAATTCAGCATTAAGATAAGTAAACCCGCCAATATAAATTTTTTAGCTTCGCTTAAATTACCGAACCTGACTATATGCCAGGCGCTTAGGGTTGTTAAAAACCACAAAACGCCGATTATTATCGGCACACTAAACAGTTTCAAGCCGATTATATCCCCAAAGCTAAAAGGACTTAAATGAGTTATCGCAACTTCGAAGATAAATCCTAAAAACATAACCGCGATAGCCAATAAGACTTTTACGAGGGGAGTGATTTCCCAGACTAATAAAGCTAAAGCAGCTAAAATAGCCACCACAACGGGTACTAATTTGACAGAATAAGACCAGTTAAAGACTTGACCTAAAACTATCAGCAAAAACAATACTGCAGCCAAACCCAGTAATATTTGCTGCTGGTTTTTGTGCCAAAACGTGAGCATTTCATTTGGTTCCTATTTAAATGAGATATTTGGATAAATACTTTTGGTAACTTCATCGATTTCGCTGCGCATCTGTGGAAATGGTACGCCCTCCCTGGCGGTTACTCCTTCGAAGACCCAAAATACGCGCTCGCTGTTGCCCCAACCACAAGCCGGGGGCATACCGTATTCCAACATTTCAACATAATCTATATCAAGCATCATAGCTTCTTCGTCACCGGCTTCACGCATTTTTTGCTGCTCAACGAAACGGTTCAATTGGTCAATCGGGTCATTTAATTCACTAAAACCGTTACCAAGTTCGCTGCCGGCAATAATCGGTTGGAAGCGTTGCACCGTATCTGGCCTATCCGGGTTAGTTTTGGAAAGCGGGCTAATAAAGAGTGGCGTATTAACCAACCAAACCGGACCGGCGACATCTTTTCGAATATTTTTCCAGAGTTTGTCTATACCTCGGGCAATGTTTTCGGATTTTTCTACTTCTAATTTGTTATTAGTCAAAACTTCTTTTACTTCTTTGAGAGTGCAATCAAATACATCAATACCGTACTTTTTCTTGATTGTTTCGGCGTAATCCCACTCTTGCCAATCTTTAGCCAGGTCAACGTCAAATTCACCAATCTTGAATTTTAAGCGACCATAAACTTTATTCAGTACATATCGATACATCTCGGTCATCAGCGCCATACCATCGTGCCAATCGGCATAGGCCCAGTACCATTCCATAGCCACATGTTCGGGTAAATGTTCATCCGAATAATTTTCGTTCCTGAAGCGCGGGCCAATATCGAATACTTTTTCGTAACCCCCGCCCAAAAGCCGTTTTAGGGGTAACTCATGGCTAATCCGTAAATAAAAATCTTGGTCCAGGGCATCCATGTGTGTGACAAATGGTTTGGCATCGGCTCCGCCAGTGGTATGTTCTAGTACCGGAATGTTTATCTCGTAGAAACCGGCCCCCAGCAAAAACTCCCTAGTGGCTTGCCAAAATTGGCTGCGACGCAGATAACGATCAAAGACATCCTGGTTGATATTGGTATCGATGTAACGGCGGCGCAAACGCTCTTCTTTGTCTTTAAAACCACTATAATTAGCCGGCATCGGGCGCAAACTCTTGGTTAATAGTCGTAAAACATGCACCTCTACCGATATTTCACCGGTTTGAGTTTTAATAACCGTGCCGGTGGCTTCAACAAAATCACCAGTATCAAGCAAATTTAATTCTTTAAGGCCTAGCTGGCTATTTTTAGCATCCAAAGCAGCTATCTCACCTTCTTTTAAGAATAATTGCGCCAGGCCACTGGCATCTTTTATAGAGATAAAAGCAATTTTACCAAATTTACGTATATTGATTATCCGGCCAACTACAGTGACTTCCTGACCCTGTAATTCTTTAAAATCTGTACTGATATCACTGGTCTGGTGAGTACGATGAGCCACGGCCGGGTAAGGATTAACTCCCATTTTTTTTAGCTCATCCATTTTTCTTAATCGTTCATCTCTAAGTTCTTTGAGTGTTGCCATTATAAAGACAGTATAACAGATAAAAAACGCTTCTTTTGAATGAGAAGCGTTTTTTTGATAAGAAGAATTAAGTTTTATGACATGCTGGTGATAACATATATGGCAGTTTCGGCGGGTGTGGCGATTTCAACTTCATCCCCCACCCTCTTGCCAATCAAAGCCTTACCAATCGGTGATTCATCGGAGACTTTACCTTCCAGAGGATCAGCCTCTACCGTGCCCACAACCTGGAACTCTTTTGTCTTGCCACCTTCGCCCTTAAGTTTGATACGAGAACCAAGACGAACCTTACTGCCATTTTTGGATGCTGTAATAATCTCGACATTTTTTAAGATATGTTCGATCTCGGAAATCCGGTTCTCGGTACGTTCTTGTTCTTGGCGAGCTGATGCGTATTCGGCATTTTCGGCCAAATCGCCTAGTTCACGGGCACTTTTAATTCGTTCGGTAATCTCACTTCTTTGCGAAACTAAATCACCGAGCTCGGCTTTCAGTTCATTAACACCATCTTGAGTTAATTTAAATTGCTTTTTCATTGCACTCTCTCTCCATACAACTATTTTCCACCTCTGTTAAACATATTTGGGATGCGATAAGTATACTGCAAAAAGCCTTAAGCTACCAGACTTTTTAATATTTCGTTTAATGTCATCATTTTTATCTCATCACTGTCACGTTTTTTTACCTCAAACGTATCTGATTCGACTGTTTTATTACTCACCACTATCCTGGTTGGAATGCCATACAAATCGGCATCAGCAAATTTGACCCCTGGCCGCTCATTACGGTCATCCCAAAAAACACTTACATTTGCATCATTCAATGTTTTATAGAGCTTGTCACAGTATCTTATTACTTGTTTTGAATCACCCAACTGGGCCAAAAACACCTTAAATGGCGCAATCGTTTCCGGCCAGATAAGACCTTTGCTATCTATAAACAATTCGGCCAACAAGCCCATTATTCTGCTGGGGCCTAAGCCATAACTACCCATAATCACTGGTTTAATAATACCGTCTTCATCTGTAAAAGTTAGACCGAGCGGCTCACTGTAGCGCGTACCGAGGTTAAAAATGTTGCCTACCTCTACCGCTTTGTGCTCTACCAAATCTTTTTTATCCAGTTTTAATTCGGATAAAATTTCTGGTGACATAACTTCTTGGTTAATGGCAATTTTTTTGGCTTCATGAATAAAAATAGTGTCTTCGCCAACGTCACTGATTGTTTGGAACTCGTCACTATACTTGCTGAAACTACCACCACTGGCAAATGTTTTATAGGTAATATCACCAATTCCCAAACGTTGATAGACTTTTTTGTAAGCTTGAGTCACTTTATTATAAAAATCATCATGCTCGGTTTGGTTTTTGCTAAACGAATACAGATCCTTCATCCAGAATTCACGCCCGCGTAGTAGGCCATTTTTAGCCCTAAGTTCGTTTCTAAATTTAATTTGAAACTGATATGGATAAGCCGGCAAATCTTTGTAGCTGTTGATAAAGCGTCTCATAAGATTGGTCAGAGGCTCTTCGTGTGTGGTGGCCAAACCAATATCGCTGCCATTGGCTAGTTTTGTCTTAAACCAGACATCCAAAACCTTGTCATCCCAGCGACCGGTAGCTTCCCATAAATCCTTAGACTGCAAAGCCGTCAGGCTAATTTCGTTACCACCGATAATGTCCATTTCTTCGCGGATAACTTGAATAATATTATCCAAGACCAGCTTGCCCATGGGTAAATATGAATAAACTCCAGCCATTTCCTTATTAATAAAACCAGCCCTGATTAACAACTGGGCATTTTTACTTGTCTCGTCTGCCGGCACGGTTTTGGATGTATTGGTGAATAATTGGCTTGCTCTCATAACTTATCTGATTGTACCAGCTACCGGCTTACAAATACAAAAAGTGCCAAAAACGCGATACCGTTTTTAATGGCGTGCAAGCCAATACATACCCATAAGTTCTTAGTTCTTTCATACATGGCAATCAAAACCAGTGACAGTACAAAAACATCCAAGCTGACATTCCACTGAAAATGAACTGCTGCGAATAGACCGCTAGCAACTAGAGCAGCCACAATTCTCGGCCAACGGGAGGCTAACCCACGATACAAAAAGCCTCTGAATAACATTTCTTCGGCCAGAGGTGGCAATACAACCAACCCGACAAAGGCCAAAGCCAGTTGCCAACCGCTTACTCCTTGATAACCGATATTTTGTGATTGATTAGCGTCAAAACCCGGAATATGGTTTGCCAGTGCCAAGGCTACAGCCAATAAAACAAAGTATACTGCCACCCCTATAACGAGCCAGCCAAAATCAGATTTCTTGAACTTTTTAAATCCAAGATCCCTGAGTTTTAGCTTTTTATGACGTAAAAAGACCCCTAAAACCAATATTATGGTTAAGGCGGATAGTGCCGACAATATAAAATTTAATATCGGGGAGTTATCCAGGACAGTTTGGATATCCTGCCCCGGTCTGAATAGTAAAACAACAACCAGTGGCAAAACCAGGACTAATTGTGAAAATAAGTAGGCCAGAGTAGTCAGAACCAGTGCACTAAAAGGGCCCCAGCCTAATTTTTGACGCTCACTAACCGGTTCAATCTCACTTGTATTAGTTTCTAATCTTTCTTTGGGCATTAAAAATTATAGGCTCCGCTAATAAAACCGTTTTATATCAACTATTGTAATCGTAATGAACAATAATATTAGTAAAGCAAAACCGGTGCCATGGATTAACTCCTCGGTTTTTGGTAATAACGGCTTTTTGATTAATCTAAATAAAAGCATCACAAAAGCCCGCCCGCCATCCAGTGCCGGAATTGGTAAAACGTTCATGATGGCCAGTGTCAGGCTGATAAGCGCAACAACAAATAAGATAAATTGATAACCTAAAATTGAGCCTTGTTTTAAGATCGTATAAATTCCAACCGGGCCGGCAACATTTTGGCTGGCAGCGCTGGCTTCTTGTTTGGCTTGCCTGCCATGCCCCGATACGGCGCTGGCTAATGATTTGCCCAAGCTGGCGATTGCCCCGCCCAAGGCCTTAAAGGTTAATGCGGTAAGTTGAGTGCTGACACCGGCAGCCACGATTGGTGCCGACCAAGTTGAACGGTTCAGTTGATATTCACTCATCCCAACCCCCAAATAACCTTTAGGGTTATCCGTACTTAGGCTGGCCGCCACTACATTTTCATTGAGTAAAGAGGCTTTTGTTTTGATTGTCTTGCCACCACGTTCATAGGTTATCGATACTGTTTGGCCAGCAAGAGATTTTGTACTATTTCTTAAACCCTGCTCTGTTAATATTGGCTGCTTGTTTATATTTTTTATAATATCGCCATTTTTTAGGCCGGCTTTTTCGGCTGGAGAATGAGTATCAATAAAATTGGCGATTACTTCACTACGGATTATTTTGCTGTCACTCTTAACGGTAAATTGATTTTGGACTAGTTGGGGCATACCAATCCAAGCCACAATTGTCATCATCACCAAAGCAATTACCAGATTAACAGAAACCCCGGCTAGCATTATTCTTACTTTGGCAGGCAGTGGCGCAGCTCCAAAAGTACCCGGCTGCGTATCATAATCATGCTCGCCTTTCAATTTTACAAAGCCACCGAGCGGTAAAAGATTTATTGAGTAATACCCCTTAAAAACACCTTTACCCAAACGTTTGCCATACAATTTTGGCGGAAAGCCGATGCCGAATTCCTCAACCTCCACACCGTTACGCTTTGCTACTAGAAAATGACCATATTCATGCAATACCACCAAAAGCACAAACAGAACCAAGCCTAAGATTAGCAAAGCCATGATTTATTTCCCATAACGGCGCTGCCGCTTAGAATATGCAGCAATAACATCATCTAAATCATTATAGTTAAAATCCGGCCAGTGTTTGTCTATAAAATAAATTTCGCTGTAAGCTATCCGCCAAAGCATAAAATTGCTAATCCGCTGCTCCCCAGAGGTTCTGACCAATATATCTACCGGCGGGATGTCCGGGGCATATAAATATTCTGCAAATTTTGCTTCTGTTACCTCGTTTGGCTTAATTTTATCGGCTACCATTCGCTTCGTCGCATCCACTATCTCACGTCGGCCGCCATAGTTAAAACAGATGATAAATGTACCACTTATGTTGTTTTTAGTTTTCGTTTCGGCATTGGCAAAGGCAGCTAACACTTTTTTGTCGACATTTTCTTTACTACCCAAAACAACAACCCTGATACCTTTTTGATTAAATTCTTCAAAGTATTTTTCGAAACTTCTAATTACCAAGCCCATTAAATGTTTGACTTCATCGGACTTTCTTTGCCAGTTTTCGGTAGAAAAGGCATAAACGCTAAAATGTTTAACTCCTTTTTCAAAAGCCCGGAGGGCTATGCGCCGTAAATTTTTAGCTCCTTCGTCATGGCCCTTTTTTATACTTAAGCCTCTTTCTTCGGCCCAGCGTCTGTTGCCATCCATTATTATGGCTATATGATGCGGAATTTCTGTCATTTATTCATCCGGTTCTACTTATTACATAATCTACAATCCCTGAATAAAAAAGTTTGGTATTTTTATCAAATATCGGAATATTCGTGATAGCTTTTTTAGCCGCTAAAGTCGCTTTTTTGGCTTCTGACTCAACCCGCGCCTTTGCACCACAGGCTACCATAATTTTACAAACTGCTTTATGGTCTTTGGCAGTCACAGTCTGGTTACCCAGTGCTGCTTCTAGTAAATCTCGCCCCCTTTTATCAGTCATTTCGTTAGTATATGCCACCAACAATGTTTGCTTACCCTCGCGTAAATCGTCAATGTTGGGTTTGCCTGTTTCTGTGCTATCACCAAACATACCCAGCAAGTCATCTTTTAACTGAAAAGCAATGCCGGCTGGGATACCAAAACCTTTGATTGACTCAAAGATTTTTTGGTCATCATAGCCAGCCATCGCCATACCTATTTGCATTGGATTGATAAATGTATAGTAACTACTCTTGGCTTCGTATATCTTATAAATAGTTTCTTTACTAATAGTTTTTTCATTATAAACGCTTAGCATATCATCAATCTGGCCAAAGCAGGTTTTAATAACATTTTCGTGTAAAAGTTTTAAGGATGATGTAATTTTTTCGGGTAATTCTTTACAGCTTAGTATTACATCATTTGCAAGATGCTGGGCCAATGACCCTATGAAAATAGCCAACATATTGCCAAGATGGTTATCATTAGTAACGTCTTTGTATTTTTTCGAATAAAGTACGTGCACTGCCGGTTGGCCGCGACGCATTGCCGAGCGGTCAACCACATCATCAATTATCAAAAAATAATTTTGAATCAATTCCATAGCCACCGCCAGATTAATTCCGGTTTGGTCTTTAGGTTTATTCGCTAAAGCTTGGTATATATACCACGCTAGAGCTCCTCTAAGGCGTTTGCCTGGGCGTGTGCTAAATTCCCTTAGATACCCAAGTGCCTCCATAGAATAAAGTGAAGTTTTTTGAGATTTCCAATAAGCTTCGTAATCATTAAAAGCAACAGCTATGGCTTGATCTATTATGTTTTTATAGGTCGCAAGTGTGTTTAATACAGATCCGGTATAATTATCATCCATTGTTAAAACTTCCTTTATGACCTAAACGGTCATTATTTCTTGTTCTTTGGCCTTGGCAAGACTTTCGATTTCCAGTTTTGTGTTGGCCATTAGCTCATCAATCTGCTTTTCTATACGCGTTAGATCGTCTTGGCCGATGTCTTTG
>Ga0182027_10009594_pt1 | contig 13873 bp, 7 predicted proteins | sample 712E1DmetaG_FD_121300 | JGI IMG/M metagenome (GOLD analysis project Ga0182027, IMG submission 121300) | Permafrost microbial communities from Stordalen Mire, Sweden - 712E1D metaG (Illumina Assembly) | ecosystem: Environmental > Terrestrial > Soil > Wetlands > Permafrost | place: Sweden...
GAATGTAGTTGCCGGAGAAGCCGGAGGAATCACACAGCATATCGGTGCTTACGAGGTGCAGCTGGAGAATGGAAAATCCATCACCTTCCTGGATACTCCTGGCCATGAAGCATTTACGGCCATGCGTGCAAGGGGGGCAAAAGTAACCGACATTGTTATTATTGTCATCGCAGCCGACGACAACGTCATGCCCCAGACACGTGAAGCCATCAACCATGCTCTGGCAGCGCAGAGTCCGATTGTATTTGCAATCAACAAGATCGATAAGCCAAATTCAAATCCTGAAAAGGTAAAGGAGGAGCTTTCTAAAATGAACATCCTGGTTGAAGACTGGGGAGGCAATTACCAGTCGCAGGAGATCTCGGCGAAGACAGGTGCGAATGTTAATATTCTGCTCGATAAAGTTATGCTGGAAGCTGAAATGCTTAACCTGAGGGCCAACCCGGGACGTCTTGCCCTCGGAACGGTGATTGAATCTTCGCTCGACAAAGGGCGGGGATATGTGTCAAAACTATTGGTTCAAAACGGTACACTGAAGATCGGAGATATGGTGCTGGCAGGATCTACCTATGGAAAGGTGAAAGCCATGTACAACGAACGAAACCAATCGATCCGCGAAGCAGGGCCTTCGGCTCCCCTGTTGATGCTCGGATTAAATGGAGCTCCCCAGGCAGGCGATATCTTTAACGTGATGACCGATGAGAAAGAAGTCAAGGCCTTTGCCAATAAACGGCTTCAACTTCAGCGTGAACAGGGCATCCGCACACAGAAACATATCACTCTGGACGAAATCGGGCGCCGTATTGCCATCGGTGATTTTAAAGAGCTGAACCTGATTGTCAAAGGCGATGTCGATGGATCTGTGGAAGCACTTTCCGATTCATTGCTGAAACTGTCGACCGAAGAGGTCATGGTTTCGGTGATCCACAAATCGGTAGGAGCCATCACCGAATCCGACGTCCTGCTGGCATCAGCATCCAACGCCATTATTGTCGGATTCCAGGTACGTCCTTCCCTGAGCGCACGAAAACTGGCAGAACAGGAGCAGATCGACATACGGCTATACTCTATAATCTACCAGGCGATCGAAGAGATCAATGCCGCTATCGAAGGGATGCTGTCTCCTGAAATTGAAGAAAAGATACTCTGTAACATTGAGGTACGTGATGTTTTCAGGATCACTAAAGTCGGAACAGTAGCCGGTTGTTATGTGCTTGACGGCAAAGTAACACGCCACACCAGGATCCGTGTCATCCGCGATGGTATCGTTGTCTATACCGGTACGCTGGGATCCCTGAAACGCTTCAAGGATGATGTGAAAGAAGTCCTGTCGGGCTATGAATGCGGCCTCAATATTGATAATTTCAACGACATCAAAGTGGGTGATATCATCGAAGGATACGAAGAAATCGAAATTAAACGCCGGCTTTAATTCCTATCGTTTCAGTATTTGAACCCGGTCGGGGCCGATGGAAACCATGTCTACGGGTATTCCTGTTTCTTTCTCAATAAACCTGATATATTCTGATAAAGGATTCGGAAGCGCATCGAAAGATCCGATGTTGTTCAGTGGCAGGTTCCATCCTTTCAATTCCTGGTAGACCGGTTCCAGGGTATCTTCCGACAATTCAAATGGAAATTCATCCAGGACCTGTCCGCCTGCCTTATATTGACTGCAAACTTTTATCTTTTCAAAGGTATTCAGCACATCGGCTTTCATCATGATCAAACTGTCAACTCCGTTGATCATGATTGAATATTTCAATGCCGGAAGATCCAGCCATCCGCAACGACGCGGGCGTCCGGTCGTGGAACCGAATTCATTTCCTTTCTGCCGGAGGATGGCGCCGGTCTCATCCATCAGCTCGGTGGGAAAAGGACCAGAACCAACCCGGGTGCAATATGCCTTGAATATCCCGTAGATCGTGCCAACCCGGTGGGGAGATATCCCCAGTCCGCTGCAAACACCGGCAGCAATGGTATTGGAGGAAGTGACAAAAGGATAGGAACCGAAATCCACATCCAGCAAGGTTCCCTGCGCTCCTTCAGCCATTACGCTCTTGCCTTCATCCAGGCTTTTATTCAGGAACTGCTCTCCTTCCACCATCCGGAAGCTTCTCATCCGGCTTATGGCTTCGAACCATTTTTCTTCATATGTTTCAAAAGAAAGACCGTCGAGGGTGATACCGGCCAGATCGACAGAATAAGAGGCGAGGGTGCGAAGGTGTATTTTTTTCAATGAACGGTAGCGTTCCAGAAAATCATTTTCGTTCAGGTTGCCAACCCTGAGCCCATTCCGTGCAAATTTATCCGTATAAGTCGGGCCGATCCCTTTCAGCGTGGATCCGATCTTTGCTTGTCCCTTCTGGAATTCAGAAACTGCATCGAGCATGCGATGGGTCGGAAGAATGAGGTGCGCCCGTTTTGAGATGAGCAGGTTTTCTTCTGCATGAATACCGTTTTCTGCCAGGTTATCTATTTCCCGAATGAAGATAAAAGGATCGATGATCACTCCGTTACCAATCAGGTTGAGTGTTGACTGGTGAAAGATCCCGGAAGGGATGGTATGCAAGACAAATTTCTTCCCATCAAATTCAATAGTATGACCCGCGTTGGGGCCACCCTGGAAACGGGCAATAATGTCATAATGCGGAGTGAAGACATCGACGATCTTGCCTTTCCCTTCATCCCCCCACTGTAATCCCAGGATTACATCAACCTTCATAAGCGGTGAAGTTTACTTCTTCGGTTTGGAATTTCCGTAAAAAGTCAGTGAATAATTTACGATTTCGACTTTGAAGATGTTTTCCACGTATTTCTTGATCTCTTCGATACGGGGGTCGTAGAATTCAAGAACATCCCCTGAATCAAGAAAAATGAAATGATCGTGTTGCCGGATCAGTGTGGATTTTTCAAACTGGGCATAATTCGTTCCAAACTGATGCTTGGTAACCAACCCGCAATCCAGCAATAATTCAATCGTATTGTACAAGGTGGCCCTGCTGACCCTGTATTTATGATTTTTCATCCGGATATAAAGTGACTCAATATCAAAATGGCCATCGGTGGCAAAAATTTCTTTCAGGATGGTATATCTCTCCGGAGTCTTGCGATGGGCGTGTTTTTCGAGATACTCGGTAAAGATTTTACGGATGGTCTCAAACGGGTCTTCAGGTGTTTTCTTCGTCATGTTAGGAAATTTGCCATAAAGTTACATCATTCATATGTATTTAGAACAAATAAAAATAATTTTTTTTAATCCATCCTGGCAACTTTTTTAATTCCATCGATTTTATGCAGGTCGCTCAACAGATGATTCAGGGTATCGGTATCCCTTACAAACAATATGATCTCTCCTTCCGTAAGGCCGTTCTTTGCTTCCAGGTGAAAGGATTTAATATTCAGGTTCAGCTCGTTGGAGATGATCTTTGAGATATCCCTGATCATTCCTAATTTATCCAGTCCTGAAATTTTTATCCCTGCCTGGAACGAGATGGATTCCTGATTTTTCCAGTCGATCTTGACAACCCGGTTCCCATAGCTGGCCATCAGATTAAGCGCCTTTGCACATTTGGTCCGGTGTATCTCGATGGGTTTGCCTGGTGACAGATAGAGACCAATGACATCATCTCCCGGGATCGGGTTACAACAGGTGGAGATCTCGTATCCAAGCTGATGCATGCTATTGACGGCAGATAGTTCTGTTTTTGGATCGCCATTCACCAAGCCTGATCCCGGATCTTTGTGTAATTCCCCGTCTTTGTGCGTTTTCCGCATGGGGTGAATCATAAAATTAAGCCATCCTGGTTTCATACCCGAAGCAGCAAAGAACTTGACCTCTTTCTGCCCTATCCTGTCCTGTGCAACAGCATAATAAAGTTCCATCAGGGTTGAGATATTATTGATGGTAATAAATTTGCGGATGTTCTCATGCGAAAATTCGATTTCGCTCCGAAGAAACATCTTTTCCAGTTTTTCTTTTCCCTGTTTGAAGTATTTCTTCTTTTCTTTTTTAAGGCCAAGTTTGATGTTGGTCTTTGCCCTTGTAGTCACCACATAACTCAGCCATTCATCCTTTGGAGTCTGATTCTTCGAGGTTATGATCTCAATCTGTTCCCCGTTTTTCAATATATGATTGATGGGAACCAGCTTCTTGTCGACCTTGGCGCCGATACAGGTCGTCCCGATCTCTGAATGGATGGCATAGGCAAAGTCGAGGACTGTAGAATTTGCAGGCAGGGTGCGGAGTTCACCTGTGGGTGTAAACACTGTGATCTCATCCAGAAAAAAATAGCCTTTTACATCATCAATAAAAGAGAGCGCATCGGCATCAGGATTTTCGATCATTTCCCGGATACGGTCGAGCCAGTCATCGAGCCGGCTGTTGAGTTTCATCGAGTCCTTGTATTTCCAGTGTGCAGCATATCCTTTTTCGGCGATCTCATCCATCCTTTTTGACCGTATCTGGATCTCGACCCATTGCCCTGTGTGGCTCATGACGGTGGTATGCAATGCTTCATAACCATTGGCCTTGGGGATTGATATCCAATCGCGCAAACGGTCCCGGTTGGGCCGGTAATATTCGGTGATGACCGAATATACTTTCCAGCAATCCGACTTTTCTGTTTCAAGGGGTGAATCGATGATAACACGGATGGCAAAAATGTCATAGATCTCATCAAAGGAAACCTCTTTCATCTTCATCTTTTCCCAGATGGAGTAAATTGATTTAGCCCGGGCAGAGATCGTATAATTGATCCCCTGGCCGGCGAGGTTCTTCTTTATGGGATAGATAAATTTATTGATGAAGCGGGAACGTCCTTTTTCCGATTCTTTCAGTTTGTTTGAGATGGAGACATATACTTCCGGCTCGGTATATTTCAGTGCAAGGTCCTGCAGTTCACTCTTAATGGCATGCAGGCCGAGACGGTGCGCCAGTGGGGCATACAGGTAGATGGTTTCCGAGGCAATCTTCAACTGCTTCTCCGTCACCATCGCATCCAGCGTCCGCATGTTATGCAGGCGATCGGCCAGTTTGATGAGGATTACGCGGACATCATCGGAAAGTGTGATAAGCAGGCGTTTAAAATTTTCTGCCTGTACCGATGTGGTTCGCTGGTCAAAGATCCCTTTGATCTTGGTAAGGCCATCAATGATAGAAGCAACTTTCTCCCCGAACAATCCGCGGATGTCTTCCAGCGTATACTCAGTATCCTCCACAACATCATGCAGCAAGGCACAAACTACGGAAGTGGTGCCCAGGCCGATCTCTCCGGCTGCAATAGTTGCCACGCTGATAGGATGATAAATATAAGGTTCCCCGCTCTTCCTGCGCATATCCTTGTGAGCATTCACAGCCATGTCAAAGGCACGGCGTACCTGTTTCTTATCATTAAGGGACTTGGGTTTATAAACGCGTAATAATCCGCGGTAACGTTTTAGGATCTCTTTTTTTTCCGCTTCAGCATTGATTGAATACATCTGTTTTCTGGCTATTTCCGATCGTTTTACAAAGTTAAAGGAAAAATCAAATGAATAGATGATAAAGCAGTTCCAATAAGGGCTATTTTTATTACTTTTGGATGAATTTCTCTTCATGCGGTTTGGCTATGGCAATATCTTTATTCCGAAAGTTGTTTTTCTTCTTCCTCCTGGCTACGGTCACCTGCCTTCCGTTCACTTCTTTTGCAACTCACCAGCGGGCTGCAGAGATCTTTTTTCGCCACCTTTCAGGATTGACCTATGAGGTTACCCTTATCTCGTATACTTACACTCCCAGTCCTGCCAATGCGTACCGCGATTTTCTCACCATCGATTGGGATGATGGCTCTACCAGCCAGATTCCAAGGGTTGAAGAAACCAATCTTCCTGATGAAATAACCTATAACCGTTACATTGGACAGCATACTTTTACCGGTCCAGGTGATTTCATCATTTCCTGTGAAGACCCCAACCGGAATGGAGGGATCCTGAACATCCCGAATTCAATCAATGTTCCTTTGTACATCTACTCTGAACTCCTGATCAGCCCTTTTCTCGGAGGATACGACAATTCACCCATCCTGCTGATTCCCCCTGTAGATAATGGCTGTGTGGATCAACCCTTCTATCATAATCCCGGAGCCTACGATCCGGATGGCGACAGCCTTTCATACCGGCTTGTCCCCTGCCGCGGAGATCAAGGCCAGGTCATCCCGGGTTATACACTGCCACCGGCAACCCACACGATCCGTCTGGATTCCATTACCGGAGATTTTTTCTGGGACAGTCCGCCCCAGCAAGGAGAATACAATATTGCCATCCTGGTCGAAGAATGGAGGAACGGGATTAAAATCGGCAGCGTGCTGAGAGATATGCAGATTATCATCACGGCATGCAACAACCATCCTCCTGTGATTGAACCTTTAAAAGACACCTGTGTGGAAGCCGGGACGACCCTGACTTTTCCTGTGGAAGCCTACGATCCTGACAGCTCAGCCCTTACACTAACCGGAATCGGACAACCCTTCATTCTGACAGATCATCCGGCTTCGATTAATCCAAACCCCGCTACCGGGTCGGGACATGTCACGACAACCTTTACCTGGCCTACCATTTGCGGTCATGTGAAAAAGCAAGCCTACCAGGTATTCTTCAGGGCTGAAGATAACGGGACACCGGTTCATCTTGTTGACATTTCTTCCATGCAGATCAAGGTTGTCGGTCCCGCACCCCAGAACCTTACCGTCATCCCACTGGGAACATCCATCACCCTGAAGTGGGATAACTATGCCTGCCAGAATGCGAGCGGATATTACATCTACCGGAAGACCGATTCAACCGGCTACCATCATGGATACTGCCAGACCGGCGTGCCATCCTATCTTGGTTATACCCAGATTGACAGGATCGATGATATTACCCTGACCAGTTACACTGACAACAACCAGGGAAACGGGCTAACACAGGGAATCAGGTACTGCTATATGGTCGTTGCCTTTTATTCCGATAAAGCCGAAAGCTTTGCATCCAATGAAGCCTGCACCCACCTGAAGAAAGATGTTGCAGTAATTACCAATGTGAGCGTGACTGCGACTGACATATCCGCAGGATCGATCTACCTGGCCTGGTCAAAACCTACAGAAATAGACACCATCCAGGCCCCGGGACCCTATAAATATATTATCTACCGGTCCATCCCTTCAAATCCCGGCCAATACCTACCTGTGGATTCCCTCACCGATCTGAATGATACGATCTATACTGAGTCGCTCCTGAATACGTTTCAGAACTTCTACAAATACCGTATTGACCTTTACAATATCACGCCTGGCAACCATTTCCTTATCGGTTCCTCACAAGTTGCTTCCTCCATCTTCCTCAACATCATTCCTACGGATAAAAAGCTGAAACTTCGCTGGAACAATGATGTTCCCTGGACCAATTACCTGTTTATCGTTTACCGTAAAAATCTTTCAACCGGTTTGTTCGATTCGATTGGTTCAGCTACCACGCCGGCATATGACGACAATAAACTGCGCAACGGAACAGAATATTGTTATTACATCAAATGCATCGGATCATACTCCGCGCCGGGATTTGCCCATCCCCTGATCAACCTCTCCCAGGTCAATTGCGGAACACCCATTGATAATATACCGCCATGCCCTCCGCAACTGGCTGTCAGGACCGATTGTGAGCATGCAACCAACATCCTGAGTTGGAAGAACCTTATCGACACCTGCTCTTCAGATATCATCAGATATTACATTTATTACAGCCAGTGCAGCGATGGTCAGTTTTCACTGCTCGACTCACTGGACAACATCAATGATACGGTTTATGAGCACCAACAGAACAATTCAGTTACCGGCTGTTACGCAATAATCGCCAAGGATTCGGCAGGGAATAAAAGCGTTTTCAGCGACACTGCTTGTATTAACTACAACATATGTGCCTACTGGCTGCCGAATGTTTTTACTCCAAACGGAGGCGAAATTCTCGAGAACCAGACCTTCCATCCACGAAAGACGTTTTCATCGATCGATCATCTGAACATGAAGATCTTCGACCGGTGGGGCAAAGAAGTTTATAGTACCACTGATCCGGAAATCAACTGGGACGGCAGGGACAAGAATACACACCAGCCATGCAGCGAAGGGGTATATTATTACGTTTGCGAGGTTTATGTGATGGCTCTTTGCGGTAACCAGAAAATGATTCTCAAAGGTGCCGTGACCATTCTCCGGTGATCTTTCCCTGTTTCCCGGATTCTTTCGGAAGAGTATAATATTCATCATCTCCAGCAATCCGGGATATAAGAATTCTGACAAAGTTGTATATTTGCAGCCGTGAAAAATATACGCAACTTCTGTATCATTGCCCATATTGATCATGGTAAATCGACCCTGGCCGACCGTCTGCTTGAACTTACACATACCATATCCGAACGGGATTTCCAGGAGCAGGTACTTGATGACATGGACCTGGAGCGTGAACGAGGCATCACTATTAAGAGTCATGCGATCCAGATGAATTTCAGCTCCGAAGGCCAGGATTATGTGTTCAACCTGATCGACACTCCCGGACATGTTGATTTTTCATATGAAGTTTCCCGCGCTATAGCAGCCTGTGAAGGCGCCTTGTTGGTGATTGATGCAACCCAGGGCATCCAGGCTCAGACTATTTCCAATTTGTACCTTGCAATTGATCATAACCTTACCATCATCCCGGTACTGAACAAGATCGATATGGATAATGCCATGGTGGAAGAGGTTAAGGACCAGATCGTTGACCTGCTGGGTTGTCATCGTGACGATATCATTGAAGCCAGTGCAAAAATGGGAATTGGCATCGACCGCATCATGGACGATATCATTACCAAGATCCCGGCACCCACGGGAGATCCTGATGCCCCGTTGCAAGCACTTATCTTCGATTCTGTTTTCAATTCCTACCGTGGCATCGTAAGCTATTTCCGGATTATGAACGGAACACTCCGGAAAGGCGACCACGTGAAATCTTTCCATTCAGGAACCGATTATCATGCTGATGAGATCGGGGTACTTCGGCTGAAACAGGAACCCCGGAACAGTCTAAATGCGGGCGATGTAGGCTATATCATTTCAGGGATCAAGAGCAGCAAAGAGGTCCAGGTCGGCGACACCATCACGCATGTTGACCGCCCTTGCATAACAGGGATTGAAGGATATACTGCGGTCAAACCGATGGTTTTCGCAGGAATTTATCCTGTGGATGCGGATGATTATGAAGAGCTGCGCGACTCGCTCGAAAAACTGAAACTGAATGATGCATCGCTTTCCTTCGATCCGGAATCTTCCGCTGCCCTCGGATTCGGATTCCGCTGTGGGTTTCTCGGGTTGCTTCATATGGAGATCGTCCAGGAACGTCTCGACCGCGAATTCGACATGGATGTGATCACAACGGTTCCCAATGTTTCCTATAAAGTCTTTACAACCAAGGGCGAGATCATCGAAGTACATAATCCATCCGGATTGCCTGAACCCACGGCCATCGATCATATTGAAGAGCCCTACATCCATGCAAACATCATCACCCGTGCAGAATATATGGGCGGTATCATGAAACTTTGCATTGACAAACGTGGCGTTCTGAAAAACCAGGTTTACCTGACAACCAACCGGATCGAGCTGACTGTCGAACTTCCGCTGGGAGAGATCGTTTTCGATTTTTATGACAAGCTGAAGAGTATCTCAAAAGGGTATGCTTCATTTGATTACCATATCTTCGGACATCAGCAGGCCGACCTTGTAAAACTCGACATCCTGCTGAATGGTGATACTGTTGATGCCCTATCCACACTTCTTCACCGCGACAATGCCTATGAATTCGGCCGCAAGTTTTGCCTTAAGCTAAAAGAATTCATTCCCCGCCAACAATATGATGTTGCTATCCAGGCTGCCATCGGGGCAAAGATCATCGCACGTGAAACCGTAAAAGCCGTCAGGAAAGATGTTACCGCCAAATGTTACGGAGGCGACATCACCCGTAAGCGTAAACTCCTTGAGAAACAGAAAAAGGGAAAGAAACGCATGCGCCAGATCGGCAATGTTGAAGTTCCGCAGAAAGCCTTCCTTGCAGTTCTTAAACTCGATTAGCTTTTTTTTCATTTTCTTGTAACAGTTTTCATTTTTTCTCGTCTGATATTCACTAACCTTTAAAATCACAGGTATGAAAAAGATAAATCTGATTACCAGGTCGCTCCTGGCTATTTCCGTTGTTTTAATGCTTGCTTCTGTTTCCTATGCACAAGATGAAAACACGAATAAAAGCGATCCCCACAAGAAAAATAATGAATTCAATACGAAAAATGTGAAGATTGAACATCACGGTGAAGACACCACCTTTATCATTATTCATCATAACCATAATAACCATAATAAGGATATGGGTTGTTGCCCATTTATGTGCCGCAAAGGCAAGTACAACGGTCACTGGGCCGGTATCGACTTCGGCTGGAACGGGTATGTCAATAGCGATCATAACATGGACTTCCCTTCAAGCCAAAGTTATCTTGACCTGATCACATCCCGCTCGATGACGGTCAACCTGAACCCTTTTGAACTCAACCTGAATCTTGCAAAAAACCATTTCGGACTCACCTCGGGACTGGGTCTGACCTTTAATAATTATTATTTTTCAAACAGCACATTACTGGTTCATGATTCAAGTGCACTGGTCGCCTACCGGCTTGTGGATCAGAACGGGAACAAAGCCGATATGAAGATCAACAAACTTTCCGTGATCTGGCTTACTTTACCTGTTATGTTTGAATACCAGACAAATTCCGGTATAAAATGGAACAGCTTTCACATCTCACTTGGCGTTATCGGCGGAGTGCGGCTCTGCGCCTATACCAAACAGAAATTTTATTCAAGGTATACAACCTATTACCTGCAGGATGATAATGGTACAGACATCGGTTCGGTTTATGTGGATAATAAATTTACCAGGACGCAAAGCCAGTATCACCTGAATCCTTTCAAGCTGGATGCTACCGTGCGGATCGGCTGGTCGTTCCTGAACTTCTTTGCGAACTATTCTGTGTCACAGATGTTCCAGAAGGACCAAGGCCCGGAATTATATCCATGGGCTGTCGGAATTACGCTGATTGGGTGGTAAAAAATCTCGTTACCTGTTGCGTTAATGCATGACGACTAATTTCTTTACAGCCACACTACCTTCCGATACCACCGAAACGAAATAAATCCCTGGGATGACGTCTTCAACACTAATCCTGATTTTTTTCAACAGGTTGCCGGAAAAACTTTTTACAACAGACCCGTTAAGATCAATAAGGTCAACCTTCCGTATGATCTGTTCAGAAACAACATCTGTATAATCTGAAGCAGGATTAGGGGTAACGCTGAGATTATTTTTTAATTGATTTTCATTTATCCCGGAATAACAACCCCCATAGGTCGTATCTGATGGTGTGGATATACATCCGTCTGAATAAACGGCTCTTATATAATAATATGCCCAACAGCCTATTGAATCAATATATGAAGTATCGGTAAAGGGAACAGGGTTTATCAGTAGAAATGCCGTATCATAATAGATCCGGTTCCTGTATATCAGGTAACCGATCAGCTGAGTGCTGTCAGGTTGGTTGTTGAAATAAGCCTTGTTATCAACATGACTTTGCAAGGCAGAAGAGCTAGGATCTGTGCGGTACGGGATCTGTGCTGGGGTAATTGAACCAGGGCTTATTACCATTTTCTTCCCGTTAACAAGGCAGGAAGCGCGTTGCATGAAAACACCAGGTTGACCAAAATCAATAAGAGTTCCCCATGTGCTTCCGTTTTGAACATAGTGTCCAAGACCAACACCCTCGTAATTACTATATGGACCATTCTCATCCACGTTAAATAAGTTAGGAAGAACAGCCTGGTTATAATCAACCATGGCATAGAAAGGGCCCGTGAAAGGTATATCCGGAACTGTCACCGTTACCCAACCATCATAATTAGTGAATGGCGGAGAAACACCCAGAATATTATAGGACATGTCATAGATAGTAACGGTAGTAGTTACCGGGTTCGAAAAAACCGGATCATACAGGAATTCCATGTTAAAAGACTGAATAATACCCGTTGTCCATGCATCAACCGGGAACAGGTTGCCAATTTTAACGTCGTTACCAGGATAGATTGACCAACCATTTTCAGCATATCCATCATCATATTGCAGTACAGTAGAATGGATTTGCCAGTTACAGTGTGGTGGATTCCAGAAGAGGAATACATGACACGATTTAGAATTACCCCCGTTGCAAGTTCCGCCTGCTCCTCCAATTAGTGAAGACGGAACCCTGCATTGTTTCGTAACTGAAATATTATCAAGGAACCACCCGGAAATCTGATTAGAATATTGTCCGAATGCAACAAATGATATCCTGAATAATTTGTCATAGACAATCGAAATATCGAAATGGAAGGTACTCCAACCAAACCCTGTATTATTCATCCAGGTATTCAGCGTATAGTTACTACTATCTGTTTCAAGAATAATACTTAATTTTTCAGTCCCTGAATTAACAAGCGATTCAAGTTTAAGATCAAAATCGAGGCTGAAATCGTGACAGGTCAGTCCCCTTGCATCAAACCAGGGCGAAACCAGTGCATTAATGTAATTTGAGGTGGAAGGCAACCCGGTGAAGGTTGCACATGGTGATGGATTGCCTGCGTTGTTTACAATTGCCCAATTTCCCTGGGTATAAGGGAATCTCCAGGCATTCGCGGTAAAACTCGCTGAATCCCATGTTTCAATGAAAGGGATGGATTTGATGGTGTCCGTAGTGCTAAAGGCATCCAGAGGACAGGATGAAAAGAATACCAGGATCCCCAGGAACAGGGTTTGTATAAATTTCGCCTTCATAAGATGAACTTTATGACAGGATAAATATATAAAACTTTTTCTGAAATTGTATATTATTTTACAAAAATCTGCTTCCAGATTCAAAAATAATTTAGTTGAACGAAATGATCTGATAAATTACTGGATTTCCACGAGTACCGGCTGATCGATTTTCAGCCCGAGCAGGCTGGAAGCTTTTCCCTGGTTGATCGCAATCTCAAGATGGCCGGAAGAGCTGAACAATGCCAGCATCTCTCCATCCACAACATCTTTGTAGGATTTGCTGAGTTCGGTGATACGGTAGGTTGCTGAACGAAAGAGAATAGCGAATTTTTTTCCTTTCACTACCGAACGAAAAAAAGGTTCGGTGATGTTCGTGAAGACATTTTCGTAATTATCAATATAAATGACCTTCCCTTTGATCAGGTTGCCATCGACAATAGGCTTGAACGACATACGCTGCACCAGTGTTTTTTTTGGATGCCCCAGTTCTTCAATGGGTTTCCCTTCGGCGATGTGACAGGCTACTTTGACAAACACATCCCTGGATGGAAAAGTGAAGTAGTCGGTGTCCTGGATAATATCAAGGTCTATTATTTTTTCCGGAAGTTCATCGAAGATGAGAGAAAAGATCCCGTTATCGGCGCCTATGAAATAATGACCATCGTGAACGACCAGTGTATGTGGGTTCTCGATTGAGGCTTCACTGTTGATGCCAAGAATGTGAATGGAACCTTCGGGAAAATTTTTATAAAAGTTCCGAATGATAAAGGCGGCCTGGTTCAGGTCGAAAGCAGGAATGTCATGGCATATATCCACAACCTGCGCATCGGGAAGCATCCGAAAAATTGCTCCTTTGACGGCTCCCAGATAATGATCCTTTAATCCCCAGTCGCTGGTAAGCGTAATGATTGCCATGAATGAAAAAATGCTGTACTTTTGTCTTTCAAAATTAGTAATTAAATTCACTTCATGAGTGAAAAAATTATCGGCA
>Ga0182027_10009596_pt1 | contig 13870 bp, 7 predicted proteins | sample 712E1DmetaG_FD_121300 | JGI IMG/M metagenome (GOLD analysis project Ga0182027, IMG submission 121300) | Permafrost microbial communities from Stordalen Mire, Sweden - 712E1D metaG (Illumina Assembly) | ecosystem: Environmental > Terrestrial > Soil > Wetlands > Permafrost | place: Sweden...
ACCCTTATTATATAGAAGCCCCGCGCGATTGTTCAAATTTTATAATCGCGCCCTGCGGGGCTAAATAACGTGACTCTAACCGCAGATATAGTAGTGGAAAAGCAAAAAAAGTTCGGGTGGACGAGGGCAAGGGGAAGGCTTAAATGCTTAAGGTTGGCAGGGGAGTATGATTAAAATTGTTGATAAGACTGTGTGCGGCCGCGCGGCCGTGTAGGGTATAGGACATTCATATTTTAGTATTTCAATAAAAAAGACGGGCGGTAACGCTATGGTTACCGCCCTGTGGATGCCGTCCCGCCCCATTTCGGAACGGCGAGGGAGATCTAATTTTTCCCTTAGGGGTGTGGAGAACCCTCTAACTCCTTCTTTAAAGGTAACACCTTTTTAAACGAAAACAAGGCCTAAAGGACGATTTTGGGGAAACGCTTGCAATAAGGAATCCACGCCGGAGAAACTCAGCGAGATATTTAATTTTGTTAAGAAATCTGAATAATCTTTCTCAAAGCTTAGGGAGAAAGCATTTAGAAATTGTTGGGAAAGAAAGCTTGGCCGCACGGCTGGTAAGGACAGGGTAGGGTAACAAGGCGCATTTTTAAGCACCGGCAGAAGGGTTATGGGCAGTTAGGACCGGATCAATGATTTATAGAGTAGGGGAGAGGGCAATTTAAAAAATAAGCAGTTTTAAATTTTTTAGGTATTAATTATTTAGAATTTATACCTAAAAAGAAAGTAAAGTTAAATCCACCGACGATAAATAGTAAAGGTAGCGTTTTCTCAAAAAACCTCAAATGGGCTTGAAAATGGTGTCTTTAGGGTCAATACTTATATAAGAGAGTAGAACTTTATATATGCTTAAGACTCCATTAGCCGTTCTAACATTGGTAAGTTTTCTTGTGACGGGTATTGTTGGCCCGATGCCGGCCTATGCCCAGGAATATCGTTTGCCTGCGCCTGGGGTGATGGTCCATCTAAGCCCTGAGTTTACTCCTCCAATATTAAAAGGCATAAAGGTCCATCCTGATAATCCGTTCCGGTTTGATTTTATCCTTGATAAAGGTGACAGCCAATTATCTAACGACGCCCTTAAAGATGAGTCCAGAAAACTAATCAAATACTTCCTTGCCTCTTTAACCATTCCTGAAAAAGATTTGTGGGTCAATCTGAGTCCTTATGAAAAAGACCGTATTATTCCTCAAAGCTTTGGACTTACCGAAATGGGTCGTGACCTTTTGGCAGAAGATTACATGCTCAAGCAGATAACGGCGAGCTTGATTTATCCTGATGATGAAATAGGAAAAAAGTTTTGGAAGAGAATCTACGAAGAAGCGGCCAAGAGATTTGGTACAACGAACATGCCCGTGAATACATTTAACAAAGTATGGATAGTGCCTGAAAAAGCAGTGGTTTACGAAAATGCCAAAGCAGGCACAGCCTACGTGGTGGAAAGTAAATTAAAGGTAATGCTTGAACAAGATTATCTTTCTCTTGAGAAACATGAAGGTATTCAAACCAAGCAAGCACAGACTAACCAATTAGGCAGTCAGGTTGTACGTGAAATCGTTATTCCCGAATTGATAAAGGAAGTCAACGAAGATAAAAATTTTGCCAAACTCCGTCAGGTATACAACAGTCTCATTTTAGCTACGTGGTACAAGAAAAAAATAAAAGACAGCATTTTGTCCCAGGTGTACACGGATAAAAACAAGGTAGCTGGCGTTAATATTAATGACCCGCAAGAGAAAGAGAGGATTTATCAGAAATATTTAAGGGCGTTTAAAAAAGGTGTTTTTAACTATATTAAAGAAGAATCTGATCCAATAACTCAACAGGTAATTCCAAGGAAGTATTTTTCCGGTGGTTTCGATTTTGCTCAACTTACACAAGAACATTTTGGCATTTCTCCAGTTTTTCAGACAATTCACGACCAAAATCAAGTGCCAGTAGAAGGCTCATTAGATAATACAGTATTAGTAGAAGAAAATACAATTTCAGCAACGCAGGTCAGAGGTAGTATTGTCACACCTTCAAATGATGCTGGAAGAGGAGTCATTCCTCCGATTGTTCCTCCAACTATTGTTGACAGAGCGTCTTTAAGTACAGGTAAAGTAGGGAAGATGATACCGGGGACGCCTTTAAAATCACAAAATGAATATAACCGTGATGCAGATCGTAAAGAAAAGTTTCTCAAGAGTCAGGATGTCGTGAATCGCTTTATTGCTCCTGGCAGAGAAGGCTTTGAGAAATTTCAGCCATTATATGATGAAGTAAGAAGTATTATTGATCGTTTGTTGATTGCTCAGGGATTAGACCCAAAGGAATTTCAATTCTTCCTCGCGGATACGGTTGATCCAAACGCATATGTCGTGAATTATTACAATACGATTGTTGTGAATGTTGGGCTGATTCGCATGCTGGCGGAATATGCCCGTGCTAATAATATCCCTGTGACGCAAGATGCCTTAGCTTGGGTTTTGTCTCATGAGATTTTACATATTATGCAGAATCGAAGAGAAATTGACGAAGGTCGATTTGATGAAAAGAAGGGCTTGATAGATCGCCATGCAGAAGACAGGGGCAAGGAATATCAAAGTGATTTGTTAGCATTGTGGTTGATGGATCGTGGTGGTTTCACGGTTAAAACGGCACCACAGATTCTTCAGGGGATTGATCATTGGCTTGCGGTACGGGGTCAACGTGATGGGATTTGGGGGACGCATCCTCAGATCGAAGAGCGCTTAAGGCAGTTGGAGCATCAGATTTTGACGTTCCATTGGCAGAATCAAGATGCACAAGCCACAGCATTAAAGTCAGTTGCATTATCACAGCAAAGGACGCGGTTTAGGGAGTTTCAAGAACAGGCTGTTAATGTCAAGACGGCGACTGAACTTATTTCTTTATTAAGTCAGGCAAAGACTATTGAGGAATTACATTTTGGGATGTTAATTGGATTTGAAGTTTTGCCTGGTACTGAAAAACAGGCTCAGTCGCAGGTTCAGGCAGCATTTGAAGAACAAATTCGACAATTTGCTGGTGAAAATGAAGCTAAGAAGGTTTTGTATGAATATACGAGAGATGAGGTTTATGTAATGCTTGGACTGATGCGAGATGATTTAAGTGCTCGTCTGGATTCTTTTAAGCGTTTGGGGGAGCAATTATCTGTAGAAACAATCCTTCAAATTTATGAGCTGGGCGTACCTGATATTTTTTCATTATCATTAGACGTTGATAAATTGCAGAGAAATAAGCGGCATGAACAAGCGCAAGGTATTCTTGAGCGGCTTAACACCTATTCAATTACCATGGGTGGTCCTACCCGTGCAAGTGACCGATTCAAATCATATGCCAGTGGTTTTTTGTATGGATTTTATACAAGGATGATTAAGGATGCCAGACAAGGGGCATTGAGTTTGTCACAGGCACGGAGGTTTTTAACTGATTTAGTGAATATGCAAGATTCGCAGGGGTATTTTAAGGGTTATTTATTCACAACACCTTTAAGTGAAATGGCATCTGCCTTGACTCTCTCAAAAGTCTATCGCGGTCAATTAACGCCGGAGGATATTAAACTGCTGATTCATGTTTATGAGATATTAGGGACTAAGGTGAATTATGCGTTAAAGCCTGATTCGATTGCCAAGGATTTCTATGAAATGGCAAAGGATGTTTCACCGGAGACCAAGCAAGAATTGATGGATTGGCTTTTACGTCGGGATGATGGTTGGAATGCGTTAAGGGCAGAATTTATCAAGTTGGATATTCAGAGTTTGTTTAATGGAGGGCAGAGCATTATTTCTGAGGGAACGAAGACTGAGTATCTAAAGAATTTGTTGGCCAATAATAATATTGTCAAAAACATGAAGGATGTATTAAAGGCTTTTGTTGAAGCGGTGCATTCAAGAGCCAATAATATTTCGGCTGAAGATCTTGTTATCATGCACCAGATGATTTTTAACAAATTTAAAGAAAAACATATCAATGCTGATTTGGGTATCTTTCGTGATCTTTGGCTGACGACACGACATACTTCTGGTATGTTTGATGGTGACGCTTTTGATAGGGTTCTTTCAGAAAATTTACCAGAAGAATTACGTCCATTGCTTAATAATATGCGTCGTGAACTTAAGCCTGCCTTTTATATTATCGCTTTGGGGGGCATACCAGAGGAAAAAAATCTTAGAGATTTTATTTTTGGTGCTATTCGTGTAAGAGAGCGAGAGAATGAGAATTTCTTCTCAAATATTCAAGTTCAGCAGATGATCAACTCATTGCCGCTTAAACGCGGCGCACCGAAAAATTTGACCACAGCAGAAGAAAGGTACAGGTTTCTTGAGTACGACGATCTGCAAAAGGTGCATGAATTATATGATCAGCTTAATCCAGAACATAGAATAGAAAACGTCAATAATAATGAATTTGGTTTGTTTAAGGCGTTGTTGGAATATTATCGCCAACCGATGGGACAACTATTGGCTGATAAGGATTCAACCCCTGAACAACAGGAAGAGGCTTTTGGGCGATATGCAGCACCGATCTATTTGCAGACTTTGTTTGTGGAGCTTGGTTATGATATGAGGCTTAGAGAAGATGATGTTGGTTATGCGAGCAGCGCTTGGGATTTGTTTGCAGGCGATATTTCACGAAAAGGTGTTTCCGAGGAGTCAAAGTTAGCAGAGCTTGCTGTGAAGCAACGCCCCAGAAACGCTGTTCGATATATGTCTGAAAACATAACCTTTGAAGATTTTGTCCGACTCTTTAACTTTATTTCATTGCTTCCCCAGAATTATGAAGAAGCTGTTGATATTGTTGTTAAGAAAATGCCGCCATCAGTGTTCAGGAATTTTGTGCTTCATATGATTTTTGTGAATAGAGCCCTTGTTAACGATACAGGTTATGCCAGTGATAATGATTCCCTATTTGATTATAGCAAAATGCAAGAGCATATTGCCGGGTTACCATTGGAACAAAGGGGGCAAGTATTATCTGCAATAGCCGCCATTGTGCCACATTTAGTCCAGGATAGTGACACGGAGAAGTCAAACCAGTTAGCTATTGCGGATTATTGGAGGGAAAGGAATTCATCTAAAGCGCCCAAATTAGACGAGACAGCGATTCGGCAAGAGCATGACGAGGAGATTGGAAGTTATAACGATATGATGTATTCAGTCCCTGGCGGACCTATTGCCCAACTCTATATCTTTTTCAGCCGTTTGGCAGATAGTGAAGTTAAACGCGCGATTGAATCTGATGAGTTATCTTTATCTGCCAAGCGAGAGACTATTGAGAAATATTATCCACAATCATCACCAGCAAGGGATAGGTGGATAAAGGCAGCAATTCAATCTGAAGGTAAAGACAAAACAGTTGAAGAGATAGAGAAATTGCTTGCGATGATTTATAACCGTGATTTAAGGGATAACTTAGCTTTAGGCGCATTTGATCAATATCGAAGTGAACATCCTAATGAATTTGGATCGCTGACTGATGTGCTTGGTAAGATTCAGAGATTCTTTCCTGAAGCTTCGCTAATTAGGGATGATGTCCTTTCAGAAACAGCACAATATTTGGCAAAGACTGATCCGCAATATGCGACGGCAAGGGCGTTGTATCTTGATCCCTTCAAGAAGACCAAAGATTTGGACCTTAAAGAGACGGCGCGTACAGCGATGAATGCCGATGTGTTTCGTAGTTGGATGAAGAACCGCAGTGCTACAGAAAAAGCACGCTTCCTTCTCTGGCTCATGGGCATTACTGATGAGAAGCCATTCTTTCTTGTTGATTTTGAATATAATTTTCACGTTAATGCAGATAGTATGCGTGAGGACTTTGGGCGAAGACAGAGTAAGTATTATCCCTTGGCAGGTCAGTCGTCACAGCGTGAAGCTCTTGAGCCGTTCTTGTATGGTGAAAAAGGTGTTTTTAATGATGGGACGGCGATGTCGAGTTTGTTGGATGGCATGTTTGATTTCTTGATTAAGGAGGGGGCGAATAAGAACGTATTAAAGAAGGTTTTTGATAAGGTCTTTGAAAAAGCAGATCAAACTCGCAGGGAAGAGATTTTTATGGCATTGGTTTGGACGTTGTCATTACAGCGTGGCGAATTAAGTAATCAGCAGAATATCTCACCAGAAAGACAAGAGGCCCGTGCGGTACGTATGTTCCTGGAATCTCTTGGATTAGTCGGTCGTCAGTTGGCGCAAGTTTTGGCACGTTCTTTGTGGGTTACACAGACAATGCGTGATGAATTATCGTTGGTTCAAGACAATGCCCGTAAAATGGACAAAGGTGTTGTTTTTGATATGTTGAAAAAGTTTGGTTTGTTAGACCAATTTGAAAGTATTGATGAGCCATTGGGAAGCGCAAAAGTTGCTGGCGTTTATCGCGCCAAGATGCGTGATGGCAGGATCGTTGCTATAAAAGTTAAACGTCCAGAGGTAGATAAAACGATTGAAGCTGACATGAAGTTCTTGAAGGATGTGTTTGACGATGATCTTAAGGCTGCTTTTATGGCTGAAGGCATTGTGATTCCAGGTAATTTTATAACACAGATAGAAGAAGGATTTAGGCAGGAATTAGACTTTAAGCAGGAGGCAAAGAATACAAAGGATCTTGGCGATCATGTTCAGAGGTCACTGCTAAAGAGGATTAAAGAATTTTCTTTGAGGAAACTGTTTGGTGATACCCGACTGGGAGAGGTGCAAGGTGACTATGAATTTTACGTTCCCCAAATTCTGGGTGTTGTGAATAACTCCCTGATCATTATGGAATATATTGATGGCGTGAAATTGTCCAGTGAAAAACGTGTAGAAGAAGCAGGATTGAATCAGTCGGATATTGAGTTAGCCGTGGCTAATGAATTGCTAAGAGAAGTCTTTTATGAAGGGTTTTATCATGGCGATCCACATTTGGGGAACATTCTTATACAAAAGGGAGAAAATGGAAAGGTTAGAATCATCTTAATTGATGCCGGAGCTTCATTTTCCATAAACAAAACGAATCGTCGAATGCTTGGAAAGTTAATGGTGGCGGTTCGAGATAATCAAAGCGATGTTTTGGAGAGTATTATTCAGCAGCTTGGTGGTACTTTGAATGACGAGATGAGACAGGAGCTTGCTGACCAGGTTCTGGGGTCAAAGGATAGTGTAGGACAAAAGTTGCTTTGGTTTTTCCATATCCTTGAGAAGAATAACGTTCAAATGCCTAATGAATTATTGCAAATTATGCGTTTTTTTGCAACAGGTCAAGCCTTGTTTGGTCGAGGTGACTCAGCTATGATTAATCCAGCAGAGAAAGAGCCGGCAGTTATTTTGGATCAAATGATTAATCAAGCGCCGGATGAAGTTACAAAACGGGGTGGTATCGACCTAACCCCTGCCAACATGAATTTACAAACTCAAAATGCAGGGGAAGAGATTAAATTTCATCTTGATCCGGCCATGCTTCAACAATTGCAAAACGCCCCAGGCTTTGTGCCGGTGATTATTAGTATCCAACCGATGGGCAATCTTCGCGCATTCCTTGGGCTCAACGAAACCAACGCCCTTTCCGTTAATAGCTAATTTTAAAAGTAGGAGATTTAGCGTCCTCTTGTTCTCGGTGATCGTAAATTCTTGTTGTTTGAATATTGGCATGACCTAACCATTTTTGCACCTCGACGATATCCGCATTATTATTAAGTGCGTTAGTGGCCGCGGTGGCTCGCAAGGAATGGGGATGAAATTTATTTATATCAATACCGGCTTGAAGTGCATAATGCATAATGATTTTATAAATTCCGTCACCGGTGATATGTTTAGGATTTCCGTCTTCGTCCTGGTAGTTTTTAAGAGGCAAGAATAACGGATCATTCTCTTGACCAGGGTGATCGCAAGCATTAAAATATTCATTAATCAGCTTAATCGTTGATGGGTTGATTGGAACACGACGGATTTTATCACCTTTGCCTTTGATCAAAAATACGTTGACCCCGTTGTCAACAAACATACTGCTCATTTTCAGATCACAAACCTCAGCCCGGCGTAAGCCGTGGTAAAGGAAGGTGGACAATATCGCTCGGTCCCGTTTGCCTTTGATGGTGTAGGGCAGGGGGGCAGATAAAAGCTTTCGAGCTTCGGCTTCGTTGATGATCTTGGATTTACCAATGTGGTTATCAACGCTTGGCCGTGAAATAACCTTAAAAGGGTTGGCTTTCATAGCACCAACAGAGCAATAAAAGGTAAAAAGACTGGAAACAGACGATAATTTACGTGCTACAGTGCCGTTTCCGATGAGTTTGGGTGTGTCTTTAGGGATTTTATCAGCGATTTTGTAGCCAGGCCCGTATTGCAGGGCCAGTTTCCATTGGGTGATGTGTTTGGCGGTAATTTCGCGGTATTGGTCAAGGGTTTTGATACCGAAGTATTCTTTGAATTGTAGTAGATCAGTTTTGTAATAGCGGGCCGTTTCCGGACTCTTGGTTCTGGCGTTCTCAAGCCAGACATCCTCGGATGGGAGTGGGGCGAGCGAGGTCATTTCAGGGTCGTTTAACAGTGTTATTTTGGTTACGGCCTTTTTCATAAAGTTATTTTACTATTGATTATGGTAATAATCAATAGTTATATTTAATATTGATTATATAAGTAATCAATAGTATTGAGAGATTAAAAACAAACAGCTGCTCACATAAGCTGTCTGCTTCAATGTTTTAAATAATCTCCAATATCTTCTAGGTCTAACCCCAAATATTGGACTTTGTACTTAGGGTACTCCGCAACCAGCCGTTTAGCTTTCTCCTTCAGTCCGTCCATGCTTATTCTGTCTTTATTCATTTTAACTTCAGCAATCACGATTTCCCTTTTCATGTCGTTAATGGCAACCAAATCAATTTCATTTTGATTACCCTTCTCCCAATAGGATCCAATATTATTATAACGACCGCTCTCAGCAAATAAAGTATAGTAAAATCTTTCTAGGATCTTACCGCTATAAGTTGGATAATCCCTATTAATCAAATCTTTAATATATTGATAATTCCCCGTTTCAACAGCTGAACGATTCCGATATATAAATCGGAACCAAAAATTAATAAAATTATCGATAATATAATATTTTTGGGATCTGGATTTTGGTTTGGCATTTATAGATTTATGTCTAGCGACAACTGCATAATCTTTCTCAAGACGATCCAAATGTCCACCTATATCTGATTCTAAAATGGATTCGATTTCTGCTCTTGCTGTTTTCCCAATAGAAATAAGCTCAAGTATAGAAAAATATGTCCCATAGTCTTTACCAAACTCTTCAATTAACAAGTTTTTTCCTTCTTCGATAAATGGAGAATTAGCTTCAATCATAAAATCGATAATAGCACTATACGAAAATGCTTTATTCTCAACAAATAAATCAATGTATTTAGGCAACCCCCCCGTTATAAGGAAATAATCAAACAAAGTCTTGTGGTCCATGACCCTATAATCATGCATTATCGTATTCAGAATTTTAATAGAAAATGGCCTAATAGAAAGAATTCTATCGGCACGATTGAATAACGGCTCTTTGGAGTTCTGAAATATTTTATGCATTAAAGAATATACTGAACCAATGAGAATCACATTTAAATGGCAGTGTTTCTTATTTAAATCCCAAAGCTTTTGAATATCTGAGTAAACAGACTCATTGATGTTATAAAACCCTTGGAATTCATCAACAATAAGCGTGAACTCCTCTTTTTTGGATATTTCTAATAACAAAAGAAAAATATCTTTAAAATAACGGATTTCTCCAACAATGGGCACATTAGGAAATAGATTCTTAATCTCTTGTAAGTATTCTTCACAAAGCAAATTCTCTGATTTCTTACCTACAAAGAAATATAAATGTTTCTGTCTCCCTATAAATTCCAAAGAAAGCGCAGTTTTGCCTACCCTTCTACGGCCAGTTAAAACAGTCATCCGGGCAGAACTTTTAATCTGCTTTAATAATTTATTAAGCTCAGCTAACTCTTGTATTCTATCATAAAATTTCATTACTGTAACCTCCGTTACTGTAACCAATATTACAACACAGAACGAAACTTGTCAAATACATACTATAAAAATTAATTATCTCTATTAAACCAGTACGAGTACAAACGTAAACATGTATATACGTTGTATACAACACCGACGGGAATTGCATCACAGAGCATCTTGGGGGTCTACATTCCCATCCCTCTCTCTAATCCCAATGACCTTCCCCGGTCCATTTCCAAATTGTGCCGCAATTCCTGCTTTATTTCTTGCTTTACTTGCACATATTCCAGCGTCGTGTCCTTGGCCGCATCATGGGACCAGCTTTTTTTCATCTGTTGTAGGGCTTCCGTGCGCTGCTGTGGTTCCATCTTTACAGACATCCCTTCGCGCTCAACACCACGTTCCCCTGCCACAATGTGAAGTTTGGTTTCCTCGCGCGCACGGCTGATTTGGACATAGGTTGCCTGCTGGGAAGCCATTGACTCACTGGCAAAACCATAAACAGAAGTGCGCTCAACCGTCATCCCCTGCGCCTTATGTGTTGTTGACGCCCAGCCGTACTCAATGTGATTATATGCCGCTACGTTAATTCTCCTGTACTCTCCGCCGTCAAGACGTACATCTACCAAACCAAATGGATCAGCACTTTCAACCGTCGCGCGTTGTCCATTACGGACATCTAACTTGTAATCATTCCGTGTCAACATGATCCTGTCACCCTTAGCAAGTCCAATTTCCCTTGTTCCGTTGTCGCAAATAACGGGATTCATAGAATCGACAATGCCCAAACTTTTAAGTTTCTCACGGATTTCCATATTGATTTTATCCGCATCATGCTTGATGTTGGTCAATATAATTCCTTTGCTAAAATCATTTTTATTTTCCTTAATGTATTCGTCAACGATCGCTTTGCGGGCCTCGGAAGAATTTTGATAAATATTAATTTTATTCTTCTGATCTAATGCTTCCAATGCTTCTCCTGTTTTTCCCTGAGCGGCCAATTTAACAACGTCTTTCATCCAGTCTTCACGTTGGCGTTTGATGTCTTCCACTGCTGTTGAATATTGCGGTGTAATTTTAGCAACATGCCTGTCAATGGCATGTAGGATGCCTCCGGCCGCAATAGGCTGTAACTGTCGCTCATCTCCTACCAAAACAAGCTTTGCTTTTTGTTCCTCCACCTTCTGCATGACATCCGCCATTTGCTTGGATCCAACCATCCCCGCTTCATCAATAATTACGACGGTCTTGTTATCTAATTCGGTATGTGGAAGCCATGAGGCTATTGTTTGGGATTCGATGCCTGATTCTTTCTGAAGGTTCTGCGCTGCCACCCCAGCTAATGCTATGCCTTGTACCTTAAAGCCCTCTCGCTCATATGACTCCCGCACCGCCGCAAGCATGGTTGACTTGCCCACTCCCGCGCGTCCCTGAATAACTGCCAAAGCGCTTGAGTCCGTCGCTGTATTTATAGCAATCTGCTGTTCTTCGCTAAAAGGGAACTTGCCCTTGCCCGCGTCAAAGCTTTCTTTTATGGATCTATTCGAATCTACAAAATAACCCTTTTGGCTTACCATGCGCTCAACCCGGTCCATAATACCCATCTCTATATTCACCATGTCTGGTGTCGTCAATAAACCATTCTTAAGGCTGACAATATACCCCCTGCCTTGAGCTTCTTTAACCAACTCCCGTACTTCTTCCCCACTGCGCGCGCCAAAAGAAGCTAGGGCTGTTTCGCGCAATAAACTATTCTCTTTAAACGTGGAATGCCCGAAAGTCAAGATTTGGCTCGCTTGTGTCAATATCTGATCGTCACTCTTGATAGGTACAAGTGTGCCTCTTTCACGTTCAATATTAAGATGAACGCTGTGCTCCCGGGCTTCCCGTCCCCACGTTTCTTCTCTTTCCAATAAATCGCAATTAACTTTATTCGCCCTTGTCGCAAGCACTATGCCCCTTGTTCCCGCATAACTTTTAATGCCTCGCTCTTGGGCTAAATCATCAATCTGTTTGTCCCTCTTTGAAAATAACTGCTCTGCGTCTTTGGAAACATCACTTAACCGGAAGGTCCCTTTGATTCCATGTTCGATTTCATAACCAAGCTTTTGCATCTGCCAGGCCAGCTCCACTTGATACAAGGCCCCTGCCGCCATTTTATTCTCATAGAATGTACGGCTGTCAATAGTCCCCACTGTTCCGTCATTCCGGACAGAAAAATTGGACACAACAACATGCGAATGTACCTGTGGATCACCTTCTCTGCTTGTATAATGATTGAACCTGGAAGCAACAAGCTTTGCTTCTTCATGGATAGCCCCGCCTTGCCCTCTTCTTGTGAACGCATTGGCCTCCAGGTACGCAAACGCACCTTCAACAGCCCTCTGGTGTGCTTGTTCGATTTCTTGCTTGTGTTGGGCTTCTGCGCCCGCCCAAACGATGGATACAGACTTAGGTGCCGAAAACGTCAAGTCCCAGCCCATCTGCCGGTTTTCCTTGCCGGCATTCTTCACTTCATGGCCTGCCACGTAGCCGGCCAGGGATAGCTGGAATTCATCGCGCTCAATTGCCCCATGAAGCCCCAAGGCTTCAGCTCCCTGTCCGATCCATTGGCCTTGATGGTCCAAGTCTTCCACATAATAATCAGCGGAATGTTCCTGATAATACGTGGCCGCAAGCTTGGCCGCCCCGCTTCCGGATGAAAGATTCCCTAATCCCCTTAGTGACATCATTTAGTCAATTCTCCAAAAAGACTTTTGAGTAGGTTCTGACGGTGGTTCTTTGGGAAGCACGGATTGTTTCTCTACCGGCTTGTCTTCTTTCTTTAGATCATTTGTTTCTTCAGCCAATGCTTGTTCCGGGGCTTTAGCTTTACCCGCCCTTTTGGTCTTCCAGTTTACAAAACGTAAAGAACCCAAATGAAGCAGTTGCCAAAAGAAAGCACACAGTGGAGCGCATTCCATAAAAAATATCGGGAGTACCCAATTGGGATGGCCTATGCCAACCATTAATGGTAGAAGGCCTAAAAAAACACCTACAACCCCTGTAAGATACAAAGCAGTTTCAAGCTCAATTTGACCGTCCAATAAAAGGGTACGCCAACCCCAAAATAAACCTAAACAAAACCCCCAAAACAACCTGTCCCTAATGATAGAAACTAGCCATTCTATAATCCGGTAGCCTGAAAGAAAATCTTCCTTGAAAACATATAGCCAGATAAGAGAACTGATCAAATTGCAAAGCAATAGCTGTATCGAAACTGCCAAGGCCCAACACAGCGCTAAATTGACCAACTCAAGTTGCCTAGACCTGTTCCCTATCATTTCTGTACCTCTTGATCGTATATTTTAAGAAGCACTTTTGATAGCCCTTCGGTTTCTTCCGGACTGGCGTTATGGGTCCGGCCAAAGGCTTGGCCCAAGACTGGAATGATCGCGCGGATTTCCTTTTTTAAATCGTTGGCTGGTTGTTCTTCTTTAACTGGTTTACGAAAATATTCCCTCATAATTTGACGGATAAATGCTGCCTTGCTTAGACCAAACTCTGAAGATTTTTCTTGGACTTGCTGAAATTCTGTTTCGTCTACTCTTAATAGGATTTGGGGCATATTCCTCCTGATATCTTTTGATAGCACTATTCAGTGCATTAGGTCTGTGTTTATTAGTTTTTCATCTGCTATCATCCTCTTTTTGTCGATCATTGTCAACTGTTTTCTTTGGTGATCGGTAGGAAAAGTTAAGTGGGTACAGAATTAAAAAGATTGGTTTATGTTAACGGACATGTAATAATGTACCACTTGCGGACATGAAAAGTGTACCAGTCAGCAAACAGGAAAATCTGGTAAACTTGCCTCTAAAGGAGGCAAGAAAACATGATCGCAATGG
>Ga0182027_10009597_pt1 | contig 13869 bp, 11 predicted proteins | sample 712E1DmetaG_FD_121300 | JGI IMG/M metagenome (GOLD analysis project Ga0182027, IMG submission 121300) | Permafrost microbial communities from Stordalen Mire, Sweden - 712E1D metaG (Illumina Assembly) | ecosystem: Environmental > Terrestrial > Soil > Wetlands > Permafrost | place: Sweden...
AGTGATGCTGATTGTCGCGGGGTCTTTTGCCACGCTTGGGTTTGTGGCGATGTTGCTCATGGCCTATTTCCAGTGGCGCACCATCAGCCGGCTGGCGGAAATCTCTGCGGCCTTGCCCGTGTCCTATGCCCTGGGCGCAGGCCCGCCGGTCGCTGCGCTCGGCGCCGGGGAGACTCAGCGGGTTTTGCTGGGGCCGCCAGGGCAGGCAAATCAGCAGTTGCTGGGCGCCCTCGAACGGCTCGAGAACCGCATTCTCGAACTCGAGCACACCGCGCGTCCGCCGTTGCCAAAGAGCGCGGCGCGACCGGTGGAGATGCCGGCTTTGGCTCAGCCATCCCATGGTGACGCGGCTGAGGCATCCGGGGATGAGCCGGCAGCAACCGAAGCGGCACGCCTCACGCTGTTGCTGGGCAAGGGCCAGTCGCTACTGAACCTCGACCAGGCCGAAGAAGCTCTGGCGTGTTTTAACGAGGTGCTGGCGCTCGATCCCAGGCACCCGGAGGCGCTGGTGAAAAAGGGCGCGGCACTGGAACGGCTGCGGAAGGCCGACGAAGCCATTGCCTGCTATGACCAGGCCATCGCGGCGGACAAAACCATGACCGTTGCCTATCTTTACAAAGGCGGGTTGTTTAATCGCCTGGAGCGATTCGGCGAAGCCTTGGAGTGCTACGAGCAAGCCCTGCGCACGCAGGAAAATCGCCACGGCTGAAGGCTGTTCGCTGTCCCGGGCGGCGTCGGCGCCCGGCGGGGCCTACCAGAGAAACGACCGCTGTTCGCTAAGCAGTTGCGTGTCTTCCCACAAAGTCACCCGCCAGGCGGTCACCTCTCCCAGCTCCCGGTAATCATTGCGGCTGAGCGGAATGGTGGTCCAATGGCCAAACGAGCCGCCCCGTTGGATCGTTTGCTCCCGCACAACTTCTGCCGGCAGATGGCCCCGGGCGGCGCCGCGCGTTTCGAGCCGAAGTTTGAGCGGGCCGGGCGGCTTGCCGGTGGCTTTCCATTGGATATGGTATTCGATGGTGGAAATCTGGTTGGTGTGCTGCCGCAGGTAGGCCTGGTAGGCGTCGCGCTCGTAGAGGCTGGGGGAAAGAGAGTTGCGCCCCTTCAGATCAAGAAACTGCGGCAGGACTTTGATCACGCGCGGGGAGGCGGCCCTGGCGGGTCCCACAACTGCGAGCGCAGCCACCAGCAGCACCCCAATCAATGACCGGCGCATGAGGACCGAACTGCCGGGACTCCGACTGGCGGCCGGCCGAGAATGACCGAAGGCGCGAGCCGGCCAGCCCGGGGTTCGGGTTACGCAAGGCCGATTGCAAGTCGGCGGTCCGGCCTGGCACGATTTGCCCATGTTGGACTGACGAGACAAACGCCGCCCGATGGCGGTTTATGGTTCCAGGACGCGCAGCGTATATTCGGATGAGAGACTACTGCCCTGCTTGGCCTTGCCCCAGGCATTGTAGTCGTAATCAAATCTGTAGCGGTAGTTGACGGCAGACGCTCCCGGCATCACGGGGAGCAGCCCTTCCCAACGGTTGCTCATCAGCATCGTGGGGTGCATGGGGTAGGGTTTCTTGCCGACGATGATCCATGGTTGGATGGTTTCCCAGCGGAGGGTTTGCTGACTGCTGGCCAGGGCGACTTCGACGAGGTAAAGATTGTTGGTGCTGCGGACCTGCTGCTGGGGCGTCAGATTCGTGAACTGCGTGGCGCAACCGGCCCACAACAGCGGCAGAAACAATACCGGCAGGAATTTCTTGAACATAGGCCGGCAGCGTGGCAAAGCGCCGGAAGCATGTAAAGGTGGATTTTGCGTTTGACCCGCGGCAGAAAGCGGGGGTAAGGTGCGCATTCTTAAAGTAAATTGAAGTTATGTTTGGGACGATCCGAAAGCATCAAACCTGGCTGTGGGCGATCATCATTACGCTGACCATCATCAGCTTCGTGATCTTCTTCTCACCGTATTCAAAGCTGAACGACTCCCGCCGGGGCCCAGCCAATTACGGGTCCATCAACGGAGAGCGCATCGGCGAAGAGGATTTCGCCAATGCCTGGCGCGAGGTCCAACTGCGGGCCTTCTTCATGAATGGCCGCTGGCCGGAGGACACGGACCGGACCGATCTGCAAGGGGAGACCTACAAATGGCTGTTGCTGCTGCAGAAGGAGAGGCAAATGGGGATTAGCGTCAGCAGCGAAGTGGCGGCGCAGACGGCCAAGGCGATGCTGAGCCAGCTCCAGCGGGGGGGAGCAGTAGCACCGGACGTGTTCCGGAAGCAGATCCTGCTGCCCCATAACCTCGACCTGGAGGATTTCGAGCGGTTTGTCCGGCATTATCTCGGCATTCAGGAATTGATCGCCAGCGTCGGCCTGAGCGGCAGGCTGATCACGCCCCAACAGATCGCGGCTCTCTACCAGCGCGAGCACGAGGAGGTCGCTACCGAAGCGGTGTTCTTCTCCGCCTCGAATTATCTGGCGGGCGTCGCCGCGCCGCCCGATGCCATCTCGCAGTTCTATACCAACCGGGAGGCCCTCTATCGCGTCCCGGACCTCGTCCGGGTCAAGTACGTGAAGTTTGACCTCACCAATTACTTCGCGGAGGCGAAACAGGAGTTGGCTCGAATGACCAATCTCGATCTGCAGATTGACGAGGCCTATCGCCAGAGCCCAACCAACTTTCTCCGCGAGTTAAAGGTAGCGTCCCTGGACCAGGCGCGGGTGAAAATCCGCGACGCGAGGTTAAGAGAGTTCGAAGCGCTAGGCGCCCGGAAGAAGGCCGCTGAGTTCGCCAACCCGCTGTTTGACCTGGAACCGGTCGCCGCGGACAACCTCGACAAAATGGCGAAGACGAATGGCCAGATCGTCGGGCTGACGGCGCCGTTTGACAAGGACAATGGGCCAAAGGATCTGGAAGCAGGGGCGGATTTCGCGCAAAAGGCGTTTCGGCTGAAGCCGGACCAGCCCTTTGCCGGGCCAATCGTGGGTCAGGATGCCGTGTATGTGATCGCCCTGAACCAGCAGATTCCCAGCGAGGTTCCCAAGCTGGACCAGATTCGGGGGCGGGTGGAGAACGACTACAAGTATGAACAGGCCAAGATGCTCGCGCGCCAGGCGGGCCTGATGGCTTACCCGGAGCTGACCAATGGGCTGGCGCAGGGCAAAATGTTTGCGAGCCTTTGTTTGAGCAAGCAACTCAAGCCGCTGTCCTTGCCGCCGTTTTCCCTCAGCACGCGGGAGCTGCCGGAAGCGGAAGAGCGCGCCAGCTTGAACCAGCTCAAGCAGACCGCTTTCTCCACCCCGCCGGGCGTAGTCAGCAACTTCCAGCCGACGAGCGATGGCGGCTTCATTCTCTACGTGAAAGCCAAGCTGCCGCTGGATCAGGCGCGAATGAACGCGACCCTGCCCGCCTTTGCCAATTACGTCCGCCAGAGCCGGCAAAGCGAGGCCTTCAACGAGTGGTTCAGCAAACAAGCTTCGGTGGGCCTGCAGAACACGCCGCTGGGCCAACAGCGGTCCGCGCCGTCGCTCGCTTCCGAGGCGAAATCCAAGAAGTCCTAACTCACCAGCCAGTTCAGGATGGCTTTTTGCACATGGAGGCGGTTTTCCGCCTCGTCGAAAATCGTTTGGGCGTTGGCCTCGAAGGTGGCTTCGTCAATTTCCTTGCCGCGATAGGCGGGCAGGCAGTGCATCACAAGCGCATCCGGTTTGGCGAGCCGGACAACGGCGGCATTGATCTGGTAGCCGCTCATCTGCTCGACGCGTTTGGCGGATTCAACCTCCTTGCCCATTGAGACCCAAACATCGGTGTAGAGCAGGTCCGCGCCCGTGACGGCGGCTTGAACGTCTTCGGTGAGAACAATCTTGCCGCCTGCCCGCTGGACAAGATCAGCCGGCGGATGGAACGCTTTGGGCGAGGCGATGCGTAATTCAAAACCGCTCTTGCCGGCGGCAAACGCCCAGGAGTTCGCCACATTGCCGGCGCCGTCGCCAATGAACGCGACCACTTTGCCCCGAATCGCCCCGCGCTTTTCCTGGAAGGTGAAGATGTCCGCCAGGATTTGGCACGGGTGCTCGTGGTCGGGGAGCGCGTTGAGGGTGGGGATTTGGGCGTAGCGGGCGAATTCTTCGAGCTCGCTCTGCGCGAAGGTGCGGAACACGGCGCCGTGAACCATCCGGCCCAGGACCCGCGCGGTGTCCTTGATGGGTTCGCCGCGGCCGAGGTGTATCTCGCCGGACGGCAGGAAGATGACCTGTCCGCCTAACTCGCGAATCCCGACCTCGAACGAGACGCGGGTGCGGGTGGAGGATTTCGAGAACACCATGGCCCAGGTTTGGCCGGCCAGGGGCAGTTTGGCGTGCCGCCCGCGTTCCTGCTTCAGCTTGGTCGTGTCGGCCAGAATGCGGTCCATGTCGGCCCGCGCCAGTTGTTCAATGCTTAACAGATGCTTCATATTTGGTTCAGGCCGCTAGCTTAGCCACGACCGATTCGATCAGGGTCAACCCTTCTTCGGCTTCGGCCAACCGGAGGTTGAGCGGCGGCAGGAAGCGCATAATCTGCGCCCCGGCCGGAATCGCCAGCAGCCCGGCGGCATGCAGGAGATGGGCGAAACGGACCGCCTGGGTTTTGGCGGAGTCGCCGGGCAGGTTGGCAAGGTTGGGCGCCAGTTCGATGCCCAGCATCAGGCCCAGGCCGCGCACAGCCCGGATGACCTTGGGGGACCTCTGCGCGAGCCGCTGCAGGCCGGTCTTGAGGAAATCACCAACCTGGCGCGCGTTGTCAGCCAGCTTCTCGCGCTGGATCACGTCGAGGATTTTCAGCGCGACCGCGCAGGCGAGCGGCGAGCCGCCGTAAGTCGTGCCGTGCGAGCCCGCGCCCAGCAGGTCGGCGTAGGGCGCTCTCACCCAGAACGCGCCGATGGGGAATCCGCCGCCCAGCGACTTGGCCATCGAGATGCCGTCCGGCAGGAAGGTTTCGCCTCCCGGCACGCCTTCGAGGATGCGCTGGAAGCTCTGGAAGCGGCCGCTGCGAAAATGGCCGCACTGCACGCTGTCCATCAGCAGCAGGAGCTTCTTTTCATCGCACAACTGACGCAGGCCAAGGAGGTAATCGGGTGTCGCGGGCGTCACGCCGCCCTCGCCCTGGATGCCTTCGACCATGATCGCGACGGTCGCCGGCGAGAGCGCGGCGCGCATGGCTTCGAGATCGTTGTAGGGCACCTGGCGGAAGCCGGGCACCATCGGGTCAAACCCCTTCTTGACCTTCTCCTGGCCGGTGGCGGCGATGCCGGCCAGCGTCCGCCCATGGAAAGAGTTGAGTGTGGTGAGGACCTCGAAGCGGCCCTCGTCGTGGCCGAACTTGCGGGCCAGCTTGAACAGGCCCTCATTGGCCTCGACGCCGCTGTTGCAGAAGAAGCACTTGCCGGGGCCGATGAGACTGACCAGCGCCTGCGCCAGGCGCCCTTGCGGCTCGTGGTAGTAGAAATTCGAGGTGTGGATGACCTTGCGCGACTGCTCGACCAGCGCCTCGGTAATGGCCGGATGCGCGTGCCCGAGCGAGCTGACCGCGATGCCGGCCCCCAGGTCGAGGTAGCGCCGGCCCGTGAGGTCGTAGAGGTAGCTGCCCGAGCCGTGGCTGAGCACGATGTCGAATCGGCCATAACTGGGCACGACGTTCTGCTGGAACAGCGCCTGCACTGCCGCCACATCGTTGCGCACGATGGGCGGCGGCGGCGGAACAATTTCTTTCATGGTCTGCACGTCAGATGAAACGGGGAAATCATTAGCAGGAGTTCCGGCGGAAGGAAGCCGAATGTTGAAGGGGTGGCGGCCCGCAACAGGGCCATTGACCAAGTCGGAGCGCCGATTTCCAATCGGCTTACAGCTTGCCTGTTGCCGGACCTGCCCGAAATCCGGCCGTGGAAAGGGCGCATTGCAGCCGCGCTTCAAAACCTTGCCCGCAGGCCGCAAATCAACCTGGGTACCGCGTTAACTCCGTTTGACCAGGCAGGGCTTCGGTTCGTGGCAATAGAAAGCGAAAGCCGAGCCCAGGTTGACAAACATGGCCCAATTCCACCCCGTCCAATTCCGTAATCAGGCGGCCTTTTTCCGGACGGCGAAGTGAAGCGAATTGCCCGTGTTCTGCGGCAACACCGCAACGGCGTGGCGTTTCCTTTGCGGTTGCCATTCCACGCGTACGCATTGGTTGCAGTTTGGACAGCCCGTCACCGCGCTGTTGTCGGTCTGGGCTTTGGCGCGCACCGTGTATTTCAAATAGCCGAACCACGGGTAGCGGAAGGAGACCAGCCAGGCAGCTTTGAGCACCAGCCAGGTGAACAGGCGGCGATGCTTGAACCGCAATACCCATTGCAGCAGCCGGGTCTGCGGGGCAGCGAGCGACGCATCCTTTTTGCGCTCGGGCACCTGCGCATGGCGATAGGTGAAATCCGAGCCGCAATGGGGACACTTGGCGTCCAGCACCAGGGTGTCAAAGTGGGCGTTTACCTCGCGGTCGCGCACCACAGCGGGCGCGGCCTTGTGCCACATTCCTTTGCCGCCGAAAAAGCCCATCAGCCCGCACCAGATCATCCACGGCCTTTCCGGGAAACCCGGGGTCATGCGATATCGGCGCTCGTCAATGGTTTCATAGAATTGGCCGGCGTCAGGAATGGTCTTGTTCGCCAGGCAGTCCACGTAGAGGGTGCTCCCCGGATACGGCTGGATGCTGCCGAGCGACATGTGCAGGTTTTCGCACTGCTCCCGGAAGAACGTTATCGTCTCTTTCATCGTCTGCGGCGTCTCCGCCGGGTCGCCGAAAATGAAGTTGCCGCCGAAGCCGACCCCCGCTTTGTAGCACATGGGGATGACCTCCGCGATTTGCTTCGGGTGCGACTTTTTCTTCATGCTCGTGAGCACGGTTTCGCTCGCACTCTCCATGCCGTACGAGAAGGCGTAGCACCCCGCGTCTTTGGCCAGCGCGATGTCCTCCTGGGTCAGACCCACGTTGGCGTGCGTCTGGAAACACCAGACTAAATCCCACTTGCGCTCCAGCTTGAGCTGCTGGATCGCCTGGCTGAATTCAACCAGCCGGGTCCGCTTGGGGGCGAACAACTCGTCCAGGATAACCAGGATGTTGAACCGGTATTTGTCATGGAAGTAGGCCAGCTCCTTCATCACGTCGGCGGGCGAGCGGGTATGATAGGGCGTGGGCCGGTCATGCACGCAAAACGTGCAACGGAAGGGGCAGCCCCGCCCTGCCACCACCACCCACGGGCGCGGTTCCGCATGCGGGTAGCGATACAGCGACCGGGCGCCCAGGGAAAAGTTATCGAGCATATTCTGGGCGTCGAAAACATCGAACTCCGGGTAGATCAAGGTCCGGATGTCCGGGTAACAGAAGTTCTCCGGCGTAGCCTGCGCCTGGCCATCCTTCCAGTAGAAGATGTTGGGAATCTCCTTCGGGGAAGTGCCCGCGGAAATCGAGGAGACGATTTGCGTTACGATGTGCTCGCCATCCCCTTTTACCGCGAAATCCGGCTTTAGATATTCAAAGACGAACTTCGGGTCGTAGGAGACGATCCCTCCTCCCAGGATAATGGGAGTGTCCGGTCGCCGCCGGCGCACGGTCTGGAGGCAATCCCGCAAGAAGGCGTAATCCGTGCAAATTCCCCCTGCGCAGACCGCCTCCGGCTTGTACTGATCCAGGTGCCGGGTGATCGTGTCCACCGCCATGGCCTTGGCGCTGGGAAAGTCGTACAAGTTGTTCGGATTGCAGCCAACGACCTCGTGCCCCGCTGCCTTCAGCGCCCCGGCGATATACGCCGGGCCCACGGGAAAATCCGACATCGAAAGCGGCGCCGGATACTGGTATTTGTAAAGATGCGTCGGGACGATGATCGAGATTCTCATGCTTTTAAATCACGTTCAGTCTGGCAAAAAGCCGGTTCCGGTGTCAAACCACGCCGGCAAACCCGTCCCCTTCCGGCCGGCTGCACACCGGGGAATAGCGGCCTTCCGCTCGACTCCAACCACTAATCGCTTCATTTCAGACTCAAAATCTATCCCCGGGCTTGCACGAAGCTGCCGGGCGCGCCAGCCATTGGCCGCCCGTTCCGGCCGCCCAGGGAACACGGTGCACCTTAAATGCCTCTGGCTAATTTGTCAAATTAGCAATCCAACAAATGCTGCCCCGGTCCACGGCATCGCCCCGCCCCACCGGGAGGGCCTGACTCCGGCACGGCCAAGACACGCCGCACCTCAACAGCGCTGCGTCCAGCTCGATATGCGACGCGCCTGTTTGGGAGGGCGAGTGTCCTCGCGAGCCCAAATAGCTCGGGAAAGGGGGAGGAAGTCAGGGCTCGCGAGGACGCTCGCCCTCCCAGGCTTGGGTTGGAATCGCGAGCTTGATGCACCCCAGGCACGGCAACGATTCTGCGCAACAGTTATTGACTCGTAACGGGATTCTATATTCACTGCTCTTATGCAATTCGAGAGCCTTAAAGTTTACTGCGACCTGGTCGAGACCAAAAGCTTCACCAAGGCCGCTCAAGCAAACGACGTGACCCAATCTGCGGTCAGCCAGACAATCAGCGCCCTGGAAGCGCACTTCGATTCGCCGCTGGTCGAGCGCAGCAAGAAGAACTTCCGGCTAACGTCGGAAGGCCAGGTGCTGTACGACTATAGCAAACGGCTGCTGCAGACTTACGGCGTCATCCACAGCAAGATGCAGGAGCTCAAACACGTGGTCTCCGGCCCCATCCGCATCTCCACCGTCTATAGCATCGGCCTGCATGATTTGCCGCCTTACATCAAACACTTTCTCAAAGCGTATCCCGCGGTGAACGTCCACGTCGAATACCGCCGCGCCAACCAGGTTTATGAGGATGTGCTGGCGAACATTGTGGATCTCGGCCTGGTGGCCTATCCGGTTCACGACTCCCGGTTGGAGACGGTTGCGGTGCGCAAAGATCGGCTTGTGCTCGTCTGCCACCCGGAACATCCCTTGGCGAAACTCAAGACGATCAAGCTCAAGGCGCTCAACGGCCAGAAGTTCATCAGCTTCGACCCGGACATGCCGACGCGCAAAGCGCTGGACAAGATATTCAAGGAGCACGGTGTGACGGCGGACCACGTCATGGAGTTCGACAACATTGAAACGGCGAAGCGGGCGGTCGAGATTGATTACGGCGTGGCGATTGTTCCGGAGGACACCATCCGGCAGGAGGTGGCGAGCGAGACGCTGGCTGCCGTGCGCCTGGAGGGCGACCATTTCCGGCAGTTGGCGGTGATTTACAAGAAGGCCAAAGTGCTCTCTCCGGCCATGAAGCAGTTCATTGCGCTGCTTAAAGAATCCCTCTGAGGCCCTTGCTGGTCATCTCGTGCCTCTGCCTGCCTTTGGGCCAACTCCATGCGGGGGCAGAGACCTGGATTCAGAACCGCTTTTGCGCCGTCGCTTTCGACCCGGCCACGCTGGCAGTCGCACTCCGGAGCGGCGAGCAGCCGGCGATTCGGGTGTCCGTGACCCAAACCAATCTCGGCCGGGTGGCCAACGTAGAATGCCACGCCAGCAAGGCGAGCTGGTCGCTGCCCGACCGGAGAGTCTCGGTTACGCTGGAACTGGAGGGAAGCCGTTTGTTGGCCCATGTGCTGGCCGAGGAACCGGGTGAATTCACGTTCCCGATTGTTCCGGCTTCGGCTCCGGCCCAAGGCTGGATTCTGCCATTCTTTGAAGGTGTGTATGCCCCGTGCGGCGACGCCCAATGGCAATCCTTCCTGACGAACCGCGGCGAGCTGAACACCACCGCCGATTTGACCATGCCGTTTCTCGGCCTGGACTACGGCGCTTGCACGCTGACTTGCATCCTGACCAATCCATTCAACAACCAACTCGAGTTTCGCCGCGCGCCGGACAACACGCTGCGCGCACAGTTGACCCACCAGTTCACCCGCAATCACCCGGTGAAGGAGTACGGAGTCATCTTCGAGGTGGGAACGAATTCACTGGTCGAGCCGGCCCGGTTGTATCGCCAGTGGCTTATTCAGCGCGGCGACTTCGCCAGCCTGAAAGACAAGATTCAGCACACCCCCGAAGCCGGGAAGCTGCTGGGCGCTGTCCACGCCTACCTCTGGGGCAACGATCTGCTCGACCCGTCCGATGTGACCGACTGGAAACGCTTTGCCCGCGCGCTTGACCTCCAGACCGAGGTGTCCGCCCCGTCGCCCGCCCGGCGGATCTGGTCCTTGATGAAGCCCGAGGCCAGAGCCTTCGTGACCAGCCTGAGCCAGGCCGAATGGCCGGACAGCTACACGAAGTCGCAAATTGCCGGCGACCTCAATCGGATACTCACGCAACCAGACCTTTATGCCGAATCGGCCTGGCAGGGTGTCGCGTTGGATCCGGAAGCCTCGACCTTGTTGAAATCCGACCGCGGCAAGCTGAACCAGGCCGAGCTTTGCCAGCTGAACTCTCATCTGCTGGCCGCCGCGTTTCCGGGCCTTTTGGCCAAACCCGAGACCTGGGGCAATGGGACCTCGCCCAAGATGATCGAGCAACTGGCGGCAGCGGGCCTGGACCGCTTGTGGCTCGGCAGCGACGGCTGGAACGGATTCCTTGACCGCCCCGAGACGGTCGCCGCCGCGAAACAGGCGGGGTTCCTCATCGGCCCGTACGATTCCTATAACGGCATTCATCGTCCGAACGAGCCGGACACCTGGGAAACCTCGCAGTTTGACACGGCGCTCTATGAAACCGGCGCCATCGTTAAGGCCGATGGCAGCAAGCGGCGCGGATTCAAGCAAAAGGGCTTCATGCTGAGCCCCGACGCGGCGCGGCCCTACGTCGAGAAGCGCGTCTCCGGCTTGATGGCGGCGTTCCATGCCAACTCGTGGTTCATAGACTGCGACGGGTTCGGTGAGTACTTTGATGACTACTCCGCACAGCACCCCGCGACGCAGCAATCGGACATGCAGTCCCGCATTTCACGGATGTCGTGGATTCGCGACACGTTTGGCGCCGTGATCGGCACCGAAGGCTGCTCCGCCGGCGTGGCCTCGACCGTGCATTTTGCCCATGGCGTCCTGACGCCGGTCATCGGGTGGGGCGACCCGGACTTAAAGGACAAGCAATCGAAGTACTACCTCGGGGCCTATTATCCGCCAAACGAGCCCCAGGTCTTCTTCAAGCCCGTGCCGGTGAAAGAGGAATACCGGCATATCTACTTCGAGCCGCGATTCAGGTTGCCGCTGTTCGAAACGGTTTTCCACGACTCGGTGATTGCCACCCATCACTGGTCATTTGCGAGCTTGAAGGCCCGGGACGAAGCCAGGACCGTGGAACTGCTGGAGCTGCTCTATCAGGTTCCGCCGCTATATCACTTGAACATGCCGGAATTCCAGAGGCGCCAGGCGCAAATCAAACGCCATTACGCCTTTTTCTCCCCACTGCATCGGGAGACGGCTTTGCTCCCGCTGACCAGTTTCCAATGGCTGACTCCCGACGGCACCGTCCAGCGCACCACCTTCGGCGACCACATTGAAATAGTCGCCAACTTTGGCCCCAATGATTTCCGATACGGCAACACGACGCTCGGCAAGGGAAGCATTCTGGTCTCCCGGCGGGACGGCGGGAAGACGCAGGTGTATGTCCCGTGATCACGAAGGGATTGTGCCGCGGATCATACCGCATCGGTCGAACCGAACTAACTGAACGAGAGCTTCCATTTCACGGCAGTGCATGGTAACTTTCTTCCGGCATGAGCGCTGTGATAGTGGAAATTCCTGAGGAGTACGCCCGGAGCTTCGGGGCGACCCCCAAAGAGGCCGCTCGGAACGCGAGCATCGAACTTGCAATCGAGATGTATCGCGAAGGCAAGTGGTCCACGGGCAACGCCGCGAGGTTCGCGGGAATGAACCGATGGGAATTCATGGACGTGTTGATGCAACGCAATGTGCCGTTTCCATACACACTGAGGATGTTGGAGCAGGACCTCGCCTATGCCCCCGGTTGTGTCGGATAGTTCCCCGTTGATCTATTTCACACGGCTTGGTCATTTCCCGTGGCTGGAGCGGATTTTCGACTACTTTTCGCCTTGCCGTCGAGGTGCGCGATGAGATCTTGAGGCAAGTCGGGAAAAACCCGCCATAATACACCCCCATTGAAATAATCGGGCAGCTTTCAAGAACGTGATCCAGCGCGATTACATCCTGCGGATGATCGAGGAGTTCATCCAGGCGCCCGATTTACGTACACCCTGGAAGCGACACCAGAAAGCCGCCAATGAAAAGAGCAAGAATGGCCAAAAGAACCGCCACAACCAAGGCAACCACCCGCACGAACCAGTGCTTCGCCGACGGGCAATCGCTGATGGACGCAGGTGATGCCGCCGGCACCTGCCGCTTACGACCTGCCTGCCAACAATCTGGAACGTTTGCGCCAGTTGCGGCAAGAAGCGCAGCCGTAGTTGAGGGCGGCAGATGATCCGATGAAACCACTCCACACCCCACGCCAAGGCCAGTTCCTGGCCGACACATAGCTGTATGCAGTTAGCTTTCTCATCCTCTCGGGAAGCCACCGATAGCCTGCTCCTCGAACAAGGTGATTTCGCTGGCCGGCGCTATTCCCTGAAGATCCGCATTTGCCAAAGCCCCGTTTGCCAGTGCGAGCATGTCGCCCTCTACTGCGTCCCCGAAAACAGAGAACCGCCACAACCCCAGCCACCCGTCCCCATTTGGCTCGAAATGGATTTGGCCCAGCGCGCCATCGCCAATCTCGAAAAACTCAAGGCGGACCCCACGGCGTTTGCCGTGGCAAAAGCCGTTGAGTCTGAAATCTCCGAAGCAGAATGGACCAAACTCAGGAACCTCTACTTCGCGGTCAAACAGCACGCCACCGAACAAGCCGATCCCGACCAACTCGACGCCCACTTTCCCCCTGAAGTCCTGGCCGGCGACGGCAGCATGGTCGGGTATTACGAAATCCTCCCCTACGCAAAGTCGGTCGAGTTTACTCTTGGCGCCGACACCTGGCTCTTGGACGACCAATATTGCGTCAGCCCGGACTGCTCGTGCAGTCAGGCGACCCTTTCATTCCTTCGACTCCCTGCTTCCACTGACCCCGGCGGTAGTCCCATCGCTCCAGACCTCTCCCTTCGCTACGCTTACGACACCGGCCGGATGGAAACGCCTCCAGGCGCGCACACTGCTGCATCATCGGGGCAGGATTTCCTCAACGCCCTGAAAGGTGCCCAACCGGATCTGAACTCCCTCCTGGCCCAACGCCACTCCACCCTGCGCCAATTATACCGCCGCGCTCTGAGCAAAAAGACTCTCCGCTTGCCAACCTCCAAGCCGGGCCGCAACGACCCCTGCCCCTGTGGCAGCGGCAAGAAATACAAGAAGTGCTGCGGCGCCTGAAGCCCCGGAGAAGCAAACCCGCCTTGCCTAAACCCCGCCCTCAGGAGAATCTCCGCTATGGCAAAGAAAAACACTCCACCTCCCCCCACGATCCCGATCGACCTGTGGCGTGAACTCTACCAGGCGGCGGCCAGCTTCCAGCTCCTCGCCCCCTGGCAATGGATGGATGACACCCACGTCTTTGGTGTCAACAACGAGCACGGTGTTCGCCTCGTAACCGTGCTTGGCAACCTGGGTGAGGTCTTCGGCTTGGCCAGCTACTGCGGCAGTGCCGGCGCCAACTTCCTCTTGCGCCTGTTGCGCGCCGAATTTGCCCCCGAAAGCCCCGACGCCCGCTTTTACCAGGACGCTCTGCTGGTTGACTTCGTCCCCCGCCAGCGCCTTCGGAAGGAAAACCGCGCCATCATCCAGCAGCTCGATTTCCAACCGCCAGTCCGCAAACCCAAGCTCTTTCCCGAGTTCGAAAGC
>Ga0182027_10009598_pt1 | contig 13868 bp, 7 predicted proteins | sample 712E1DmetaG_FD_121300 | JGI IMG/M metagenome (GOLD analysis project Ga0182027, IMG submission 121300) | Permafrost microbial communities from Stordalen Mire, Sweden - 712E1D metaG (Illumina Assembly) | ecosystem: Environmental > Terrestrial > Soil > Wetlands > Permafrost | place: Sweden...
CCAGGGCCGTGCCCTCGTCCTGCGAGGAGTGGGCCATGTGAAGGATAGCGGGAACGTGGGCCTGCGACCAGTTGATGGCGAAGGGGAAGCTGGAGATCAGGATGACAACGGTCCTGGGATTGACCGCATACACCTGCTTCACCAACTGCTCCTGCGCTAGCGAAATGCTGTCGCGATCGCGTCCTTCACGTCCGTCGGCGGGATCCGTGCATGACAGAGTAGAACCGCCGTCCTCTGAATTGTGCCAATCTTTCGCCATATCCGGTCCGCAGGTAGGATCGTTGCCAACGATCACAACGGCAATGTCGGATGTGCTCGCAGCAGTTACAGCGGCATGGCCGGTTTCATCCAGGGCGTAGTTAATCTTAACGTTCGGTCCGGCTTCAGCCTTGATGCCTTCGAGTGGGGTTACAGCATGGCGCGGAATACCGCCATACCAGTCCCAATGCACCGAGTCAGCCAAAGGCCCAATAACAGCAATCGACTTAATAGAATCCTTTTTAAGGGGCAGGAAATTATTGTTGTTTTTCAACAACACAACCGATTCGAGTGCGATCTTTTTCGACACATCTTTGTGCGCCGTGGTATCCCACGGTTCTGGAGAATCCTTGATTTTCGAATAAGGATTCATCTCCGGCGGGTCGAGTATTCCAAGACGAATCGCAACCCTAAACTTCCTGCGCAACAAGGCATCAATTTCCGGCTCGGTTATTTTGCCTTCCTTTAAAGCTATCTTCGCTTCGGGAATTGCTTCCAGGAACTGATTAATTCCTGCGTGGATACAAGCAACAACCGCGTCCTCTTGAGTTGTAAATAACTTTCGAGGAGAGACCAGCAGCTTGACTGCGCCGCCATCGCCAGAGAGGATATCGACGCCCCACTTATCTTCCAAGACGCTCTTGAGGACCGGGTTGAGGATCATCGGCGTACCGTTCCAGGCATTATAGGAAGCCATCACCGCTTTAGCGCCACCTTCCTGGAAGCCCATGCGGAAGGGCACAGAGTAATACTCCCAGAACAGCCGCTGATCGAAGTCGGAAGAAGAACTCGTACGGAAATCCTCATTACTGTTCGCTAGGAAATGCTTTAGAAGTGCAGCAGCCTGCCAATATTTTGGGTCGTCGCCCTGTAACCCCTTAACGAAGTTGGCGACCATGGTTCCATTGAAGAAAGGATCCTCGCCGTATACCTCTTCGCTCCTTCCCCAGCGTGGATCGCGAGCGAGATCAGCCTGCGGACCCCACACAATCAACATCTGTCGCTTGGAATCTTTGCTTTGCGTGATGAAACGCGCTTCGTTGCCCTCCACATCTCCGGCCTGGCGAACGATTGCAGGGTCCCACGTTTCCCCCATGCCCGGAGGCTGGGGAAATTGCGTTGTAGGAGTCGATGGGCGTGCAGGCCTGGTTGCCGAAGCAACCGGAGAACCACGCTGAACGATGCCGTGAATTCCTTCCGTACTACCCATGCTCGCAATACCGAGACGAGGCACAGCAGTACGCGTTGAAAGACAATCAATCTTTTCGTCGGACGTCATGAGGGAAAGAAGATTGTCAATTCTCGCCTCCACCGATAAGGTCGGATCGTTGAACGGGTAACGGGGTTGCTGGGCGAGAAGCGGTGTGAGCGCCGGAACAAACCCGGAAACCAGAAGACAGAGCAGAGCGGCAAAGTGTTGCTTGTTGATCATGGCGGCTACCTCATCAGCTTTCTCAGCGAAATGCCCAACTTGGACATTCCCCGCGCGGCGCGTTGGCGATTTCAAAACGAAGCAAGGTTATCACATGCACCATCTCCTGCTTGCGACGATCAAGCCGACAATCGAAAAACCGCGAAGACAGCGGAGTTTTCAACCTATGGAAAGCGGTAGAGCTGGACCCGATCGATCGTGCCCGGATGCAGCACCAGGATCTCTCCCTGCGCATCATCGTCGCCTTCGATCCAACGGGTAAGTTCCCACTTTCCATCGACGAACCTTCCTTGCTGCACGACGCCGAGTCCCACATTCGACGGTCCGGGCGTGTTCGGCGTAAAGTCGACACGCATGCCTCCTCCGCCGAAATAGTACTCATCAGGACCGGTGGATATCACAACCGCAGCCGCTTCCAGCGGAGGCATGGGTTCTCCCGGCTGTGCTCCGGGTTGCCTGGGAGGAGGAGACGCCACCATTGCGCTTTTGGCCTGCGGGGGAATGCCCCTGATCGCTCCGGTATATGTAAACGTGAGGGTGTAATTGCCCAGTTTGACCTGTATTGGCGGGTCGCCCTGGACCATGCGCACCGCGGTCATGGTATCGGTCCCTTGGTGCGCCAGAATCATCGGCGCCAGCTCGTTGAGCATTTCATAGGCGGCTGCAAGGTCCGGGGGAATCGGCCTGTTCCCGTCAACGCCAAACGGAGAATAGCCGATCGCGTTGTACTTGCCGATGGCCATGATGACGTTGGCCGCACTGGTTTCCGACTCGGGAATGAAGAGCGGGTCCCCGTTCTGGATCCATCTTTCGCAGATCACATCGAAATACGGCAGGTAGAGATCCGGAGCAAGGATGTCGATATTCGGCGCTCCGGCCCGCCAGATGTCGTGTACCTCAGGCAGCGGACCGCCGCTAGGAAAGGTTCCCGGCCAGGCTTCATTCGGCTGCTGCTCCCACCCATTCACATACATGGGAATGTCATAGGCCGACTTGCCCGCCGCAGCCACCGCGTTGACGTAGCGCGCATAGTTCCAGGCCATGAAAAACTCATCCGAGGCCCAGTGCAGTTGCTTCCAACTCACTTCATGTTCATACGCGCTCATCGGCGGACTTCTGGTCTCTACCGGAAGCTCGACGTCCGCCGGCTTGCCGGGGCCGAAGACCTCTTCCCAGGTGCCTGACGTCTTATAGCCGTTCGCCGCCCAGTCCGCGCCGAGATCGGGCATAAGATGATCCTTGTGCGCTTGCAGGTAGTTCATCAGCTCCGCCGGAACCTGTCCGGCATAGGCGCGGTTGGCCGCCGGCGACCGGTCGCGCGAATCCCGCAGCACGCCCACCTCGTTTTCTACCTGCATCATCACTACAGTGTGCCGGGCGCCATCGACTTCCTTGATATGCCGCATCAATGCCGCGAACGCCGCAGCGTCCGCATCCCGCGTGGCGTCGCCGAAGGTGCTCAGCAGCTCCACGGGTCCGGAGATCGAAACCGTCTTGCCATCGTCGATCTGAATGCGCGGGAAGCGGGTGTAATCCTTCTTTACCCAGTACGGCGCAAAGCTGGAGGTGCCGTTCTTCCAGGCGCCGAACCAGATGATGACAAGGTGCATGTGATTCTCTCTGGCCTTGGCGATTACGCCATCGATCTGGATGTAGTTGAACGTTCCTTTTTCCGGCTCAAACTGCGCCCAAGAGACGCCCACGAGCGCGGAGTTCAGGTTGGCGGCGACAAGCTTTGGCCAGATGGGCTCCATCATCGGGAGACTGGTCGCGGCGTTGTTGGTGAGTTCTCCCGCGAGAGCTAGAAAAGGCTTGCCATCCACGATCAATTGGGTGGCGGCGCCCTGTTTCCGCAAGTGCGGCACAGCGTTATTCGTCTGTGCCCCGGCCGAAATCGCCAAGGCAGCGCCGCACACGAACAAGCCTAAAGCGGATATCGCATTCATCTTCATTCGCATAGATCACTCCTGTTCAATTCTTCAACATAGCAGACCGTGATGCGCGCCGTCTCCTAGCACTCGACTCAGGAAGCAGCCGGAGCGGACGGGGTATAGGTCCAGCTGCACATGTCCATGATCCCGTCGCCCGCCTTGACGCGAATCCGATTTTCACCCGTGGACAATTGAACGCCCTTCCATACGAAGACGTGGGGCTGTACCTGGATCGCCGCACCTGCGTCCTTCCCATTCACCGTGAGCGAAACGGTGGGCCGATTCGAATAGACCTTAACATCCGTCAAAGCCTGGCTGCGAACGTCGTCGCGGCGGCTGGTGATGTATACCATCGGCTTAGTGGTCCAATTCGCTTGATAGTAAAAGTACGCATCCTTGCGCGTCTTGCGGTCGCGAGTCACGAGGCCTTTGTCGTTCACACCGTCCATGTCGCCTTCATGCCGGCCGATGCTGGCGAAATCGAACATGACCCACGCGAAGGAACCCCAAACTTCGGGCCGGCTCGCAATCGCAGGATAGTTTCCCTCATGCACACTCGCCTGCCACTCCTCCGGATGGAAGCGGCCCCCGGGCCGTATCTCGCCGGGCGCGATGTTCTGCTTATGTTGATGGATGCTGGCGCCGGCTCCATACTCGCTGATCGAAAGTCCACGGTGGTTGTAGGCCGCATTCCACTTGTCGATCTCCGGTCCCATCGCCGAGGGTAGCTTTCCATACCAGCCCGCGTAGTTGTTGTCGGATATCAGGTCCGTGGCGGCCACCATCTCATGCAGGTTGGCGATTGTGTCGCCGCTGGCTGCGCCGGTCGTCGGACGCGTCGGATCCTCCTGATGCGCAAGCTGCACCAGCTCCTCAATCAACGGCGTCGAAAGCGCCCTGGTTGGAGAGTTAAGTTCGTTGTACAAACTCCAGACGAAGATGGATGGATGGTTGTAGTTCTGCCGGATCAGCTCAACCAGTTGCCGCCGAATATTCTCGTGATATTCCGGTGTCGCATTGACGTGGTCGATCTGCGCCAGTTCGGCCCAGACAAGCAGGCCGTCGCGGTCCGCGGAGTCGAGAAAACTCTGGCTGTGCTGGTAATGCACTAGGCGCACGCCGGTGACGCCCATCTCGCGCATGATGCGAATGTCTTCCGCCTCGTCCGCTGGAGTCGCCGCCCATCCCTGGCTGTCGAACTCCTGATGCAGACAGACGCCGTGAATCTGGCTCGCGACCCCATTCAGGATGAATCCGCGGGCCGGATCAACCCGAAACGAACGAAGGCCGAGCGGCTGCGTGACTGTATCGACTACCCGCCCATGTTCCAGCAGATCCATCTGCACGCGATACAGGTATGGATCGGCCACGCCATTCCAAAGATGGGGACGGATCATGGTGAAATTGGTGATAATCGGATGAGTCTCTCCGCTGCTCACCGCAGCGGCCGAAGTGTGGACTTGGATGTGGTGGCCCTTGCTATCCAATAAGGTGAGTCGCACCGAAACAGCGGTGCTGCTTCCGCGCCCATTATTCACCTCGGTGGTGGCCTCGACCGTTGCCCGATCTGCGCTCACCGCGGTCTGCTTCAGAAAGACGCCCGGCGAGGAGTAGTCGAGCGGCGTAATATCGACCGGCCCGGTAACCAGCAACGATACGGGACGATAGATCCCGCCATACATCGTGAAGTCTCCACCCAGTGGAGAGACATCCGGGCGACGCTTATTATTCACGCGCACCACCAGTCTGTTGTCGCCGCCGAAGTTCAGGGCGTCCGTAATCTCGTAGGTGAAGGCCGCGAACCCGCCGTGATGTTCGCCCAGGCGCGTTCCGTTCAGGAACACTTCGCCGATCAAGCTTACCGCCTCAAAACGAAGGAAGACTCGCTGCTTGAGCCATGCGGCCTGTGCGATGAAGTGTTTGCTGTACCAGCTATCGCCGCTATAAAATCCCTTGCCGGGAACAGCCTCCGCATTGCTCCATGTATGCGGAATGCTGACTTGCTCCCAACCCGACTCATCCGCCGTGCCGGCAAACCCGCCGGAGATCTCCCCAAGATGAAAGCGCCAGCCCTCAGTAAGCGGGACGATCGTTCGCTGGGCTCCGCTGGAGTTGGCTGCGAATGACAACAGCAGCGAAGCCGCGAAAATTGCCATCCAGGAGATTCTCTTCGATTCACGAAACTGGCTGTCTGATCTCATCTTTCTCATGGAACCTCATCAAGCAGGGCCTCACTCTATCTCCTGAAAGCCGTGCAAGCCGTCTTTAAAATCGTTTTACGCGCCGAGGCGCTTCTTTTTCGGCCTGCCCGATTGAACACCGGCCGGCGCTGTCGATTCCCGCACCACCATCTCGGAATCGAAGTTCACTACCGCGTTCTTCATCGCGGTAAAGTAGCCCTCGCTCAGCTCAGGAACGATGACGCCAATGGTGAGGGTCTGCCGCGTCCGCAGCGAACGCGCCAGCCGGTTGGGGTGGTAGTTGAACTCTTTGGCGGTCGCCAGCACGCCCACCCGGGTAGCCATCGCTATCGTTCGAATCCCGGGTGCGATATTCACCACCAGCGACACCGTCGCCGGCGACAGGCTGAGATGATCTGCGAGCTGCTTCAGGCTTATCGGAGCAGTTACGGGCTTTGACTGTGCGTGACCCATGGACTGCAACCTTTGTACCACGCACACGGGCAATTCACAGCAAAGTCGTGCGCCCCGCCCATGCAACAGGCGGGGCGCATCCAAGCCGAGCGTTAGAACGTAAACCGCGCGACGATCTGCCCGGTACGGCTTCGCGTGGACGAACAAAGGGGCGTGCTAGCAAACAGTTCTTGGCGATTGGTGCAGGCGGACGGAGATGTGAGCCGGCAATCGAAATCACCTGGGTAATAGCCGAAGCTCTGCCTTCACTTCGCCGCGTCTCCCCAAAGCACTCCCCTCCCGTTTGTCCCCATGTATACCCTGCCGAAGATGCGGGGGTCGCCGGTGATCTGCTCGATCCAGGCGAACCGGTGCTCGGGGTCGTCGATGCGCTGCCAGGTGGCTCCGTCGTCCAGCGAGCGGTAGATGCCGCCGCCGCGCCCCTGGTCCGCTGCGGGAGGCGCGGTCTCCGGAGTGCCTGCGATCGCTCCCGCCAGATAGATTACGGGTGACGACTTGCCGGGCGCTGCCTTGCCGAAGCCGACTGCGTATACTGCCGCAACGGTGGTGAGTTGATGGAACCCGATGCCGCGATCGGTTGATTGCCACAGGCCGGACGGGCCTCCAATCCAGAGCGCATCGGGCGCATTCGCGGGAATGCGCAGTCTGCCGCCCTTGGGCGCGGTCTGGTTAACGACGGACGCGACCCCGTCGCTGTTCAACGAAGACAGGACGCCGCCCGCGGAGTCGTAGACCCAGAAGGATTTTGCGTTGGAGGGATCGGCCAGCACCTGCAGGCCGCCGCGACCGTTGGCCTGAAGAGAGAGCGCGTGCCAAGTTGCGCCGCCGTCTTTGCTGAGCTGCAGCGGGCCTCCGCGCACGGCCCACAGAAGCAGCGATCCGTCGGCGGAGATCGCCGCGTCACCGCCCTGGTTGCCATGCTCAGGCTCAGTTGCAAACGGGGTCCAATGCAGCCCGCCGTCGTGCGACACCGCTCCATGCGGCCCTGGGTTCCACGAGCGGCCCACGCGCATCATCTCCTCGGGTTTATGTGCAGCCAGAGCAAGGGTGTCGCAATTCGATAGCTCGGGATTCTTCATTGCGCCGCCTGCTGGCGAGTGTGCGAAGTCGTCGTTGCGGAAGCAGCCGATGTCGCCGAGTCCGGTAAAGAGGTGCGGCCCCGCTGCGGTGGGCAACAGCGGGCTGAGCAGCATAATGTCCGCCGTCTCCTCCAGGCCCGGCGCTCCGACCGCCCAGTGAGTCACTGCGCCGCCGTTAACATCGTGCGATTCCCAGATGGTTTCGCCGGTGCCATACAGCACATGCGCTGAATCGAATGGGTCAATCATCACCGCGCCGATCCAATGACCGAAGGGCGCGCCGGCGACGTGGTCGGCCCAGGGCGCGAGGCTCGCATCGCGGACCGCGCCCTCCCTGAGCGACTGCCAGTGTGCGCCACCATCGGTCGAACGGAAGATGGTGTCGCCGGGATGCCAGCGGTCGATGGTCGAGGCAAGCAACGTCTGCGGATGGCGCGGATCAACGGCGACGATGCCGTATCCGAAGCCTTGGGCATCCTGTTTGGCATTGGCATTGATTGTGTGGTCGCGCTGCTCCCCGCCGGCGCCAGGCCTCTCGGGCGTGATGTCCTTCCACGCGTTTGTGGCGGGCGAGAATGCCCACACGGCTCCATTGCCAACGCCGTTGGGGCCGGGACGGTCGGTGAAGCTCAGGTACATCGTTCCATCCGAGCTGAAGACTCCGTGATTGGGGAAGAGTCCCTGCGGCGAGCCGGCCACCTGCTTCCAGGTCTTGCCCCCGTCCTCGGAACGCATGAGGTTGTTCACCGGGTCATCCACGCCAACGTAGATGATGGGCGTAGGCTGACCCGCACGGCCGCTGGACTTGTCGAAGGCGACAAACGTCAAGCCGATGCGGTTTGGGGGGGGCGCAGGAAAGGCATCCACCCGCGCCCAGCTCTCCCCGCTGTCATCCGATCGCCACAGACCGGCAAGCCGGGTGCCCATGAGCAGCGTGCGCGGATGATTGGGATCGACCTGTAGCCGTTCCCCGGCGAAGCGGCCATCCTCGTTGCCGCCCATCTTGAACGGCACGTGCACGATGGTGAAGTGCCGCCCCTGATCGCTGGAGCGCAGGATAGCTCCGTTGGGGGTGCGATCATTTACATAGGTGCCTGCGGCTATATAAAGCTTGTTCGCATCGGTCGGATCAATGGCGAGACTTTCGGCACCGAGCAGATTGCGCTCTGAGAATGGCAGCCAATCCTGAAGCGGGCTCCAGCGCTTACCGGCGCGATCCCATCGATAGGCGCCACCGATGTCGGTCCGCACATAGTAAAGCCCATGTTGAGCAGGATGGGCGACAAAGCCGGTGATGAACCCGCCCGCGATGAAAGCAACGCTTTCGAAGCGGTATGGCACCGATGCAGGAGATGCAGGAGCTGCCGCATCACAGGTTGATGACACCCCGAGCAGAATGACGATGAGACAGACCCATTTTCCCATGGGATAAAGAGTACTACACTCCAGCGCGTTCCCATAGAGCCAATGGCTGAGGAGTCTGGCCCCTTCTCCGAGCGTGGTCTTGATGAAGCGTTCTGCTTTTCCGTTGGTGCGCGGGGTATAGGGCCTTGTGAAGCGGTGTTTGATGTTCTGCTGGCGCAGGGTCATGCGGAAGATCCCGTGGCGATAGCAGGAGCCGTTGTCGGTGAGCACGCGGCGGATGGAGAAGCCGAAGCGCGCGTAGTAGGCCCGCGCCATGAGGAAAAAGTTGATCGCCGAGCGGTGTGTCTGGTCGGGCAGGATGGCAGCATATGCGATACGCGAGTGATTCCTTCGACTGCGCTCAGGACAGGCTCGATGGCGATGTGCAGGTACTCGTAGGGTGGCTCGATCCCGACGCTTAAGACGATATTGAAGGGGCCTGGGCTGGAGACGTTGTGGCAGCTACACTTCTCCGACGAAGGCGGTTGAACTACAACACGGACGAACGGTATATTGCCAACATTCAAGGCACCGCTACAGGCCATTTCATAGAGTTAATGGCCGCTCCAGACGGGAGCTTCGAGGTGCTGAACTCAAGAAACGACTCCTCGCAGAAGGATCCATCGCAGCACTGATCGATGCCGGGAAAGGGAAGTCGCAGAGATGGTCTGCCTCTGCTCAGGTGGCAGGCTGCGGCTCAATCCGTTCGATTCTGCCGAGCAGGAAGATATAGCTGCTGATCCCGATCAGAAGATAGATTGCGGAGATGCCGAAAGCCCATGCATAGGATCGCGTGGCAGCGACCACGTAGCCGGTGATGATTGGCGCGGCTATGCCTGAGAGCTGATTCGAGAAGTTGAGGATGCCTCCGACGGTTCCGACGCTGCCGCGCGGGGCGATCATCGAAGGGACCGACCAGCCAACCGGTGCCGCAGCCGAAAGCCCTCCCAGCGAAACGCTGATCCAGATCAGCGCGCGGAACGCCGTGTGGGCGTGCGCGGCACCGATGATGCCGAGTCCGAATGCAGTTCCACCTATAAGCACGGCCTTGCGCACGCGGCTTGCATCCCAGCCCTGCTGAATGAGGGCATCCGACACCCAACCGCCCGCGAGATCGGTGAGTGTGGCGAAGAGCCATGGAACGCCGGTGTAGAGAAACGAGTGCAGCAGATCGATGTGAAGCGCGTAGGAGAGATAGCTGGGCAGCCATGTCAGCAGCAGGTAGAAGGTGTAGTTGTACGACCCGAAGCCCAGCGCAAGGCCCAGGACCTTGCGTTGGCGGAGCAGGTAGCCGAGCGGCTCTGCCTTGGGCTCCGGTTCCTGCATAACTTCTGGCTCAACGTCCGCGATGTATGCCCGCTCGGCGTCGGTCAGTAACGGATCGTCTTGCGGGTCGCGATAGACCTTTGAGAAGAGCAGGAAGTACAACAGGCTGATCAGGCCGGTGGCGGCAAAGCTCCATCTCCACCCGACCTCCAGGAGCAGGACGCCGATGATCGGCACACCCAGCGCCGAGGCGAACTTGGCAGCGGCGTCAAAGATCGAGGTGGCGAAGCCGCGCTCTTTCGACGGAAACCAATAGCCGATGGCCTTCGCGTTGGCGGGAAAGGTGGGGGCTTCGCCGACGCCCAGCAGCAATCTGGATCCGAACAGGACGCCAATGCCTGTGCTTGCAGCAGCCGCAAAGGAGGCAATGCTCCAGATGGCGGTGCTGAAACGGCCAACCCGCCGCACACCGAACCGATCCAGCAGCACTCCAACCGGCAACTGGCACATTGCATAGGTCCAGTTGTAGGCTCCGGAGAGATAGCCGAAGGTGATATTTGAGACTCCAAACGCGGTGTAGAGCGCTGCGTGGGAGACGGAGAGGTTGACACGGTCGAAGTAGTTCACCAGCACTCCTGCACCGAGCAGCCAAGCGATACGCCATCGACGCCGAGGGCGCAGATTCTTGCTGGTCGAGTTTAAAGAGTCGGGCAAAATTTTGGGGCTGTCCCAGATGTGAAGTTTCAATAGGTTGTCCATTCGCTATGGAATATAGAAGCTGAATGTGTCCAGCAAACAGCGACTGCGAGGAAATCCAATGCACTTACATAAGAATGCCCGACCTTGCGTCTCCAGTCGAGAGCAGATGTCAAGATGAGTTCTTGGACCCTGATCCGTGGATAACATTGCGCAAAAGTTGATGGCATCTCTGGGAATCCGGGTATCCGTGTAACTAGCATTGCCGGCGAAGGCGAGCGGGAGATAGGGTACCTTCCGGCGCGGCTTAGTGTTCCCCAACCCACAGTTTATGGAACAGCGTTTTTTTTGAATCCGTTCGCCATCTTGTTTTCATTGGGATACACCTGCTGCAGTGCCCAGCCTTCTGGGACGGTGAGTGCTGGTTCTAAAGCACTTGTGGTGTTTCAAAAGGATCAATCAAGGCAATAGCGTTGAGCATCCTTTTGGAACAGCCCTTGGGAACGACCAGACTCTACCGACAGGCTAGAAGTTCAGGGATACTTCGCTGGGGTCCCTTGGTGCCAGATCGCCATTGCGTGAACTGTGCGGCTAGTGCGTGCCTACTACTGGCGGTCGAACTGCCTGCACCTTTTCGGTAAAGTGCCAGAGACGAGTCCACCGCCCGTCACTTTTCGGCGCGGGGGTGGAGTGGAGGCAAGGAGGTTATGGTGTGGGGGCCTCCGCTGTCTGTGCGCGGAGGTGCATCTCGGTAGCGGCGGCCTCGATCTCGCTGTTGACCGCGCCACCGAGCAGCAGCATCAGGCCGCTGAGATAAAACCAGGTGAGCAGGATGATGACCGCACCCAGGGAGCCGTAGGTGATTGTGTAGGTGTTGAAGTAGTGCAGGTAGATGCGTAGTCCGAGGGAGCAGAGCATCCAGCCAAGGATGCCGATTGCGCCTCCGGGGGTGAGCCAGCGCCACTGCCTCTGTTTCACATTGGGGGCCCAGTAGTATATGAGTGCGAAGAGCAGGGCGAGCAGGGCGACGGTAACGATCCAGCCGAGGAAGCGGATGAGGACGACGACGAGGTCCGCGATGGAGAGGTACGCGATGTGCAGACTGGCGAGGCTGGCGAAGAAGTCGGCGGCCAGCAGCACGGCGAAGATGGCGGTGATGAGCAGCGAGAGCAGGGTACTGATGAGGACGGCGGCGGAGCGGGCCTTCCAGTAGGGGCCCGGGTTCTTGATCTTGTAGACGGTGTTCATCGAATCCTGAATGGCGGAGAAGCCGGAGGAGGCGGCCCAGAGCGCGATGGCGAAGGCGAAGGTGACCTTTTTGCCGCTGGAGGCGTCGGTGATCTGGTTGAAGGTCAGGAGCACGATATTGAAGGCCGAGGGCGGGATGGCCAGGGCCATGTAATGCAGCAGGAGGTCGTAGTTGGCCGAGGCGTGGCGCGCGGCGAGGCCGACGATGGACGAGGCGCTGACCAGGGTGGGAAAGAGAGCGAAGAGGAACCAGAAGCCAAGTTCGGCGGCGCTGCCGAAGAGGTTGTCGTGCAGCAGCGAGTTCCATGTGCGGCGGGCGATGACGCGGAGCGGGACTCCCTGGAGATCCCACATTGAGCGGAGCGGTCGCCAGGAGACGTAGTCCCAGATGCTCTGCTGGACGGCGTCATGCGGCTTGGCGAGGGTTGGATTGCTGGGCGGCAAGAGTACAGTCCTCGAATAAGTCTCTGCTACACGGCTCCGCCTGCCTCCCGGCGGGTGTGCCTGTGGCCCCACTCCGGCGAGCGGATGCGCGCCTGATGGTATAGATGCGCGGCGAAGCGTTGGGGGCTTTGGGGGATGCGCCTTAACAACGATCTGCTCCATACTGAATCGCTTCCTCTTCATTAGCAAAATCCTCTGCCCTCTTCAGGCTCGGTTCTTGCCGAAGACTAGAAGCGGTCTGGCTCTGTTGACATCCTTGCTTATCGGCGGCGTAGATCGGGCAGTCTGAGGCGGTATAGGGTATAGGTTGATGATGGGTTCCGTTATTCCTGTACCATGGTGTGGACTACTTTCCGGAGACGGCGGTGCTCGCAGAACGAAGAAGCGGCATTGAGCAAAGATTTGCTGACTACAAGTCCTCACTCGCTGAAAATGGACTGGACGTCACGTACAGCATCGAAATTGGAAATGACATAGCCGGCAACATTATGCTGGTCATTGACCGGGCGCATATCGACATGTTGGTTATCTCGACGCACGGCCTGTCAGTATGGCGTCCGCTTATCTTTGGATCAATAGCAGAACAGGTAACTCCAGCCACCATCATGATAGTTGAAGTGTCCTGTCCAGACTGCCAACCCGGAACCTGTGGTCACCACCCAGATCACCGGATCGAGTGACACGATGTGCGCAATCGATACCAACATGCGGAGCATGCGCCGAGGAATCTAACGTCTATGACCGATCTCTTCTCGCCACTATCCATTCGCGATCTCACTCTGCCCAACCGCATCGCTGTCTCGCCGATGTGCCAATACTCCAGTATCGATGGCTTCGCCAACGACTGGCACCTGGTCCATCTGGGCAGCCGCGCCGCCGGAGGTGCGGGCCTCGTCTTCACGGAAGCCGCCGCCGTCCTTCCCGAAGGCCGCATCACCCCGAACGACCTCGGCATCTGGAAGGACGACCACATCGCCCCACTCGCCCGGATCGTGGACTTCCTGCACGGGCAGAGCGCACACGCAGCGATTCAACTCGCGCACGCCGGACGCAAGGCCAGCATGCAGCGCCCTTGGGAGGGTGAACGCCTGCTCTCACCCGGCGAAGATGGTTGGACCGACGTCGTGGCTCCCAGTCCCATCGCCTTCAACGATCAGTACGCCAAGCCGCACGAACTCGACGCCACGGGCATCGCCCGGATCACCGAAGCCTTCGCCGCTGCGGCGCGCCGCGCACTTGCCGCCGGATTCGACATCGTCGAAATCCACTCTGCCCATGGCTACCTGCTCCACGAATTCCTGTCGCCGCTCTCCAACCGGAGGACAGACCGCTACGGTGGCAGCTTCGAAAACCGCATTCGCCTGCTCGTCGAAACCGTCGACGCCATTCGCGCCGAGTGGCCCCAGAACCGGCCCCTCTTCGTCCGCATCTCCGCCGTCGAGTGGACCGATGGCGG
>Ga0182027_10009599_pt1 | contig 13867 bp, 9 predicted proteins | sample 712E1DmetaG_FD_121300 | JGI IMG/M metagenome (GOLD analysis project Ga0182027, IMG submission 121300) | Permafrost microbial communities from Stordalen Mire, Sweden - 712E1D metaG (Illumina Assembly) | ecosystem: Environmental > Terrestrial > Soil > Wetlands > Permafrost | place: Sweden...
CCGTTGCTACGGTATTTTCAACCTCCAGCATTTGTTCCAACGCATCTATCTGGACCTCCAAGGCTATCGCTTATTCGCTGCCACCACCATATATGCCTAATTCACGGCAATTCCCAGAGAGCCAAATGTTGGAGGGTACATGCGTGAAGACCATGGTGTTGATCAGCCCAATTTTGTTCGCAAGCCGCACGGCCAACAATGCCGAAATGCCCGCCAATACGTTCGCACCGAAAAAGATCGAGCCGATGATGCCGTGGTTCACGCCAAATTTGATGAAGAACCAGTATGCGATCATGGACTGAACGATCAGTCCACCCGCAAAAGCATCCATCGAAAATAGCGCGCTGAGTCGGATGACTACACTGCGCGATTTGTGGAGGCCAAGCAGGCGCGGCGCGGCTTCGGGCTGGGGCTTCAAATCCACTTCAACATCTTGCGAAAGAGTGAGGAAGAGAATGCCGATGATAAGCCCGCCAATGGAATACCCCATCAAGACCACGCGGTATGCATCCAGCGCGGACATTCCATTGGATTGCAGCCATTGAGCCAGCCAGCCGCCCGAGAGCGCCCCTGTGGCAGTTGCAAATGATCCGACCAGGTTGTACCACGCGAAAACATTGGTTCGTTTGTCGTCGGGAAGAAGATGCGAGAGGGCGGCTTGCTCGACGGAGAGGAAAGGGCCGATCTCGTTGCCGCTCGGGCTGATGACACCGATGATTGCGGCGGCCATCAAAACCACCACATTGCGCGTGATGATAAACACCACGCCGGCGCCCAGCATCAGCAATGCGCCGAGGATCAGGGTGCGCTTCCGGCCAAAGCGATCCGCCGAGGTGGTAAGCCAGAGCGAGATGCCCGCATCGCCCGCGAGAGTCAACGTAAAGAGCAAACCTATTTGCGGTTCGGGCAGGCCGACTTGGACAAGATAAAGCGCCAGAACGACGGAAAGGAATCCGTAACAGAAAAGACGAATGATACGCGTGGCGAAAAGGATAATGATATTGTGATTCGTCTTCATGACCTGATTTAGAATTAACCGAGAAATCCTCTGCAGGCTTTATTATTCAAAAGTTATCTTTGTTCCCTGGCAACCTGCAGACGACACCACGCATATAGCGCATCATAGACTTCAAATTGATGCTCAAGATTTTCCATATCTTCCGGGAAACGGAGACTATAACCGCTGGCAATCGCTTCCAACCCGCGCGCGAGCGGGTCTTTATCAATATCCGCGCTGACATCCGCAGCATGGACAATCTTCGCCAGCCGCAAAAGCCCGGGTTCCTTCAATCCATATTTAAGAATGATCGACTCGAACGAACAGCGACCATCCGAGCCGTGACCGAGTTCGACACCCGGGGCATCGAAGGGAATCGCTCCGGTCTCTTTAACGACCTTATCAATTTGACTGGCAGGCACAAACAAAAACTCGGCCTCGTTATCAACGAAGCGCGTAATCAACCATGGACAAGCCGCGCGATCCACATGCACGTGCGAATGGGTAATCCATTTCATAAGAGTCTCCTTTTTCGCCCGGGGCAGTATAAACAAAAAGCGGACGAAAGCCTGCTATTTGTTTCGTATTTAGACATGTTCGTGGTGGTGAACGACGCCGTTGATATCGCAATACAGCGAATCAGGCTCGCAGTCCACACATTCAAGTTGAAGCGCAGCGTGTCCCACATTGTAGCGCTGAAACAAAAGCTCGCTGAGCTGATGCTGAATGTCGGTGCCCACACTGATAGCCACGTCTTCTGTCAGGATGTGAGCCGACATGGTACGCAATCCCTGTGTGATGCTCCACACATGCAGATCATGGATCCCGATCACTCCCTTGACTTCCAGCATGTCACGCACCATGGCAGACATATCCACATCGCGCGGCGTGGACTCAAGCAAAATATCCACAGTCTCGCGCAGGATACCCCATGCGCTATAAAGGATGAGGAAACCGATCAGGATGCTTATGAATGGGTCAAGCCAATTGGCACGGGTGAAATAAATAAGGATACCCGCGATGACCGCACCGACCGTGGCCGCAACATCCCCGATCATATGTACAAAAGCCGAGCGCAAATTCAAATCGTTTTTACTGCCGCGCTGCAACAACAAAGCGCTGATCAGGTTAACCACAAAAGCAAGAAATCCAACGCCGATCAGGACGATCGAGTTGACTTGCGGTGGGTTTATAAAACGGCGATAGGCTTCGTAGAAAATCCCAAGAGAAATCAGCACCAGCATGGTCGAATTGAGCAAGGCGGCCAAAATGCCAGCGCGGTGATAGCCGTATGTATTCCTTGAGTTGGAAGGCTGCGTCGTCAGATGAATTGCATATCCACTGATGCCCAGCGCAATCGCATCGGTGAAGTTATGTGCCGCGTCGGTCAGAAGCGCAAGACTATTGGCAAAGAGTCCCGCCACGGCTTCGAGGACAACAAACGCCAGTATAAGAAACAGCGATACCAAAAGCCGGGAAACAGCCTGCTCGACCATGTCATCAAGATGAGTATGCGAATGAGCGGACATGAATGAATTGATTATAAAACAAGCAAGCAGAATTCGTCCATTTTTGCTTAGAAAGCGCCCGTGGCATTACCAAAGTCAGAAAATATCCAAGACTGAAGATGGAGGATAGGGAATGAGGGAGGAAGGCAGGAGAGGAGCGATCACCGGCCTTTGTTCCACGGCAAGACTCACTGGATTTTTGAGTAAAAAATCTTCGGAAACGAAGAGGAACGAATACCTTAGCCTACTACAATCAAGCGGGGGGCTAAACGGTTCCCCAACGAACAAGATTCTAAAACAAATAGATGGATTTGAAAAGATAGGGAGCGGGGATGGAATGGCTTCGCGATGGAATTAGCCTCCCAACGTTTCATTCAACCAGTCGAGGAATCCTTTTTCCTTCGGTTTGACCGTTGTGCCCATGGTAGATGCCAACTTCTCGAACAACTCACGCTGTTCCTTCGTCAGCTTCGTGGGGATTTCCACCTCAATGATGACCAACTCGTCACCGCGGTGATCCTTGCGCCGCAGATGCGGGACGCCTTTGCCTTTGATATGGAATACTTTGCCGGGTTGCGTGCCGGCCGGAATTTTCAACTTCTCATCGCCATCCAGAGTCGGGACATCCACCTCCGCGCCCAAGGTGGCCTGTGCAATATTGATATCGAGATTTAAAAGAATATCATTCTCGCGGCGCTTGAAGAACTGATGCGGCTGGACATCCAGGACCAGGAACAAGCTTCCATTCGGTCCGCCATAGAGGCCGGGGCCGCCCTCGCCTGCCAATCGAATCTGTGTACCACTATCCACGCCGGCAGGGATTTGCACCTTCTTGGTCACGCGCTTGCGTTCCAGCCCGCCGCCGCGGCAAATGCGGCACGGGGATGAAATCACTTCACCGCGTCCGCCGCAGGTCGGGCAGACCGCGGTCTGCATCATCTGGCCCAGGATCGTTTGATGCACCTGGCGCACTTCGCCCTGACCATTGCAGGTGGAACAACGCGCCGGAGATGTGCCCGGCTCCGCGCCGGAGCCATTACAGCGCGAACAGGTTTCATCGCGCTCGAACTCGATTTCTTTCTCGATGCTGAAGACGGCCTCTTCAAATTTTAGCGCGACCGACATTTGCAGGTCGCGTCCCCGCCGTGGAGTGCGGCGCGAACGGCGGCTGCCGGTGGAAAAACCAAATTGTCCGAAAAGCTCATCGAAGATATCGGCAAAGTCCACGGTGTAATCGTGGAAGCCGCCCATATTGCCGAGGCCTTCCTTGCCGAAGCGGTCATAACGGGCACGCTTATCGGCATCCGAGAGAACGCCATAGGCTTCGTTGATTTCCTTGAATTTTTCCTCGGCATCCGGTTCCTTGCTTACATCGGGATGAACCTGGCGCGCCAATTTACGGAATGCGCCTTTGATCTCATCATCCGAGGCGTTCCGCCCAACACCGAGAACATCGTAATAATCGCGATTGGTCATATTCGACAAGTCTGACAGGTCACATAAGTCTTACAAGTCTTACAGGTCTAATCCATCGGACTTATCAGACCTGTAAGAACAATTGGACTTGTTGGACTTTTAGACTATTCCTTCACTTCTCCATCCACCACATCCGGTCCTGCATTGGATGGACCATTGGATGGATCCGATTGATGCGACTCGCCGCCGGGCGCATTGGGTTGTTGATAAACACTCGCGCCAATCTTTTGAACGGCTTCTCCCAGAGCTTCCGTCGCAGACTTGATGACGGCCACATCATCATTTTGAGTTTTACTGCGCACCTCGGCGATCTTCTTCTCGATGTCGGATTTCACATCGGCAGGAACCTTGTCGCCGAATTCCTTCAAGGCTTTCTCGGCGGCATAGGCCGTATTATCGGCCTGGTTGCGCACTTCGATCAACTCCTTGCGTTTGCGGTCCTCATCTGCATGAGATTCCGCATCCTGCCTCATACGCTCCACTTCGGAGTCGGAGAGACCCGACGAAGCCGTAATGGTAATATGCTGGGTGCGTCCCGTGGCCTTATCCTTGGCAGTGACTTTGAGAATACCGTTCGCATCAATATCAAAGGTAACTTCGACTTGAGGAACGCCGCGCGGCGCAGGCGGAATTCCATCAAGGCTGAATTTGCCAAGCGACTTATTGTCGGCTGCCATCGGGCGTTCACCTTGAAGGACGTGGATCTCGACCTGAGTTTGATTATCCGATGCCGTGGAAAAGGTCTGACTGCGGCGCGTGGGAATGGTGGTGTTGCGTTCGATCTGCGGCGTGGCCACCGCGCCCAAAGTCTCAATGGAAAGCGTAAGCGGTGTCACGTCGAGCAATAGAATATCCTTGACCTCGCCGCCCAGCACGCCCGCCTGGATCGCCGCGCCCACTGCAACCACTTCATCCGGGTTAACGCCCTTATGCGGTTCCTTGCCGAAGAAGGCACGCACACGATCCTGAACCGCAGGCATGCGCGTCATGCCGCCGACCATCACCACTTCATTGATCTGGCCGGCGTTGAGGCTCGCATCCGCCAGCGCCTGCTTGAGCGGCGCAATGGTGCGGTCCACAAGATCGGCAGTCAGTTGTTCCAGCTTGGACCGCGTCAGCGTGGTGACCAAATGCTTCGGGCCGCCGGCATCGGCGGTAATATACGGCAGGTTGATCTCGGTTTGCATCATGGTCGAGAGTTCGATCTTGGCCTTCTCGGAGGCCTCCTTCAAACGTTGAAGCGCCTGCCGATCGCCGCGCAAATCAATCCCATTATCCTTTTGGAATTGATCGGCAAGATAATCCATGATGCGTTGATCGAAGTCATCGCCGCCCAGGAACGTATCACCGCTGGTTGAACGGACCTGGAAGACGCCGTCGCCTACATCGAGGATGGAAATATCGAACGTGCCGCCGCCCAAATCGTACACCGCAATCACTTCGTTCTTCTTTTTATCCAGGCCATAGGCAAGCGATGAAGCGGTCGGTTCGTTAATGATCCGTAAAACTTCAAGTCCGGCGATCTTGCCCGCATCCTTGGTGGCGTTGCGCTGCGCATCGTTGAAATAGGCAGGCACAGTAATTACAGCTTGTGTGATCGTCTCGCCGAGATAGGCTTCGCAATCCGCTTTGATCTTGGCAAGGATCATGGCCGAGACCTCCGGAGGGCTGTAATCCTTGCCGTCCAGCTTGACGCGCACATCCCCATTCGAGGCTTCCGCAACTTCATACGGCACGCGCTTCTTCGTGCGTTCCACTTCGGCATCATCCGACTTGCGTCCCATAAAACGCTTGATCGAGAAGACGGTGTTCTGGGCGTTGATGATGGCCTGGTTGCGCGCCACACGTCCCACGAGGCGCTCATGATTTTTATTAACCGCCACGACCGAGGGCACCAGACGCTCGCCTTCGGATGAGGGGATCACAACCGGCTCGCCGCCCTGCATCACTGCCGCGACGGAGTTGGTCGTTCCCAGATCAATACCAATGATTTTTCCCATGAAATAATTTCTCCTTTGATTTTCCGTATGGGCGCAGCAGGATGATCCAAAATGCCAAACCTTAACGCTGCACTCCCATCATTTCTTATTGGGCGACTCTCACCATAGCGGGTCGAACGACTCTCTCGCCCAACATGTACCCATTTTGCACGACTGCGATCACATGCCCGCTTTCAACCGTTTCATTTGGTTCATGCGAAATCGCTTCGTGAAAATTCGGATCGAACAACTGCCCTTCCGCATCGATGCGCGTCACGCCTTCCGATTCAAGAATGGACTGTAGCTTCTTGTGAATCAGTTCGATGCCATCCATCCACGAACCAGCATCTGCCGGGCGATTTTGCAAAGCGCGTTCCAGATCATCCAACACCGGCAGGAACTTCTTGATGATATCGCTCTTCATCACAGACTTCATCAATTCCTGATCACGCTGAACACGGCTCTTGTAATTAACAAAGTCGGCCTGGGCGCGCTGCCAGCCATCAAGATGCTCCGCGACTTTGGCCTCGGCCTCTTCGAGACGTTTCATGACCTCTTCAAGTTCGATCCTGGTCTGCTCGCCGTTTTCAGGTTTCTCCTGCACGGCCTCAGCCCCGGTTTCTTTAACTTCTTCCTCTACTTCATGTTTGTGATGCTTTTTCTCTGGCATGATCTCACTCTCATTATTGAATAATGGAAATTCGATATTCGACAAACAAGTTTCGAATATCTTTTCTTATTCACCCGCGATCCGGTCATTGACCAGGCCGCTAAGTAAGCCGGCCACATACCGCACCGTTGGGATCGTGCGCGCATAGGACATACGCATCGGGCCAAGCACCCCCAGGGTACCTGTGGCAAATCCCGGCACGCCGTAACGCGCCAGAACCATGGAACACTGGCGCAATTCTTCCCATTCGCCCTCGCCTCCGATCAACACCTGCAAGCCTCCAACAGCGCTATTGGTGGTCGTGCGCGCCAATAAATCCTGGAGAGAGGAATGTTCCTCAAAGAGACGCAGGGCGCGGCGGGCCTCATCGGACTCCGCAAATTCAGGCTCGGATAAAACATTGGTCAAGCCATCGGTATACACTTCGCCGGATATGCTTTCGGCGGTACGGTGCAACTCTCGAATGATGAGGAACAGGATATCCTGATCCAGGGCGTCGAAGCGAGCCGAAGCAGAGGCAATCTCATCAGCCACGCGTCCCGTCAAAAGACCGTTAAGACGCGCCGCCGTCCGGCTAAGTTTTTCCTGTGTCACCGGTTCAGCCAATGTTAAGAGCTGCTGGGAAACTTCACCGCCGATCAGCACCAACACCATCAACACCTGACGTCCCTGTGTGGAGATCAATTCCACGTGTTGAAAACGCGCGCGGTCGGCACGCGGCGCAGTGACCACCGAGGCCCCCTGCGATTGATGCGCCAGGACCGAGGCGGCCAGGTGCATCCACTGATCCACGTCGGCCCTCACCTGATGGAATTGATGCGAAATGGTGTGCTGCACTGCTTTTGGCAATTCGGCCTGGTTTATCATCTGACCGACAAAGAACCGATAACCTTCCTCCGTTGGAACGCGCCCGGCGGAAGTATGCGGCTGGCGAAGGTAACCCAACTCGGTCAACGCCGACATCTCGTTGCGAATGGTGGCGGAGGAGAGATCGAGATGGTAATGCTCAACCAGCCGCTTTGAGCCTACCGGCTGGGCGGAATCAATATAATCACGGATAATGATGAGCAGAAGGTTCTTTTGACGTTCAGATAGTTCAGGCATGGTTTATATACTTGGGATTCACTCAAAGGAAAGTTTCTCCCACAAGTGTTGAATCATAACATGCGGGTAATGAGAGCGTCAATAAGAGGAGTGTAAGAAAATAAAAAGCGGCAGGTTTCTGCCGCCTTACAGCCTGAAAGTTTCCTAAGGGGAACCGATGGGGCGCCAAACAGGATCAAAATCCACGCCTGGGTCCGCGGTAACGCGGGTCCGATTCTCCCCGGAGACCGTTTCATAGAAAATATCATAGTTGGAGTCCCCACTGAGGCCTTCAAAGAGCACCCAGAGGCCATCCGATGAAAAATGCACATTTTCCACAGGCCAGGGATCGAAATTCAACTTATAGGTCGAATCGGTGTTGCGCTTTTCGTATGGAATCGCCATCACCCAGGGCTTGGTAAAGCCACTGGAAATCCGCTCATTGAATAAAATCACCTGGCCATCCAACGACCATTCGGGCGAATAATCCGAAAGCGATGGACCGCTGCGCACCACTTGCTGTGGGGATTGACCCGTATCCGTCATCACCCATATTTGATAGGCGCCGAAACGACTTTCCGCATATGCAATCTGATTGCTGAACGGCGACCAGGCGGGCTGGCGCGTATCAATATCGGAAGGCGTGTTCGTGAGGTGTGTAACGGATTGATCTACAAGATCAATGGTGTATATCTGCATATGTCCATCACGCAGGGAAGTGAATGCAATCCGTTTGCCATCCGGCGACCAGGCGGGATCCAAATCCCCGCCGGGAGCCGTTGGCAGCGGTGTGAGATTGCTACCATCGGCATTGACAATATAAAGCGCGGTATTGGGAAAGGGGGCTTCCCCAACATCCAGCCTCGCTTTACAGGGTGAAACGAAAACCAATCGTTTTCCATCCGGCGACCAGGAAGGCTGGCAGGCTCCATCGGGCAAATTGGTGATGGGTTGAAGCGTATTACCGGTTAAATCACTTAGATAAATTTGCGGTATGCCTGTGCGATCTGATGCAAAAGCAATCTGCCCACTTCCGCCTCCAAGGGGCGTTGGACCCAAGGTGGGAGTGAACGCGGGAGTACCTGTCAAAGGATTGACGGGAAGAACCGTTGTTTCAGTGGCGGCCATACCCATGCTGGTTGGGGTAGCTGTAAACGTGGCAGTTGCAGATATCGTGGTGGCAGTTGCAGTTATTGCGGTTGCAGCAGCAGAAGGAAGAACGGGCAACGGAGTTGCAGTTGGAATATTGGTTGGGGTGGCTGTCAATTGAATAAACGGCACAAGACCGCGCATATTGGCAGGCACAAGGGCCGGGTTAAGATAAGCCGCACCAACCAACATTCCGATCAAAAGCACCAAAAGCACCCACAACCAAATGCCGCCTGCTCGCCGTCTTTTTTTGTTGGGCGGTACAAAGGGTTTTTCTTCATCAACTGGGGGCGGTGGAACCGGCCCAGTGAACGGTTTGGGTTTGGGGACTTCAGGTTCCTCTGCCGCGCCTTTGAGCGGCGTCACCGGAATATCCGGTGGGGGAACCACCGTATACCTGCCCGTTAATTGCTGAGTCTTGGATTTGGACCCCAACAGGACTTTCTTGAAATCCTCGGCAGTTTGAAAGCGATCTGCCGGGTCAACGGACATGGCTTTTTCAATCGAAGATGCAAGACGCCGTGAAACCCTCGGATTCCGTTTCCGAAGAGGAGACAACTGGGCGTTATCCATGGCACGCGCCAAACCATCTTCAGGAATGACACCACATAACGCTGCATACAACGTTGCACCCAGCGAATAAATATCCGTGCGCGGATCGGTACGTGCGGTGCCATATTGTTCCGGCGGAGAATAGCCGGGCGTCATGGCGCGTGCGCCTGTGGTTGTAGCCTGTGACCCGTGAACAACTTTGGCAAGACCAAAATCCACCAAATAGATGTGACCGTCGGGCGTGATCTTAACATTGCCGGGTTTGATATCGCGGTGAATGATCGAAGGCTTGCGTGTGTGCAAATATTCCAGCGCGTCACAGATCGCCGCGCCAATTACTACGGCGTCATCCTCGTTGATCGTCCCCAGGCGCTCCATGCGCTGGCGCAAGTCCTCGCCATCGATAAAATCCATGACAAGATATTGCCCCTGATCACCCACTACAAAATGATCCGAAACACGCGGCAGGTTGGGATGCCGCAAATTTGCAAGGATCACTGCCTCCAGCCGAAACTGGCGGGAATATTCATCTGTGGCAAAAAGATTTTCCTTGAGGGCTACATCCACCCCGAGATTTTCATCCACGGCGCGATATACCGATCCCATCCCGCCCTGGCCCAGAATTTCAACCACGCGATAGCGTTTATGCAGGAGAGTGCCGCGTTCGAGGGTCATCCCGATTCCATTACAAAGGTTTTATCCAAAGCGTGGTGATTATATCAGATAGCACACCCACCTATTGTGGTATTTTAACCGGCTATAAGCGAAATTGAAAGGAGACTGTTATCTCGACGAGAAACTCATGAATTTCACCTTCTTTTATTTAACTGATGTTACGCACCGTCCCGAAGGTTTGGGCAAAAACCCGGCTTGAATTACGGCAACCTTCGGGACGTTTTGCGTAAGGTGAGTTATTTAAATTGACGGCTGAATAAAAACGATTAGACTCAGCCCATGGAAAAGTCATCCAGTCACGATTGGGATTGGCTCTCAGCCGCTCTGCTCTTTTTACTGCTTCAGGTAACTGCCGGGCGTTTAATGATTGCGGATTGGGCGCCTTTTCTTTACTTCGCAGAAACCTTCACCGCACTGGGAACCATTCTCGGAATGGCGCTGGGAACCAGCCACTTTAACCGGCGCATGGCCGCCTTGCTGGCCATTGACTATACGATCATGGTGATTCCATGGCAATGGACTGTCATCGCGCAAAGCAAAGTTAACTCGAATTTCTCCGGGCGGTTCCTTGTCGCTGCATCCCGCCTGTCCATTGCTTTTACACAGTTCATTCAGCGCGCCCCGGTCAGCGACCCATTCCTCTTTGTTGCGTTTGTATCCCTGGCCATGTGGATCATCAGCCTGGCGGCAGGTTATTGGCTAATGCGTCACGACAATTTACCGGCGGCAGTGATCCCATCCGCCATCGTGATGATCATGGTTCAAATCTACGACAACTATTTTCCTCTCCGCTCGTGGTGGCTGGCAATCCATCTGTTCCTCGCCCTGCTTTTGATCGGGCGCAGATACTTCCTGCGCAGCCGCATCCAGTGGAGAATTCAACACATCGCCATTTCGGAGGATGCCTGGCCTGAGATTTTAAACGGTCTTATCGTTGTTACGATCGTATCCGTTTTCGCAGCATGGTTCCTCCCAACTTCGCTCTCCAGCCTGCAAGCTGCGTCCGATGTATGGAACAAGGTTTCAAACCCCGTTCGGGACCGGCTTTCCAACGCGGTGGCAGCGCTGCAATCCCCATACAATAATGGCGGGACCAATTTTTATAGCGACAATCTGACCCTGGGGATTAATGCCGCACAGGGTAACCAGCCCATATTTACGGTAAAAGTTCTATCATCGCCAATCTCAATGGCTTATTACTGGCGCGGGCAGGTTTATGGCTTTTACGCCAACGGACAATGGAGCAATACCGGCATTTCCAGCCTCGACTTTCAACCGGCCAATGGAAATTTGAACATCATCAATGCCCAAAACCGCAGCGAGGCGCAATTTCAATTTACCATGCAATTGCCCCAGCAAAGTCTGCTGTATGCGCCCTCCGAGCCAATATGGATGGACCAATCCGGCAGCGTATCGGTCACATTCGACGATCACAAGCAGGCCGATCCGCTGGCATGGTTTGCGAATCCAGCCATTGCACAAGGAGGCCGCTATCAGGTACGGGCGGAGATCGCCGATCCGGCTGTGGCGGAATTGGAGGCGGCAGGAACGAATTATCCGACATGGGTCCAGGATCGGTACCTGGAAGTGCCGCAAGACATCCAAACCATGTTTCAAACTCTTGCCGACCAAATCACATCCGGAAAGTCAACGCCTTACGATAAAGCGGAAGCCATTACCAATTATTTGCGCAACACGATTCAATATTCGACAACTATCTCTCCCGCCCCACCCGGCCAGGACCCCGCCGTGTGGGTGCTATTCCATACCAAAAAGGGATTTTGCAATTATTACGCCAGCGACGAAGTCCTGCTGCTGCGCTCCATCGGCATACCGGCGCGCATGGCCGTGGGCTTTGCAGAAGGCGAAAGCACGAATGAATCCACTGCCGCCCGCAGCGAATCGTTCATCGTTCGCAACCACGACGCGCATGCCTGGCCGGAAGTTTATTTCCCCAATATCGGATGGGTGGAGTTTGAACCGACGGTCAACCAGAATCCAATCGTGCGGCCAGCGACACAGCAAAAGATTGCCACGCCCGAAAACAATAACACCGCAGCCGGCGCAAACCCAAACACACCAAAAGAAAATACTCCGGCCGGTTCAGGCGCATCCCACAAGCCCTGGATGGATACGCTGCTCACCGACCTGCTGTGGATCACTCTCCCGCTATTCGTCATTGCTGCACTGATCCTTATTCTTCGCCGCACCCGTTTATTGGATCGGGCCCCGATCGGTTTATCGAAAGCCTTCGAACGATTCGGCGCGCAGACGCCGGCATGGATCAGCAACTGGATCATTTGGAATCAATTGACCTCGGTTGAGCGCTCGTTCGCAAGTGTCAACGTAAGCCTGCGCTGGCTGGGAATTCCACAGCCGGTTTCCGCCACGGCTGCCGAGCGCGCGGCGGAATTGGTCAAACGATTGCCATCGGCAACGGCATATATCGAAATCGCGGCATCGGAACATCAATCCGCGCTTTTTACCGCCCGTCCCGCAGATCAGGCCCGCGCCCGGCGCGCCGGCCTGATGATCCTGCTCCACACGCTGCGCTTTACAATCCGGAAATTATCCGGCCGCGAGACCGGACAGTGATGTATACTCAGAGCAATGAACGATGGCACGAAAATCAGCCACACAGGCGCGGAGAATATTTCCTTAAGTTCTCCCGGTGCTTTTTTGTCTCTGCGGCAAAGTCATAAAAACAGATAACCGTCATGGACTCCAACAAGACTCGTCCCACAACCGTACACGAATACCTCCATAATCTGGCCCTGCAGGCAGGGAGATTACGCGAAGATCTTGAAAAGAAAAAGCCGCGCGGCCTGCCATCCAACACTATCCGCGAGCTGGAACAATTGACCACCTCGCTGAACCGGATCGGCACGCAAATGGCCTCCTTTGAAGACGAGCACGGCAACCTGCTGGCGCTTGCCAATATCGGGCAGGTGATCAATTCGTCGCTCGAAATCGATGAAGTACTGCGCATCGTAATGGATCACATCGTGCGCCTGACGCGCGCCGAGCGCGGCTTCCTGATGCTGCGCGACGAAGCAGGCCAAATGGTCACGCGCGTGGCGCGCAACTGGGAACAGGCATCCATCAAGGCCAGTGAAGCTACCAGCCGCACCATCGTCCAGCATGTGATCGAGAGCGGTGAACCCGTGCTCACGACCAACGCTCAGTCGGACCAGCGATTCAGCCAGCAGAACAGCATTATCGCCATGAACTTACGCTCTATTTTGTGCGTGCCGCTCAAGGTCAAGAACGAGCTGATCGGTGTGATCTATGCGGATAACCGCATCCACACCGGCATCTTTACAGAACACGAAAGGGACTTGCTGGCGGCATTTGCCAACCAGGCTGCGGTCGCCATCGAAAATGCCCGGCTCTTTTCCTCCCTGAAGAAAACACTGGCCGAGGTGACCGGATTGAAAAACCTGATGGACAATGTGTTCGCATCCATCGCCAGCGGCGTGATCACGGCGGACGTTCAGGAACAGATCACGCTCGCCAACCGCGCCGCCGAATCCATTCTCGGGCATACTGCGGCCGAAATCGTCGGCCATCCGCTGAACGAAATCCTGGCGTCCGTTTCCGGAGAGCTGCGGACGCGCCTGAACGAAGTGCGCCAAACCGATCAGCCTGTGATCGATCTCGAGATCAGCCACAACCTGCCCTCACGCGGCATCGTGGATTGGCGTCTGAATCTTTCCCCTCTGAAAGATGCCCAACAAAAAACCCAGGGCATCGCCATCGTGCTGGATGACATGACCGA
>Ga0182027_10009600_pt1 | contig 13865 bp, 15 predicted proteins | sample 712E1DmetaG_FD_121300 | JGI IMG/M metagenome (GOLD analysis project Ga0182027, IMG submission 121300) | Permafrost microbial communities from Stordalen Mire, Sweden - 712E1D metaG (Illumina Assembly) | ecosystem: Environmental > Terrestrial > Soil > Wetlands > Permafrost | place: Sweden...
AAGAATGGAAATTTGAAAAATGGTCATTGGAAATATCCCAAAATATTATCCGTTACTTTGAAGGGCATGCAATATCCAAAATCGCCGGCATCACTGCTTTGGCAAAAAGCATGTCCCCATCGGTGTTTCTGTGAATCATATGTGTATCAAAATCTTGATCTGGAATCAGTTCAGCGAGGTTCATCATTTTTATCCCTTGTGATCTACTTAGATCGGTTAAGTCATTGACATACAGCTTGTATGGTTCAGTGCTAACAATACTACTTGGTCGTGGTTCATTAATCAAATAGACCGGAATATTATTCGTTATTCTTTTAAAGTTTCGCAATTCTGAATCTAATTCGCTTCTTTTACCAAGTAGCCACAAGAATAAAACAGGACGGCTTGCTGGCGCAGCATTGATTGCATCCACATTAGCAATTGTCAAAATTCCGCCATTATTTCCCGTGACTGGATTAAGAAGTAAATAATATAATAACAAGCGAACTTCAGCCCGAATTTTATCATTAGTTCTGTAAAAGACCGAATCCTTTCCTGTAGATTGATTATTATTGTAGTATGCCATCGAAAGTCCGTATACGTTTTCCAATTTTAACAAATTGTCAGCATTGGCTTGTGAGAATCTAGCGTTATTACTCGTAATAGAGTTCGTTACCGACCATATGATCAAATCCGGTGAATACTTCATTGCCTCCTGGAGAATTATTAAATCCTTGGTTGCTGATGTACCATGATATCCCAAATTATAGGCCTGCAGGTATTTTCCACCACAAATACTTCCCTGGTTATTAATAAAGGAATAAAACTCCCCGTTATAAATAGTTGAATCGCCAATAAATACCACTCTGTACTCATTTGGATTTTTCGTGCCCTGGGAAATAACATGCGAATTAAAAAGACTCCCAACATCAAAAACCGATTGCACGCCAAAGCCATGTTCGGCTGATGGGTCGGAGTACAAAGCATACACAGGAAATTTGTCGAGTTTTGGCATCAGGAGTTTAAACACAAAATCGTTCATAGACGGAACTGCAACAAACAGGACATTAAAAACGGCAAATAGAATCAATGCCTTTAAAGCCACACGGATTGGTTTAATCTGTTGCATGGGTCTAAAATCCTTGATAAATCCATGTCGGAGTTGTGTTGGCGGTAAAAATCACGAGCGCGATCAGGATCAGCGCCAGCATCAAGGCTAAAAAATTTTCCCGGGTGAAGACGGCATTACGGACTTTTTTCCACATAAGATTCTCCTAGGCATTTTGCCGAAGATAGGCTTCCATAAACGCATCCAGGTCGCCATCCAATACGGCCTGAGTATTGCCCGTTTCATATTCGGTGCGATGATCCTTGACCATTGGAATCCTCGAGGAAGAATTGTACTTTGTGGACTAATGACCACAGGCCAGCGCTTTGATGACGGGTGTCACTGCCTTCTCAAAAAGCATTTCTCCCTTGTCATTCCTGTGGATACGATCCACAAAATCCTGGTCTGGGACCAGATTCCCGAGATCCAGAAAATTAATTCGTTCTTTTGTACTCAGCTGTACTATATCCTTCCTGAATTGTATGTATGGTCCCATGTTGACAATAACACCAGGCCTGGGTTCATTGATTAGTAGAACCGGAATGTTTTTGGTCATTTCTTTGAAGGCTCGCAATATCGAGGATAATTGATCTCCATGGGCAGATCCACTTCCCTGCTCCAATGTGTCAGCTTCATCATTCAAGGCTGTATGAATAATAGCATCCGTACCTCCGGTGGCTGGGTCAAGGATCGAATAATAAAGGATTAAATAGGTTTCAAGGCGTACTCGATCGCTTTGATAAAAAGCTGTCTTTCCCGTGAGAGAAGAACTGGAACCAGCCTCCGAAAGTTGATAGGTGTTTACCATTTGTGCAAATCTGTCAGGATTAGCACGCAGAAACCCCTCGTTATTACCCGCAATCGTATATGTAATCGACCAGATTATCAAATCCGGCGAATACTTCATTGCTTCCTGGAGAATCATAAAATCCTTTGTCGCAGATACTCCGGGATAGCCTAAATTGTAGGCGCTAAGAACTTTTCCGCTACATTTATATCTGGCAAGCAGCGGATAGATTTTGCCAGTGTAAACCGTCGAATCACCGATAAAAATAATCCTATATTGATTTTCCGGCTTGCTCTCCCCGGAAATCACATGGGAATAAAAAAGGCTATTAATATCGAAAACATTTTGAAGAGCAAATCCATGTTTGGCTGAATCACTATGATAAACCACATAATACGGAAATTGACCGTGTTTTGGCATAAGCCGTCTGAAAAAGAAGTACGTGATATCAGGATATGAGATCAACAAAACATAAAAAACAATGAAGAATATTAAAACTTTCAATACAACCCGCAGGGGATGTATTTTCTTGTGCAGGTTTTCTGCAGGAGGGTTGAAATCCATGTTCAAGGGACTAGAACCCCTGGTAAATCCATGTCGGAGTTGTGTCGGCGGTGAAGATCACCAGCGCGATCAGGATCAGCGCCAGCATCAACGCTAAAAAGTTTTCCCGGGTGAAGACGGCATCACGAATTTTTTTCCACATACGATTCTCCTACGCATTTTGCCGAAGATAGGCTTCCATGAACGCATCCAGGTCGCCATCCAATACGGCCTGGGTGTTGCCCGTTTCATATTCGGTGCGATGATCCTTGACCATTTGATAGGGATGCAAAACATACGAGCGGATCTGACTGCCCCATTCCGCCTTGGTGTATTCGCCGCGCAAAACGGCAATCTCCTGGTCTTTTTCCGCATGCCTGATTTCCAGGAGACGCGCCCGCAGGACGCGCATTGCATTCTCACGATTTTGCAATTGGGAACGCTCATTTTGGCAGGTGACCACAATGCCGGTCGGGAGATGCGTCAATCGAATGGCGGTCGCGTTCTTCTGGACATTTTGCCCGCCCGCCCCCGAAGAGCGGAAGACATCGATCTTCAAATCGTTGGGGTTGATCTCGATATCGGCATCATCCAGCGCGACTTGCGGCAGGATTTCCACCAGGGCAAAGGAGGTGTGCCTGCGATGTGCGGCATCGAAGGGCGAAAGCCGCACCAGCCGGTGCACGCCCTTCTCAGAACGCAAATAGCCATACGCATATTTTCCATCCATGGCAATGGTCACACTTTTCAAACCGGCTTCTTCGCCGTCGGTACGATCCAGAATCTCGGTCTTGAACCCGCGCGCATCGGCCCAGCGCAGGTACATGCGTTCCAACATGGCGGCCCAATCCTGCGAATCGGTCCCGCCTGCCCCGGCATGGATGGCCAGCAGGGCATCGTCATCATCGTACGGACCGGAGAGCATTGCAGTAAAAGACCTTTTGTCCAAATCCGCTTCGAGCGCGGCGGTTTCTTTTTCCAGTTCAGCGCGCAAAGACTCGTCATCGAGGCTGGAAAGTTCAACCAAATCGTGCAGATGAGATTGAAAGGTACGCCACGATGCAACTTCAGCGCGCAAATTGGAGACCACCTTCATGGTTTTCTGCGCGGCGGAAGAGTCGTTCCAAAAATCCGGCGCTTCCACTTGCTTTTCGAGTTCGATTATTTTTTTCTCTTTGCCGGCGCAGTCAAAGACGCTCCAAAAGCTGGGATGTTAATTCCTGCGCACGGGTCAAACGATCGAGCAATTCCTGCATGATTCCTCCGGGGTTATGAACCTAAAATTCCATCTATAAATGCGTCGGGGTCGAATGGCTCCAAATCCTCCATTTTTTCGCCCAGGCCCGCAAATAAAATCGGTAGATTTAATTCACGCTGAATGGCAAATGCCATGCCGCCGCGCGCCGAAGAATCGAGTTTGGTCAGGATGACGCCGGTGGCATGAACCGCCTCTTTGAAAGCGCGGGCCTGCTGCAGGGCATTCTGTCCGGTGGTTGCATCGAGCACCAGCCAGACGGCATGAGGCGCACCGCTCAAGGCTTTACCCGTTACGCGCTGGATTTTTTTCAACTCTTCCATTAAGTTGAAGCGGGTGTGCAAACGTCCGGCGGTATCAATCAGGATGATGTCCACGGCATGTGCAAGGCCCGATTGAATGGCATTGAACGCCACCGCGCCGGGGTCACTTTCGGGCGCGCCCGCCACGACTTCGATGTTCAACCGCCCGCCCCAAATTTGAAGCTGGTCCACCGCTGCGGCGCGAAAGGTATCGGCGGCGCCGAAGAGAACGGTCCGGCCTTCATCACAAAAACGTTTTCCAAGCTTCGCGATGACGGTTGTCTTGCCGGAACCATTCACACCCACAATCAAAATCACCGAAGGATGCGCGGACCACTTTATCACGGGAGGAGCGATCAGGCGCGAACGTAGATCGGCCCGCAGGATTTCACGAAGCTCATCGGCGCGCGTCAACCCGCGTGCGCGCACGATGCGCTGAAGGGAGGCGATGACATCGGAGGTCGTTTCGATTCCCAAGTCAGCCTGAACGAGCAGGGCTTCCAGTTCATCCCATGTTCCCTGATCAATTTCAGTTGCGCCGAGCAGGCTCGCGAGCCTTCCAAAGGCGGACTTGCTGGTCCTCGAAAGTCCCGCGCGCCACTTTGAAAATAAATCTGCCATGAGACAGGATTATAACATGCGGGTTTTGTGTTATACTCACGCCCGTTTAAGCAGAGAAGAAGGATATCGAAACCAACAAAAGATGATAAGGTATATAATAATAGCATGACCACAGAAGAACCCATCCACGTCACCGATTCGGCATTTGAACAAACCGTACTCAAATCATCCATTCCAGTCATCGTTGATTTCTGGGCGCCCTGGTGCGGGCCATGCAAAATGGTGGCCCCCATCCTCGAGAAGCTTGCCAGGGAATACGCAGGCAAGATCATCGTTGCCAAAGTCAACACGGACGACAACCCGGAATGGGCCGGTAAATACGGTATTCAAGGCATTCCAACGATGCTGTTCATTTCAAGCGGAAAGATCGTTCACCGCCAGGTAGGCGCATTGCCCGAAAGAATGCTGCGCGATGTCCTGACCCAGTTCATGGAGGTTGTCGGCCAGAACTAAGAGGAACATAAAAAAGCCTGACTTGCCTGTGAGCCTGCCGGCTCTTCCCAGCCTGATGAAAGTGAATTCGACTCCTTCACCGGCCACAGACATATTCCCAATTAACAATGTACTGGCAGGAACGCCTGCATTGAAGCCCCATCATCTTTAGCCTGCCATCACCGTAGAAACCTGCAGGTCAAAAATCGAGAAAGGAAGAAAATGAAAATGAAATCCATCAAAATGAAATATACTTTAATCATCGCCGTCGTGTTGACATTGATCCTATCCGCATGTGGAGCAAAGGCGGCTACGCCTACTCCCGATATAATGGCAACGGCCAACTCCGCGGCCAGCACCATGATCGCTCAAACTCAAGAGGCCATGCCCACAGATACGCCTGCGCCGACCGCTACCAATACGCCCGAACCCAGCCCGACCATTCCGCCATTGCCAACCTCGCCCATCCTTATTACACCGACCGTGCCCCCGCCAGTCGGCGGAAATTGCAGCGGTCCGATTGAAAGAAGCCCTGGCGATAAAGCGGCCACCCTTCTATGGAAGAACAAAACCAACCAACTCGTCGCCATACAACTTTACCTTGTCATGAACGCATTTGGTGACTGCGGCAACTGGTCCTCAACCCTCCCGGCGGGCCAATCGTTGATGGTGACGAGCCTGCCCTTGGGCAACTATTATGCCAGCGCCTGGAACCTAAGCGGTAAACCGGACTGGAAAAACCTGGGTTATCCGTTTGGCACCGGCTTCAACACGGACAAATTCACAATCATAGTTACTGTGCAGACCGTTTCAATCCAAGGTCCATAATCAAAAGAGCAAAACAATAAAGAGGCGAACCTGGCGTTCGCCTCTTTATTGTTAACACAAGTCTAAAAAGTCTGAGATGTCTAACAAGTCTAAAAAGTCTTAAAAGTCTTAAAGGTCTTAAAAGTCTAACGAGTCTGGAAGTCAAAGAGGTAGAAAGGGGTAAATATCCTGCTCAGGGCGATGAGGAGGGCGGGATGGGTAGGAGCGCACCTTGGTGCGCCCCTACAGGCGTTTCATCCCTCAGGTTTCCTTCTGCATCTCACGCTTCGACTTCGCCCCTCACTTCGTTCGGGGCTCCGCTCAGCACAATGAGAGGAATTCTTTATTCACGGACACGCTCGATGTGCGCGCCGAGCGAAAGCAGCCTGCCCTGCACATTTTCACAGCCCCATTCAATCTGACCGATGTTCCTGATCTTCAATTTGCCATACGAAGCCAGCGGGGCAAAAACCAACGCCACACCTCCGGCAGTCTTGGAATATAATGAAGGATGGAACAACACAGCGAAGACACCTTTACCCTGGAATGTGCCCAAAAAATCATCCTTATTATTCATAAGGATACCACCGCAATTAATCCGCGGAATAGAGATAGGAAAAAAGAACCATGAAACTCACTCTGATTATTATCACAGTCCTGGCGTTCATGTTAAGCGCATGTGGAGCAAAGGCCACGCCTACTCCTGATGTAATGGCTACGGCCAATGCCTCGGCCAGCACCATGATCGCCGAAACTCAAGCCGCCATGCCCACAGAACCACCCGTCCTGCTGCCCACAGAGGCGCCCACCGAGTCACCTCAGCCCAGCCCGACCATTCCGCCCCTGCCCACAGTGCCGGTATTGGCTTCACCAACGGTCGCGGCACCCAAAGGTAGCGGCGGAGAATGCAGCGGTACGATTTCCACCAGCAAGGGAGAAAGTACCGCGACCATCGTGATAAACAATAATACAAAGGTCTTGTTGGGAGTCAGCCTTTATCTCAACAAGAATTCCTTCGGGGATTGCGGTTATTGGTCAAGCCCGGCAGGAATACCAGCCAATTCATCGGTTACGTTATCAAACTTTCCCGCCTCGAATTCATGTTACCATGTAACGGCTTGGACACTCGCAGGCAAACCAATATTTAAGACCGCCAACGATTTTTGCATAAGATTCAATGCCATCCAATTTAGATTGAATGTTACAACAACCGGCATCAGCTTCCCTTAAGAACAAGAAAGTCTAACAGGTCTAATAGGTCTTACAAGTCTTACAAGTCTAAAAGGTCAAAAAAGATGGATAGGGGCGCACCATGGTGCGCCCCTATATTATTCGCGGACACGCTCGATGTGCGCGCCGAGCGAGCGGAGTTTTCCTTCGACATCTTCATAGCCGCGGTCGATCTGGCTGATGTTCCTGATCTTGGATTGGCCCTTGGCGGCCAGGGCAGCCAGCACCAGCGCCATGCCGGCGCGTATATCCGGGCTTTCGAGTTTCTCGCTGAACAACTGGGTAGGCCCCTGCACCAGACAGCGATACGGATCACATAGAATGATGCGCGCACCCATGCCCACCAGTTTATCGGTGAAATACATGCGGCCGGAATACATCCAGTCGTGGAAAAGCACGGAGCCGCCGGCTTGTGTGGCGATCGTAACACCGATACTGATGAGATCGGTGGGATAGGCCGGCCAGACATTGGTCTTGATCTCAGGGATGGCGCCATCCAAATCCGGGACAATTTTCAGGGATTGTTCGGAACCAACCAGGACATCGTCCCCCTCCACCTGCCATTGAACGCCCAGGCGGCGAAAGACCTCGGCAATCATGGCCAAATAACGAACGCCCGCGTTGCGAATCCGCACTTCGCCGTGCGTGACCGCCGCCGCGCCGACAAAGCTGAGCACCTCCAGATAATCCGGCCCGATGGTAAATTCCCCGCCATGCAAGCGCGGCACGCCGTGGATATGAAGCGTGTTGGAGCCAATCTCAGCGATGCGGGCGCCCATGATGTTCAACAACTGGCATAACTCCTGCACATGGGGTTCGGAAGCGGCGTTATGAATGACGGTATCGCCACCGGCAGTGGCGGCGGCCATGATGGCATTCTCGGTAGCCGTCACGCTGGCCTCATCCATCAGGATTTCTGCGCCTTTCAAACCGTGCGAGCGAAAATGGAACATGCGCTCATAGGTGACTTCCGCACCGAGGGCTTGCAAAGCCAGAATATGGGTATCCAGCCGGCGGCGGCCAATGACATCCCCGCCGGGAGGCGGCAGGCGAAATTCACCCGTGCGGGCGGTCATGGGACCGGCAATCAAAATGGAGGCGCGGATGCGGCGGCAGAGATCGGGGTCTAGGTCAGCCGGCCTTAAAGCCGGCACGGTGATGCGCCAGGTAGTGGGAGCTAATTCCTCCACTTGTGCGCCCACGCTCTCGATCAGGCGGCGCATATCGAGCACGTCGCGAATATTCGGAACGTGATGAAGGGTGACCGGCTCATCGGTCAAGAGGCAGGCCGCCAAAAGCGGAAGCGCGGCGTTCTTATTACCCGCCGGTGCGATCTCACCGTGCAGAGGAACACCGCCCTCAATGATAAATTCATCCATGTTTCATCTCCTGGAAAGTCATGGTTTTCTCAAGATCATAGAACGAACCGCCAAGGGCGCGACCCTCAAAGAACAAAGGGCAGGCGATCGCGAAGAAAAAGCAAGAATCTTAGCGAACTTTGCGTGCTGCGCGTTAAAAAATTGACAAAGCATAGGTTCACCATGGACTTTGAGAAGGCCATGACTGCAAAGTCTTGCAGGATTGTAAGGCAGTTTGAATATTTCGCCAAGAACATTACAATTGGTTGACACGGATCATAAATCGTTCCCATTTATAATATAATGAAAGCGATGGATTTTCTATTGATCGTTCCCATCCTGGCCGGCTGGATCAGCGGCTGGTTAGTCAATTACCTGGCGGATGTCCTGCCGGTGAGGCGGCGATTTGCGCGCCCGGCCTGCGCTCAGTGCGGAAAGGATTATCCGGCGGCCGCCTACCTTACCTTCCGCCCCTGCCCGCATTGCAATCATCGCCGCCCGGCGCGCGCCTGGTTCGTCCAGGCATTCATGCTGGTGATCAGTTTATATATTTGGTTCAGGGCGCCGTTCCTGATCCTGGCATTCCAGCCACCCTACCGGCTGGCCTATGCGCTGGGCATGATCCTGCTGACCTACTTTGCGACGGTGTTTGTGATTGATTTGGAACACCGTTTGATCCTGCACCCAACCAGCATCTTCGGCGCGCTGTTCGGCCTGGGATTGGGACTGTGGATCAACGGACCGGTCACCACGCTGAAGGGCGGACTGGCCGGGCTGCTCATCATGCTGGCCTTGTATGTTCTCGGCGTTCTATTTTCGCGTTACCGGGCCAAACGGATGCAGGCCGCCGGGCAGGAGGCGGATAACGAGGAAGCGCTGGGATTTGGCGATGTGATCCTGGCGGGCGTGCTGGGCCTGATGCTCGGCTGGCCGTTCATCGGGTTCGGCCTGCTGTTGGGAATCGTGCTCGGAGGCATCGCAGGCATACTCACGCTCTTGTACCTCGTGATCGCGAAACGATATAAAACAGAAGCATTGACGGTCTTTATGCCGTACGGTCCCTTTTTCATCACGAGCACATTCCTGATCCTTTATTTACCGTCATGGATCGCTCCCATTACACCCAGGTAAAACACACGTAGAGGCAGAGCCAATATGTTAAAGAAACTTTTTTCGAGATCGAGGCAGAGAACACCGGCGCAGGCCATGGTGGAGTTCGCGTTGGTGCTACCCGTACTACTAGTATTGATCTACGGTCTGCTGGAGACGGGCCGCTTATTATTCATCTATTCCTCGGTGGTATCCGCCAGCCGGAATGCGGCGCGCTATGGTTCCGCGGATGGTACAAGTTCCAACGGCATGCCATACTATCAGGATTGTAACGGGATCAGCGCGGCGGCCAACAACCTGGCCATTATCAACCCGCTCAGTAATGTTAGTATTACATACGATGCGGGCTGGGATTCCAACAGCCTCCCGCAATACATTACAGGGATATCCGCCACCATTCAGTGCAAAGACATAACGTGGACACAAACCATCTTCAACAACATGCACAGCGGCGACCGGATCAATGTGACGGTTACAGCGCAATACTCGCCCATCATTGCCATCGCGAATTTAATCCCATCCTTTAAGCCCATCACGATCACTTCCCAATCTTCACGCACGCTTTTATTAAGTGTAGCCATCAATGTAACCCCCGGTACAGCTTTTGCCCTCACACAAACCCAAATAGTGAAAATCGCCTCTTATACTGCAACCTATACACCCATACCGCCGACCAATACCTGGACGCCCATACCGCCGACCAATACCGCGACCTCCGTCGGAACGCCGACCAATACCGCGACACCCGTTCCGCCATCCAGCACGCCTCCCAGCACCAATACGCCTACCAGCACCAATACGCCGGAATACCTCATAACGCCAACCATCCCCTGTGGCACCAGTCAGCTATCTGCCAATCTCACCTTGTCTGGCGCTGTTTTGACTATGGCCATCAATAATAATACAGGAAATAGCCTCAGGATCAAAACTATCTCCGTGAATTGGCAAGCTAACACGGTCGTGTTGCAAACCGTTAGTCTGAGTCCTGCCCAAGCCCCCACTAGCAGCACAATAAATAACACTATATCTGGTGGAGGCTCCACCACCTTTTCCGTGGATACATCGAACAATGTTATCATGCTGGCCTCCGGTCCTACCACGCTCACAGTAAACTTCGGGTCCACTATCACCTGGGGTGAAATTCAGATCTATTTTTGGACCAACGGCTGCTACCAAAACCCGCTTGATTTGAAAAAGCCATGAAGAAAAAAAACCTTCCCAATCCGAAACATGAACGCGGCCAGAGCCTGGTGGAACTGGCCCTCAGCCTGACGATCATCCTGCTGCTCCTATCCGGCGCGGTCACTTTTGCCATGGCCTATTTTTCGTTTTTGTCCATCAATGATGCGGCACAGGAGGGCGCCGTATACGGATCGCTCGCGCCTCAAGATGTAACGGGCATCACAACCCATGTGCAAAATGCATCCTCCAACCCGGTTAATCTTTCCCAGTTTGTTTCCAGGCCCATGTCAGACTGCAACAGTAGAAGCGGTAACTACATCTGTGTTTCCTACACAAATGGAATTGCAAAAGATTGTCAGGGCACAAGCAGCGGAACAACCAATGCAATCACCGTTACCGTTACATATAGATACCAAATATTCATGCCATTTATCTCGGCGGTGATCGGCTCAAATACCATACCGCTGAGCGCGTCGGCAACGAATATCATCTTAACGCCGCTGTGTCCATAGTCGGAGAGGTCGGACAGGTCGGAGAGGTCGGACAGGTCGGAGAGGTCTTACAAGTCTCAAAGGTCTTACAGGTCTCAGAGGTCTTACAAGTCTCAGAGGTCTTACAAGTCTCAAAGGTCTCAGAGGTCTTAGAAGTCGAATAAGTTGACCTGTAAGACTGACATGACTTTTTAGACCTGTCAGACTTGTTAGACTTGTTAGACTTGTTAGACTTTTTGGCGGGCAACCAGGCGGATAAAAACGCAAAGGATGGCAGACCCATTGATCGTCATTGCGAGGATATTCGCCATACAAGGGCAAGTATCCAGAGGCAATCCCCTGTTTGATTATTTGAGGAGATTGCTTCGCTTCGCTCGCAATGACAGCACCAAACTAAAATCTGGAGGATCCCCATGTGTGGAATCGTTGGATATATCGGGCCGCGCGACGCGACACCGATCATCCTGAACGGCCTGAAAAGGCTCGAATATCGCGGCTATGACTCGGCCGGCCTGGCAGTCTTGAACAACGGCCAGCTCGAACTCCGAAAAGACGCGGGGAAGCTATCGCAGTTGGTCGAGCACGTGAACAAGTCACCCATCCAGGGCGCGCCCGGCATCGGGCATACGCGCTGGGCCACGCACGGCGTGCCTTCGGCACGCAACGCGCATCCGCACCTCGGCCAGACCGGACGCGTGGTGGTGGTGCATAACGGCATCGTCGAGAATTTTCTCGAATTGAAAGATGAACTGACGGCGGAAGGCATCGAATTTCAATCCGATACCGATACCGAAACCATCGTCCATTTGGTGGAACACTACATGGCTGCGGGACTCGGACTGGTGGAGGCCGCGCGCCAGACCTTCCAGCACATCCAGGGGGCGAATGTGGTGGTATTGATGTCGGCGGATGAGCCGGATAAGATCGTGGCGGCGCGCATCGGCAACGCAGGCGGCGTGGTGCTTGGCCTAGGCGAGGGTGAAAACTTTCTGGCCAGCGACATACCCGCCATCATGGAACACACCCAGCGCGTGATGTACCTTGAAGCGCGGCAAATGGCCGTGGTCGGGCGCGATCAAATTCAAGTGGAAACCATCGAAGGCGTACCGGTCAAACCGCAGGTGCATGTGGTTTCATGGGACCCGGTCACGGCGGAAAAAGGCGAATACCGGCACTTCATGCAAAAGGAAATCCACGAGCAGGCGCAGGCCTTGACGGATACTATGGCAGGCCGCGTGGATTTTGCCAGGGGACAAATCCGTTTGAACGATTTGAAACTGACCCAGGAATTCGCGAAGCGGATCGAAAAGATTACCATCACAGCCTGCGGCACCGCGGCGTATGCGGGCATGGTCGGCAAAACCCTGATCGAAAAGATCGCGCGCATCCCGGTCGAAGTGGTGATCGCCTCCGAGTTCCGTTACAGCGATCCGATCATCGGCCCACAGGATGTCCTGCTGGCCATTTCGCAATCCGGCGAAACGGCAGACACGCTGGCCGCCATGGAGGAAGGCAAACGCAAAGGCGCGGCCTTATGGAGCATCGTCAACGCCATCGGCTCGCAGGCCATGCGGATTGCCGACGGGTTCATCTCGATGCAAACAGGCCCTGAAATCGGCGTGGCATCCACCAAGGCCTTCACCGCCCCGCTGATCGACCAGTACATGCTGGCGATCCATTTGGCGGACCTGCGCGGCACACTTGACGAGAAAACCCGCCGGGCATTGGTGGCCGACCTGCGCCTGGTGCCCGATCTCGTGAGCCGCACGCTGGAGCGCGAAGCGGAGGTCGAGAAAATCGCCTATCGGTTAAAGGATGTCCACGATTGTCTGTATCTGGGAAGGGGCATCAACATGCCGATCGCCTATGAAGGCGCGTTGAAACTGAAGGAGATCTCCTACATCCATGCGGAAGGTTACCCGGCGGGAGAGATGAAACACGGCCCGATCGCGTTGATTGACGCCTCCATGCCGGTGGTGTGCATCGCGCCTAAAGACCCATGGCACGCGAAGATGATCAGCCAGATCCAGCAGGCCAAGGCACGCGGCGGCACGGTAATCGCCATCGCCACGGATGGGGATGAACTGGTGCAGGGCATGGCCGACTATGTGCTGTGGGTCCCGGAAACGCCGTGGATGCTTTCGCCGGCCATCACCGTATTGCCGCTGCAGATGCTGGCTTATCACATCGCCTCCATCCGCGGACTGGATGTGGACCAGCCCAGGAACCTGGCGAAGAGCGTGACGGTGGAGTGAGGGAGATGGTAATTGGTAATTGGGGAAGGGGTAAGGGGTAAGGGGTCAGATAGTCACGTGGTTGGATAGTCGGATAGTCGGATAGTTGAGTAGTTCGGTAGGAGGATGATGGTAATTGGGGAATGGTAAGTGGTAAATGGATCATGGGGCGTGGAGGATGAAAGCTAACCCTTGTACACGCCCCCTATGGCCTTACCAAAGTTGCTTGACGAATCGGATGTTTTGGAACGCGCATGCCACACATGGGTTAATTCCGCCAATTTTCTCTAGGCGCTTACAAGCGAACTTCTTGCTTTTTGTGCAAGAATTTTCATCACAGAGGGTCAGAAAGGTTTACAAGGTTTTCCTTTGTGTTCCTTCGCGAAGCACGCAAAGCGTTCGTGACCGCCTGCCCTTCGCACTTTG
>Ga0182027_10009604_pt1 | contig 13862 bp, 12 predicted proteins | sample 712E1DmetaG_FD_121300 | JGI IMG/M metagenome (GOLD analysis project Ga0182027, IMG submission 121300) | Permafrost microbial communities from Stordalen Mire, Sweden - 712E1D metaG (Illumina Assembly) | ecosystem: Environmental > Terrestrial > Soil > Wetlands > Permafrost | place: Sweden...
AGCAGCTTGATGTAGGGCGTCTCGCCGCAGCCCGAGCACGCGCCGGAGAACTCAAAGAGCGGCTGCAACAGTTGAAGGTCTTTGACCTGTGTGTGCGAGAGCTTCGCGCGGTCGACTTCGGGCAGGCCGAGGAAGAACTCCCAATTCTCCCGCTCGGGCTCGCGCAGCGGCGCTTGCGGCGTCATGTTGATGGCCTTCTTGCCGGCGTCGCTCTTGTTCTTTACCGGGCACACTTCCACGCACACCGCACAGCCGGTGCAATCCTCGGGAGCCACCTGCAGCGTGTAGCGCTCCTGCTCCATGCCGCGCCACTTGGGCTTGGCCCACTTGAAAGTCGTGGGCGCCTTATCTCCCAGCTCGGGCAAGTAGATCTTGGCGCGGATCACGGCGTGCGGGCAGACCATGACGCACTTGCCGCACTGGATGCACAGATCCTTGTCCCACGCGGGAATGAACTGCGCGATATTGCGCTTCTCCCATTGGGCGGTGCCGGTGGGGAACGCGCCGCCGGCGGGAATTGCGCTCACCGGGATCAGGTCGCCTTTGCCCGCCGCGATCTGGCCCAGCACGTCGTGAACGAACTTGGGCGCCTTGTCGGAAAATGCTCCAGCGAGATCGAAGTTGGATGAAGCCGCAGCCGGCAGCTCGACTCTTTCGAGATGAGCCAGTGCGTGATCGACGGCGGCGAAATTCTTTTCGACCACAGCTTCGCCACGCTTGCCGTAGGTTTTTTGGATCGACTTCTTGATCTGTTTGATGGCTTCCTCGCGTGGCAACACGCCGCTGATGGCGAAGAAGCAGGTTTGCATGATGGTGTTGATGCGCGAACCCATGCCGGCCTCGCGCGCCACCTTGTAGCCGTCGATCACATAGAACTCGATCTTCTTGCGCAGCATCTCTTCCTGCGTGCTGCGTGGAAGCTTGTCCCACACCTCGGATGCGGGATAGGGCGAATTGAGCAGGAAGACCGCTCCTGGCATCGCCGCCTCCAGCACGTCCATCTTCTCGAGGAAGCTGAAGTTGTGGCAGGCGACAAAGCTGGCGCGAGTGATCAGATACGTCGAGCGAATGGGTTTGGGTCCGAACCTCAGGTGCGAGGTGGTCATCGAGCCGGACTTTTTCGAGTCGTAGACAAAGTAGCCCTGCGCGTAGTTGGGCGTTTCGCTGCCGATGATCTTGATCGAGTTCTTGTTGGCGCCCACGGTGCCGTCGGAGCCCAAGCCGTAGAAGAGCGCGCGTACGGTCTGCGGATCCTCGGTGGAGAGCTCGGGATCGTAGCTCAGGCTGGTGTGGCTCACGTCGTCGTTGATACCGATGGTGAAGTGGTTTTTGGGGGAGAGCCTGGCTAACTCATCGAAGATGCCTTTGACCATGGCCGGCGTGAACTCTTTCGATGAGAGGCCGTAGCGGCCGCCGATGACGGCGGGCATGGCTGCAAACGGCAGGCTCGCGGCATTCTCCGCCAGCACGGTCATCACGTCCTGATAGAGAGGCTCGCCGGCGGCGCCGGGTTCCTTGCAGCGGTCGAGAGTGGCGATGGACTTGACCGTCGCGGGCAGCGCAGCCAGAAATGCCTTGCTGTCGAACGGCCGGTAGAGGCGAACCTTGACCAGGCCTACCTTCTCGCCCTGGCGTGTCATCGCGTCCACGGCTTCCTCGGCGGCTTCAGCGCCGGAACCCATCAGCATGATCACGCGCTCGGCGTCGGGCGCGCCGTAGTAGTCGAGTAGGTGATAGGCGCGGCCCGTCTGGGCGGCAAAGCGGTCCATGACAGACTGCACAATGCCGGGCACGGCGGCATGGAAAGGCGTGCACGCCTCGCGGGCCTGGAAAAACACGTCGGGATTCTGCGCTGTGCCGCGAATGAAGGGGCGATCGGGAGAGAGAGCGTTCTTGCGGAATGCGATCAGGTACTGGTCGTCGACCAGGGCGCGAATGGTTTCGTCGCTGATGGGAAGAATCTTGCCCACTTCGTGCGAAGTGCGGAAGCCGTCGAAGAAATGGATGAACGGGATGCAGGATTCGAGGGTGGCAATCTGCGCCACCAGCGCCATGTCGGCAACTTCCTGAACGGAATTCGAGGCCAGCATGGCCCAGCCGGTCGCGCGGCAGGCCATCACGTCGGAGTGGTCGCCGAATATCGAGAGGCAGTGCGTAGCCAAAGTGCGGGCCGAGACGTGCATCGTCGCCGGGGTCAGCTCACCGGCGATCTTGAACATGTTGGGGATCATCAGCAGCAGGCCCTGCGACGCCGTAAACGTGGTCCCGAAGGCCCCCGCCTGCAACGCGCCGTGCAGTGCGCCGGCCGCGCCGCCCTCGCTCTGCAGTTCCTCGACAACAGGCAATGCGCCCCAGATGTTCTTTTTTCCCTCCGAGCGCCATTGATCGGCCCACTCGGCCATCGGCGACGAGGGGGTGATGGGGTAGATGGCGATGACTTCGGAGAGTCGATAGGCGACGGAGGCCGCAGCCTCGTTCCCATCCATAATCACAGTCTTTGGTTCACTCATTCGCTTCGCTCCACACTGCGACTCTTGAGGGAAATCAGCCGCTAACGTGAGTCTCGGCTTTGGAGTAGAGAGCGGCAGTGATGTGGCGCACAGGGAGGCGCCGGAATCCCACCTTGTGAAACGATGTTTATATCGTGCAATGCGTTGTGGATACAGCGGTGCCGGTCCAGATTATGGGTAGTTCCGGCAACATGCACCGATAGGTCTTCCTCAACTACCGCTCGCTGGCCAATGCAACCTTCGACGACGCCGTGTCTCAGTCAAGCAGGAGAGCTGCCCGTGCCCCATTCTTTCGCCCGGCTTTTGGGCGAAAGGGTGGTATAGCACGAATTCCACTGGGACAAACTCATGCGGTCATGAACCTGGGGCCGCGTTCGCCAGTTTGAGCTTCGTTCGTGCAGGAATCGAGCTACCGGCTACAGGCTACCGGCTTTTTCTATTCCCTACTCCCTATTCCCTGCCTCTTCATATCCCCGCGTACCACGCGTATCCGCCTTCGGGACTAGCAGATCCCAGGCCCTTGCCAAATTTCTTGATGTCGTCGGTCGCCGTAAGGTGCGTGATGAATTTGATGCTCTTGTAGCCGAGCTGCCGCGGCATGCGCAACCGCAGAGGGCCGCCAAACGGCGCCGGCAAATCGCCGCCGTTCATGCCCATCGTCAGCAGCGTATGCGGATCCCACGCATCCGTCATGTCGATGCTGTCCCACCAATCGTTGGGCTGATACGAAAAGTAAACGATAGACCGCGTCTGCGGCAGCACTCCCGCCTCGCGCAGCACCTCGCTCAGCGGCGTCCCGATCCACTCCGCGATATACGACCACCCCTCCTCGCACGCCACCTCGGTAATCTGGCTGCGCATCGGTAGTGTCTTCAGATCGGCCAGCGAAAGAACAAGCGGATGCGCCACCGTTCCGTCCACCACCAGCCGCCAGTCTCTGAATCCGCCGGCTTGCAACCGCTTGAACTCGTCGGTCGGCGGCGAGATTGCGTTGGCAAACGGGTTCTTCGAGATCATGCTCCGCGGAAACTCACGCGCCGGCGTGTGTACAGTCAGCAGCCTCTGGCACGCATAGGTCAGCGTTTCGCCGGGCCCATAGATTCCTCCGCCATCCGGCGGAATCAGCCCGTAGCGTCTCGCCGCGCGGTCCGCTACCGTCAGGCCTCCAACGCCCGCGGCCGCGGCCACGCCTCCATAAATCAGCTTGCGTCGCGAAATTTTGTTCATCGGCCCTCCGAGGAATCGCGGCTATATCCCGTAATCATGGCCCGCATCCGGCTCCGGAACCCCGAAACCGCCACCATCGTCACGTGAACCAGCAGAAACAGCAGCAGCAACCCGGAATCAATGAAGTGAATCGTGCGCGCCGACTGGCGTCCGCCCAGCAGCGCCGCCGTCCAGGGAAATGCCGACGTGAAAGACGGCGACATCGCCAGGCCGGTCCAGATGATCAACGGAAATAGAACGAAAATCACCACCACGTATGCCGTCCGCTGCAACACGTTATACGAGCTCTCCTCCGTGCTGCCCGGCGGCTTGCGCCGCAGATACTGCGCCATGCGGTCCGCATACGCGCGCCACGTCCAATCGCGCCGCTCCGGCAACAGATTCTTTCGGAAGTGGCCGCTGACCAATCCGTAGATCCCGTACACCAGCCCCGTCAGCATCGCCACCCACGCGGCCTCGAAATGCAGATACCGGCTCCATCCATTCTGGTCGGGCATCAAGTAGTTGTATCCGGTGGGCACTGTATCGCGTGACGATGGAATAGGGATCGCAAAGAGCGGCTTTGTATTTACGTTCCCCACTTCGCCCCAGTAAAACCGTGGGTGCGAGATCACGAGCTCCCCGCCCGTCACCAGTAGCGCAATGAACGCGATGAACGTGAGCCAGTGTGTCGCGCGCACCAATCCCGTGTGGCGACGAGTCTTCGTCCTTTCAAGCTGCTGGGAAGCCGCTGGCACGCCGCCAGAGTACCACGTCTCGCATAAAGATGGGCCATTTGATTGCCCCCGGCGCCTCTGTGTAGAATTCAGCCCACAAACCGGGCCAATTCGTGTCATCCTGTGGAGCATCCCATGCGATCAATAACGCGCGACGATTCGCAACCTCTGAGCCCCTGGCACGCGACCCCTCCAAAGTTCGTCGCCATCTTTTTGCTCGCTGTCTTTTTCATCTTCTCCAGTGTCGGATTTGTTCTCGATGTCATGGACATGGGCCGTCAGCCCGCTCTGCGTTTTGCTGTCTCTGTCGTGCTCATCGGGCTCTTTTCCACCGCCTACGCGGTCACGGGGATCACCCTGCGCCAACGGTGGTGGATGGGCTGCCTGCCCATCTTCTTTCTTCAAAACGTTTCCATGTGGCTCCTCAACAACTGGCTTCCAGACGCACCTCCGATTACCCAACTAGATCCAGTCCAGCTCGGCCGCTTTCATAACCGGCTCACGTTCGACAGTGTGGGCGTCATCGTCTCCGTCGTCCTGGGCTACGTCGGCTTCATCATTGTCTCGATTACCGAAGCCCGCCGCCGCATCCGGCTCGAGCTGGACAAGGTCACAATGGAAAGCGAACTGGCAGCCGCCCGCGAAATCCAACGGATCATGGTTCCCCAGGAGCTGCCGCCGGCTCCCGGATACGCGATCGAGAGCATCTACCGCCCAGCCGCGCAAGTCGGCGGAGATTTCTTCCAGGTCATCCCACTCGGCGATAGTCAAACCCTTGTTGTCATCGGGGACGTCAGCGGCAAGGGACTCAGCGCCGCCATGATCGTCTCCATGCTCATCGGCATGTTGCGCACCATCAGCGGCATCAGCCACGATCCCAGCCAGATTCTGGCTGAACTCAACAGCATGCTCTTGGAGCACAAGCACCCGGGCTTCGTTACCTGCCTGGCAGTGCGCCTCGATCCCTCGGGCAGCGTCACAGTCGCCAACGCCGGCCACTTGCCGCCCTGGCTCAACGGCGTTGAGATCGCATTCACCGGGTCCGTGCCGCTCGGCGTCCTCGCGTCCGAAACGCCAGAGCAAGTCGTCCTGGAGATGCGCACCGGCGATCGCCTCACCCTTCTCACCGATGGCGTGGTCGAGGCGCGCGACCCGCACGGGGTTCTATTCGGCTTCGACCGTACCCAGTCGGCTATGCGCCAGAACCCATCCCCGCTCGCACTCGCCGAGGCCGCGCTTCATCACGGGCAGGACGACGACTTGACCGTGATCTCCATTCTCCGCACAGCCTGAGGGAATCTCCGATTATGCCATCGTCGTCGGATTCCGTCCGCGCTCGTTGACTCGCTATCCTTCGACCAGCCCTTCCAGCAGCGCCTCGACCTTCGGCATCCACTCCGAGATCGGGATCTGTTGCGGGCACAATCCCTCACACGTGTCGCAATCGATGCACGCGCCCGCGCGCTGCTCCGCCTTGAGCACGAAGTTATACCGGAACCGCGCCGCGCCAAGGTCGTCGTACGTGTGGGCATAGTTGAAGAAATCGAAATTGACCGGGATGTTCACGCCGTTGGGGCACGGCATGCAGTAGCCGCATTGCGTGCAGGGAATCGTGATCCGCGACCGGTATTGTTCGCGGACCCGCGCAATCAGCGCCTGGTCAGCTTCAGTGAGCTTGCCCACGCGCGCCTCGTCCACAATCCTCAGGTTGTCGACGACTTGGTCCATCGTGCTCATGCCGCTCAACACCACGGAAACTTCCGGCTGGTCCCACACCCAGTCGAACGCCAGTTGCGCCGGGCTGCGCTGCGCCACATCTCCCCCGAGCGTCTCCCGAATCGCCGGCGGTGGATCGGCCAGCCGCCCGCCCATCAGCGGCTCCATCACCACCACAGCAAGGCCCTTTTCCGCGGCCAGTTTCAGCCCGCGCGTGCCCGCCTGGTTCTCCGTGTCCATGTAGTTGTACTGGATCTGGCAAAAGCTCCACAGGTCGCTCGCGTTCACGATCTCTTCGAAGCACTCGTAGTTGTCGTGAAACGAGAAGCCAAGATGCCGGATGCGCCCGTCGGCCAGCGCCCGCGCCGCCTCGCCCAGCAGGTTGTGCTTCACAACGACGTTTGACCATTGGCCTTTGTTCAGCGAATGCAGAAGGTAAAAATCAATGTGGTCCGTCTGCAGTTTTCCCAGTTGCTCGTTCAGATACCGGTCGAAATCCGCCGGCCCCTGCACCAGCCACACCGGAAGCTTTGTCGCGAGGCGCACCCGCTCGCGGTATCCGTCTTTGAGCGCCCTGCCCACCACGAGCTCGCTCTTGCCGTCGTGATACGGATAGGCGGTATCGACGTAGTTGACGCCATGGTCGATGGCAAACCGAAGCATGCGAATTGCTTCTGCTTCATCGACATTGGAGCTGCCCCTCTGCCCATCCGCCGCCGGGAGCCGCATGGCTCCGAACCCAAGCGCCGAAGCCTTCCAATCCAGTTTTCCAAACTTGCGATATTGCATGGCCGTCCCCTCTCGCATCCCATCTCGCGTCCTTGATGCAAACAGAGGATTCTACACCGGAGTTGTCCGTCCGTCTGTGCTCACTCCCCCAGCATGGCCTCCGCCAGCGCCTCCCACCCCTGTTCCAGTGTCGCCCGATGAAATTTGCGCCCGGCGCGGCCATACCAATAGTCCGCGTTCCACTCGACGCCTTCTTTACGGTGAAGATAGGCGTGCACGGCCATGGCGTCGACCGTTTCAAGATCGTCCACCATGCCGTGTGCTCGTGCCCAATCGCCTTTGGCGTCCCACCACAGCGCCGCCAGCGGAGCGGGCATCTCGCCCGAAGGTTCGGCCAATGTCAGCGAAGCTCGGAATTCGTCAAGCGTCATGCACACCTTCTACCACCTGCCCAGGCTTCTCGCAACGATTTGGCTGCTCGCATCCTGTGATTTAGATCACTTCCCGAAAAAATCAACACTGCTAAAAAGGACTCATCGTTCCGATGAATTGAGCAGAGGGTCCGCCGGGGGGGCTAGGGAGGGGGCTGCGGGGATCCTGGCTGATCCCCCTCTCATGGAGGTCAGGTCATGGGAATGCTCGACACCAAAATCCCCCAAAAACCAATTTGCAGTCGTACGCGTTTTCGCCGTATACTTAAATCCGACCATTCTGGTCGTATTTTCCTGCTGCCACGCCTCGGCGGGCGGCACTGCGGGGTTCGTCAGGTGAGCGTGCTAAGCGATTTGACGGTTGGAGAACGCGGGGTGCTGGTCGCCCTTGACCTGCCTGAAAATGTCCAGAACCACCTGATGCATATGGGGTTTGTTCCCAACGCCCAGGTGACGGCCATGCGCCGTGCGCCGGCCGGCGACCCAACCGTTTATGGCATCGACGGGATGGAAATCGCCCTCCGCCATGAAACCGCAGCGGCCATTCGCGTCCGGCCGCTCGAAGCTGCGACCCAGGAAGCTCCCCAACTGGAAGTTCCCCAATTCACGGAGGCGGCGCGATGAGTAGTTGCTGTGAGACGCCCGTCTTTGAGCCCCCTGCGGCGCCGCCGCCCCAAGGCGCGTTGCGGACCGTCTTACTGATCGGACCGCCCAACTCGGGCAAATCCACTCTCTTCAATCGGCTCACCGGACTCCGCCAAAAAGTCGCCAACTACCCGGGGGTGACCGTCGAGCAGCGCATGGGCCTGATGGCCGGGGTGGGCCGCGAAGACCTCACCCTGATCGACCTGCCGGGTATTTATTCGCTGACTCCGTACTCGGAAGATGCGCGCGTGGCTGTGAACGTGCTTCGCGGGCGCATGCCGGGCACGCCCAAGCCCGACGCCGTTCTCCTGGTGCTGGACACGCTCCACCTCACTCGGCAACTGATGCTCGCCGCGCCGGTGCTGGAAGTGGGACTTCCCACCCTGGTGCTGCTGAATATGAGCGACCTGATGAAGTCGGGCGGCGGGCAGATCGATACGCTCAAGCTGGCGCGCGAACTCGGGGCTCCCGTCGCGCAGATCAGCGCCGTCCACGGCACGGGCCTCGACGCGGTGCCGCTCTTCCTGAATCAGCAGAACGGGCACGGCGCCAAGACAAAGCCCCTTACGCTGCCGGTCATGGGCAACGCGGCCAGCACGCATAGCTGGGCCGCGCAAGTCAGCCGCAATACCGGCTACCGGGCGCCGCTTTCGGCCGAGAACACGCGCAAGATCGACAACCTGCTCCTGCACCGCATCTGGGGACCGCTTCTCTTCCTGCTGGTCGTCATCGGCGTCTTCGAAGTGGTCTTCTCGCTGGGCCAGCCGCTTTCGAACGGCTTCGGCGATCTCCTCGCCCGCATGGCCGATCTTGCCCGCCCGCTGCTGCCCGTGGGCTGGCTGCAATCGCTCCTGCTCGACGGCGTGTGGAAGGGCATCTGCTCGGTGCTCGTGTTTCTGCCGCAGATCCTGCTGCTGTTTCTGTTTATCGGCATTCTGGAAGACACCGGCTACCTGGCCCGCGCGGCGCTCATTGCCGACCGCGTCATGCGCACCATCGGCCTTAACGGCAAGGCATTCATCCCGCTGCTCTCGGCCTACGCCTGCGCGGTCCCGGCCATCATGGCCACGCGCACCATCGAGAACAAGCGCGACCGCCTGGCCACCATCCTGGTCACGCCCTTCATGACCTGCTCGGCGCGATTGCCGGTTTACCTGCTGCTGATCGCGGCCTTCATTCCGCACATCTACTACCTGCACGGATTCCTCGGCTTGCAGACGCTGGTGATGCTGGGCCTCTACCTGGCCGGCTTCGTGGCCGCATTCACCACCGCGCGCCTGCTCAAAAGTTCCGTCCTCAAGTCGAGCGATACGCCGTTCATCCTGGAGCTGCCGCAGTACCGCATGCCCACGCTGTACGCACTGGCTTTGCGGGTGATGGACCGCGCACGCATCTTCCTGAAGAATGCCGGAACCATCATCGTCGCCGTCACTCTGGCGCTGTGGGTGCTGGCGCATCTGCCCGTCCTGCACACCGCCGCAGGCGCGCTGAGTGCGCCGCAACTGGCCGACAGCCTGATCGGAAGACTGGGACATTTCATTGAGCCGGCCATTGCGCCGCTGGGCTTCAACTGGAAGATCGGGATCGGCCTCTTGTCGAGTGTGCTCGCGCGCGAAGTCATGGTCAGCACAATGGGCACTCTCTACGGCGCCGACCCCAGCACGCAGGCGCTCAACCTGCAGACCGCTCTGCACCACGACATGACGCTCGGCGGCGCGCTGGCGCTGATGATCTTCTTCGCCTTCGCCATGCAGTGTACGTCCACCATCGCCGTCGTCCGCCGCGAAACCAATAGCTGGCTCTGGCCCGCCGTGCAGTTCCTCTACATGCTGGCGCTGGCCTACGGCGCAGCCTTCGCGGTGAATCACATCGTGATGGCGATCTTCGGCTGATCCAACGCACACTGTCCTGCTGAGTGAACTCCGCTGGGCGGAGGGGTGCATTTTTCGGGGCCGGGCGAAGCCGCCGTAACCCGCATGAAATGTTCCAGTTTGTGCGACCTCAATCCCGCGAAATGGTCCATCCTTGTTTCGCGAATACCCCTCAAATAGTCAATGATCCTTTCGCGAATCGTCGAGTGGTGCGCCGAGAAATTTCCCGAAATGGGGCGAGATGGTCAAAGAAAATTTCACAAATCTGCGGAGAAGTTTGCAGTTAATTTCGCACTCTTCAGGCACAATGGGCTTATACAGCAGACAACTTCACGTTGTGAGGCGTTAAGCGGCGCTTATTTGCGCGGTTTTGCGCACCGTGGGGGTGTGGGAGAGACAGGGAACAGGGATCAGGGAACAGGGATCGGGGAACAGGGAACAGAAAGACAGGGAGCGAGGGAACGAGGGAGCAAGGGAGCAAGGCAGCGAGAAAGGGGATAGGACATGTTGAGAGTGATGCGGGAGAGAGCGAGGCTGGAACTGGAGCGGAAGGTGCGACCGTACCGGAGGGCGCGGACGCAGCCGCGGCCGACTGAAGGGTGGCTGCGGGCGATGCGGCTGGCGGTGGGAATGCCGGCAGAGCGGATTGCGGAAAAGATGAAGTCCACGCCGAGGATGGTTTTTTATTTGGAGCGCGCGGAGCAGAAAAGGAGGATCAGCCTGGAGCGGCTGGAGCAGATGGCGCGGGCGCTCGAATGCGACCTGGTGTATGGGTTGGTGCCATGGCAGCGTTCGCTGGAGGATCGGGCGATGGAGCTGGTGGAACAGGACTTGTGGCGGAAGAGGTTTACCGCAAGGCGGTAGGGGGCGGGAGCGGCACTCCGGCGGCGAATCGGAGAGTTGGCGGTGTTGGCGGGGTTAGCGGGGTTAGCGGAGTTAGCGGGGTTAGCCGGGGGCGGGGCCGAATTCAGCCCATTAGGTACAGAGTTTCAGCAGCTTGTGCCCCGTGGCCAGCTTGCATCGCGGATTCCTTTGGCTCATCCTCAATGCAGGCCACCGTTGGGAAGATTGCGTTTCGGGTCTCGTCTCGGGCTTTAGATAGATTGCCGGGTTCTATAAGAAGGCCATGACCATGATCGAAGTCCCCGAAGCTCTGGGAATTGGAAGACTTGTCCGCGGTGTAATTCAGTCGCCCTCCGGGTCGCCGGCGCAACGCGGGATAGCGCGGCTATTGTTTTGCAGCTTCTCGATTCTCCCGCTGGCCAGTCTGGGAGGGGCTCAAGTGCCGCCCGGCGTCTATTGGAACGGTGTCAGAGAGACAGTGCCGTCGCGTGCGGCTTTGGATGACATTCTTAAAGCTCACGAATTGTGGATTCAAACCTTCGGACAGGCAGGGATTCGAGCTGACTTGAGTCATCACAACCTGTCGAATTTCAATCTGAAGGGCGCGAATCTTTCGGGTGCGGATCTTGAAGAGGCCTACCTTGCTCACGCCGACTTAACAGAGGCATTGCTGGGTTTTCATGGACTGAAGAACACTCAAGCCTCCAACGAGCCCGGTATGTACTTGTTGGTGCCGACCCCGGTTCTCCAGGTCACGGTCACGGACGCAACCGGCCGGACTATCACAACACCGCCGGAAGTTCCGGGGCGAACCGACCTCAGGGGCGCGGAATTCTGGGACGCAAAACTCGTACATGCTGATCTGAGCGGTGCCGATCTTTCCAATGCCGTGTTGCGCAGGGCAGATTTGAGCGGCGTCGATCTTAGCGGTGCCGACCTAACCGGGGCTGATTTCACCGGGGCGAGGCTCGACGGATCAAATCTGAGCGATACGAATATGGATGGGACGCTCTTTGAGCCGGTTTCCGTCGCGTCGATAATCGGTCCCGAAAGTGCGAAGAATCTCGACTGCATGAGATATAAGACAAATCCAGACGCGCTGATCGAAATTCGGAGGCGGTTTCAAGACGAGGGTTTGACGAAGCAAGAGCGCGAACTCACCTACGCACTGAATCGGAGCCAGACTCAGCTTGAATCAGGTCTGGAGCGATGGTTCCGGATCGTCGCATTCGACCTGACCTGCCAGTACGGGATGAGCCCGGGCAGGCCTTTGCGAATTATCGCGTTTGGTTGGGCGATCTTCTCCTTTCTGTACGTTGTGGTTCAGCACAGGAGGCGTTGTTTTCGCGTTAGGGTTAGTCGGTTCAATCGAAGCAGGGACGAGACTCGAGAATTCTCGATGTGGTCTCCGCCCTTTCGGATAACTTCGAAGAAAAAAAGGGTTAGGACTTGGCTCAGATTTGAGCGACGAATTCTTTTCGCAATGATGTTCTTTAGCTTGGAGAATGCGTTCAATCTCGGCTACAAAGAATTCAATGTCGGCCAGTGGCTTCGTATGCTGACCAAGCGACAATATGAGTTAAGGGCCGTCGGATGGGTTCGCACTTTGGCTGGTGCCCAGTCGCTTGTCAGTATCTATTTGTTCGCGTTGTGGGTTCTAACATATTTCGGTCATCCATTCGAGTAGGGGTTCGGCTAGCTCGGCCGTCCGGAAGTCGATTGATGGTGGCGTATTGGCTTCTGCGAGGCGGTTCTTGCGCGGTGCTGATCGGGGAGTTGGCTCTTCGGTGAGGATTTGAGGCGACGATTGACGCGGCTTCCTCGCGCTCTTTGTTTCTCAAAGAATCGGTGGATGGGTGAATGTACGGGCTGAAGCCCGTACCCTTCGCGATTCCGCCCAAGCGTAGCTTGGACGGGGCAGCCGGCCGCGGAGACAGTTTTAGCTGATAATGCAGATTTGCATTACAATGGGAACACGAAGAGCGAGAGGGCGCCATGGCGACATTGACCGTTACATCGCGGGGACAAGTGACATTCCGGAAAGAGGTGCTGCGGCACCTTGGCGTGAAGCCGGGAGAGAAGATTCAGGTGGAACTTCTGCCCGGGGGTGAACTCAGGGGCCGCGCCGCGCGGCCGAAGGGAAAGATTGAGGATGTCTTCGGGATGCTGGCTGGGAAGACGAATGTAAAGCTCACGATCGACGAGATCAACGAAGCAATCGCCGTGGCGGGCGCGGCAGCAGGCGAGGGCAAATGAAGATCATTGCCGATACAAACGTACTCCTACGCGCGACGCTCGACGACGATCCGAAGCAGAGCCGGATAGCGCGTCTCGCCTTAAAATCCGCCGAGCAGATCGCCATCAGCGGGTTTACACTCTGCGAGTTCGTCTGGGTTCTCAACCGAAGCTATAAGCTGCCCAAAGCGGAAATTATCCGCGTGATTTTAAGGCTTCTCGATTCCCGGAATGTGATTGTCGACCGTCCGGCAGTTGACGCTGGTTTGGCAGCTTTGCAGGCAGGCGCGGACTTTGCCGACGGCGCGATCGTGTACGAGGGCGCGTGGCTGGGCGGCGAGACGTTTGTTTCTTTTGACAAGAAGGCTGTGGCCGCGCTCACCAGGCAGGGACTAAAGGCCAAGCTGCTGGGCTAATTGCGGAGGCCATGCGAGCTCGTCGCGAGCGTTATTCCAGCGCGTCGGGGTGGAGGGCGATGTTCTTTTCGCCGGCGGCTTTTTTCTCGTTGTAGGCCTTGACCCAGCCTTCCCAGTGCTTGCCGGCGGCGCGGTCTTTTCCTGAAAATTCCAAGCGCGCGATCTGGTCGTAGCTGAGCTTGCGCTTATCGGGCGAGTTGGGCGCGAAGTATTGCACCCAGGATTCGGCGAGAGTGGCGCCGGTTTGACGATTGAAGATGTAGGCTTCGATCTTTTCGCCGGTCTTGAGAGTGATGGTGACGTCGCCGCGATAATCGAAGGCCTTCTCGAGAGCGCGGCGCAGGTCATCGTCGCCGGCGAGCGTGGGCACGGAGCCCTCGAGCTCTTCGTGGGCGGCGCCGGGAGCGAGTTCCAGCGCTTCAATCTGCGCGCGAGTGTAGCGTTGGACTTCGGCGGTCATGGGATCCTTTCGGATAGCTATCAGCTTTCAGCTATCAGCTTTTGGCGCGGCTGAAGCCGCACG
>Ga0182027_10009605_pt1 | contig 13862 bp, 15 predicted proteins | sample 712E1DmetaG_FD_121300 | JGI IMG/M metagenome (GOLD analysis project Ga0182027, IMG submission 121300) | Permafrost microbial communities from Stordalen Mire, Sweden - 712E1D metaG (Illumina Assembly) | ecosystem: Environmental > Terrestrial > Soil > Wetlands > Permafrost | place: Sweden...
ATTCTTCAATTATGGCGGCTCGCGCGTTTTAATCCCAGACACCGATTTGACCCCCATTTGGGGTATCATCTCCCGTAGGAATCAAAGACCGGGGAGGTATCATCTTCCATTGTACAAGACTGCAATTTGACAACTTTTTTTCTTTAGTTTAATATATTAACAAATGCACCGGGATAACTTAAACAATTTAAACCTTTTGCTTAGCCTCCTTACCTCCGTAAGGGGTTTTGGGTTTAGATTGCAAACGACTTTAGTGTAAATTTTCGGCAAATCTAATTTATTCCCAGCCCCTTAAGGGGCTGGTTTTTTTGTGGTTTGATGATTGTCCAACATAAGGCTAATCATGAAATCGCAAATTGGAGGATGTATGATCGGAAACAGAGTCAATGTTGAGTGGCCAGCAGACGGGTTAGACCCGGAAGTTGGGCAACACCTGCCGTTGGTTGGCCAAGAAGACGACCAACTGGTCGTCAAGAGAAGGGAACCCAGCGGTCACATAACCGCTGAAACTCCCAACGGGGACGAATTCAGGGGGCTCCGCCTTAGCGGCAGGAAAGGGTTTTTCATGCAAAGGCTATAAAGTCTGCGCCCCGCCAAGGCCCGTCCACCATCAACCTGCCTGCCCCGGCTAACCAAGCCTTTGCAGGCAAACGCAACAGCGGCCGACGAGCTAACCAGCTCCGTCGGCCGCATTCATTTTTAGATAATCTTATTTTGAAAAATCCACTATTTCGTAATTCGGCGGAGTGGCCCCTTTAAATAATTTTTCCCGGACAACTTTTAAAATTTCTTCAAAATTGTTCTCCGACTTTACCAAATACGCATCCACGACCAGCTTTTGGACCTCCTGCATTTCTTCGGGGTCGGAAAGATTGCTCAATACAACCACCGGGGTACCGGCGATGTTCTTGTCTGGATATTCCCGGATTCTTTTTAAAACATCCTGCCCTTTAACTTTTGGCAGCATCAAATCCAAAATTACCAGCTTGGGCAAATAAAACAGCAATTTTTCCATTGCCTGCGCGCCGTCCTCCGCTATGGTAACTTCAAGCCCATGACCGGAAAGAAAAATGCTCAAGGAATCGCGGTAATCAACATCGTCTTCAATTATTAATACTTTTTTTGAATTGTCGTCGGGCATAAGAGACAAGTTAAAAGTTAAAAGTAAAAAGTTAAAAGTTAACGCAAAGATATTATAACAAAAAAACAGCCTCAATGCACATCAAAGCTGTTTTCCTTTCTACTTTCTACTTTTAACTTTCCACTTTATAACTTAATCTTTATCCCCGGGCCCATGGTGGAATTAACCGAAACCGAAGCGATAAATTGGCCCTTTATTGTGGAGGGCTTGCTTTGCAAAACAGCTTGATATAGGGCTTTTAAGTTTTCCAGCAAGGCCTTGCTTTCAAAATTGCTTTTGCCGATTATTTGGTGGATATTGCCGCTGTCGTCATTTTTAAAGTTTACCTTGCCGCCGGCAATTTCCTTAATAATGGCGCCCACATTGGCTCCCACAGTGCCGGTTTTGGGGTTGGGCATTAGGCCGCGGGTGCCCAAAATCTTGGCAATTTGGGCCAATTTTGGCATTAAAGCGGGCTCTGCCACGGCCACGTCAAAGTCGGTTTTTTCGGTTTCCTTGATTTTTTTGATAAGCTCTTCCCCGCCGACAATTGCCGCACCGGCGTCTTTGGCTTCCTTTTCTTTGGCTTCGGTCACAAACGCCGCGACCTTCTTGGTTTTGCCCGAGCCGTGAGGCAGGCTTACGGTGCCGCGGACGGCCTGGTCGGTTTTTTTGGCGTCGATTAAAGTACGTACGTGCACTTCTATGCTGCCGACAAACTTGGTATTGGCGGTCTTTTTGGCCAGCTCAATCCCCTCTTCCGGCGTGTAAATTTTTTCTTTATCCACCAGCCCGTTGTTCGCTTTTACCCTTTTGGCAATTTTTGCCATAAAATATCCTTTCGTGGTGCAAACCCTTATGCCATTCCCCCTCTTATTAATAAGAGGGGGTTAGGGGGTGATATTCATCTTGCGATAATATCCCCTCCTAGCCTCCCCTTATTTTAAGGGGAGGAAAAACTGCAAGGTCCCACAAATTAATTATTTCTAAATTTAATTTTTCTCTCCCGCCAAGAATGCCTGAATATCTTTAACCGTGCTCATAAATTGCGCGGGGAAAATAATGGTGGAATTCTTTTCAACCGATATTTCCGCCATAGTCTGCAAATTCCTTAACTGCAAAGCAATCGGATGTTGGGCAATCACGTCCGCGGCGTCGGCCAATTTTTGAGCCGATAGAAATTCGCCTTCGGCGGCAATTATTTTAGCGCGCTTTTCGCGTTCGGCTTCGGCCTGTTTGGCCATGGCCCTTTGCATATTTTCCGGCAACTCGATATCTTTTATCTCAACAAGCGAAACAATTACGCCCCATGGTTCGGTGTGGGTATCCAAAACATCCCTGATTTCCTGGTTAATGGTCACCCTTTCGGAAAGAATTTCATCCAACTGGAACTTACCCACAATATTGCGGATGGTGGTTTGCGAAATTTGGTTAATGGCCGCCATAACGTTTTCTATGGCCACAATGCTTTTTATCGCGTCCACCACCTGATAGTATGCCACGGCGGAAATATCAACGGAGACGTTATCTTTAGTAATAATTTTTTGCGGCGGGATTGGCAATGTAATGGTGCGCAAGTCAACTTTCCGGACTTTATCTATATACGGGATGACCATAGTCAAACCCGGCTGCTTAATGCCGACAATTTTTCCAAAGCGGAATACGACGCCTTTTTGGTATTGCTGGATAACACGAAAGGCGGGAAGAATGAAGAAGACGAAGATGATTACGAGCAATGAGATTATATCCATAAGTTTGTTAAATTAATTTCCACCACGGCGTCATTCTGAGTCCCGAATGCATCTGAGGGAAGAAGAATCTCTTAAACTACGATGGAGATCCTTCGGTCGGATGCACTCCCTCAGGATGACGCCGAGGGCGTATTGTTAATCAACTACCTCTACACCCATACTGCGACACGTGCCGCGGATAATTTTTTCCGCGGCGGCAAGGTCGTTGGCGTTTAAGTCCTGCATTTTCTTTTCCGCGATTTCCTTAATTTGCTTGGCCGTGATTTTGCCGACTTTTGTGGTTAAAGGATTTGCAGACCCTTTTGCCAAGCCGATGGCCTTCATAATAAGGTTAGATGCCGGCGGAGTTTTAAGGACAAAGCTAAAAGACCTGTCCTCGTAAATAGTCATTTGCACCGGGATAATCATATCCCCGCCCTGGGTCTTGTCGTTAAATTCCTTAACAAACTGGGCAATGTTGATGCCGTGGGGGCCAAGAGCCGTACCGACCGGCGGCGCCGGCGTGGCCTTGCCGGCAGGAAGCTGGAGTTTAAGCTGAACTTTAATTTTTTTAGCCATACTTTTTATGATGGTAGACCGCGGTTAATTATTTTTCCTGTAGCGGCATGCCTCGGCATGCCGTTTATCTTAGGCACGCCACGGCGTGCCTCTACAATGCGGTCGAGACGGCTATTGCCGCCAACCATTCCTTTCAAATTAGATTTAAGATTAAAGATTTTAGATTCCATCCAAAATTCATAATTCGAGAAGCGCGAGTTATGTCCGCCAGAGGCGGATCCGCCTTTGGCGGAAACTAGGGATAAAATTATTTTAACTGGCGTTCTTTTCTGCTTTTATAAACTTTCTGATAAAATAAACTAAAGTAACTACCGGATATACATATGCCCAAACCGCATTTATTAGGTCTACAAACTCGCCCTTTGGGGAAGCTACACACTCAAATGTTCCGTTCTTACTAACGCAACTTGGATAACTTGCTCGCAAATTTTTTAATAGATAAAGTCCCAAAAAATACATAGCCACAAACAATATGAGCCACAAACTTAATTTAAAATTTTTTGATAGCTTCATTATTATTTTTAAATTTTTGTTATTAGCATTATATCTTTTTCACCTGCAAAAAGTCCAATTCCACCGGAGTCTCTCTGCCGAAAATCGTAACCATAACTTTGACTTTGCCGTGGGCTTCGTCAAGACTTCCAACTTTGCCTTCGTATTCCTTAAACGGACCGTCGTTTACCTTAACCAAATCGCCGACCGCAAATTCCACTTTGTATTTGGGCTCGTCCGCGCCCATGCGCTTTTTCAAATAAGCCAGCTCTTCGTCGTCTATGGGCGAAGGGATGGTCCCTGACCCCACGAATCCAGTAACGTTGGGGGTGTTGCGCACCACATACCAGGAATCGTCCGTCACTATCATGTCTATCAACACATAGCCCGGAAAAATCTTTTCTTCCACCGTGGTCCGTTTGCCGTCTTTAATCTTAATTTTCTTTTCCTTGGGCACCATAGACTCAAAAATTTTGTCCTGCATGCCCATGCTCTCAATACGCTGCTTTAGATTAAAAGCCACGCTGTCTTCATAGCCGCTGTAGGTATGGAGCACATACCAATGTCTCTCGCCGGTAACTTGCTGTCTAGCCATAAGGGTTAGTGATTAGTGCTTAGTGCTTAGTGCTTAGAAAAAAGATGATTATAGTTGAGATTACCAAAATAAATTCACAGATGAGGGTAATTATTAAACCTTTCGAATACTCCTTAATATATGTAATCCAGTAACTGAAAAAGTTTTTCTTTAACGCTTCCTTGATTTTTCCGTCAACCGGTTCAGCTTCAATTACGGGTAAAAGGCAATAGACTTTCTTTTTAGCTGGCCACAGCCACATTACCCCGTATTGGATGCTGTCCAGCAAAAAATGCACCCAGGAACATAGCCACACCAGTAGTCCGAAAGTTTTCCAAAAGGGACTTCCGGCAATAAGGTATATCGCCAAACCGACGATCAACCAGAGCACGGGAGCGTGAGTGAAAAAAAATCTATGATTTTGCTGATCGGGATCTATTTTAAAGGCTTTGGATTTCCCAAACCAATAAAACGTATCCAAATCCGGCGCAAAGCCGAAGAATGCCCCCCACCAAAGCAACTGATTTTGCTGCGGTTGGCTCAAGCCCGTATGGGAAAAATATAAAAGAGCTTTAGCGGTTAAAAACCCCGCGGCAATGTGTCCCGGTGGCAGCATAACAAAATGACAAAAATTAAAAAAATGACAAGATTGACAAAATTACAACTACAGTTTATTTTTGTTCATTTCCGTCGTTTTTGTCATTTTTGTCATTACCGATTTATTATCGCCTGAAAAATTATAAAGAGCAGATAATCAAAAGCCCCCAAAACCGCCGCGATCACAATACTGAAAATGATAACCGTTAGGGTATACTTGAGGGTTTCGTTGCGGGTTGGCCAAACCACTTTGGCCAGTTCGTTTTTGACTTCTATAAGGAATTGAAACATATAACTACAGAACTACAGATTAATACAAATCTACAGATACCTACAGAAACCAGGCACTACTGCCTTCTGTAGGCATCTGTAGTGTGTTTTTTACAAATTTCTGTAGTCTTTTTTAAAAGGCCCTTGCGGCCTTTATGGAAATATAATACTAAAACGGCTGATATTTGTCAAGAGCATGAAAAAGAGGCCGAGGGGCCCCAAATTCTGGGAGTTAAATTGCCGAAGAAAAAACTGCAAGAAAAATGAAGCTATTTTACAAAATACATTGCTACGATAATTATTGAGTATACGGCTAGAGCGCTCGTAACCCAAACCCGTATTTTGGGAAGCTTTAATTTTTTGACCAAAAAAAGATATGCCATAAAGCATAAATACAACAGAGAAACTATAAAGGAAAACAAAGATACGTTGTGTAACTGGTTTTTTATGAGTTCTGCCAACAAAGCTATTAACACCATTAGCAAAATAAAGTATTGGACTTTAGGGTCATTTGTGCCTCTTTGTTCTACCGGGGTCTTGTGAAATTTCCAAGCGCCGAAGATAAGATAAATAACCAGCCCCACAAAAATAATCAGAGCGCCTAACCCCAAAAGAAATAAATTATCAATTCCTGGAACGCCAGTCATAAATCAAAATTAATTGTTTTAATTATACACCTTTTTGCCGTAAAAAGAAACAAAAAAACACCTGAAATGAAACGGTGTAATTTGTCAAATGGCGAAAATTGCCGCAGTTCCCCGCCATCTCTACCATCATGCTAATTAGATGCCGGCGCCCCGCTTAATATAACCCTGACTTTTTTAAAAACATCTTCCATATTGGTGTTGGCTTTTACAAAATATTCGTCTATTTTTAGGGCTTGGGCGCGCAAAATATCCTTATTGCTCCAAAGGTTGCTTAAAACTATGACTTTGGTATCGGCAACGGCTTTATCGGGATATTTTCTGATTCTCTCCAAGACCTTAAAGCCATCCAGCTTGGGCAAAAGCAAATCCAGCAAAACCAAGTCCGGCTTTTGGTCCAGCAAGAGCCCTACGGCCTGTTCCCCGTCTTCGGCCTGGATAATTTGGTAATTCAAATTTTTCAGGCCGTCAACCAAAACATTGCGCAAATCGGCATCGTCTTCCACCACTAACAAGATTTTTTGAGGTCTGTTTTCCATATATGAAGCTTTTAATGAATTATAGCATATTTTAGCAAAAAAACTAACTAATGGAGGACAATGGTGGAATTAAGCACGCCATCGCGGCCAATAAATACTTTTGAACTCGCCAAAACTGTCGGACTTTTGTTAATCCCCGCTTTGCCGACTAAAAGCAAATATTTGCCTTTGTTGGATCTAAGCAAAAACCTGCCACCTTCTTTAACAACGGCTTTGCCAAAGCTAATTTCCGGGAATTTGATATCGCGCAATTCTAAAAATAATTCTTCTCCGGGAGCCAAAACAATTCTGGTTTTAACTTTGCCCCAAAGCCTACAGTCGGGCAAAAATACGGAAACTACGAGCAGAAATAAATAGGTTCCGGCAACTGCATAAAGAAGTAACGTTATTTTAGGGTAAGAGGCGCCGATAAAAATCCCGTCCAGAATAAACCCAAACCAAAAAATAATTGAAACCAGCGTTTTAAGAAAATATTTAAGATAGGGGTACTTTTTTACAACGGACTGCTTGGCTTTTTGGTTCCAATCCACACCTGCCGGATCCATAGGGATGTTCGGCGCCACAACCTCATAATCATGATAGAGAGAGAAAAACTCTCCGTGGTACAAATTTTCATAAATCCCGTCGCTGCCGCCGGGGGCATATATGGAAGGGAACAAATAATTAGTTTTGCGGGCGTGAATTTTAAATTTTCCCGGACGCGCCAAAAAACCGTAGCGGCCGGCAATGTCGGTAACGCAGGTCTCCACCTCGCGGCCGTCAACATACAGCAGTTTAACAATTACCGGATCCAGCGGCTGCTTGCTGACGCTGTCATAAACAATTCCCCAAAACTGCTTGGTTTGCTTGAGGCTGAAAAAATTTAAGACGGAGTTTAACAGCCTTAAAATTGCCAGCCAAAAAAAGGAAAAACTCCGCCGTACGCGGTACTGTTTGGCTTGATGGTTATTTTGGTTTTGTGGATTTGTTTCGGGCATAATCGGAATATCGGATAAATCGGAAGTCGGATAAATCGGAGTTTTTGATTTTCTGATTTTTTGACTTTCCTAAAAATACTAAAATATTTTAAAATCTTAACTAATTTTTTTGTTTCGCTACTTTTAACACATTAGCCAACAACTCCGCCACGGTTACCGGCCCGACTCCGCCGGGCACCGGGGAGACGAAACCTGCCACATTTTTTACCGACTCCGCGTCCACGTCGCCGACAATACCCCCTCGGCTTTCCGAAGTCCCGGCATCTATAATTATTGAACCGGGCTTGATTTTTTGGCCGGTTATTAATTTAGCTTTGCCCGCGGCCGAAATAATTACGTCCGCGGCCGACATCAGCTCGGATATGTTTGTGGTGTATTTATCCGCCGTGTCAACAGCCAGGCCCCGTTGCTTAAGCAAAAAACTGACCGGCCGCCCCACAAGCTCGCCCTGGCCCACCACTAAAAATTTTTTTTCTTTTAAATCCATACCCAAACTGTCCAAAATGGCCATTACCGCTTTGGCCGTGGGGAACTCCAGAAAAGCTTTGCCCTGATAAAACAAATCCGTATTTATTTTGCCGGTGCAGTCCACGTCTATTTTCGGATCTATGGAATCCAAAATCCACTGCCTGTTAAAACCTTCCGGCAGCGGCAACTGGACAATCATGCCGCACATATTCGGCTCCCGGCTGATTTTTTTTATTTCGGCGATGAGATTGTCCGTGGAAATATTTTCCGGAAAATCGGCGTTGCGGAATTTAAACCCGCATTTTTCGGCGGATTTGGCCTTCATTGCCACGTACTGCCTAGAGGCGGAATCGTCCCCTACCAGCACGTCGCAAAACACGGGCCTGTAGGGAAGTTTTGAAACTCCGATTTTTACCTCGCTTAAAATCCTTTTGGCGATTTTTTTGCCGTCTATAATCTGCATTAAAAAGCTATTTCTTATAATGGTTAGTAATTTGAAAAACCTCCGCCTGCTCGCCATCAATAAAAAACAGCGCGCGATATTTTCTGTCAATTCGGAAAGAATATATACCGCGCCACTTAGGCTCCAGCAGCTCCGTATTTAAAGACGGATGTTTAATGTTTTGGTTAAACAACAAAACCGCCTTCCGCCATTTATTCAGCAGACCGCGGTCTTTAAGATACGCCGTCAAATCGGGACGCAAACTTTTAAGTAACATACTAGCGGTTTGTTTTTAAGTAGGAAGATTTTTTCAAACCGGATTCTAAATCCTTTAAAAAATTCTTGTTATAAAGCCCGGTGGCCTTAAAATCCTGAACCACTTCAGAAATAGGATCTTTAACCACGGCCAAAAACAGACTCTTGGCCATTTTGCGATAAGCCAAGGCCTGACCTTTTAATTTCTGGTATTCTTTTTTAGAGATAGTAATAGTACTCATACTGATATTCTAAATTATCAGCACATAAATGTCAAAAAACAAAAAACGAAGCCGACTTTTATATCGCCTAAATTTTAAAGTCCCCGTTCACCACGCCGTCTTTGCCGACCCTAATTTCCCGCTCATAGAGCAGTTTGGTGGTTAAAGTGTCACCCATCGGGGCCCCGATTTCTTTTACGCGGAGAATATACCGGCCCGGTTTGGCTTTTAAGAAAAACTTACCGCTTTGGTTAGCCATAGATTTCCCGATAATAATTTTTGGCAAACTGGCCGGCGACAATTCCAGATACAGCCCGGCTACATTTGTGCGGTTGCTTTCCAACCTGCCCCAGAGCCTGACTCTAAGAAGCAGGTGGCGCAGGATAGCCAAAAATACATATAGCAGGCAGAACAATCCGTTAATAAAATTCGTATTGACGCAAAACAGCAGGAAAACACCGGCAGCCCCGCCCCAGAACAAGACGGACAAAACGGCGTTTAACGCCTTTTCCAGCCTCGGATGGAACATAACCAGCCTTTGCTTGTCCTGCTGGTTCCAATCAAACTCCAAAGGATCCATCGGAATATTCGGGGAAATAACGCTGCCGCTTTGGCCGATTACAAACAGCTCCCCGTGGTACAGGTTTTCAAAAGCGCCGTCTTTTGCGCCAAAAATTTTTCTTGACGGAAACTGGTAATGCGTCTTTTTGCTATGAATAAGATACTTGCCGGGCTTGTCCAAAAACCCGAACCTGCCGTTTAAATCGGTAATAGACTGCTCCGCGACCTTGCCGGTTTCAAAATCCACCAGCTCCACAATGGCCGGATCAAGCGGCTGTTTGTTTTCGCTGTCATAAACCGTGCCCCAGTGGCGGCGCTTAGCCCTAATCCCCAAAGCGGTCAGCAAGGCGTAAAACAGGCTAAGCAGATACAGCCAAAATTCATAAAAACTGCTGATGTTGATTACCAGCCCCTGGCTTACCAAGGAGTATTGGGCGGCGACCGCCGTAGGGGCTATGGCGACAACGTCAATGCCGGCTGAAAGCTGGGTTGAAGTTTTGCCTTTAGCCAGCTTAGCCGCCGCTTTGCGCGCCAAATCAATGGTTAAACCGCCCAAGTCCGCCAGACTCGCGGCAACGCCGTTGGCCGCACCAATAATATCGCCGATAATAGGATTCGTTGGCGATGGCGGGTTGCCGCCAATGGGCGCGGGAGGATTGGCCGGCGGAATAACAACGGGCGTTTTAGGCGGATTGCCGATAATTATTCCCTGACAATCCGAATCCCTATAACATTCATCTTTCCCCGCGCCTTGTATCGCGGTGCAGGCAAATTGCCGGCAGGCTAAATGGGTGGCGGGCAGGCAATCCTCATTGGTTTCACAAAGGTCGGCGCCTTGGCCAGGCACGGCTACACAGGCTTGGTTTTGGCAAGCCAAATGCGTTTGCGGCAGAGGGGTCGGGGTGCGAACCACTATTTTCATGGTTCCTGTAATAGTATAGCTATTGATAGTCACCAAAACCCGGGCGGTATAAGTTCCGGCCTTTGGATAAGAACAAAGATTAAGAGCGGTATAAAAAGTAAGATCAGACTGGACATTTAGTCCGCCATCCTGACCGTCCGCGCTGCAATCAAATTGATACGTTTTTGTCCCGCCCGAGATCGAGCTGGATGACAAGATTGACGCTCTTAAACTTACCTCTTGACCGATTTCTACGTCCGGCAGGGTCACAGTCCAATTTTTCTGGTCTGTGGAGCCTTGCAATACTATAACAGGAGGCTTGGGTTTAGGCGGTGGCGGGCTCGGCTCGGCGGCTAAATCTATGGAATCCGAAACCGCTTGGGAAGCCGACCCGGAAGCGAAATAAAACTTCGCGTAAACCGTGTAAGTGCCAAAGTTGCAGGAACCGCTCGGCGGGCACAAGTTCCAGGATTTCGCGGTTACATACGGCTCTATTATAGCGCCGGAAAAATCCGAAAAGTTAGAAATAGCCATACTTTTAGCTTCGCTCCCGCCGTTTAAAGCCAAACTGACTTGCGGATTGTTAGTAGCCGCGTCGTTGTTGTTGATTATAATACTTAAATTCCCGGGCAGAGGAGTCGGCGGATTTACAGGCGTTCCACCTCCGCCGCCACCCGGCGGCGCAGAAACGGCAAAAGCCGCTTCAATGGTATGGTCAGCGGAAACATTAGAAAAAGTATAAGATGTAACCGCTCCCACCGAAGAACCATCCACCAAAACATCAGAAACCTGGTAACCGCTATTGGGCGTAAGGGTAAAAGTCTGGTCACTGCCGTTGCTGACAACCACGGCTCCGGATGGGCTTATGCTTCCGTTGGCATCGGCGAAAGCGGTAATCGTGTGATTGCACGAACCGGTAAGGCCGTTGGCCTGGGAGCTGGATGCCGTTTGAACCCCGTTGCCGTTCATGGCTTTCACCACAAAAGTATAGGATGTTTCGCAGGTCAGGTTGCTAAAAGTTGAAGAAGTGGCCGTGGTCCAGCCTGAATCCGCGCCGGTGGTAATGTTCGTTACGTCATAGTCCGTGCCGTTGGGGTTGTTGTTGGCTGACCAGGACGTTGTAAGCGCCGTGGATTGGCTTCCCGTAGCCTCTAGATTGTTTGGGGCATTGGCCAAGGTATAAGCGGAAACAGACGGCGTTACCACCATGTCGCTGTGTTGGTTGGTTACGGATGCGTAAAAAGTATATTGGGTGTTAGGCTGTAAGCTTAAACTTTGCCAGGCTGTGGAAGAAGTCGCGGCGGAATTGGTGCCTTCCGTGGAATTGTAAAAAATATAAGGCGATGCGGCCAGGCCCACGGAATTATCCGAAGCGCCGCTAATGGTAGAAGTAATAGAATTGTTGGTAATGGAACCTAAGGTTAAGTTGCCGGGAATCAAGCTGGAGATAACCTGCAAACGGATTTGGTCAGAAACTATCGGCGAAGAAGAACCGGTGGAGCTGTAAAACTGGCCGTAAACCGTATATATGCCGTTACTGCAGCCGCCCAGCCCGGCGCAGATATCCCATGACTTGGTGGTCTGGTAACTTTCTAAGGTGCCGCCGGACAAATCAGAATGGTTTGAGACTATCATATTGGCAATGCCCGCACCGTCCGGGCCGGTCAGCTGCAGAGTTACATTACGGGTGGAAGTAAGAGTATCGCCCTGGTTAATGAGCAACATAAAACCATTGGGTCCGTTAGGCGGCGGGTTGCCCCAAGGGTCAGGGGGCGGAGGCGGGCTGCTGGGGACAGTAACTGTGACGGACCCGGGCAAAAACACGTCGGTATAATTGCCGGCTACATCAGTAATCCTGATTTTGTAATGGTAAGTGCCGGAAACCGTTAACGTATCTGTCCACTCCGTGGCCGAGGTGTTTCCGGAACTGTCCCAATTGTCTGTATTAATAAAATTATAAGGATTAACCAGCCCCGAGGCATTGTCGGTAGAGCCGGAATAAGACAAAGTCACAGTGGTCCCCGTGGCGTCAACCAAACTTAAAACTCCGGCCGAAGGCGGCACCGTATCGAGTAAAAAGGCCACGGCGCCGCTGTTGGCCGCGGTATAAGCGGATGCCGCGCCGGTGTTGTCAAAAGCTTTTACCCGCCAATAATAACCGTTAGAATTGTCAGACAAGGTCTGGCCGGTAAAGCCCGAGGCATAACTTCCCGTGCTTGTCGCCTGGCCCACGGTAAACGAAGCTCCGCCTTGGGATTGTAAAGCGGAAGTATAATCCACCAAAAGATTGGAAAAATTAGAGGTGGTGGAAAACTGGATTTCATATTTAACCGTGTCGGACACGTCCGGATCCGTTAAATTAAAACTTACAGCCGGGGCATTATTATTTACCCAATAGCCGCCCGTGTAATAACCGCTGCCCAAATTTGTGGGCGCGTTGGGATTGGAATTGCAAGGCGAGGCCGGCGGGCTGACCGGAGTGCTGGAAGCGGTTACAATGCCTTCCGCGTTTTTGGCTACCACATCAAAAGAATATGAAGTGTTGCAAGACAGGCCGGTTAAAATGGTGCTGGTGGAAGTTATCCAGCCGGAATTATGGGCGCCGGTCAAATTTTCCGCAAAATACTGGGTGCCGGCCGGATTACCGTTGGCATTCCAAGCCAAAGCAACCGTACTGGTGCTGGTTGAGGTAGCCTGCAAGGCCGTAGGGACGGCGGCCAAAGTGTATTTGCTGAAAGTCGGGGTGGTGGAAGAATTGCCCGCGGTGTCAGTAACGGCAATTTCGTAGGTATACTGGGTGTTGGGAGTCAGGCCGCTATTAGCCCACAAAGTTGAAGCAGTCGGGCCGTTTGATTGGGCAGTAGTCAGGTTTGTATAAGTAAAAGAAGCAACGCCGGAAAGATTATCGGACGATCCTGTAGTGTAAACCGAGATGCTGTCAGAAAAAGGTGTAAAGGTCATGCTGCCGGGATTGGGAGCTGTGGCATCCTCCTTAAAAGCAATACCGCCGGAGTCGGCTTGGGAAAAAGCCGACGTGGCGCCATGGTTATCAATGGCCTGGACCTCCCAATAATAAGTGCTGTTGTCAGGCAAGGTCTGTCCGGAATGGCCGATTAAATAACTTCCCGAGCCTGCATTTTGGCCCACGGTAAACGAAGCTGTGCCCGTGGCCTGCAAAGCGGAAGTATAATCAATTAACGGCGAAGAATAATTACTGTTGCTGTCCAATATAATACGGTATTTTACCTGATCTCCCGGATCGGGGTCATTAAGGTAAAAGGTAAAGGTCGGGGTGGTGGAAGCAACCCAGACGGTTCCGGTCACAAAATCATTCGGACCCAACGAGCTTGGGGAAAAAGGCACGCCATTAGCCGCACCGGTACTAAATGTCTGGTCTTCACCATAAGCTGTCCCAGCAAAGTTTGTTACATAAGAACGGATATGATAAGTGGTGTTAATGGCCAAGCCGGTAACACTTGAAGTATATGGACC
>Ga0182027_10009607_pt1 | contig 13860 bp, 20 predicted proteins | sample 712E1DmetaG_FD_121300 | JGI IMG/M metagenome (GOLD analysis project Ga0182027, IMG submission 121300) | Permafrost microbial communities from Stordalen Mire, Sweden - 712E1D metaG (Illumina Assembly) | ecosystem: Environmental > Terrestrial > Soil > Wetlands > Permafrost | place: Sweden...
AAGCCCCTTCCAAGCCGTACACATACGGTAATAGCATTAGTAATTTTGAATGCTCTGACTATCGTGTTGATGTCTTTTGCGTTTAAGGGTATAAAATAAAGCAGGTTTAAGATTGACTGCTTAACATAAATCCGCTATAATACCCAAGTAAAATAATATAAAATCACATACCTGACATCCGCCTTCGCACAAGGCTACGGCGGACAGGCAGCAACCAGAAGATGTATGACACAGCATACATCAGCAAGCTCTTACCAAAACTGTGTAAGAGTTTTTTCTTTTCACTTTCAACTTTACACTTTTCACTCATTTATATGGTGCTCGTAGTTCAATGGTAGAACGCCGCTCTGTGGAAGCGGTCACGGGAGTTCAATTCTCCTCGAGCACCCCAACAAAAATCCTCAATGTCTATTGGGGATTTTTGTATACCCACTGTGTAAGATAGAACTAAAGACGATTTATTGATATAATTAGTTTACCTGTGTATGAATAAAATATTTTTTGAGAAATTCAATAACAAAAGCATTTTTTGTATCTTTTCCGAAAGTAATATTCTTCGAAAAGAGCTTGTAGTAATGTGTCATGGATTCAGGAGTTCTTCTGTCGGACCCGCAAGAACATTTGTCGATTTTAGTAAGATGTTAGTCGCTAAGGGCTATTCTGTTTTACGTTTTGATCAGCCCAATAGTGGCAATTCAGATGGAGATTATATTGATTCATCTTTCAACGAATGGGTAGATACTATAGTTTATTTAACAAAAAATTATCTAATCCAAGGATATAAAATTATTTTTTTGGGTCAAAGTATGGGAGCAACCGCCGCGACCATTGCGGCTCATAGGTTACCCGGCCGGATTAATTGTTTACTCCTTTGGGTTCCAGATCCAAAATCGACTTTTGATAAAGATCCAAACCAGATTTATGAAGAAGGTGGGCAGAAATATCGAGGGACATTCTGGCAAGAAGCAAAAGATTTGAATTTTTTCGATTGTTTAAAGAAATATAAAGGCAAAATCCATTTAGTTTATGGCCAAACGGATAAATATGTTGATGAAGATTTGAGAAAGCAAGTTGTTGAGCAAGTAAAGGCCCAGGGCGGTGAAGTAATGATTCTACCAGGACAAGATCACAGTGGCTGGGATGCTGAAGTGACAGAACAAGTTTTTAAGACAGAGTTAGAATTAATTAATCAAATAAGTTGAGTGTATTGTGCTAGGATTGTAGTTCTAACATCCTGCACGATGCGGCCCCATTAAACAAAACTCTTATGAAAATATGGAATTTTCTTTTGTATATTACCAATAATGAAGAACTTTCAAGACACGAACAAATTTTTGACGCAGTCTTTTTTGTCGTAAATACCATTGCCGGAATTATCGGGATATATTTGTTTATCCTTTATAACGAACCACAATGGATTGCCGTATTGGTTATAGAATATACCTGGGCGCTCGACAATATGCGCCACAATCGCCCTTAACCAAAAATATGATGCAAATAGACCCCCATTAGAGCCTAACAAAAATTATGCAGCCGATAAACAATAAACCATCAAACTCTTTACATCCCGCGCAGCCCATTATTGGCTCTAACGGGGTTGACGAAGAAAAACTAAAAAAGAAGCTTACGCCCGAGCAGTATAAAATATTGCGCGAAAAAGGGACGGAAGCGCCGTTTAGCAGTCCCCTGCTTAACGAGCACGGCAAAGGGATGTTTGCCTGCGCGGTTTGCGGGCAGGAATTATTTTCATCGGATACTAAATTTGACAGCGGTACCGGCTGGCCGAGCTTTGATCAAGCTATACCGGGAGCGGTGGAATTTCATCGTGACGATGGATTTGGTATATCCCGCACAGAGGTCACTTGCTCCAAATGCGGCTCGCATCTTGGCCACGTTTTTGACGATGGCCCTTCTGATACTACGGGAAAAAGGTTCTGTATAAACGGCGCGTGCCTGATGCACAAACCTAAACCATAAAGTTTGTTAAAAAATACCCTGCCCCGTCATCCGACGGGGCAGGGTATTTTTTATGTGTGTTTATGCGCTTCGTCCCACATTTTTTTAAACTCCCCTGCCTGTCTTTCCTTTTCCAGCTCACTCATAAACTGCATATTATACAAAACTTTTTTATGCTCCGGATAAATAGCAGACGCTTCCTCTAAATGCCTAAAACGATTAGCATACCACTCTTCAAAAGTATCTCCATCAAGAGGAGTGTCGCAAATGCCGTCAGTGTCCATGCAGGTTATTTGTCTCATAAACTTATAATTACTGTTTATGTCTTGAGAATAAACCCCAAAACCGCTTCTGTCAACGCTCCAATTTCAAACTCGCCCACAAATATCTGGCTGCGGCGGTGCGGTGGGGACTCCAGGAATTTACCAGTTGATGATATTTTTTGGGATGCCGTTTAATATCCAGCTTATACCATTTTTTAATGGCGTTCCTCAAACCTAAATCGCCGTGGCTAAATACATCGGGGCGGTTTAGACAGAACATTAAAAACATTTCCGCGGTCCAGCGGCCAATGCCTTTAACCTCGGTTAATAAGCCGATAATTTCTTCATCAGTAAGCTTTGCAAACCGCCCAAAATCAATTTTTCCTTTTTCAACAAGTCCGGCCAAACTTTTTATATAGCTGATTTTTTGGAAAGACAGCCCGGCGGTTCTTAAAATTTTATCCGATTTTTTTAAAACCTGCGCGGGTTTTGGAAATTTTTTTTCAGGAAACAGCGCAATAAACCTTTTTTCTATTGTTGCAGCGGCCTTGCCCGATAACTGTTGGTTGATTATGGACACGCACAAAGCCTCAAAGTAGCGCTTATGGGGCTTGCGCTCTTTAAGTTTTATTTGGCCGATGATTTTGGCCAAAATCGGGTCGGCTTTTTTTAAATAGTTTGAGAAATTACTCATCGGGGGTTATTAATAGGACTTACGCGCTATCTCTTTTTAAAAATCATCCTTCCAACCATAAACGTCGTCAACACGCCGGCTAAAATTATTATCCAAAACCCTCCGGAAAGCTGGCTTACATATTCCCAATTACTGCCAAAAATGTAGCCAATAAAACAAAAAACCGAACATTCGGTAATCTCGCCCAAAGCTTCAAACAGTAAAAACCTTTTGTAAGGCAGGCGGGTAAAACCGCAAACCACATTGACCGCCGGCGCGATGCCGGTCATAAACCGGCTAAAATAAATGGTCAAAATCGGATGTTTGTTTATTTGATTTCTGGCGCCGTCCAGCCGGTCCTTATGAAAAAATCTCCCAAGATGGATTTTATCCAAAACCTTTACCCCGTATTGTCGAACCAGCCAATAGCCCGAACTGTCCCCGGCCATATTGCCGGCTATGCCGGTCAGCAGCACCAAAGGAAAATTCATATAGCCCTGCACGGAAAAAGCCGCGGCCGCCATAAGCACACTGCCGGAAGGCAAAGGCAGCGCAAAAGCGCCAAAAAATGTAATAACAAAAATGGCGGGGTATTTATAAAGTAAAACGTAGGAAAGTAGGGTTGCTAACACAATGTGTCTCCGGCGTCATCCCGAGCCCGGTATCGGCAAAAAATTGCGGGCGGGGGATCTTAATCTATGGATGGTAACTTTTAACCGAATTTACCGTTTTTGCTATAAGGCTTGCGGAACTGATATTTTGCTGTTTGGCCAGACTATCCAAAGATAAATTGGGATAACGGCTATCGGTAATTTTTAGCGCGCTTTTCAAATAACCGGAGGGTAAATTAAATTCTAAATTAACATAGCGGAAAGTCATCCATCCCCTAATTTGGTCCGGAGTAATTTTTTGCGCCGTAATTTGACGCCTTAAATTAGCCCTCATATAACCGTGGAGCCTTAAACTTTCAAGCTTGCCGGCAAAATAATAAAGGCCGGCCGCCAAAACCGCGACTAATGCGGCCAAAAAAAACCATTGGATAAAAAGTTTGATTTTGGGATTTTTGATTATATTGGGCATATTATTTTAACAAATTAACAAATTTACTGCGAAGTTTTTGAAGCTTGGGATTTATTACTACCTGGCAATAAGGAGCATCTTGATTCTCGTTATAATAATTTCGATGATAACTTTCGGCCGGATAAAACTTATCAAAGGCTTTTACTTCGGTTTGAACCGGACTGCCATAAGTATTATCACTGTCCAAATTTTTAATAAATTCTTCCACAATTTGTTTTTGCCGGTCATCCATATAAAATACAGTGGATTGATACTGCGGGCCAATGTCATGGCCCTGCTGATTTTTTTGGGTTGGGTCGTGAGTGGCAAAAAATACGTTCAGCAAAGTTTCAAAGGAAATTTGCGCGGGATCAAATTTAATCTCAATAGCCTCCACGTGGCCGGTATTACCCGCTGAAACCTGCTCATAAGTCGGGCTGGATACATTGCCTCCAGAATACCCGGGCAAAACCGATTCCACTCCCTTTAAATTTTGGAATACGGCCTCGGTGCACCAAAAGCATCCTCCGCCGAATACGGCAATCTCTTTGTTGCTCATAAAACTCCTTTCAAAGAAATAGATGAAAATAATTTGAAATAAATGGGAATTTCCAAGCTATTTCCTTATTTCCTAATTTCCCTATTTCTATATCTATATTTCCCAATATTCAAAGTAAAATCATCACTAACTTTTATGCCTTCTTTCATCAACAGCGACCGCTGCAGTTCTTTTGTCGCCGTCCAATTCCCCTTTATGCTAATTATACCCTTATTATTCAGCACGCGCCACCACGGGACAATAGTTCCTGCGGCCTCCGCGCGCAAAAGGTTTTTTGCCCGCTTCGGCCTTCGGAACTTTGCCCCTTTCCCCAAATTTCCCCTCTGAATTGCTTGTTTGGAAATTTGGGGACCCCAATTGCCGGCTGATATGTTAAGCGATCTTAAAATAGCACCCACCTGCCTGGCCGCGCGAGGGTGGCCGCAGGCCGCGGCTACCTGGCCGTAGCTAGCCACGCGCCCGCGGGGGATGCTTGTGATAAAACTGATAACCTTATTTTTAAAATCTTCCATAAGGATTCTTGTAGGGTAGGGTCTACTTGTCCGCCGTAGCCTTGGCGAAGGAGGAGACCCTACCCTACACCGGGTAAAACCAGCTGTTCCCAAAACTCCTTAACTCCCGTCTTAATTTTTTATAATCCGGGGTTGTCCGGCCGACCAAATCCCAAAACTGCCGCGAATGATTAAACTCTTTTAAATGGCAAAGCTCGTGTACCACCAAATAATCCGTTAAATATTCCGGCAAATAAACAATTTTGTAATTAAAATTCAAATTGCCTTTTTTGGAACAGCTTCCCCAGCGGGTTTTTTGATTTTTGATGTTTACGCGACGATAGTTAAAACCATAAAACTTGTTCCACTGCAAAACTTTATTTTGGGCCAAAACCAAAGCTTCTTGTTTGCGGCTTAAATAATCGCGCCGATTAGATTTTATAAATATTTTGCCCTCAAAACGTTTAAAATAATCAAGGCTCTTTAAAATCCATTGACGCTTCTCCCGGACAAACCTGTCGGCCAAATCCTGCTTAAAACCCCAAGGCAAAGTCACCACCACGGCCGAATCGCAGCCTACGGAAATCCGCATCCTTCTTGCTCTTCGGCTAAGCCTCACTTGATAAGAAATGGGCAAATTTTGATTTTTTCCTTTCTCCGACATTTATTTTTTATAAGTGCTAATTCGCACGAATAAGCACTAGGAAGCTCTGATGAATTTTATTAGCGACGTAGAGCGAGTGAAAGTTATCTTTCAGATAACTTTCCGAGCCGACCTGTTCGACTCCGCTCAAGGCCCCGAGTGCATCTCGAGGGGGGAGCTAAGAAAGGTTCAATACCTCGTCCGCCTTAGGCGGACTGCGATAGCATCCCTTACTCTGGAAGTCAATATCTCGAAACTCTGCTCCGAGGAACCTTTATTATACCATATTTTGATGTTTAAACGCTTAAATGCTAAAATACCCACATGACTTCCAAACCCATTATTTGTTTTGGCCAGCAGCCGTGCGGGTTTTTTCCTAAAAGGTTTTTAGCCGCCAAGATCAGCACCGCTAAAAAGATACAATCGGAGATTGGCGGACGAATTGTGTTTTTTTACCACGATTCAGATGCCGACTACCGCGAGACAATTACGATTATGACCGATCGACAAACAGGCGCTGAAGTCCGGCTGAATTTTACCCAGGAAAATAAACTGCAAAAAAAATTTTCCCCGCTTTATTTAAAAAGAATTCCGTCCGGCTGGAAAGAAGAAATTTTAAAACAACTGCCCAGATTCGTACTCCCCTCTCCCTCTGGGAGAGGGGTTGGGGGTGAGGGTTTAATCGATATTTTAAAATCAACCGATCAACATCTTGTCTCCGACTTTTGCCTGGAAATGTACCAAAAAATGGGATTGCTGGACGGAATTGAGGTTTTAAGATCGTCCGACAAAAATTTTCGGGAAAAAGCCGACGACCTTGCAGGGGAATACTTTGCTGATGTAGAATATCAGGGCGAGATTGTAAGGTCAAAAATTGAACTCCCCCTAACCCCCTCTTTAAAGAAAGAGGGGGAAGCTCCCGACTACGCCCAGGCTTCGTCGGGCAAGCCGCGGTTATCTGCGGAGCAACCGAGCAAAACTCCCCCTCTCTTTTCTAAAGAGAGGGAGGGGGTGAGTTCCGAACAGTTGGTTGGAGTTCTCCACGAAGGCGGCGACCAATTCATCCGTTTTCCGATAAAACAACTTATCCAAAAATCCCAAATCTCCGCGGGCCGCGACCAACGTTTTGCCTGGATGCAATCGGTAATCAACTGTACCCACTATATATACGGCGACGGCGAAAAAGAATACTTAGATACTAAACCGTTTTCTGATATTAAATTCATTGACCGCGAAAAAATAGACCGGCCAAACTACGCGTGGCTCGGTTAATCTTTCAATCTTTCAATTATTAAATCTTTCAATTATGAACATACTTGCTATTGGCGCGCACCCAGACGACGTGGAGTTCGGCGCCGCTCCACTTTTGATCAAAGAAATTAAAAAAGGCAACACGGTAAAAATTTTAAATTTGTCCAAAGGCGAGGCCGGCAGCAGCGGTACGCCCAAAGAACGCGCCCGGGAAGCCGTTGATGCGGCAAAATTAATGGGCGCGGAAATTGAATTTTTGGATTTCGGCGGTGATTGCCATATAGAATATACCCCAAAAAACGGAATTAAAATTGCCAAATATATTAGGCAATATAAGCCTAACATAATCTTGGCTCCCCAACCGGACGAAAACCAGCATCCCGATCATTCGGCGGCCGGTAAAATAGTTCGCGACGCCGCGCGTTTTGCGCGCTATGGCGGATTAGCCGAACTAAAAGGCTTGCCGGCACATAAAATCGACAGCCTATACTTTTATTTTGTTACCCAGCCTTTTGGCCAAAATCCCGATATTGTGGTAGATGCCAGCGATGTTTATAAAGACTGGAAAAAAGTAATGGAATGCCACAAAACCCAAATGAAAGGAAAACAGTATCTAAACTTGATTTCATCAAGGGCCGCGGCTTTAGGCGCTGCCATTGGTACGCAGTACGCGGTGGGTTTATGGAAAAACGACCCCATAAGGCTAAACACTTTATCGGATATAACTTTATCTTCCAGAAACTACTAATCTAACACGGATATACGGATTGAACACGGATCTGTCGATGCCTACTGATGCCCACTGTTAGAATCCGTAGGCATCCGTTGATCCGTGTACCATCAGTAGATCCGCGTTAATAACATCAATGGGAAAACTCAAAATTGGAATCATCTGCTATCCCTCCATCGGCGGGAGCGGCATTGTGGCAACCAACTTGGGAAACGAACTGGCGCTTTTGGGGCATCAGGTGCATTTTATTTCCTACGAAAAACCTTTTTTGCTGGATCTAAAAAAGAAAAACGTTTTTTTCCATCAGGTAAAAATAAACGAATACTCACTGTTTAAATATCCCGATTATACTTTACCTTTGGCCGAAACCATTGTCAGCGTCCAGCAAAAATTCCGCCTGGATGTTTTGCACGTGCATTACGCGGTGCCGCACGCCACGGCCGCTTTGCTCGCGCGCCGTATTTTGCGGCAAAACAAAATTCCGCTGCCCCGCATTGTTACCACTTTGCACGGCACCGACATTACGCTTTTAGCCCGCGACAAAAATCTTTTCGAAATCATAAAATATTCCATTGAACGCTCGCACTCGGTTACCGCGGTATCCCAAAGCTTAAAAAATGAAACCATAAAAGTTTTAAAAACCAAAAAGCCGATTTCGGTTATTTATAATTTTTATACTCCCCTGCCGCCGAGCAAACCCCGCGATATCATCCGTAAAGAATTAAAGATAAAGGATAGTGATTTCCTGGCTATCCACCTTTCCAACCTCCGCCCGGTAAAACGCGTCCCCGATTTGCTTAAAATTGCCGCGCGGATGAAACACCACAAAAATTTTAAGCTGCTGATTTTGGCCGGAGAATCTTTTGCTCCTTACGAGCCTTTGGCAAAAAAATTAAAACTAACCAACATTATTGTAAAAAGTAACGTCCGCGGCATCGGCGATTATCTAAACGCGGCCGATGTCGGAATTTACCCGTCGGAAACCGAAAGTTTCGGCATGGGCATTCTGGAAACCATGGCTTACGGTAAACCGGTACTGGCCACGCGCTCAGGCGGCATCCCCGAAGTTATGCGCGATAAAATTGACGGATACCTCTTAAAAATCGGCAATGTTAAAGGCTTCGCGTCCAAATTAAAACAGTTGATGGAAAATCCGGCAGTTGCCGCCAAGCTTGGCCAAAATGCCGCCTTGCGCGCCAAAGAAAAATTTTCGGCGGATGTGATTGTAAAACAATATCTTAAACTTTATACCCAAACCTGCGAAAAATAATCCTTTGCCCCTTGATGGGCACCATCTGGCGGCCGCCAGATGGTGCCCATCAACCGCGTAAAAATTATTTATTTTTCCATTCCGTCAACTTTCCGGCTTTGATTTCTATACCGTCTGCCTTGCGCAGATTTTTTATTTGCGCGGGTGATAAAATTTTAGAATGCTTGGCATTGTCCAAATATTCCGGCAACTCCGTTAAATCTTTTTCCGTTGTGCGCCAGTTTATAACTCCCCCTGGCCCCCTCTTTAATCCGACTTCGCGCAAGGCTTCGTCGGACCTTCGGAAAGAGGGGGAAGTTGCAGTCTCCCCTTTCCCAGAGAGATAGGTGGAACTGCGGTTTCCCTCCCCCTTCCGAAGGTCCGACGAAGTCTTGGCGTAGTCGGATGGGGGAGGGTTAGGGAGAGGGTTCAATAAAATCGACGGATAAAAATACCTCAAATCAACCGGCGCGGAATATTCCCTCAAAGTTTTTTTTCCGCTGTCCAAAAAATATTCGTGAAAATATGACAAAGCCAATTCGCGGATAGTTTTGTGAATCGGCTCGCGATAACGTAAAACCGCGTGATTGGTTTTACTGATAGCGCCCCAGCGGCCGAATTGCTTAAACAAGGCGACAACATGATCAAGATCGTCCGATGTTGATCGTAAGTCCATCAACAGCGGCTTGTCTCCGTTAAATTCCAAAATCGCCGCGGCCAAAAGCGCGCCTTCCATACAATGCGCTTTGCCCGTCCGCAATACCATCCTCGGCGATCTGCATTCCACGCCGTCCTTGGCCGGATTATGTTTGATTTTAAACGCCAAAAAATCCTGGATTTTCTTGGGCGAATCCAAGCGTTTAAAAAGTTTTATTTCGTCAACGCCGTATAAATTCATCGTAAATAAGCAAAACTGCGGAGCTTCCCCTCCTGCCAAGGAGGGGTGTCACCCGAAGGGTGACGGGGTGGTTGGAGCCATTATAGATGTTTCCCAATTTCTATAAGCACTCCTTCGGTATTATTTATTACTTCTTTGTTTTCAAACCTAATAACTTTTATCCCTTGTTTATTAATATATTCTGTCCTTTTTTGGTCATTTTGATATCCTTGTTCTGTATCATGTGGGGAACCATCCAGTTCCACAGCCAGTTTTTTCCTCGGGCAATAAAAATCTAAAATATAGGAACCAACGCTGTGCTGTCTTCTAAATTTTTCCCCTAATTGACTGCTTTTCAAATAAAACCAAAGCTTGGCTTCGGCTGGTGTAAGATTATTACGTAACTCCTTACGATTATTTTTTAATCCTATCAAATTATTTAATCGTTTGGTCATACTCCAACCACCTCCCCCAGCACCACTTTTTTGCTGATAGATACCGTGGGACAAAAAAGTGGTGCTGGGTACTCCTCCTTGAAAAGGAGGAGAAGCTCCGCGGCTATTTCTTTGTAACTCCGTGGCCGCCAAACTGCTTCCTTAACAGCGCCACAATTTTGTTGGAAAATTTTTGCTGGTTTTTAGGGTCGGACGATTCTTTGCGAACCTTTAACGAATCCTCAATAACGCGCGCATCAACGCCCAGTTCCTTGGCCGCGTTAACCGTCCACTCCCCTTCTCCGGTTGCCGCAATAATTCCTGATGTATCTTCCACATCCTCGTTTTCAAAAATATTTTTTGTTAAATCAATTAGCCAGCTTTTGATTACCGACCCTTCCTGATAAATCTTAGTGACCTGATTTAGGTCCAAATCAAAATCAGACGCCTTTAAAACGCCGTAGCCCTCGGCAATGGCTTCCATCATGCCGTATTCTATGCCATTGTGCGCCATTTTAACAAAATGCCCGGCACCGGATTTGCCCACAAGCCCGTAATTTTTTCCCGATGACAGCGCTTTAAAAATCGGCTCCACGATTTTCCACTGCTCTTTTGGCCCGCCGACCATAAGCGCGAAACCGTTTTTCTCCCCCCAAACTCCCCCGCTGGTGCCGCAATCATAAAACACGACCCCCTTAGCCCGCAGCCCTTCCGACCTTTTTATAGAATCTTTGTAAAAAGAATTTCCGCCGTCTATAACAATATCGCCGGCTTTAAGATGCGGTCCGAGCTGATCTTTTAAAAAGTCGTCCACAATAGTGTGCGGCAGCATCAGCCAAAACACCCGCATAGAGCCGAAGGCAACATTTTTGAACTCCCCCTCTCCCTCTGGGAGAGGGGGCCGGGGGGTGAGGGTTACTTGATTCATTGCTTTTACCAGTTCATTAATATCCGCGAATGTTTTTACCCCGGCCTTGGCCGCTTCATCGCGCGGCTCTGGCGACCGGTTCCACGCCAAAACTTCAAAACCATTCTTCTGCAGCCTTCGGGCAATCTGCGCGCCCATTTTTCCCAAGCCAAAGACTGATATTTGCATAAGCTTTAATGACAAAAATTAAAAAAATGACAAAAATGACAAAAATGCCTACCTTAACCTTAACCACCAACTTTTTATCGGGGGCAGCGTCAGGGTAGAAAGAATGTATCCGACAACCGGCACAAAAGCCTTTGGCCAGGAATTCGGTTCGCTGATAATTAAAAGCCACGCTTCGGCAATAATATAAGTAAACATCGCGATTGACAATCGCCTGATCCAGCTTCTTTCCCAGGCTTTATCGCTTTCAACTTTTTTATTCCGCTCTTTAATTTGTAAAATTTCCTGTTCTGTGTTCATATTTTTGTCAATTATTTAATTTTTGTCATTTTTGTCATTTACCTCGTCCTCCACTCTTTGGCGTCCCTTTTTATCCATTCGTCCGCTTCTTTGGGACCGTTTGATCCCGCTTTATATTTATAAATCGGCAGGCTTTTAAACTTCGCGTTTTGGGTAATGCTGTCCACAAATTTCCAGGCCGCCTCAATTTCATCTGAGCGGATAAACAGGCGCTGGTCGCCTTCCAAAAAGTCCAAAAGCAGACGCTCATAGGCTCCGGGAAGTTCGCCTTTAAACGCGCGGCTGTAGCCGAATTCAAAATCGGCCCTGTGCAGCTTAATGCCAAAGCCCGGGATTTTGTTGTTAATCTGCAAATGCACGCTCTCGTCGGGCTGGATTTGAAAAGTCAAAACATTAGCCGCGCAGCCTTCAAACAAACAGCGGATAGGCTCGCGAAAATGCACGGAAATTTGGGTAAGCTTTTTGGGCATTTTTTTGCCGTGCCTTAAATAAAACGGCACACCGGCCCAGCGCGGCAAATTAATGTAAGTTTTTAAGGCAAAAAAAGTTTCGGTGCCGCTCTCGGCGCCGGCTTCTTTGGCATATCCCTCATACTGCCCTTTAACCAAACGCGACAATAATTTTTCGGCTCCAAACGGCTCCAGGGCCCTCAGAATTTTTAATTTTTCGTCGCGGATTAACTCCGCCGTTAAATTGTACGGCTCGTCCATGGCAATAAGCGCCAGCATCTGTAAAATATGGTTTTGCAAAAAATCCTTAATGGCGCCGGTGGAATCGTAATAGCCAATTCGCCCGGCCGCGCCGTCATCTTCAAAAACGGAAATTTCCACGTGGTCAATAAACCGGTTATTCCAAAGCGGCTCAAACAGGCTGTTGGCAAAACGCACCACCATTAAATTTTGCACCGTTTCTTTGCCCGCGTAATGGTCAATACGGTAAATTTGTTCTTCGGTAAAATATTTCAGCAGAAACTGATTTAAACTTTGGGCTGATTTTAAATTAAACCCAAACGGCTTTTCCACCAAAACCCGGGATTCGCGTTGATGCGCGCCGCAGGCCTTAAGCAGGCCCGCGGCCTTTAAAATCCTAGTAATGGACGCGAACTGCTGGGGACTGGTGGCAAAATAAAACAGGCGGTTGTAACAAAGATGTTTTGTTCCCTGATCGTGATCGGCCAAAACTTTGGCCAAGTCGGTAAAGTGCTCAATATGCTCAAAATCCCCCTGGTAATACAACAGATATTTTAAAAAATGGGATTTTTTGGCGGCACTCACATTTTTTAAAACATTGGATTTTTTTAAAATAAAGTCAAGATAATTTTTGGCGGTTAACCCCGCACCACTTTTTGCTGTGTTTTGAAAACCGAAATTTTTTATTTCAAATTTTTCTTTTGTGGAAGCCTTTTGTTTATTATTAAAAAAGTGGTGCGGGGTAAACGGCCGTCTGGCCACGCAAACTAATTTAAAGTCTTTAGGTAGCAGATTGTGTTCGTCCATATGCAAAAGAGCCGGTATAAGGTAATCGGCGCTTAAATCCCCTGTCGCGCCAAAAATCGTTAAAATGGTCGGTGGCAGGTTTTGGCTGGCGGTATGCGAATGGATGTCGGATTTGGGCATAAAAACAATTATCGCCCATTAAATATAGCATAAATCCGCGCTACAAAAAAGTTTTTAGGATCATTTTTAGGATCATTAGCACCTAGGCGGAGCAGCCCCTCCTTTGCAAGGAGGGGTGTCACCCTAAGGGTGACGGGGCGGTTGGAGTTAACCCAATACAAAACTCCAACCACCTCCCCGCCCTGTGGGCGGTACTCCTCCTTAAAAAGGAGGAGAGACTGCAACTCCGCGGATGCCCAACTATCTATATGCTATACTTAAACAAAATTAATCAAAAATTCAAATGTCCTATTACGAACACCACAAACGTTCCATTGCCAAAACCATCGGCTTCCACGCTTTAATAATTTGCGCGGATGCCATAGTGGTTTATTTAATTACCGAAAAATACGCCGTTACCCTAAGTGTAATTATATTTACCAACTTGGTCAGCGGTGTTATTTACTTCCTCCACGAGCGCGCCTGGAACCGCGTACATTGGGGGAAAAGCACACTGGAGATTAAGATATAAAAAACAATTAACAATTTACGATTAACAATTAACCGCTCACGATTTGCGTTAATTGTAAATTGTTAATAGTTAATTGTTCTTAATTTCCGTCCTATATATTTCCACCAGCGCCACAAAAATCGCCATAAGAATAGGACCAAGCAGAACGCCCAAAA
>Ga0182027_10009608_pt1 | contig 13860 bp, 12 predicted proteins | sample 712E1DmetaG_FD_121300 | JGI IMG/M metagenome (GOLD analysis project Ga0182027, IMG submission 121300) | Permafrost microbial communities from Stordalen Mire, Sweden - 712E1D metaG (Illumina Assembly) | ecosystem: Environmental > Terrestrial > Soil > Wetlands > Permafrost | place: Sweden...
CCACCGCCGAACTTGCCGCCGCCGTGCAGCTTCGTGAACACGATATCTATGGCGGAGAGCCCGGTTTGCTTGTGGACGTCAACTGGGATACCCCGGCCGTCGTCGGTGACCTCGACTACATTGCCCTCCAGCAGTTCGACGACGATCGTCTGGCAGTGCCCGCCGAGGGCCTCGTCGACTGAGTTGTCGACGATCTCCCAGATCAGGTGGTGCAGCCCCCGCGAGGTGGTCGACCCGATGTACATGCCGGGGCGTAGCCGGACCGGTTCGAGCCCTTCGAGGACCCGGAAATCATCGGCTGTATAAGTATCGGTCTCGGTTGCCATGTGGCCCCCTACGGCTCGGCTTGGTCGGCACGGCTCGACGCTAGCGAGGCCGCCTCGGTCACTGGCGGACCGTCCGGCGGACCGGTCCCGCCGCTCTGATGGGGCGCGGGGCCGCCCGTTGCCAGGTCCGGGTAGGCCTCCATCACAGCCTGCACCCTACGATCGGCCGGTGACCATGAACCGAGCCTTGGAGCGTTCCCCGGCCATTGTCCTGGTCGGAGGGGGTGCCGTCTCGGTCCAGTTCGGAGCGGCCCTGGCCACCAAACTGTTCGGGCGGGTCGGGCCGACGGGGGCGGCGACCCTGCGTCTGGTCATCGCCGCCGCCATCCTGGTGGGACTGGTGCTGGGCTCCCGGTCCGCCGGCGGTCGTCCCGTGGCCCGTCGTGCCTCGAGCGCCGACCGTGCCGTGGCCGTCGTCTTCGGGCTGGTTTTGGCGGCCATGAACCTGAGCTTCTACGAGGCCATAGCCCGTATCCCTCTCGGGGTTGCGGTCACCATCGAGTTCTCCGGCCCGCTGGCCGTGGCCCTGGTCGGGTCGCGCCGGTGGCTGGATGGGCTGTGGGCCCTCGCCGCGGGCGGCGGGGTCGCGCTGCTGGCTACGGGCGCCGGACGTCACCTCGACCCCGCCGGCCTGGCCCTGGCCATGTTGGCCGGCACGTTTTGGGCCGCATACATCCTGCTCAACAAGGAGACGGGTCGCCGTTTCGATTCGCTCAACGGCCTGGCCTGGGCGATGACCGCAGGTGGGCTGGCGCTGCTCCCGGTCGGTGTGCTCAGCGCCGGGGCGGCACTCTTCCGGCCGGCCGTCCTCGGCCTGGGCGCGGTGGTCGCCGTCTTGGCGTCGGTCATCCCGTACAGCCTCGAACTGGCGGCCCTCCGGCGGGTTACCCCGCGGGCCTTCGGCGTGATGATGAGCCTTGACCCGGCGCTCGCCACGGCCGCGGGCTTCCTGGTCCTCGGCCAACAGCTCACGCTTCAAGAGTGGGTAGCCCTGGCTCTGGTCGTCGGGGCCAACGTGGGCAACACCTTGGCCGGTCGCCCCGGCGCGGTAGCCCTGGCGTCCTAGGTGGACCAGCCGGATCCGTCCGACCTCGCCGGTGGTGCGTTAACCTACCGGGGGTTGGATTGGCAAGCCGCCGTCAGCTTCGAAAAGGGGGATCGCCGTGGGCGAAGGCGCAGGCACCAAAGCGGGCCCGGAGCCAGGGCCAGGACCTGACGACAGGGACGAGCTCCGTCCTCGCCCGTCATGGCTGGGGGCTCTCGGCCGGTCCGTGTACGGCCCGACGCCACCCTCAGGGGCCGTACCTTGTCCACGCGCGAGTGCGCTCAGCGCCGACGAGGTCGGAGAGGTGGTGGCGATCATCTACCGAGGACGCTCGGAGCGGCACTCCGAGACCCTGCCTGAGCGGTTACAGACCCGGAACTGGGGGTCGGTCCTGGCTGTTGCCCAAGCCCTGGAGGAGCGCGCCACCGGGCAACGGGCCGGCTGGAAGATCGGCGCCGCGGCCGAGGAGATCCGTCGGGCCGAGGGCGTCCCCAGCCCTTCTCCCGGGCGAATTTACCGCCATACGGTGTTCGACAGCCCGGCCGAACTCCCCTCAAAGCTGTTCATCAACTACCGCAACTGCGAGTGCGAGTTCGCCTTCGAGCTGGCCGTCGACTTCCCGGCCCGGGACAAGCCGTACACCGAGGCTGACGCAGCCGCGGGGGTCGAGGCCATGTACCCCGCTCTGGAACTGGGCGATACGGTGTTCCTCGATTGGTACGGCGCCAGTGCTTACTTCGGTTCGTGCATGGACAACGGCGGCGGAGCCGCCTTCGTGAAAGGGACAGCGGTTTCGGACTGGGCCTCTATGGACCTCCCGAACGCGGCCATGGACGTCTACCTGAACGGCTACTACGTCAAGTCAGGAAAGGGACGGGCGGCGATGGGCCATCCTCTTACGAGCCTTACCTGGATGCTGAACTGGCTGCGTGAACGAGGGCGCAGTGCCGAGGCCGGCGAGTTCGTGAGCACCGGTACTTGCACCGGCCACCTCTTCGCCCTACCGGGCGACACCGTCCTGGCCGACTTTGGGGACCTCGGCCGGGTCGAGGCTAAGTTCCTCCCGTGACGGCCGCCGACTCGCCGGGGCCCCTTGTCAGCACCTCCCCGGTTCGCATATCGATCGTCGGGACAGGCTCGCTCGGGCTGGCCTTTTCCGCCGCCCTGGCCCGCGCCGGCCATCTCGTAACGCTCATGGGACGTCCCGGGTCGGCGGGGGACTTGCTCGAGCGGGGACACATCGAAGTCAGCGGCCGGCTCAACTTCAGCGTCCCGGTGGGCGCCGCCCCTGCCCGTCCGGGGCAGGTTGCGGTGGCCGAAGGGGCGAGGGACTTGACGCTCGCCGATGCTGTCCTGTTCACCACCAAGGGGCCGGACCTCCCGGCGGCGATCGAGGAGGTGGCCCTACACTGGCCTGGCCAGCACACGGAGCAGACATTCGTTGCCGGTGTCCAGAACGGGGTGGTAAAGGACGAGCTCCTGGCAGAGGCGTTCGGCGCCCCCGCTGTCGTGGGCGCGGCCACGGTCCTCGGCAGCCGTCGCCTCTCGTGCGGCGCGGTCAGCGTCTCGGGCCTCGGGACGACTTTTTTCGGCGAGTTCGACGCCCCCACTTCGGGGCGCACGGACCGGATGAGGGCCGCCTTCGTCGGCGCCGGACTTCCATGTGCCGTCGTGGCGGACGTCCGGGGGCTGCTCTGGGCCAAGTTCTGCAATGCCATTGGGGTGTTCGGGGTCTCGGCGGTGACCGGCCTTTCGTCCGGCGAGATCTTCGCTCGCCGTCCCCTCGCCCTGGCTTACCGCTCCCTGCTCGAGGAGGCCGCTTCCGTCGCCGCATCTGAGGGCCTCGAGATCGCCGATTTCCCCGACCTACCGATGAGGAGCTACCTCGAGCCCGCTCCTGATGACTGGGCAACCGACATGGCCCGCCGGGCCCTGCCGGCAGGACACGCCCCTCCGGGGTTTTCCTCCATGGTCCAGGACCTGGCCGCCGGTCGGCGGACCGAGATAGAAGAGACTTTCGGCGACCTCCTCCGCCGCGCTCGCGCTCAGGGGACCGAGGTCCCCCGGGCCGAGTTCGTCTACCGCTTGATCTCCGGCCTGGAGCCCAGTCCGAGCGGTCCTCGGTAGCCCGCAGCCGTCCAAGAGCCGAACAACAACAGCCGAGGGAGACGAACATGAAGATCGTCGAGGTAAAGACCGTGCGGGTCGAGGAGTACGCCGAGTTCATCGCCGTTGTCCTGCGGACCGACAGTGGCCTGGACGGCCTCGGGGAGACGTGCTTCGGACCGGAATCGGTGGAGGCCTACATACACGAATCGGTCGCCCCCCGGATCCTCGGGCAGGACCCCCTGGCGATCGAGCGCCACGCCAAAAATCTGCCGTCGTTTTACGTGACCCACGGGGGGACGGGGGTTTCGACCCGGGCACACTCAGCGGTCGACATCGCCCTGTGGGACCTGCTCGGCAAGGTTTGCCACCAGCCCCTCTACCAGCTGCTCGGTGGCAAGGTACGTGAGAGCGCGCCCATCTACAACACCTGCGGCGGTTATCACTACGGCAAGGCGGAGGCGCGCCACCGGGGGACTAGCCGCCCGAGCGGTGCCGGCGGGGCGGGTGGGGGAGTAGTGCCACGAGGGCCGTACGAGGATCTTGACGCGTTCTTGCACCGCGCCGACGAGCTTGCCTCGAGCCTGCTCGACGAAGGGGTCACGGCTATGAAGATCTGGCCGTTCGACGAGGTGGCACGGGCCAACGGAGGTCAGTACATCTCGGCCGGAGAGCTGCGGAGCTGTCTCGAGCCCTTTGAGAAGGTACGTGGCTGCGTCGGTGACCGCATGGAGATCATGGTCGAGCTACACGGCCTGTGGGAGGCCGCGCCGGCGATCAAGATCTGCAGAGCCCTGGCTGAGTACTCGCCCTACTGGGTGGAGGACGCCATAAGGTTGGACAGCGGTGACGCCCTGGCTCGTTTGCGCGATGCGACGACGACGCAGTTCGCGTTCGGCGAAACTCTGGCCGGCCTGCACGCTTACAAGCGCCTGTTCGACACTGGCGCGGTAGACGTCGTCATGTTCGACTTCGGCTGGGGAGGCGGCATTTCCGAGAGCCGCCGGGTCGGCGCGCTGGCGGAGGCCTACGGGCTCCCGGTGGCGCCCCATGACTGCGTCGGCCCCGTGGCACTGGCCGTGGGAGCCCATTTCTCCGTGGCCACGGCCAACGCGCTCATCCAGGAGACCGTCCGCGCCTATTACACGGACTGGTACAACGAGATAGTCGTGGGCCTACCGGTGATCGGCGGGGGACGGGTCACGCCACCGGCGACGCCTGGTCTCGGTGTCGAACTGAGGCCGGACCTCGCGTCGCGTCCGGACACTCATGTCCGGGTTTCATCGCTCGGCGCCGCCTGACCGTCTAGCCCGCCTGACCGTCTAGGCCGCCTGACCGTGTAGGGGAGCCCAGCGCGGGAGGGCCCACATCTGGGAGAAGTGCCCGAGGCGCGCTCTCCAACCGGCCACCTCCGCACCGGATGACAGTTGTGGATATGCCGGTCCCCACCAGCGCTGTCGGTTCTTGCGTCCTCCGAGGGAGGCGAGTATGGTCTTGTTAACAGTCGTAGTCTAGTATTGTTAACAATGTGAGCACGGTCTTGACAACAGTCTGAGTATGACTCAACTAAGAAGGTTGTCGGGGCCTGCCTATAACGGGCGGTGCAGCAAGAACGGCAGGAGAAGGGGGGAGTTTTTCAAATGCCCAGGGTCCGCGTTAGAGCCTCGGGTTTTGCCGACTGTAAGTGGAGATGGAGACGCGAATATCCCGAGAGCTGTACGGGCCCCGGGCGATGGCTGTTCATCTGGCCCAAGCAAAAATGACGCTGCTGGGGCTGCTGTTTTTTCCGGAACCCATCGACAGTCCTGATCGCGATGCGGTATTCATTCAAGGGGGATTGACCAAAGCTGTGTGTGGAGGCGTCATGCACGACAATATAAAAACACAGCCCACCGTTCGCCCTGACCAGCGGTAATGCCTGGAATGCCGTTCGCCGCCAAAGGTCCGGACGGCCTTGTGCATCGTGAGCCGGAATTCGTCCTGCGCCGCGTCGTCGGTTACTGAGGTAAAGGTGCACGTCCACCGAGCCCGCGACTGGAGGCTATGCCCCGACCAGGTTGACGGAGGTGTCGGCGCCAACTGGCCGGCTCGAGTCCCGGACCACGCCGTGGCCGCGCCGGTGCCCGGGATCATCCAGCAGGTTTTTCCTGACTACCACGGGGTCGCCTGGTACTGGTGTGAGCTGGTACCCGTGCCGGTCCCGACCGGTCATCGGGCGCTCCTCGGCTTTGAGTCGGTCGACTACGCGGCCAGGGTGTGGGTGAACGGCCACGAGGTCGGCTCTCACGAGGGCGACGGCGTTCCCTTCGTCCTCGACGCGACCGAGTACCTCGTGCCGGAACGGGTGAACTTGCTCGCCGTGCGCGTCGTCAACCCGACGGGCGAGCCGATCGACGGCTTAACCCTTAGGGAGGTGCCACACGCCAACAAGACGTTACCGGGCGAGTTCCGGCCCGGATGGGCCTACAACTTCGGTGGGATTACCGGCGAGGTTGTCCTGCACGTCGAACCCGAGGTGCGTCTGCTCGATGCCGTAGTCCGCTCGCAGCTGGCGACGGGTGTGATCAGCGTGGACGTCACCGTGTCCAACGCCACCACCCCGTCGGTCCCCAGCGCCGCCGGCCGGCAGATGCTCGTCAACGTACTTGTGAGCGAAGACCGCAGCGGGCTCCAAGTCGCCCGTGCCAGCCGGCCCGTTATACCGGGCAGCTCGCTCGAGGACCACACCGTCGTCCGTGTCGAACTGCAAGTCCCGCCGGACGAGGTGAGGCCCTGGGACATCGACGACCCGTTCCTTTACCTGGTCCGTGTGCGGCTCGAACGGGAGGGCGGCGGCGCCTCTCAAGATGAAAGGGCCCTCCGCACTGGGTTTCGGGAGTTGCGTCTACGGGACGGCTGGTTCGAGCTGAACGGCCGGCGGATCTACCTGCGTTCCACGCACACCGGCAACCACTACCCGATCGGCCAGGTCGTGCCGCAGGATGCTGCACTGGTGCGCCAGGACCTGGTGTACGCGAAGGCGGCTGGGTTCAACACCGTCCGTTTCATTGCCGGGGTCGCCCGAGAGGACCAGCTCGACTTCTGCGACGAGATCGGGCTGATGGTGTACGAGGAGACGCGGGCGTCGTGGATGCTCGGCGATTCGCCTCGGATGGGCGAGCACTTCGACCGCTCGTTCGACGAGATGGTCCGGCGCGACCGCAACCACCCGAGCGTGGTCATCTGGGGCCTGCTCAACGAGACCTTCGATGGGCCGGTCTTCCGGCACGCTGTGGGGTACCTGCACAGGTTGCGAGAGCTCGACGGCACGCGGCTGGTCCTGCTTAGTAGCGGGCGCTGGGACGGTGACCTCTCCGTCGGCTCGATATGCAACCCGGACGAGACGACCTGGTGCCACGAGTGGGGTTCTGAGGCGGACGGAGCCGCGGCGGCGGAGGTGGGATGGGCGCACGACTTGGACCGTGCGGCCTACGTCCCCGGTGCCGGGGACGTGCACTTGTACCCCTACCTCCCCGAGTCGGCGGCCGCCAAGCAGTTGCTGCGAACGATGGGTTCCGGATCGAAACCGGTCTTCCTCTCCGAGTACGGTGTCGGCAGCCTGTTCGACGCCGTGACCGCGTTGGCGGAAGCGTCGCACCACCTTGCCTCGGCCGGCGCCACGGTGCCACAAATCGGGGAGCCTCCTGACGTCGCGTACATCCGGTCTATGGCGGAGCGCTTCCTTTCTGACTGGGAGCGGTTCGGGATGGACGAGATGTACTGCTTTCCCGAGGACGCGCTGGCGGACAGCGAGCTCAACCAGTCCCGGCACCGGGCTACCACCTTCGACCTGATCCGTGCCAACGGCAAGATCGCCGGTTACAACCTGACCGGTATGCTCGATCACGCTCTCACCGGCGAGGGGCCGTGGACTTTTTGGCGCCGCTGGAAGCCGTCCGCGATGGAAACGACGGCCGCGGGATGGTCGCCGCTGCGTTGGTGCCTGGACTTGACGCCGGCGGTGAGTTTCCCGGGCGGAGAGGTCGAGCTCGACCTCTCGCTCGCAAACGAGGACGTGCTCCCGCCGGGCCGGTACCCAGCGAGCGTCGCCGTCGTCGGGCCGGGGGGCTGGCGCTGGCAGCAGTCTGTCGAACTTGCCATCGACGGCGGCCGCGGGCCGCTGGCGGTGCCGGTACTAACCGAGCGTGTGGCGGTTGGCAGCCTTCCGGGCCGGTACCGCTGCGCCGCCTCCCTTGGCAGTGTGGCGGCACCGGCGGCCGGCCGAGCTGCTATCCATGTGATCGCGCGTCCCGCGCCATTGACGCCGCGCCGCCCCGCCGCCGCTCTTGGCTTCGGCGAAGCGGAGCTGGGCTGGATGGAGGCACACGGGCTCGACATCGTGCGCCGGGACGAAGCCCCCGCTGACAGCGCCCTAGTTATTGTCGGGCACGCGGGCGAGCTCGATGGTGGCGACTGGCGAACTCTGGCGGCCGTGGTCGACCGAGGGGCTACCGCAATAGTACTTAACCCCTGGGAGCTGATTGTGCCCGGGGAGACCTCCGCCACGCTGCCGTTCGCCACGGCGATCTCCTGCACTAGCTTTCGGGACTGGCTCTATCACAAGGAATGCTTCGCCCGCGGGCCCGCGCTCGTGGACGGCTTGACAGAGCCAGGCCTCATGAACTGGCGCTACTACGGTGCAGTCCTCCCCCGTTATCTGTTGCAGGGAGACGCCGAGGAAGTCGCCGCCTTCGCCGTCGCCATCGGCTTCCCCTGTCCAGGTGGGTACGTTTCGGGCCTGCTCGCCGCCCGCTTCCGCCAGGGGCAGGGGCGGGTCGTCGTCAGTACTTTCGACCTCCTGGCCCATCTCGGCTCTCTTGTCGTTGCCGACCAGCTGATGGCCAACCTCCTGCGTTACGCCACGTCATGAGCCCAAGCTCAGCCTACACGCTCTCGGTACCCGCTCTACGTGCTACACGCTCGCACGGACATCACCGTGGCGCGATGCAGCCCTACGGAGGCTCAAAAAGCGCTCACGGGCGGGTGACCCGGTGCGCCAATGGGCTCGCATTGATCGGCTCGCAAACCACCTGCGACGCGCCACCCGCGCCAGCTCAAGAACGAGCTCACATCTGCTGGGCCGAGCACACCGGTGCCGCTATGTTGTCCCGTACATACTTACCCGTTTGCGTTCCTGTACCAATATCCCGGATTGGAATACAAGGTGATCATTAGTAGCTCTTCCGCCGGGCGCGCGGGTGTCGCCCTCAGGACCGCGCCCCCTCCGGGCAGCGCGCGTCCCCGGAGACGTCGCATGTCGCGGACGCTCAAAGCCTGGGCCTTTCTGGCCCCGACATTTATCTTTGTCGGCACCTTCTGCTACTGGCCCGCCATCCGGGCCCTCGAAGGCGCCTTCACGTCGTGGGACGGAGTATCAGCTCCAAAATGGATCGGGTTCAAGAACTTCTACCAGCTCTTCCATGACAGCGTCTTCTTGGGTTCCTTCCTCCATCTGCTCTGGTGGTCCCTCATCGGGATCCCGGTCGGTATGGGAGCGAGCCTGTTGGTAGCGCTCCTCATCTACCGCCTAGACAGTAAAAGGGCGCAGTACTGGTTCCGAGTGGCTTTCGCCCTTACCCTTTGTTTACCTGGTATAGTTGGCATCCTCACGTGGGAGAACTTCTACGAGATCGGCGGGGTAATCGACACTCTTCTCAGCGACGTGGGGCTGGGGCGGTTTGATACTGCGTGGCTGGCAAATCCCCACACCGCTCTGGGCGCGCTCATCTTCATGGGCTTCCCCTGGGTGGGTGCTTTCGCCATGCTCGTTTTCTACGCCGGCCTGCAGAGCATCCCGGGAGAAATCATTGACGCCGCTTCCGTCGATGGCATCTCATCCCTCAGGCGGGTCTGGCACGTAGAACTGCCGCTTATAAAGGGGCAGTTGAAGGTGATCCTCATCCTGTCCATCATCGGGATAACACAAAATCTTCTCCCGCCCCTGCTGCTTACCGGAGGAGGACCTGCTAACACCACCTGGGTACCAGTGCTGTACATGTACGAAAATGCCTTCCAGTACGCTCAGATGGGTTACGCCCTCTCGATCGCCTTTATACTGTTCGTGGTCTCATTGGTCCTGGCTCTCGTCACTATGCGGTACCTCCGTAGCGACAACGAGACGAGGAGGAGGGTTGCATGACTGGTCATACACATGGTAACTGGGCGGTCCGGGTGCCCCATTATTTCGCCCTGACCGTCATCGGGGTACTTGCGCTTTTCCCTATGTACTTCATGGCCGTCACGGGGCTGAAGAACGGGATCCAGTTAGAGCAGAACCCGTTCAGTCTGGCCATCGCCCACCCGTTCGGGACATTTTACCGCCAGGCCTGGGACTACATAGATGGTGACATGCTGCGCACGGTCCTGATAACGGCCGCCAGCGTAGTGGGCATAACAGTCCTCGGGATGCTGAGCGCCTACGCGTTCGCACGTATGGAGTTCCTCGGGAGCACCGTATTGTTCTATGTAGTTTTCGGGCTCTTGTTGATACCCAGCTTCCTCACTCTCATACCCCTGTTCCTCGAGGTCAGAGGCATGGGCCTGATCGATAACCCGGCGGCTTTGATCCTGCCCTATATAGCCGGAGGGCAGGCCTTCGCCATCTTCGTGTTCCGCTCGTCCATACAAGGCATCCCCGAGGAGTTCTTCGAGGCGGCACGGATCGATGGCGCCACCCACCTCAGGATGCTGCTCCGCATTGCCGCGCCGTTGTCGCGGCCGATCATGATCGCCGTCGGGCTCCTCAACGTGACTGCGATATGGGGCGATTACGTCTTCCCGAGCCTCGTGCTGCCGGTCTCTCGACAGACAGCAGCCATGGCGGTCGGTAACTTCCAGCCGCCGCCTTCGGTCCCTGACATCAATGTCGTCAATTTACAGTTCGCGGCCTACACTATCGTTTCGGTACCCATAATACTGCTATTTATCTTTTTCATACGCTACTTTATCGCTGGATTGGCCACGGGTGCCGTAAAGATGTGAAGCTCTCACCATCTCATAATCAATGCAACAATAACTAAGGGAGGAACAGCTAGCGTCATGACAGTAAATCCATCAACAACTAAAAGAACGAAACGGGCCACCAAGGCCTGGGGTTGCGCTATGAGTGCCGCCGTCCTGGCTGGTGGCGTGACGGCCACGCTGTCCAGCACGGCAGGCGCCACGGGCATACCCAACCTGACCTACAAGGGTACGATCTCGATGTTCGCCTCCACCTACACACCCCCGATCACTGGGGTCAAGCAGGCGCCGGGCACTATCGCGGACCCCGAGATGCAGTCCGCCGCGAACGCGTTCGAGAAACTCTACCCCGGGATCAAGATCAACTTCGTGCCGGGAGCCCGCGAGTTCGGGACCCCTACCTGGTATGTTTCCGAGGCAGCCGCCGGTAACCTGCCCGATGTTACTTGGGTGCCTGGTTATTATGTCAACGTAACCTTACCCACGGGTCTCTTCCAGGACTTGACGCCGGCGTTCAATCAACCAAACCCCTTCATCCCCGGTAACACGAAATGGATCAGCACGATGAACGCGGTTGCCTTGCGTGCGGATACCGTGCCCGGGAACACGCCGGGTACGAGCGGCATATACGTGGTGAACGGGGACTGGGGCGGCATCGGGTTTTATTATAATAAAAACCTGTTCCGTGAGGCGGGCATCACCGGCCCCCCGACGACGTGGAACCAGCTCCAACAAGACTCCGTACAGATAGACGTGCGCCTGGCCTCAAAGCACATTTACGCCGGTGCGGCGATCGCACCATACATGTACAACTGGCTCGCGCATATTCTCGGAGCAAACTACCTGGGTTTGGGCAAGATGTCAACGATATTCAAGATCCCCGCTCCCTACGCCGCCGCCTATCAGTCGTATTTCTACGCCAATGATGGCGGCTGGTTAAATCCTGCAAAGAACCCGGCGCTGACCACTTGGTTCCCATTAGGCAAGGCGCTGATGGACACCTGGGCCCCCAAGGACGTAGACGTCCCCTTCACCAGCGGTGCCTCGGTGGACGGTAGCACGTTCTTCCTGGGCCAGCAGGTGGCGTACGTGTTCATCAACGGGTACGCCATCCCGAGGGAAGTGGCCTCTCTTCCGAAGTCCCAGCAGTTCCCCGTCGGGTATTTTGAGCTCACGAGCTTGAAAGGGACCTCGCCCTATGCGACGGATCTGTCGACATGGCAGGACAACGGGGGGCCGACCCAGAGCTTCCAATACGGCATTGCGTCTTCCAAATCCGATAGGTCGATGACCCCAGCGAAAACCCAGGCCGCCACGGCGTGGCTGCAGTTCATCTCGTCGCCGAAGTGGAACTCGCTGATTGTGAACGCCGAAGGTAACGACCTACCGATCATCCAGGGCGCGACGGCCTCGCCCCAATTGCAGCCGATCCTGAACCAGTTGAACTCGGAGTCGAAGTATTACTACCCCATGGCCCTCTTCGACAGCTTGACGTCGTCCTCCTTCCAGACAATCGATGGCCTTTACCTCGAGTACGTAGACGGTTATATCTCGTTGGGGACGGCCTTGTCGGAGTACGACTCCGATGCTGCGTCGATCATCAGCGCCTACAACGCGCAGCATCCCCAGCTCGTGGCGGAGACGGTTGCCTACGAGAACAAGGTGCTCGGGATCAAGTAGTACCTACGTAGTAGTTGCAGTTCCGGTCAGGCCCGCGTTGGTTTCGCGGGTGCTGTGGGGGGACGGTCTCGTTGACCGTCCCCCCCCGCTTAATCCGCTCCCGCGGGTAACGCCGTCGTTTGGGCTTGCTTGGCGAGCCCCGGGTCGGGCGGGGCCAAAGGAAAGTGATTGACTATAAAGGCGTACGCAGAGGGAGCCTCGGCCGAGGACCGGGGTCGTCTCCAAGGGTGGGTTGACCGGGAGGGCAGGGACCCCGACACTGGGCTCGGGGTGTGAGGCGAGGTGGGGTAACTAAAAGGCTGTGGGGGCCAGTCAATAACCAATCACTACTAGACAGGGACCATGACAACTTCGCAGTATGAGGCGATGCTCGCCAAGCTAGGTGTCGATCGCGGCCTCCTGAGCGACGAAGGCCGCTTCCTTCTAGATGGCGCAGGCTATCTAGTCTTTCCAGGGTTCCTGGCTGACGACAACTATCTCGACCGGCTTGCCACGGCGTTCGACGACCAGCTACGGCTGAGCGCCAATGAGCCACAGACCATCTACAACACTGAAAGCGGCGCACTGCGGATAGCCGACTGTGTGAACAGGGGTGCTGTGTTTGACCCGCTTATCCATTCGCCCCGAGTACTCGCAGCCGTCGCCTACATTATCGGCCGCCCCTTCAAGCTCGACAGTTACAACGGTCGAGACGTCTTGCAAGGCGGGGGTCACCAGAACCTACATGCCGATAACCCTGACAACCCGGACCCCACCTCTATCGCCAATTCCCTGTGGCTCCTCGACGACTTCACCACTACAAACGGTGCCACAAGGCTGGTTCCAGGGAGCCACCGCAAGACGACGCCGATCCAAGACGAACTGCCTGACCGGAAAGCAGCCCATCCGGACCAGGTCATCTTTACCGCCACGCGCGGTTCCGTCCTCGTGTTCAACGGGCACGTCTGGCACGGCGGCACCGGAAACACATCCGGGGACCGCCGGCGGGTGTTGCTCATCTCCTACGTGGCGCGCGAGTTACCCCAACAGGTCGAATACCGTACACACACTCTGCCGGAGACATATGCTCGCCTATCATCGGCGGGCCGGTACCTCTTAGATTTTTAGTGGTCCACCGAGGAACTACTTTGATGTGACCCGATTGGTTTGCGGCAGTCGCTTGAGCGCACTACCCACTGAACAATAACCCCGATGAGCGGCGTACGCGGCACGCATCACTCCGGCGAGGAAGTTGTAGTAGTCGGTCTCGGGCAGAAGTGCGGTGAACATTGCGGAACCATGCACATGGCCGAGGAACCGCCGTTGCACGGTGACTACGCCGGCCTCGACGAGGCGCCGGGCGTAGGCCTCGGCTTCGTCGCGGTGGGGGTCGAATTCCATGGTCACCACGAGCGCGGGCGGTAGCCCACAAAGGTCGGGGGAAAAAAGGGGCGATACGTAAGGGTGCCGGGGGTCAACCGAGCCGCCGAGGTAGTGCTCGCGTTGAGTTCGCATCCCCGCCCGGCTCAGCAGATAGCCTTCGGCGAACTCCTCGACGGACGGTTGGCTCCCAGTGAGGTCGGTCACCGCCACGGAAAGGACTTGCAGGGAGATCTCGGGCCCTCGCCGGTCCCGGGCCATCAGTGCGACAACCGCAGCCAGGTTCCCTCCCGCCGACTCGCCTCCGACCGAGATGATGGCGGGCTCGCCGCCGAGCTGGGAGGC
>Ga0182027_10009609_pt1 | contig 13859 bp, 9 predicted proteins | sample 712E1DmetaG_FD_121300 | JGI IMG/M metagenome (GOLD analysis project Ga0182027, IMG submission 121300) | Permafrost microbial communities from Stordalen Mire, Sweden - 712E1D metaG (Illumina Assembly) | ecosystem: Environmental > Terrestrial > Soil > Wetlands > Permafrost | place: Sweden...
CTTCCCTGTGATGGGTTTTTCTATTGAAGGTAATGGGCTAAACCAAATTGAATTACGGCAACTTGCCGAATATACGATCAAACCTTTTTTATCAAGAATTCAGGGAATATCCGAAGTAGTTGTCGCCGGCGGGCAGGTTGAAGAATTTCATGTAAACCTTGATCTTGTAAAGATGAGTAATCTAAGAATTACTCCTCAAACAGTATCAAACAAGATTGGGGTTTCAAATTTTATTTCTTCAACAGGATATTTGAATGATTACAACCGCCTTTATCTTACTATAACCGATGCAACTCAAAATAGTAAAGAAGAATTGGAAAATCTCGTCGTTTTGAACAATCAAAGAAGAGTTGTAAAGTTAAAAGATATTGCCGGTATTGAAATAGGCGCCGAAAAGAATTACACTAAAATTGAAGCCAACGGTAAAGTTGTTCCATTAGTCCAAATTTTAAAGCAGCCGGATGTGAATTTAATAGATGTGGTAAATTCGGTAAAGAATGAATTACCCAAGCTGCAGAAGATTCTTCCTAAAGGAGTTAAACTTATTCCGTATTACGACCAGGCGGATTTTGTTTCCGAAGCAACCCGGAGTTTAAAGGATGTTTTGTGGATTGGCCTGCTCCTTGCAATTATTGTTACAATAATTTTTCTGAAATCGTTTAAAGCAAGTTCGGTCATATTGGTTACCATTCCAATTACACTTGGTTTAACCCTAATAGTCCTGTATTCAATCGGGTATACATTTAATATAATGACTATAGGCGCTATTGCCGCCTCTATCGGGCTTATAATAGATGACGCAATAGTTGTTGTTGAACAAATACACCGCACTCATGAGGAAAACCCGGCAGAAACAAGTACTACGCTTGTAATAAAGGCTGTCCGGTATTTAATCCCTGCAATGATTGGTTCTTCATTAAGTACAATAGTAATCTTCTTACCGTTTTTTTTGATGCGCGGGGTTGCCGGGGCTTATTTCCAGGTTATGACTAATACGATGATAATCACCCTGGTTTGCTCTTTCTTTGTTACATGGATAGGCCTGCCCGTTATCTATTTAATTTTTTCCAAAGATGATTCATATATTAAGAATCATAAGGAACTTAAGAGAAGAAACTGGGTTTACTTTTTCATTCAAAGGCCTGTAATTTCTCTTTGTTTTGTTATTATATTAATTGTATCCTCGGCATTTATAATTCCTAAACTGCCATCCGGTTTTTTGCCGGATATGGACGAAGGTTCAATAGTTCTTGATTTCGTGAGTCCTCCGGGTACTTCTCTTGAAGAAACAGACAAGATGTTAAATGTAGTTGATGGAATATTAAAGCATACTCCGGAGGTTGAGAGCTTTGCACGGGAGATAGGCGCGCAAAACGGATTTTTTATTACGGAACCAAATACCGGGGACTATACTATTAAGCTAAAGAAAAACAGGGTTTTAACAACAGATGCCGTTTCAGATGTAATCCGGAAAAAAATTGAAGCTAAATTACCGGCTCTGAGAGTTGATTTTGGACAGCTTATAGGTGATATGCTTGGTGATTTAATCAGCTCTGCACAACCAATCGAAGTTAAAATCTTCGGTAATGAGCAGGATAAATTAAAAGAACTTGCCGATCAGGCCTCAGACATTGTAGACAGTACAAAAGGAACTGCCGATGTATTTAACGGAGTTACTATTGCCGGACCGGAAATACTATTTAAACCAAAAAATGATCAGTTAGCACAATATGGGTTTACACCCAGCGATTTACAGTTTCAGATGGATTCAAAAATAGAAGGGACTGTCGTTGGAAACGTATTGGGAAAAAATCAGCTTATAAATATCCGGATGTTTGAAGGGGAAAGAAATTATTCTATTAATGATTTGAAAAAAAGTCCGATCTTTTTGAATGACGGGACAATACAACCAATAAGCGAATTTACCGATATTGATATAGTAAATGGTATTGCTGAGATTGACAGGGAGAACCTTCAACAGATGTTTGATGTTACTGCAAGGCTGGAAAACCGCGATTTGGGAAGCACACTGAAAGATATTCAGAAAAATATTGTGCATGGAATAAAGCTGCCCCCCGGATACGAGATTGTATACGGCGGCGCTTATGCGGAACAGCAACAGGCTTTTAATGATTTACTTGTAATACTTCTTCTGGCAATACTACTGGTGTTTACAGTTATCCTGTTTTTATTTAGAAATATTAAAGTTGCAATTGTAATAATTGCTATTGCTATACTTGGTATAACTGGGAGTTTTTTGGCGTTATTCATAACCGGAACGCCACTTAATGTAGGCAGTTATACAGGAATAATCATGATAGTCGGGATAATTGGTGAGAATTCCATATTTACATACCTGCAATATGTGGAAGCAAGAAAAGGGAATATGAATAAAGAAGAATCAATTGTTTTCTCGATTTCTACAAGACTGCGTCCAAAGCTTATGACCGCCTTTGGAGCTATCATAGCACTGCTGCCTCTTGCAATTGGAGTAGGTACAGGTGCACAAATGCACCAGCCGCTTGCAATTTCTATAATTGGCGGGTTTATCATAGCCTTGCCTCTATTGCTTATTGTACTGCCTACAATTCTCAGAATGATTGAGGAATAGATACAACTCATAAAGGAATTTTAGTTTCTATGAGCTGTTTATTCAATTACTTTGGAAATAAATCCTTTTGCAGAATCAAATTCCGGATTTTCCAAATTTTTTAATAATACTTCGGTCAACCATTTAGGTACATGATTTCCTACGCTTTTAACAAAGCTTTCTAACTCACCTACTTCAACAATAAATAGTCCTTTTTCTTTAAATATTTTCTGTATTATTTCAAATGCCGTTGTTGAATTACCACTTGGTATGAAGGATTTCCCACCTTCTTTAGCTGTTGCCCAAGGTGAAACCTTTTTAAGAACCTTTTGGATTTCATCAATCTTGTCTTGAGGAAAGCTTACAGTATTTACACTTTTAATAATACTATTAATCCTTTCTTTCAATTCATCTTTCCCCAATTCCGGACGTTTTTGCTCAATTGATTTTTTTATTAATTTCCAATCTTTTTCAACCTCTTTCCATTTTCCACCAAGCTCCTCGAAAATTGATTTTAAAGGAGTTATATTATTTAATAAATCAAAATCAGAGATGACCTTAACGTGCACATTCACTTTTACTAATGATTTTACAACGACCGGGATACGTTGTTTGCCACCGCACGGTACAAATAAAATATCTGGGTTTATTGATCCATTCTTGTCATGTATAGATGAAAGAATAGCAGAATAAAAACGACAATCAGAATCACTTTCAGATATAATAACTTGTGAGTGAAACAAACCGCTTAATATATTTGAGTGCCGTAATAATGAATCATTCCAAAAATTATTAATATCAATATTATTTTTGAGCCATCACTAAATTCTAATTCACTTATCCAGATTCTTGGTCCCATAATAATATTGATCCCTTGTTATTGTTAGAATTAAAGTATTGAAATAAGCTACTTATAACCCGGATTTCGAGAATATCTGAAACAAATATAAATAATTGTTTTATTTAATATATTTAAATTGAATATTTATTCAATCAACTTCTCAAAAGATGAGTCAATCATAAATAAAAAAAGCCGTCTTAACAGACGGCTTTTTTGAAGTACAAATTAATTCTATTTTTAACTGCAGCCAGAGGTAGATCCGCAGGTCATGCACTTTAAGCAGGTGCCGTTTCTAACCATTGTTAAACTCTGGCACTCGCTGCATACATCACCGGTGTAGCCTTTTTCAATTGCCTGTCTGACTTTTGAATGATATGCATTACCCGACAAGCTTTGGTGAAGCTTAGGTTCGTTTGAAGAAAGTGAGTAGTTGTAAGAGTTTTTTGCATTTTTCTTATCCAGTTCCACCAAGCGTTCACTTACAATTTCCTCGCTGACGTATTCCGGTTCGGCAAATTTCTTAACAATACCCGGAGAAACCTTTGATTTTTGTTCGTCGGGATCAACATGTGCAAGATCATTCCTCCCAAGGTAAGTAACAGCTAATTCCCTGAAGATATAGTCAATAACGGAAGTAGACATCTTGATCTTATCATTACCTGTGACAAGACCGCTTGGCTCAAAACGAGTGAATACAAAAGCATCGACAAATTCTTCAAGAGGTACGCCGTGCTGCAATCCTAAAGAAATAGCGATTGCAAAGCAGTTAAGCAGACTTCTGAAAGCGGCGCCTTCACGGTGCATATCTATAAATATTTCACCAAGCTGGCCGTTGTCATATTCTCCAGTCCTGATATATACCGATTGCCCGTTAATTTTTGCTTTTTGGGTATAACCGGTTCTTCTATCCGGAAGCCTTCTTCTTTTTGCGATATATCGATGGATAATTTTTTCAGCAACTTTAATAATATCGTTCTGCTCTTTGTCTTCTAAAATTGCTTCAAGCTCTTCTTCGCTTATTGAGTTCAACGGCTGGGATAATTTAGAACCATCCCTGTATAATGCGTTTGCTTTTATACCAGACTTCCATGAATCCATGTAAGCGTCTTTTACGTCATCAATTGAAGCATGGTTCGGTAAATTAATTGTCTTTGATATTGCGCCGGAAATAAAAGGCTGTGCTGCTGCCATCATCTTAATATGGGCAACCGAACGGATAAATCTTGAACCCCTCTTGCCGCACTTGTTTGCGCAGTCAAAAACAGGATAATGCTCATGTTTTAAGAAAGGTGCTCCTTCGATAGTCATTGTACCGCATACATAATCATTAGACGATGAAATTTCCTGCTTTGAGAAGCCTAATGCAGTAAGCAGGTTAAAATCGATTGAGTTTATTTCATCCTTGCTGAAATTTAATTTGGTCGTTAAGAAGTCTTCATCAATTGTAAATTTGTTGAATGCAAAGCTCAAATCAAAAACTGTTGGAAGAGCTTTTTCAATCTTACCAAGGGTTGCTTCGGTAAAGCCTTTTGCTTTTAATGCCTGTGGATTAATATACGGGCATCCTTCAAGCGTTCCCGAACCTTTGGCATATCTTACAATTTCAGTTATCTGGTCTCTATTATATCCCAGTCTTTCCAATGCAGGAGGAATTGACTGATTGATAATTTTGAAGTAACCGCCGCCGGCTAACTTTTTGAATTTAACCAAAGCATAATCGGGCTCAACACCGGTGGTATCGCAGTCCATAACAAGTCCTATTGTACCTGTAGGAGCAATAACTGTCACCTGTGCGTTTCTAAAACCGTACTGTGTTCCTAATTCAAGGGCTTTGTCGGCATCTTCCCGTGCTGCTTTCAAAAGATCGGACGGGCAATATTTAGGATCAATTCCTACAGGGAAGATAGATAATCCTTCATATTCCTCGCGAGGAACGTTATATGCGGCTCTTCTGTGGTTCCTGATAACACGGAGCATGTGTTCTTTGTTTCTTTCGTATTTTCCAAAAGTACCAATTTCTTTAGCCATTTCTGCCGAGGTGGCATAAGAAGTCATGTGCATAATAGCAGTTAAGGCGCCGCAGATAGCAAAAGCTTCGTTGCTGTCGTACGGAATTCCCTGCTGCATAAGAAGCGAACCAAGATTTGCATATCCTAAACCAAGGGTTCTGAAATCATAACTCAACTGAGCGATTTGCCTGCTCGGGAATTGAGCCATTAATACGCTTATTTCCAGAACAATTGTCCATAACCTTGTTGTATGCCTGTAGTCATCAATTTGAAATTTCTGTGTTTTAGCATCATAAAATTTTATCAAATTAATTGATGCTAAATTGCAGGCGGTATCATCGAGAAACATATATTCACTGCAAGGATTCGAAGCTTTAATTTCTCCATCTTCAGGGCAAGTATGCCATTCATTAATGGTGGAATGGTATTGAATTCCAGGATCGGCGCATGACCAAGCTGCGTACGCAATCTGATCCCAAAACTCTCTGGCTTTTAATGTTTTGCATGGTTTAGGCGCTCTTTTTTCGGCTTTAGCTTTTTTCTTCTCAACACGCCAGTAAAGATTCCAGTCGCCGTCGTTTAATACAGCATTCATAAACTCATTGGTAACTCTTATTGAGTTATTGGAATTTTGACCGGATACGGTAAGATAAGAATCAGAATTCCAATCTGTGTCAAGGACAGGAAATTCTATTGATTTAAATCCAAGTTTTGCAAGATGAATTACTCTTTCAATATAATTGTTAGGAATATAGGCTTTCCTTGCTTCAACAACAGCATGCTTCAAATTTTTATTTAAAGCTTTGTTGAACCTGTCGTTCTCGGGGTGCTCATCGTAGCATGCTTTCATAATGGCGTTAAGATGCTGATTGCATAATTTTGAACCTGCAACAATAGCAGCTACCTTTTGTTCTTCAACAACTTTCCAATTAATATATTCTTCAATATCGGGATGATCCAGATCGAGAGTAACCATTTTTGCAGCTCTCCTGGTTGTTCCGCCGGATTTAATTGCGCCGGCAGAGCGGTCGCCGATTTTCAAGAATGACATTAATCCTGAAGATTTTCCGCCGCCGCTTAAAGCTTCGTTTGCGCCTCTTATTTCCGAAAAATTTGAACCTGTACCTGATCCGTATTTAAACAATCGTGCTTCACGTACCCATAAGTCCATAATGCCGCCTTCATTAACAAGGTCATCTTTTACAGACTGGATGAAGCATGCATGCGGCTGAGGATGTGAATAAGCATCGCTTGAAGCTGTCAGCTTTGCAGTTTTAAAATCGACAAAATAGTGTCCTTGTGAAGGACCTGTAATTCCGTAAGCCCAATGCAAGCCGGTGTTGAACCATTGGGGACTGTTAGGCGCAGTCATCTGATTTGCAAGCATGTACATTAATTCATCGTAAAATGTTTTAGCATCTTCTTCAGAATCAAAGTAGTTTGCTTTCCAGCCCCAGTAAGTCCAGCATCCTGCTAACCTGTGAAATACTTGTTTTGCGTTAGTCTCGGATGTAATTCTATCCTTTTCCGGGAGTTGATTTAATTTTTCCGTATCGGCTGTTGAAAGTTGAAGCCATTCAGGTACTCCTTCTTCATCAACTTTCTTTAAAAGCTTAGGAATGCCTGCTTTACGAAAATATTTTTGAGCAATAATATCCGTGGCAACTTGCGACCAACCGGAAGGGACTGATACATCTTCCATTTTAAATACGGTAGAGCCGTCGGGATTCTTAATCTCTGATAAACGTTTGGTAAAATCGATGGAGGTTAGCGGATCCTGCCCAGCTTTCGTATAATATCTTTCAATGCGCATTAATATACTCCCTTCCTACAAAATTAAGATCTAAATACGTTGTGAAATTTGAAATAAAATTCCATGAAAAGCTATAGTGGTTTATTTTAATTGTCATTATAAAAAATTTGTGTTAGAATTATTTTAGGCTTAATTCAAACTAAATAAATTTGATTAAAAAGGAAATAGAACAAAAAAATATTTTTTCTTGGAAAATTTTTCCGTGGTAAAAATTAATGTAAAGTTGAGAATATTTCTTTTAAAAACCAAATTATATTTTTTAAATATTTTTTCATATTCAGTTGCATTTAGTTTTTGAAATATTAATTTTTTTTATTGAAATTACAAAAAAACATAAATAAAAATCTTTAACTATATTTGTAGCATTGTACTAAGTTTTTATCCTATAAATAGGGCTTGAAATGTACTTCGTCAGTTAATATTTGCCGATCATGTAAAAAAATAGTTTAGATATAGAATAAAAGTTTAAATTAGCAATATAATTTACATCTTCATAGTTAAAATGAAAGTTGGTAATGATTGAGATCACTCGAAAGAAAATAAAATTTAGGAAACAGTTTGGATTCTGAAAAAGTTATCGAAATAGAGAATCTTTCAAAGCAATTCAAAGACTTAAAAGCAGTTAATAATTTAAACCTTAATGTATATAAAGGCGATGTCTTTGGATTTCTTGGCCCGAACGGAGCAGGCAAAAGTACAACTATAAGAATGCTTGTTTCTCTTATTGCACCCACTGGGGGAAGTATAAAGGTATTCGGGAAAACATTAAAACAACACCGTACGGAAATACTAAGTAATATAGGTGCAATTGTTGAAAAACCTGATTTTTACGGGTATTTGTCGGCTTTTAAGAACCTTGAAATAATGGGAAAAATCTCAGGCAAAGAGATATCGAAAAACAGGATAATGGAAGTGCTGGAATTAGTCGGGCTGGAGAAAAGATACAAAAGTAAAGTAAAAACATTTTCACATGGAATGAAACAACGACTTGGATTGGCGCAGGCCCTTCTGCACGATCCCGAATTAATAATTCTCGATGAACCAACTACCGGTCTGGATCCACAGGGAATGAAAGAAATAAGAGATTTGATCATTTATTTAAGCAAAGAAAAACAAAAAACAATTTTTCTCTCTTCTCATGTTTTATATGAGGTGGAATTGATTGCGAACAGAATGATTATTATAGATAAAGGCTCTGCTAAAGTCGAGGGTAATGTTGAAGAATTATTAGATTCAAAAAATGTGCGCGTTACTTTTGAAGTTGACGACCTGGAAAAAACAAAATCGCTTCTGAATAATACTTTATGGATAGATAAACTTGATATAGCGATTAACGGGAAACTGATTTTTAATTTATCTCCCGGTGAGGCTCCGCAATTGAATAAATATTTGGTTCAAAATGATATTATGGTAGGAGCTATGATACCAACCCATTCACTGGAAGAATACTTTCTGAACATTACGCAGAAGGAATCCGGATGATTAAATTAATCAATATAGAGCTTTATAAAATATTTAAAAAATGGCGCACCTATATAGGATTTATCGCCATAGCCATTCTTGTTCCTGTTATTGAATTTGCATTACAGATAGAAGGTCATAAATCTTTAGATTTTATGACAAGAGACCTTCAGCAGTCATTTATATTCGTTGGAAATTTGCTGAATACATATTTTGTCTCGTATTTAATACTAAATAGTCTCTCAGTTCACATACCGTTTCTAATAACTCTGGTTGCCGGAGATCTATTGGCAGGCGAAGCTACTGCCGGTACCTACAGGCTAATTCTTACTAGGCCTGTTTCAAGAATGAAAATAGTAAGTTCCAAATTTATAGCCGGTATTATTTATACATTCCTGCTGATTCTTTGGCTTGCAATTGTTAGCCTCGGTTTAGGTTATTTGCTTCTTGGGACAGGGGAATTGATGGTTTTTAGAGGCGGTATTATTATGGTATTTGCAAAAAACGATATTTTATGGAGATTTCTTTTGGCATACGGTTTTGCTGTATTGAGTATGGGAGTGGTTGCTTCTCTTGCCTTTTTATTCTCTGCACTTGTTGAAAACGCAATAGGTCCCATAATTACAACTATGGCGATAATAATAATTTTTTTAATAATATCTGCTATCAATGTGGATCTTTTTCAAACTATCAAACCATACTTGTTTACCAGCTATATGGGATCCTGGAGTATGTTTTTTGATAAGCCTATAGATACATATGAGATTGTTAAATCAACTTTAATAATGCTCGGGCATATTGCCGGGCTTTTCGGATTAGCATCCTATATATTTTACAAAAAAGATATTCTTACCTGAATGGTAGGAATATTACAATAGTTATAATCACCGGAAATTGAAATGAAAAAAGTATTCCTATTATATTTCTTGATAACAACTATCTGTTTTGCTCAAAGCAAAGATCCTAATGTTATAATAAAGAACTTAAAAGATACTTTTCAAAAAGTAAAAGATTATTCTGCCGATGTTGATATAAAAGTTGATGTCACTTTCTTAAAAGTTCCGGAAATGAAGGCTAAAATATATTTTAAGCAGCCGGATAAAATGCATATCGAGTCGGATGGATTTGCAATGCTTCCTAAAGACGGCCTTTATACATCGCCTTTATCTTTATTGGGAGGAGAATTTACCGCTATTTATGCCAAAGATGAATTATTTGAAGGTCATAATACCTTGGTTGTAAAGATTATTCCGTTAAATGATAAAGGCGATTTTATACTATCAACACTATGGATAGATCAGAGTGAAAACCTTCTTCGCAAAGTGGAATCAACAACAAAAACAAACGGTACTTTTACTATAATTTTAGGTTATGGAAATAATAAATTTCCTTTACCTGATAATATAGAATTTTCATTTAATGCTGTCAGGTTAAAGCTTTCACATAATTCAATGGAAGAAGAGAATAGTAATAACAAGAAAGATAATCCAGATAGTTCTACAGGGAAGGTATTCTTGACATATTCTAATTATATAGTTAATAAAGGAATCCCGGATTCTATCTTTCTTAAAAAGGTGAAAACTTCAAAAAACTAAACATTTTTTAAATGGGTACTCTGTTCGATGATTTCTATATGACCATTACCTTTGTCGGGATAGGAACGCTTTATTTCCAAATGATCATTTAAATGAAGAAATATTAAAGCTTCTCTTCTTGTTCAATCTGACTTACAACCATACCCTTTCCTGATGAAGAGTCAAGTCCTGCAAGTTATAGATCAAACTTTTCGTGCCGTCCGAAAGAAACTTTATTTCAATTTCAGCTTTACCGGTTATAGCAGCAGTTGAATCACTTAATGTTATTTTGAATGTATAATACTGAATATCTATTTCGATATTGTGCTTATAATGATCTGCCACAGCGCTGTTATATAATAGAAAAGCAAATAACAGCGTCTAAATAATATAGTAATTTAAAAATTTCATTTATTAATATCACAAGCAGATGGAAGGAAAGCAAATTTTTACCATCCATCACCGTTCCTGTAATCAGAGAAGATAGTACGGTTAAAGCCAATGCTATCAAAATTATGATAAAGGGAACGAACTCATCAAACCTGAGACTCACATCAAGCGTCATTTATCTTGCCGAATTATAAAAACGTTGTAGTAGATTTTAAAATGAATCCATAATAGTATTTTCGAGGGTTGGTTAATTTTTCTGAGTCTGCCTGCTGCGGCAGGTTGAGAATATTATGATTAATTCTATTGTACTGAACCTCTAACCATAATAGCTACTTCTTGAGCAACTCTTTGGTTATATTCAAATGTAAGTTTCCTATAGTTTATAAGGTCAACAATGGTTCCAATTGCGCAGAGACCGCCTGTAAAGAAGAAAAGTAGGCTCATGCCTATATGTCCTAATAAAAACCTATGTATTCCTGCGAATCCTATAAAACCAATACAGGCTGTCAGTAAAATAGCCTGCGGATCTTTTCTTCTTGCACTATAAGCATTGGCGAAAAGTAATGCCTGGTTGTCGCTCATATCCTTAATTAATCCCTGGGCGAAGATCATTTCATCGCCTTCAAGGTAAGGCATTATTTGTAAAATGTTTGCCATTGTTTTTCCTTTCATTTTGATTAATCTTTAATGGAAGGTTAGAGATTGATTTTTTAATTATAGAAACTGTACGTGCGCTTAAAATTATAATTGCCGGAATTCCAAGGATATGTGTCTGTAATGATGCTTTTATATTCCCATGAAATAGATAAGAAATCGAATGTCCCAGCCCGCATCCCGGGCAGTATTTAAACCCAAGATTTTTAAAAGGACAAATTGTAAAATGCGCCTGGCTACCCGGGTTTATTATGGCGAGTATTGCCAGCCCGGTTATCCATATCCATGCTTCAAAATTAATCCTTTTTATCTTATTTAATAAGTTATTCATCAATAAAAGAAGATTGGGGATAACAAAGAGAAATCGTTAATTTTTTGTATAAAATTAAACATATAAACAATCTATTCAAAATAAATACCCCCAAATAAAAAACAAACTGATTTATATTTGTATATTAAAATTATTCCTTTTTAATCCATTTAACAAAATGTGAAAGGCAGAATATGGAACCAAAATGGCTTGAATGGGCAAAGAGTTTGCAGGCAATTGCACAAAACGGGCTTACTTATGCTGTAAATGAATTTGATGTTGAGCGTTATAATCAGATAAGAAATATATCAGCTGAAATAATGGCTTCAAATTCGGACGGCGATTTTGAATTTATTAAGGAACTGTTCAAAAATGTAGATGGATACGCTACACCTAAAGTAGATGTAAGAGGTGTTGTTTTTAAAGATAATAAAATTCTTCTTGTTAAAGAAAAAATTGACGGCGGCTGGACTTTACCGGGCGGCTGGGCTGATCCTAATGAAATACCGAGTGAATCCGTTGAAAGGGAAGTATTTGAAGAATCCGGTTTTATTGTGAAATCAAAAAAAATACTTGCCGTTTATGACAGAGCAAAACAAGGGCATAAACCTCCGTTTCCTTTTCATGTTTATAAATTAATTTTTCTATGCGATTTGCAAGGCGGTAAAAAAACCATCAGCAATGAAACAGATGATGTTGATTTTTTTGAAGAAGACAAAATACCTGAACTATCCCACTCAAGGGTTATAAAAAGTCAGATAAAAAGGGTTTTTGAATTTTATAGAAATCCCGGTTTACCGGCGGATTTTGATTGAAAAGTAAGTAGAGTTTTATGGAAAAATCTATAAGAGCATGGGGCTAAGCATTTGATATTCCCCTCTTATTTTACAATTCCTTCCAAACAGTTTCAAATAATAAAAGAATTCAAACCAGCAATGATGTCATATACTTTGATACTTCATATAAATCAATCGGTTTATAAAACACCGAGCTTATATATTTTCTTATATTCAAATCAAAAGTTTTATAATTATCTTGATAAACATAAGTAAGTATTACGGGTATCTCAGGATGCCGCTCTTTTATTTCTTTACAAAACGCTTCGACTGAATTTGACGGCGGGGCATCCATAATTAGCAAATCGAATTTAATGTGTTTAGTCATTGTTTTTAATATTGTCACATCGGTAGTAGTAGTTACATTATAATCGCTCTGTAAATACATAAAAAGGCTTAAGCAAACATTCGAATCGGGACTATATACAACAATCTTTTTCATTAAGGGAGCTTAAAAATTTATTACGTTAATAAGAAATGAGCAAAACGCTACCGGTTCTAAAAGGCGATTTGCGTGCCAATTGATGGTGTCGCATATCATAATAATAATGTTTGAATTCTAACTAAATTATTGATATGCAACTAAATAAAGCCTTGTTTTAAATATTATTCTACCCTTAAGTTCCCGCTATTGAAAAATATTGAAGAACCGTTATAATAAATGAGAAAAATTTTAATTGAATAGCAAAATATTTACAATCCTATTTTTACAAAATATTTCAGCAGCTCTTTAAGCTTTTATATCAAGCTCTTTTAGTTTTCTATATAAGGTTGATAGGCCAACTTTTAACAGATCGGCAGTTTTTTCTTTGTCGAAATTATTATTCTCAAGCGCTTTATAAATATAATCTTTTTCAAATTTTCTGACAGAATCTTCCAACGAACCCATTTTGGAAAAATCGGTAGTTCCCGTTTTTGAATTAAATGTCTGAGGTAAATCTTTTAGAGTAATAAATTCATCTTTGCAGAAAATAACTGCCCGTTCAAGGGTGTTTTCCAGCTCGCGTATTTCACCTTTCCACTCATAGGCAATTATTGCGCGCATTGCTTCGGGATCAATTCCCTTAATATTCTTGTTCATTTCCCGCCTGTATTTATTCAGGAAATGATCGGCAAGCAGTGTAATATCTTCCTCTCTTTCTTTTAGAGAAGGGAGTTTAATTTCAACGATATTCAGCCTGTAATAAAGATCTTCTCTGAATCTTCCGGCAATAACTTCTTCCTTAAGTTCCCTGTTGGTAGAGGCAATAAATCTGACATTGACTTGAATTGCTGCTGTAGAACCGACAGGAGTATATTCCTTTTCCTGTAGAACACGCAGCAGCTTTACCTGAAGCTGCAAAGGGAGCTCGCTAATTTCGTCAAGAAATAATGTACCGCC
>Ga0182027_10009610_pt1 | contig 13859 bp, 12 predicted proteins | sample 712E1DmetaG_FD_121300 | JGI IMG/M metagenome (GOLD analysis project Ga0182027, IMG submission 121300) | Permafrost microbial communities from Stordalen Mire, Sweden - 712E1D metaG (Illumina Assembly) | ecosystem: Environmental > Terrestrial > Soil > Wetlands > Permafrost | place: Sweden...
ATAGTTGATTTTAAAATCATTAATGCTATAATCCTTGTCATGTCAATCAAATCAGCAATTTCAGGAATTTCTACAGTAAACGATGTTGCAAGAGCATGCCGGCAATCCAGAATAAAATTGGTTGATATTAGAGTACAAGAGAATGAAAGATGGGATAATGGTCGGGCAAAAAGAACACTGGATGCAGTCATTACAATTGGTGAAAAGAATTTTACACTGGTAAGAGATACATATCCACATTCTTTAACACCGGCGCAGATTGATAGTTCTATGATGTTAGGTCCGCAAAAAGACGGAGTCTTATGTAAAACGCTGATGATAGCAGCTGCCTTGGAACGACAAAAAGGCATTAGTGTATCTCTTATAGACGGAAAAACTATTAATGTAGTTGAACGGGAATTAGGAATAGTACGCCCCGGTAAGGAATGCTGCTAATTTAAATTTGCAAAGTCCCGTAATTGAACATCCTATAACTTTTTGATATAATTAGTTTTATGAGCGACTCGGAAAGAATAATAAAGGAAGGATCATATTTACTATATGGGGTTAGTCCTGAGGTACGCAATGCAGTTGCAAGAATCATGAGGTCTAAGTCTGATTTTTTGGACGTTTCCTCGGAAGCCGCTGCCGATGAAACATTTGGAAAAAGCGCTGTTAGACGCGTATTAGTTGGAACAAGAGTTGCAAATCAAAGCCGCCTAAGAGATCCTCTTATACCGGTCGGTCCGATAACCAACCGCTAATTTTTAATCCAAAAAATATCCGCCGGAGGGTTTTTCACTCGATGATGTCATCCCCGAGTAAATAGTATTTGCGTCCTGAGAAGAATTATGGTCCAAAGTATCACTGTCTTTTTGAAGTTCTCCATAAGCTTGCATATGCGCCTGAATCCCGTTATATAAACCTTGTGAAGCCGCATTAGAATCTTCGTTGTAGATTGAAAAAACCGATCCGCAGACAGGACAAGGATATGAGTAATACATAAATTTAGTATAGACACACTTGGTGTTATAATCAACGCATGATTAAGATTAGTTCATCGACAAAAGCCGAAATCAAACCTTTCAACGCTAAGGAATGGGTGGCAACGGATGTTAAGCATTACGGAGAAGGTAAGAAATGGGTGGAGAAAGATTTTGTTTTTAAAGCCACTCAGAATGAGGAGATTGTCGGGACAATTTACGGAAAATTTGCCGCCGGAGTTTTATATATTGATGATTTAATTGTTGCCAAAGATAAAAGGAATTTGGGGATTGGCAGAAAATTAATGGAAAGAGCAGAAGCGTTTGGAATAGAAATGAAAGCGCATAAAGTATATTTAATTACTTGGGAGGATTCCGATGTGAGGGGATTTTACGAAAAATTGGGCTATATAAAAACAGGGGATATGGTTAATCATTATCATCACAGCGATTTTGTAATTTACGAAAAATTCTTTAACAGCTAAGCGGCTTTTTTAGGGGATTTTTTAGTTACTTTTTTTACTTTTGGCTTAACTACTGCAACAGGTGCAATAACTACCGGTTCTTTAACTACCTCTTTGACAGCTAATAAATTTAAGATTTTATCCAGTTTTGCATTTAAGGCTGCAAATTCTTCCCTGTGAGGAGCCGGAGGTGGCGGAGGTGGTCCTTGGTGTGGGCCTCTGTCATCAAAATTAGGGCGTCTTGGCGGAAAATTATTCTCTCTTGGTCCTTCAAAAGTTCTTTTGCCTTGGAAACAGTCTCTGCAAAAAACCGGTTTATTGCCGTTTGGTTTAAAAGGAACTTCACATTCTTTACCGCAATCACTACAAATGGTTTTAAACATCTGTTGTGGTCTGTCAAAATCTCTTCTTTTGAAGTCTCTTCTGTCTTTACTAAAATCTCTCACAAAGATCATTATAACACAGTATTACATTTTAAATATTTGATTAACGCCTTTAATGTAGTCTGCCGAAATTATCTTAGGATATGTTTTAAGCACTGATAAGTCTTTTCCAAAGCTAACTTTCGCCCTTTTAGTTTGCTTTGCCCAACTCTGATTAAACTTTTGCCAACTATTATATTGCTCTTTTGATAAATGCATTGTTCCGTTGCATCCTAAATTTTTGCACTTACAAATATGCAGACAAGGTTTGCAGAATTCATCAATTGGGGGGAGCAAATAGGGAATCGTTAACTCTTCTCCTTTTGCAATATTATTTAGCGCAAAAGCTAAAGTGTGGCCTTTGTAAACATAGAGCCAGGCGTTGGGAACACAGGAATGATTTAAGAGGTGCACTCCGGGTTTATTTAAGTCAGGTGTAATAGCAGCAGTGTCATGGTAATACATTAAATAAAAATTTTCTTCATCAACGATTGCCTCCCAGGGATGGATGACTTTACCGATATAATCACCAATTACAGTTCCTTTAGTAATATTTTTTTTGGCAAATAAGCCGCGTCCTTTTTCCTTTGTAGTTTTTATTTCCCAGTAATCTTTAGTAAGTAAAATCATATGTTTCACTCTACCACATTTGGAAATTTGACTTCATGAAACTTCCTATAGACTTACTGCTTATTTTTAGGTTATTATTAATGTAATTCAACCCATTGAGGTGCAAACCCGATGGGTTGTTTTATTTGACTTTAAGGCTCCCCGGTTATATATTCCATGCTGCATGACAGAACGTAGTTTTAGACATGATTCTCCGGAAACAATGATGATAAATTTATTGGGTATTGCCGGAGGAGACATTGCATTGCAGGCTGCACGTGGGGCGCAAGGAGTAGAAGGATTTGATATGGAAGCCGAGGCGAGAGCATATGCTCAAATGGGTATCTTGAGTATTTCCGTAGCTTTTGTTTATGCTGCAAAAGAGTTAAGACCCTTAGAGCAAATAGAGACAACCAGACAAATGGCGGAATTAGCAAAGCAAGTAATAGAAAAAAGAACTAGTGAGGAAAAAAAGATTGCGCAAGACAATACCGCATTGGCCAGAGCGGGAATTATAATCAGAGAAGTAACAGAATATCTTCAGGCAAAACAGGTGAAAGCCTAATATTTGTAATAGAAATTACATTAAATTTAACTTTAATTAATTAGCATAAAATAAAAGTATCTTGAATCAAATTAACCTCTGTAAGATAAAATATTGACATAATGGCTTAAAAGTTGTATTTTTTAATCTCAACTCGCTTGAGGGGGCAACCTTAGGCGGGTTGTTTTTTTAGCGAATGCTATAATAACTTTAATGAGCGTTTCAAACAGCTTACAATTTAAAAACGCCAATGAATATAAACCGGGCGACATGCTTATTCCTCACGAGTTAATAAAAGAAAGAATAAAAGAACTGGCTATTAATATCACTAAAAAATATAAAGGCAAAAAATTATTAGTTGTCGGAATTTTAAAAGGAGCATTTAAGGTAATGGATGATTTAACTTCAGAACTGCATAGACAAGGATTAACCGATTTACAAATTAGTTTTATTACTATGAAAAGTTATCCCGACGGGACAAAGGCCAAATACGAACCGCAAATTGTTCAGGATATGGATATTAGTCCGGAGGGAAGACAGGTTCTTTTAGTGGATGATGTTTTAGATACCGGGAAAAGTCTTCAGGTTATCCATAAATTAATTAAAAGTAGGGGTGCCGGTCGGGTTGAAGCGCTTGCTTTAGTTGATAAACCGGAGAGAAGACAGGTTGACTTTAAAGCGGATTACGTCGGATTCACTATCCCAAATATTTGGTTACAGGGTTATGGAATGGATACGGGAGAAATTGGCAGGGGAGAACCAAATATCATTGTCGGTCCTTTTTCTTATCCTCTGCTATAATCAATTTCATGGAAGAAAATCCTCAAAAACAGTCCTTTGAAAAAGAAGCTATTTATATCAGCGAAGAAAGTCCGGAAATTAGCGCCGGGGGAAATCTACGCTTTAAAAAGATTTTTTCGTTTTTTCCGGCTTTTAAAAACAAAAATTACCGCTTTTATTTTATTGGGCAAATTATTTCCGTTTCCGGTACATGGCTTCAGGTAGTCGCCCAAGGGTGGTTGGTTTTGCAATTAACGCATTCAGCACTGTTAGTTGGTACCGTAGCTGCTTTGGCAAATATCCCGTCATTCTTTTTTTCATTTTTGGGCGGGGTAATCGTTGACCGGTTTCCCAAAAAACACATTGTAATTTTTACCCAAATAGGCTCTATGATTCTGGCTTTTATTTTAGGAATACTAACAATATTAAATGTGATTACGGTTTTTGAAATTTGTTTATTGGCATTTTTGTTGGGAGTAGTTAACGCTATTGATTATCCGGCGAGACAATCGTTTGTTTCGGAATTTGTCGGTAAGGATTTATTACCTTCCGCAATTGCGATGAATTCCGGCATTTTTAACTCGGCCCGCGTAATCGGCCCGGCTGTCGCCGGTATCTTAATTGTATTAATCGGAACAGGCGGGGCTTTTATCTTAAACGCTTTAAGTTATATTGCGGTAATTTTGGCGATTCTTTCGATGAAAGTTGAATTGTACGTTCCGGAAATAAAATTACATCCCCTAGCGGCTATTAAGGAAGGATTAGTATATACATTCAAGCACTCCGTTATTCGGCCACTGCTGATTTTTGTTGGAGTCTCTTCAATCTTTGCCTGGTCTTACTCAACGATGCTGCCGGTTATCACTCAATATACGTTTCACTTGGGCGCAACAGCCTTGGGATTTTTATATGTCGCAGTTGGAATAGGCGCGGTGTTGGCTTCGATTATGGTCTCGGCCTTATCGGATAAGCTTTCGGTGACAAAACTTATTTTTGGCGGCAACACGCTTTTTGCAATCAGCATTATCTTATTTACTTTAACTCATAATTTTCCAATGGCTTTGGTATTTTTATTCTTTGCCGGTTTTGGGCTGCTCGCACAATTTACCACCATGAATACTACAATCCAGCGTATCGCGGGGAACGAAATTAGAGGAAGAGTAATGAGCGTTTATGCTTTTATGTTTATTGGTTTATCTCCGGTCGGCAGTTTCGAAGTCGGTTTTTTGTCGGATAGATTCGGTACTGCTTTTGCGCTGCAGCTTGGGGCAGTAATCGTTTTGCTTTTCGGCGCCATTTTATTTCTTAACAGAAAGAGAATGTTAGGCGATCTCAAACTTCAATCTACCACTTGATTCATCCGGTATCCCACGCTATTAGATTTTTAATTTGGTGCTTGACACACTCAGCTTTAGTATGATATAAAAATAGCACTCTATAGGAAGCTTAATGGAAAAGGTGAGATACCTTTCCCATTTTTTTGGCATTAGTCACTATTCTTATAAGCTTAAAAATTAAACTTACGAATGGCAAAATCTGATATTAAAGACAACAACATTAACATTAGACTTAATTGGGGAAAAGAATTTTCTCTCCTGCCAAAATTAGATCTCTTAGCGATTCAAAAACAATCTTATCAGTGGTTTTTGGAAAAAGGAATCAAACAAGTCTTGGATGAAATTTCCCCAATCGACGACTTCACTGAGAAAAATTGGAATTTAGAACTCAAAGAGTATCGTTTAGGTAAAGCGGTGGGCTCTCCGGAACTCTCTTTATCAAAAGGGGTTACTTTTGATGCTCCTTTGTACGTTAACGCCACTCTTACTAACAAAAAGACAGGCGCAACATATGATCAGGAAGTATTCTTAGGAGATATCCCTCAAATGACAGAAAGAGGGACTTTCGTTATTAATGGAATAGAAAGAGCAGTTGTAAATCAATTAGTCAGAAGCCCCGGCGCTTTCTTTACAGCAACAGCAGACAATGTTACCGGAAAAACACTCTTTAATGCCGAAATTAGACCGGTTCATGGATCTTGGCTTGAATTTACAACCACCAGACATGAAACCGTTATGGTTAAGATTGACAGACGCAGAAAGTTCTTAGCTACAACCTTCCTTCGAGCCCTCGGACTTTCCTTAAACGAAGACATCAAAAACAAATTCAGAGATATAGAAGCAGACGGAAAAACCTCATTCATTGAAAACACCCTACTTAAAGACGAAACCACAAATGCGACAGAAGCTTTAATTGAAATTTTCAGAAAAATGCATCCCGGAGAACCAGTTGTTTTGGACAAAGTCAGAGAAAATTTTCTTGGCATGTTCTTTAACAACAGACGTTACGATTTGGGAGCTGTCGGAAGATACAAGATGAACAAAAAATTAGAAGGAACAACCGGATTTTACGCTCCGGACTTAGAAACTAAAATTTTAACAGTTGAAGATGTTATCGGTACAATCAGTTTCTTAATTAAATTGGCTCAGGGACAAGACGGATTGGATGATATTGATTCTTTGGCCAACAGAAGAGTTAGATGTGTCGGTGAATTAGTTGCCACAACCGCTTTTAGAATCGGAGCATTAAGACTTGAAAGATCAGTTAAGGAAAGAATGAGCCTTATTCAACCGGAATTACCGATTTCAATTGGCGGACTTATTAACGCAAGACCAATTATGGCATCCATCAATGAATTCTTTAGAACCTCGCAGCTATCCACAATTTTAGACCAGACAAATCCACTCTCCGAAATAGACAATCTTAACCGCTTAACTGTTATGGGAACCGGCGGAATTTCCAGAGAAAGAGCGGCATTTTCTATCCGTGATATTAATAGTTCTCAGTATTCAAGAATTTGTCCGATTAGAAGTCCTGAAGGACCGAACATCGGACTCGTTACTTACATGGCTTTATACGCCAGAGTTAACGAATTCGGCTTTTTGGAAGCGCCATACAGAAAAGTAATCCACGAAAAACACGGAAAAGACATTGTTTCCAAAGCAACTGATGAAATAGTTTATCTTTCAGCTGATGACGAAAGAAAGCATTATGTAACCCACACCGAAGTTTTGTCAGACAAAGATATTATTACGGATGAAAGAGTTGCTGCCAGATATAAAGGCGAATTTATTGAAACCGATAAAGAGAAAATTGAATTTGTTGATATTGTACCAAGGCAAGTTGTCGGTGCAGCGGCTTCGTTAATTCCTTTTGTATCCCATGATGAAGCTAACCGTGCTCTTATGGGCACCCATATGCAATGTCAGGCAGTTCCGTTAATTAATCCGCAAAGCCCGATTGTCGGAACCGGTATGGAAGGACTTATTTCTCAAATGATGGCAAGAGTTGTCTATGCTCCATACGACGCAGAAGTAATTTATGCCGACGCAAATAAAGTAACTATTAAAGGAAAAGGCGAAAAAGAAGAAAAATCATATGTTATTAATTCTTTCCAAAGAACATCACAAGCAACAGCTTATACTCAAAGAACAGTTGTTAAAAGCGGACAAAAAGTTAAAAAAGGTGATCTTTTAATTGACGGACCGGCCTCGCAAAACGGAGAATTGGCGTTAGGACAAAATCTCTTAATTGCTTACACCTCTTTGGACGGTTTAGGTTATGAGGACGGAATTGTTATCTCCGATAGATTAGTTAAAGAAGATCAGCTTTCCTCAATTCATATTGAAAAATATGAAGCAGCAGTCGTTGAAACAAAATTAGGGCCGGAAGAAACAACCCGTGATATTCCAAATGTTTCAGAAGAAGATTTGGCTAATTTGGATGAAGACGGAGTTGTTGTAATCGGCTCAGAAGTTGCGCCGGGCGACATTTTGGTTGGAAAAATTGCACCAAAAGGTGAAACAGAGCTTTCCGCAGAAGAAAGATTACTTCGGGCTATCTTTGGAGAACAGGCAAGAGAAGTTAGAGATACATCCTTAAGGATGCCGCACGGAGAAAAAGGAACAGTTATTAATGTCCAAATTTTAGACAGGAAAAAAGGCGATGAATTAGAGCCCGGATGTTTAAGAAAAATTATTGTTGAAGTAGCACAACTTCGACACGTAGTTATCGGAGATAAATTGGCCGGACGACACGGAAATAAAGGTGTTATTTCTAAAATTTTACCGACAGTTGATATGCCGCACTTGGCAGACGGTACTCCAGTTGATATAATCATTTCTCCGATCTCAGTTCTTGCTCGTATGAACTTGGGCCAGCTCTTAGAAGCGCATTTAGGTTGGGGAGCAAGTGTTTTGGGCCACAAGATCGGAATGCCGGTTTTTGAAGAAGTTGAAGAAGAAAAAATCGTTGAAGAGTTAAAGAAAGCAGGACTTCCGGTAGAAGGAAAAGCGGTTCTTTACGATGGTAGAACAGGTGACCCCTACGATAATAGCGCAGTTGTCGGAATTGAATATGTCATGAAGCTTATCCACATGGTTGAGGATAAGACTCACGCAAGATCAACCGGTCCATACTCTTTAGTTACTCAACAGCCATTAGGCGGAAAAGCGCAAATGGGAGGACAAAGACTTGGGGAAATGGAAGTCTGGGCACTCGAAGCGCACAGAGCCAGATATACATTACAGGAAATGTTAACAACTAAATCGGATGATGTTGTCGGTAGGGCCAAGGCTTTTGAAGCAATTGTTAAGGGAATGGATATTCCGACACCAAAAGTTCCGGAGTCATTCAAGGTTTTGATTAAAGAACTTAATGCTTTAGGATTAAACGTTGTTCCGGTTGGGGCAACTGTTTCAACGGCGCCGATTGATGTTATAACTGAACCAACTGAGGTACAAAAAGAAACAGAAGATAAGGAAGAGGAAGTAGAAAAAGAAGCTAAAAATCTTCAGGAAGAATTAGGCGGAGAAGAAGTTTTAGAACAAACTGAGGAAGCAGGAGAAAAGTCGGGAGTAGAAATAGCAGAAACTGCTGAAGCGAAAGAAGCGCCGAAAGCCGAAGGAAAAACAAATGAATAACGATAAAAAAAATAAAGATATTACAATTTTGGACTTTAAGTCATTAAAAATTCTTTTAGCAAGTAAAGAAGATATTATGAATTGGTCTTACGGTGAGGTTACCAAGCCGGAAACGATCAATTACAGAACTTTAAGACCTGAAAAAGACGGACTTTTTGATGAAAGAATTTTTGGACCCACTAAAGATTGGGAATGTTATTGCGGAAAATACAAAAGAATCAGAAACAGAGGAATAATCTGCGATAAATGCGGTGTTGAAGTTACGTTATCCCGAGTAAGACGCGAAAGAATGGGACATATTACTTTAGCCGCGGCGGTTTCTCACGTATGGTTCTTTAAGGGATCGTCTTCGTCACTCTCTTTAATATTGGATATGTCTCAAAAAAATCTCGAGAGCGTAATTTATTACGCATCATATCTTGTGACAGAGATCGATGAAGACAAGAAAAAACAGGGATTGGAAGATTTAGGAAAAACAATTGAAGAAAGAAAATTGGCTCAAAAGAGAGAAATAGAAATCGAATCTAAGACAATTGTCAAGGAAATGGAAGAAAAGTCAAAGGGAGCTGCTAAGACAAAAGTTAAAGGCGAGCAAAAAGATCTAATGAACCAAGAATTTGATCTTCAAAAAAGACAAAGGGTAGCCAGGCTCGAAGAAAGAGAAGCAGCCGAAAATAAAAAACTCGATGAGATTCAAGACGCCCTTTCAAAGCTTATAAAAAGTCTTAAAGTAGGCAGTGTTTTATCGGAAGATGAATACTTTAAGCTTTTGGAATATGACATACCGGTTTTCTTTACTATTAAAACCGGCGCCGAAGGTTTGTCTGAATTAATCGAAAAAATAGATATAGTAGGCTTAATTGTTGCTTTAAGAGAAGAAACAGCCAAGGCAAAAGGACAGAGATATTTCAAGCTTATAAAGAGGTTAAGACTTTTGGAAGCAATGCGAAAAGCCGGAGTCACACCAGCTTCAATGATTCTAACAGTTCTTCCGGTTATTCCGCCAGATCTTCGACCAATGGTGCAACTTGCGGGCGGAAGATTTGCAACTTCGGATTTAAATGATTTGTACAGAAGAGTTATTAACAGAAATAACCGCTTAAAGCACTTAATTTCTCTTGGGGCTCCTGAAATAATTTTAAGAAACGAAAAAAGGATGCTTCAGGAATCAGTCGATTCGTTAATTGATGCATCACAAAGATCAAGTCAGGTTGTGGCTTCTCCTTTAAGATCTCTTTCGGATATGCTTCGAGGAAAACAGGGAAGATTTAGACAGAATTTACTCGGTAAAAGAGTTGATTATTCGGGTCGATCAGTTATCGTTGTCGGACCGGAACTTACTCTTTCCCAATGCGGATTACCAAAAGAAATGGCTCTGGAAATGTTTAAACCGTTCGTTCTTAGAGAGGTAATCGTCAGAGGTTATGCTCCAAACATTAAGTCGGCCAAGAGATTTATTGAAAAAAGATCACCTGAAGTTTTTGATATTTTAGAAGAAATAACCAAGAATCATCCGGTACTTTTAAATCGTGCTCCTACACTTCACAAACTTGGAATTCAGGCATTTTACCCGGTCTTAATTGAGGGGTCGGCAATTGCCTTGCATCCTTGTGTTTGTGCAGGTTTTAACGCTGATTTTGACGGAGATCAAATGGCCGTGCATATTCCTTTGTCTGCAAAAGCGCAGGAAGAAGCAATTGCTCTTATGATGCCAAGACATAATTTGTTAAAACCGGCAGACGGTAGCCCAATTACACTTCCTAATAAAGAAATGGCAGTCGGAGTTTTTTACCTTACAAGCATTAACCCGGTCTTTAAAAAAGAAGTAAATTTAAGTTTCGGTAATTATAATGAAGCGTTTTTGGCCCATTCTTTGGGAAAAATTAAATTAAGAGAACCGATTGATGTCAGAGTTGACGGAAAATTAGTTGAAACAACTGTTGGAAGGTTGATGTTTAACGAAAAACTTCCAAAAGACTTCGGCTTTATTAACGATGCGGTAAAAGCATCGGGTATCAAGAGAATTATTACAACCGCAATTAAAAGATACACCTCGGAAGAAGTAGAGTTTATTATTGATAGTATTAAAACTCTCGGATTTTACGGTTCAACAGTTTCTGGAATTTCAGTTTCGGTTTTTGATAACAAAATGATTCCGGAAAAAGACAGCTTTATTAAAGAAGCAGAGAAAAAAGTAATCGGAGTAGAGGCAGATTATCAAGAGGGACTTATTACCAATGAAGAGAAAAAAAGACTTTCCAACGATATTTGGATGGAATCTACAGACAAGATTGCAACTTTAACCTGGAACAGTCTTGAACAAGGTAATGTTATCAAAATAATTATTGATTCAGAAGGAGCCAGAGCCGGAAAAGAACAGTTAAAACAGTTATCAGCAATGAGAGGTCTTATTATGGATCCAATGGGAAAGATTGTTGAATTGCCTATTAAAGGAAACTTTAGACAAGGACTTTCAATTTTTGAATATGTTGCTTCGGCCAGAGGTTCCAGAAAAGGTTTAACCGATTCAGCTTTAAAGACCGCCAATGCAGGATATTTAACCCGAAGATTAGTTGACGTTTCCCATGATGTAATTGTCAGAGCTGATGATTGCGGTACCACAGAGGGAATTTTAATTACAGCGCATGAAGGAGTAAGAACAGCCTTATTTGCAGACAGAATTGTCGGAAGATATGCCGCTGAAAAGATAGTTTCCAAGAAAACAAAGAAAGAAATTGTCAAGGCCGGAGAAGAAATAACCGAAGAAGCGGTCAAAAAGATTGTTGCTGAGGAAGTTGAAGAAGCAGTTGTTAGAAGTGCCATAACCTGTCAATTGGAATACGGAATTTGTGCCAAATGTTACGGTTGGGATTTCTCAACCCGAAGAACAGTTGAATCCGGAGTGCCGGTTGGAGTAACAGCCGCCCAATCTATCGGAGAACCTGGAACACAGCTTACTATGAGAACCAGATATGTTGCCGGAGCTGTAATGCAAGACGTTACCCACGGTCTTCCAAGAGTAGAAGAGCTTTTTGAAATGAGAACACCAAAGAGTTTGTCTCCAATTTCGGAAATTTCCGGAAAAGTCAGTATTGAAACCGGCGAAGACGGCTATATAGTTTGGGTTAAAAGTTCACATGTAAAACCAGCTGATGAAAGAGAATATTTTGTACCGATGGCTGCGACATTAAACGTTGCCGATGGAGACGAAATTTCAGCCGGTCAGCAAATTGCTCAAGGTTATCTTGATCCAAAAGAGGTTATTAAGATTAAAGGTTTGGTTGACGGACAAAGATATATTGTTTCCGAAGCCCAAAAGGTATATGAGGGACAAGGAATTGGTATTAATGACAAACATTTTGAAGTAATTTTAAGAAAAATGTCAGACAAGGTAATTGTTGAAACAGTTGGTGATACCTCGTTTATTCCCGGAGATTTTGTCAGTAAGACCAGATTTGAACAAGTTAATGCTGAAGTTTTGTCTCAGGGCGGAGAACCGGCAACAGCCAGGCAAACAATTTTGGGAATTACAAAATCATCTTTATTCTCAGATTCATGGCTTTCGGCTTCTTCATTCCAGGAAACCACAAAAGTCTTAACTGAAGCAGCCTTAGAAGGCTCCGAAGATAAGCTGGTCGGGCTTAAGGAAAACGTTATTATCGGAAGATTGATTCCTGTTGAGGGAAATGTTCCTGAAGCAGTTTAAAATATGCCTACACTTTCACAACTTGCCAAACAAGGCAGACACAAAAAAGAGAAAAAAGTAAAAGCAACCGGTTTAAGGAAAATTTATAATGCCAGAGAAAGAGTCTATAAAAATTTAAATTCTCCTCAAAAACGCGGTGTAGTTACATTGGTTAAAACAATGACTCCAAAAAAACCAAATTCGGCTTTAAGAAAAGTTGCCAGAGTCAAACTTTCCAACAGAAGCGAAGTAACAGCTTATATCCAAGGAGTTGGTCATTCACTTTCCGAGCATGGAATTGTTTTAATAAGGGGCGGAAGAGTTAAGGATTTACCGGGTGTTAAATATCATATTATCAGAGGTAAATTTGATTTACAGGGAGTAGAAGGCCGAAAGAGATCAAGAAGCAAATACGGAACAAAGAAATCAGCAGGTCCAACCAGGATTGCAGGCGCAGCTCCAGTAGCTGCTACTCAACCGGCGGCGCCGGCGAAGGCTAATTAAATTATGAGACACGCAAAAGTTGTAAAAAGACAAACAAAAGACGATAAAGTTTACCAAAGTAAATTGGTTTCTAAATTTATCAATAGAATGATGAAAGACGGCAAAAAAAGTGTTGCCGAAAAATCTTTCTATGAGAGTTTTGAGCTTCTTAAAAAAGCTGGTGACCCATTAGTTATTTTTGAAACAGCTATTAACAATGTCGGACCAAAAACCGAAGTCAAAGCCAGACGTGTCGGTGGAGCATCTTATCAAGTCCCTCAGGAAGTAAGAGGCGATAGAAGATTATCTTTGGCAGTCAGATGGATTTTAGAAGCTGCTAGATCTAGATCGAGCAAAGATTTCCACACTTTTTCGGAAAAATTAGCCGCAGAATTTTTAGATGCTTCAAGGAATGAAGGATCAGCCATTAAGAAAAGAGACGGAGTTTTGCGTATGGCAGAAGCCAACAAAGCTTTTGGTCACTTCAGCAGATTCTAATCTCCGTTTTTATATTTGATATTCAAATCATTATAGGATATAATCTTTGCCTATGTCTCGTGAGTGTTTGGCCGTAAGCGGAAAAGAGCAATTTTTTAAAACCCCAGACTTGGTAATTGCACAACCGGCGATTATTTACCCGGGTAAGTCTGCTTTAGTAGCGGTTGCAATTGACGATCAAACTTGCGGTGATGTAAAAAAAGTACATGATAGAACTAAAGTAAATATTGCAATGCGCAGCCGGTTTGCTCAACTTGGTTTAGATATTCATCCCCGTGAAGTTTCCGGTTTTGTAAACCGCTTAATGAATCCCGAGTCGATTGTTCCTTTAAGAATCCATAACCATGCTTTAAGGCCAATTCAACTGGCACAGGAGACCCGATTAATGCGTTTATTTTATAATCCCGAGGACGCGCTTTTAACCGGCGACAAA
>Ga0182027_10009611_pt1 | contig 13859 bp, 13 predicted proteins | sample 712E1DmetaG_FD_121300 | JGI IMG/M metagenome (GOLD analysis project Ga0182027, IMG submission 121300) | Permafrost microbial communities from Stordalen Mire, Sweden - 712E1D metaG (Illumina Assembly) | ecosystem: Environmental > Terrestrial > Soil > Wetlands > Permafrost | place: Sweden...
AAGCGTTGGTACTGCGATAGACCGGATCATGACGCGCGACGTTATGCGGCTATAGTTCTTATTGACTTGTTCATAGGGCTTTGCGCCGAGCAATTGGGCAGCACAAAAAACGAGGCATACAATCATCGTTCGGTTAATTGACATTGTTAAAAATCCTTTCATTGTCCTGCTACTTGCAACGGAACGTCTTTCCAGCCTTCTTCTCCGAACCTGAAATCGCGTTCTACGATTTCCCACACAACGACTTTTTTTCCGTTAAGCAACGAAATTTTGCGCGCAAGCGACTGTCGCACGAGCGTCGATGCGCCGCCGTCGTTGACAATAGATGCTATCGGCTGCGAAAGTTCATATGCGCAATGCGCTATCCAGCCCGCGGAACGGGGTTCGTCGGTCTGGTAAATCCGGGAGAACGAATCGCCCAAAATGAGCACCTGCGAATGCTTGTAATCGTCTTTGTAAATAACCCGGTCAATGGTTCCCGTTGCATCGTCTTTGGCAACAGTATAAACCTGATAACATTTGGTTTTTTCAAAAGGAAAGCTCATGGACAAATCATGGATTTTTATTGCCGGAAGCGTTGTCATGGAAGCGATATCGCCGCTGCGGTCTATGATAACCGAGTCTAATGCAAACGTGGTCGTACCTGGTATGTACCAAGGGTACTTTTTTATGCGTTCCGCAACAACGTGGGCTGCAAGCCTTACTCCCCGCGCGCGCCAATGCGTGTCTTTTGCAAGATACAATGAGTCACCGGCAATTGCGTCGTTTTTGCGCTCTGCGGAAAAGGCTGAAAACAAGTCGACTGTTTCAACGCCCTTTTTATTCAATTCCGCCATGATTTTGAGCGAATGGCTGAAGGTCCCCGATTTCCCGGGCGAAACCGACGAATTCAAAATATCAGGATAAATGCTGGCCTTGACAGGTATTATCATGACGATAAGGTCTATGCCGCGCTTTTGCAACTGATTCTTAAACTTGACAATTGCCTTGATCGGATCATCGGATAAGGGCTTGTCGTTCGGGTCAACAACTATGGATCGCGGATCGCGCACCGAAGGCCGTACGAGATAGTCGACGTCAGGTTTGTAAAAAAACCAATTGTTGACATCGCCGGGAACTGCTTTTTCACCGAGGTCATTAAACAACACAAAACGGGTATACAGCATTGCCGGGCGTATTGCCGTTGCAAACACCGAAGTGTTTTCCATTTCTTTTTCATAAGGCCTTAGGTACAAATCGTTCCAGAAAATGTGGGGAATGTTTTTTGTCGCAAGCAATGGTACGCTGACAACTGTTTTCTTCGGGTTTTGGGCGATAAGGTCTGCAATTTGAGTTTGAATGATATTAACGCGGCCGGCAATGGAATCCGGCGCTGCACCGTTTCGAAGTGCAGTCAAAACATCCGAGAAACCCTGGGACAATAGGCCCAACTTGACAAAAAGATCCGTAGTCGTATCGGCCTTGACATGACGGTTTATGGTCGATGCGGATTTTTTGATGTCCGAGACTAAAAACAGGGCGTCGTCTGCAATTTGTTCGGCAAAGTACGATTCCCATTTCTTGTCGGCCGCCACGGCATGTGACTTGTTTATTTCTGCAAGCAAATTTTCAGACTGTTTTTGTGTTTTGACAAGAAGGCCGTTTATCGCGTTTGCTTTTGAAAACGGCGTAACGATTGCATCGACGACAAGGTCAAGCGCCTGCACCTTGTGGTATTTGACATATTCGACACAGCCCTGGATAATGGGCACCGAATAAATCACCACAAGGAAAAAGACGATAAAAATGATACTGTGTTTTCGATTCATTGCAATATGCCTCTTGAAAACTTTGGACTATAAACTTTATCAATAGTTAAAATCATGATAATCGTGCCTTTAATCAAGAAAATCAAGGTCAGAACTGGAAATACAAAAAGGGATTGAACGTCTGCGTAAACATACCGCAAACAGCAAGCAAAAACAAGGCCGCACAAATCGCCATTTTTGGTATTGTCAATTTTTTGACCCAGTTGTGCGCTTGTATCGGCTGGAAGACCAGGACAGCGCAAATCGCCATTTCGAAAATATGCCTGGGCGTGAAAATCTGGCTTGTCAATAATGCCGAAGCTACGGCAGGTTTGACCATTCCGACCATGGATCCCCAATATGAAATGCCTTGTTTGAGGTCCGGGGCGCGGAACACGACCCAGCCGAAAAGCACAAATATATTGGTAACAACAACCTGGGCCCACATTGGCATCCAGTGATATATGGTTTTTTTCCCAAACACCCGTTCGACGACAAGGAACACTCCCTGGTAAATTCCCCATACGACAAAGGTGTATTTTGCACCATGCCACAATCCGCATAACAAGAATGTCAAGCACAAATTAAAATACGTGCGTCCAACCCCTTTTCTGTTACCGCCCAGCGGAATGTACAGGTAATCCTGAATAAAGGACGACAGGGAAATGTGCCATCGTTTCCAGAAAACCGTGATACTGTTTGATAAATACGGGGCATTGAAATTCTTGATAAATTCGATGCCGAGCATCCGCGCAAGCCCGACCGCCATGTCGGAATAACCGCAAAAATCAAAATAAATCTGGAAATGATACGCCAAAATTCCCCACCAGGAATTAATCACACCGGGGTTATCGGCGCCGAAAACAGCATCCGCCACTGTTCCGGCGGAATTGGCCAATAAGATTTTTTTTGCAAATCCAAGCATGAAAATACCAAGCCCGGTTGTAAACTTGTCGACCGTATGCGTGCGGTTTGCAAGCTGCTCGGCAACGGTGTTGTAACGGATTATCGGGCCTGCAATGAGATGGGGAAACAACCCGATGAAACAGGAGAACGTGGGAAAATTGCGCGCAGGCTGCGCATCGCCGCGGTACAAATCGATGGTATAGCTTAATGCGACAAAGGTGTAAAACGAAATGCCCGAAGGAAGCAATATACTCATGACATGGAAGTAATTTGGGCCCAAGCCCAAAAGGCCCATGATATGGTTGATGTTTTCCATTGTAAACATGTAATATTTGAAAAAAGCAAGCAATCCCATATCGCCGATGATTGCGGTAAGGAGGGCCGCTTTTCGTTTCCATTGGACCTGGCCGGGCTTTGTGATGATTTTACCGCATATATAGTCCCATGTCGTGGATGCAAACATAAGGACCACGAACCACGGCACAAGCCAGCCGTAGAAAATGTAGCTGGCAATGGTTATCCAGGTGTTTTTCGGGTACAGGCCTTTCCATTGGAATGGCAGCAAATAGTAGATCGCAAAAAATACCGGTAAAAAGTAAAATAAAAATATATGCGACGAGAAAACCATACAATAATTCTCCTGAGTGAGTCACCTTTTATTTTTTAATGCGGTTCAACACATTATTGAGCAATATCGGTCCTGACCGCAAAATATTTATCGAGGTTGGAGTCCGTATACTCGTCTTCAACCGCATCTTTCCATACTTTATCAATGGGCTTTATAAGAGTCAGTTTGTGTTTCGCGCCTACATCGAATTTATCGGCATTGCCGAAAACGCATTTTTTCATGGCGTCTTTGATCTGTGCGCGAGGAATAAGCGGATTGTATTGTCCAACCAGGATGTCCTGTTCCTTGTAAGTTCCCTTGACAACAGTGAGCACGCGGTATTTCATGATATATACGTAGTTATAAAGATCGTTTGGCGCGAATTTGCCGGGGATTTCGGTAATGCGGGCGACAACGACAAGCGTGTCAATGGCTTTGACTGTAGCAGCGGCACCTTTTTTTGCCGTAGAAACAGCAGTTGTTTTTTCCGTTTTGGCGGCGGCCTTTTTTACCGTGGGCGTATCTGTCTGGGCAAAACAAAACGAAACAAACGCCGCAATGCAGAGCAATCCTTTGCTAATAGATAAAATTGTCTTCATGAAAACCTCCTGAAAGGGAAGATTGGTAAAATAAAATAATACATTTGTACATTAACAAACCTGTTCCCCCCCTAACCCCCAACGGGGGCATAATGAAAAAACCAAAAGCGCTCCCTCAGGGAGAAGGAGGGGATTTTAATTTCTTGGAAACACTTTTGGTAAATATTCCGAAACTTGTACAGGGCTATAGCCAAAATCGTTTTTTGCCTCGATCGGGTCCAGATTTGCGTCTTGCGTAATGCCTGCAATCGTTTGCCATGAAAGCAACGGTTTTTTCATGGTCATTGCCATAAAAAATGCGATGGTTTTGCAAAGCCACACCGGTATATGGATAATTTTCTTGTTTGCACGTCCCAGGCAAACAAGGCATAAACGGGAAAACGCCTGTATCGAAATTGCCTCACCGCCGCTGAAATTATACGTTTTTCCGACAGACGACTTGTTGTTGCACAAAGCAATAAGCCCTTTTGTGATATCCTCGACATATACCGGGCGCTTCAGCGACTTGCCGTTTCCTATAAAAGGGACAATCGGAAACTTTCTCAAGTACTCAAGGTACATGTCGAATTCCTGGCCGCCCTGTTTTCCATACACAAGAGTCGGTCTTACAATTGTAAATGCCAGTCCCGATTGTTTTACAATTTTCTCAGCCGACAGTTTTGATAAAGAGTAGGGGGTTGGCTTACCATACACGACAGAAGCGCTTGACACATAAATAAAATGCCCGACCGAAGCGCGCTTTGCTTCGGTTACGATGTTATGAGTTCCCTGCACATTGATCGAATCAAATAGCGTTTTGTTATTTGCAATGATAATTGCTGCAAGGTGATACACCGTTGCAATGCCATCGCAAATTCCCGCGCAGTCGATTGCGTTGCTGATGTCCCCAAATCGTATATCGGGTGAAAATTCCTTTATTCTCTCAACAGTAGGGTCATTGGGCATGCAAAGTACGCGAATGGAGTGTTTCGCTAAAGCAAAATGCTTTACCAATACACTACCCATTGCACCGCTTCCGCCGGTGATAAGAATCATACGTTCTCGTACTTTCTTAAAATAAAATTACCCATAACAAGCAATACCCGTAAACCATAGGTTATGGGGTTTAAATAAGAAATTTCGCCCGCGTAGCGGGTCGGTATGGGCATTTCCCTGATCGTCAAATTCTTGCTTTTTGCGCAGGCAATTACCTCGAGGTCGAAATCAAATGACGGGCTCAAGCAATAAAAAGGAATAATGTCGAGGGCCTTTCTTCCATAAAAAAGCATGCCGCTGTGATAATCGGTCATTGATAAATTAAAGACGATATTTTCAAAGAACGTCAGGATCCGGTTGGCAATATATTTATACATAGGCATCCCGCCCGACAGGGCAGTACCTGATGCGATACGCGAACCCTGAAGCACGTCGATGGATTCACAGCCCATTTTATCGACAAAATCGACAATGCTTTCCGGCGGATACTGACCATCGCTGTGAAGACATACGGCAAAATCGCAATCGTCCTGCATGCATCGTGCAAGGCCCTCGCAGGCCGCTTTGCCATAGCCCCGGTTCCAACCAAAATGAATGACTCGAATTTTATCATTGGTTTTCGCAAGCGCGTCGCATGTTTCTTTTGTTGCATCCAACGACCCATCGTTGATGATCCACGCATGTTCAATATGGTTCCATAAATCGGTCGTGAACCTGGAAAAAAGATCCGGAAGCGTTGCGGAAGCATTGAACGAGGGTATAAAAATGGAAATCCGGGAGTCAATCAGATTGCCTCCTGCTTTAAAATCAAGTTGCCGTATTCCTTAATGTAAAAAGCCATGGTTGTTTTCAAGGCATCGGCAAGCAATGTTTTAGGCGTCCAATGCAACAGTGTTTTTGCTTTTGTGATATCGGGAACACGCCGGTCGGAATCTTCATATCCTTTTCCGTAAAATTCTTTTGCAGTAACATTTTCAATAAGCGCCGGGCCTCCGGCAAAATCCGGCCGAAGCTCCCCGTATAACCGGGTCATGAGTTTCGCAAGCCCCTGAATGGTAATTTCATTATCGGGATTGCCGATATTGAAAATCTGGTTATTTGCTTTTTGAGGATAAGAAAGCACAATCATAAGAGCGTCGATTGCATCGTCGATATACGTGAAACAACGGAAATTGTTCCCTCCGTCAACCAGCTTGAGTGAAGTGCCGAAAAGAAGCGCTTCCATGAAGCATGCAAGCACGCGGGGCACGCCCTCGCCGTCGACGCCGGGAATAAAATCCATGCGCGGGCCGATAAAATTAAAAGGCCGGATAATCGTATAGGCCAACCCATGTTCAAATCCATGGGCAAATATGGCCCGTTCAAGTAATTGCTTTGCGCATGCGTATGACCAGCGTTGCGCATGAATAGGCCCTAAAATAAAGGGGGTCTTGTCTTCGATAAAAACATCGGTTTTGGGATCGAATGGCCGATGCATGGAGGCCGAAACCGTTGTTCCGTACACTTCACAGGTAGAAAAATGAACCAGGTGTTTTTTGAGCTGTGAACATTTTTCAACAATAGAAAGCGGACGGACAAAATTGCTTTGTATGACTTCCAGGGGAATCGTATTGTACAAAGACGGATTGCAAAGTGCCGCCAATGAAACAACGACATCGCTTTTCTCAATGAACTCGCCGGCATCTTTACAGGAGTCTATGTCGCCTTTTACAAAGGAAAACCTTGAATTATTACGATGTGCCGCGATTTTCGATCCGTCCCGGTCGATTCCCAAAACGAGCCAGTTGGTCGTTGACAGAATACGTTCCACAAGATGCGAGCCGATGAATCCGCCGCAGCCGAGAACGCAGATTTTGAGTTGTGACATACCCATGCTATACAAGCGGTTGCTTTACCCTTTACTGTACGCTGAAAATGCCGGTTTTATCGAAAAATTGCAGTGTAGTATAATCCTCAATTTTAAGAATGCATTGAGTGCTTGGAAATGAAAATGGCGCTCCAACTCCGGTTTCGGAACCAATGACCCAGGAAAAGGATGTTGTTGAAACGTCGCTGATCGAACCTTTCAGCATATCGCCGAAAGTTTTTCCGCCGTCGGTAGAAAGCAATAACCGCAGGGACGATAATTTCGAAGGCGTATCTTTCCAGGTGACGGTTACCGTTGACCCTTTTGTCAATGATTGACCGGCAGTCGGCGATGTGACGACAATGTATTTGATCGAAAATGGGGCACTTGTTCCGGCATCAAACGTTCCGCTATTGTCCTCCACTTTGATTTGAAAGCTATCGGAATACGATGTTGTCGGTAAAATTACTTTTGCTGAATTATTGCCGATGGATGTGGATGCTGCAAATTGTTGCCATCCGGCCCCATAATTATAATTATAGGAAAGTTTCGGGGTGGAAACCGATTGTGTCCACGTAACAATGATTGTATCGCCAGCGCAGACTTTTTGCGCCGCAATCGGGCTTGTTATGGCAATTGCGGTCTTTGGGGCCACCGGGTTTGAGTCACCGCACGACAAACCGAGAAATCCCAATGCCAAAAATGCGGATACGTTTGCAAATAAAATTGATTTTCTCAAGGTAATACCTTTCGTTAACATTAAAATAAAAATGTTTTTAACCCGATAAATACGGACCAACGGTGGAAAATATCATTCCAATCCGGCCCGCGGGACCAATCCTGCATTGGCTTTATGTCGTACGGATTTCCTATTTGTGCATTTGTCGCAGACGCTGTTTTTGCATGAATCGGAAGGTAAGCTGCGATAAAAATCGGGAAATTGGATTTGGAGAATTCCAAGCCGTAGCACAAGGTCGCATTCCAAACCTGGTTATCGGGATCGGGCGTCGGATCATAGGGTGTTCCGCTTTTAAGCGAGGGAATCCAGGCAACACCCAGAGGAACGGAAAACATGAGTCCGAAGGAATGCACAAAATCTTCCATTCCTTTATACCCGTAAAATGCCGACGCCATGAGGTTGGGCGGCGTATAACCGCCTAAATCGTTTTCCCCGTAGGGTTTGAAATAATAGTAAAATCTTTCCTTTTGTGCATCAGTCATAATATCTTTTTGCTGTTGCGAAAAATTGTAATATTGGTTTTGTCCGTTAAAATTTACGGCAAAAGAATATGAATAGATAATGTCGAAAAGCATCATGCTTTTGTCCGCATCGATGGTTTTTCCCAAATCAAGGCTCAGGTTGTAAAGCCCGGCGCCGAGTTGCAAACTTGTCGGAAGATATTTTTGGGACTTATCGGATCCGGTAGTCGTGGCGTATCCGCCGGTGGGAAGGGAAAGCGTAAAATCATAGCTTAAATCGCCCGATAATCCGAACGCTCCTATATAATCAACACGAAGATCTCCGAACCCATTGTTAATAAGGCCCGTTGTTGGTGCGTCGACCGTGGATGTTTGTAAAGACCCTGTTTTTTCGGCAAAAGGAACAGTCAGTGCAAGTGTTGTCGTGTAGGTCGGCTTAATGCTGAAACGCAGTTCGAGCGCTTTGGAAATCGATTGTTTTGTCGCGGTTGACGAATACATGCTTTGAATGTCGAGAAGCCCGCCGCTGACTCCGCGGCCGATCCATTTGGCTGTCGCACCACCTGCGCCGCCTGACCCGCCTGCACCGCATCCGCCGACGCAGGCCCACGGCGTGGTTTGCAAAGCAATGCCCTTATGATGGCCGGCATGAAAAACCAGCAAGCCCGCCGCACAAGCGGACAAAACGATTCCTATGTGACAATATCGCTTCAATGCTCGTAGCCATATGTTTTTTTTTGCGTTTTGCATCGTTATTTTCCCCCTATATAAACATATGGTTTTGAATTGCTGTTGAATTGAAGCAGTGTGGATTTAGTATTGAGCAATAAGGTTTTGCCTGATGTAATGGAAATAAGAAAACAATCGTAAACAACGACATCTGCGGTTGTTGCTTTTGTAGCCAGTGCACAGAAATAGCCGGCATTATTGGTCCATTTTGGACATTGCCATTCGCCGCCAAAATACCCTGGAAGCATGTCGACCAGACTAAAGGATTTTATGAGCGTATTGGTCGTATCTGCAATAAAAACATACATATGTTCACCGGCTCCGCTTGCAATGGCTGCAGGCATGTTAAGCATGTTTTGCGTTCCGCCGATATTGAGGAACATCATTTGGCCGGTTTTTAGCGAATCGGGAGTAGTTGACGGATTGCACGTTTGCAATCCTGTATTGATGGGAAAGAATATTTGAGAAATTGTATTGTAAATATATGCATTTGCATAGCCGGTACAAATATATTTGCTATCATAGGACAATCCGCCATAAAAAGGAAATGGCGCAAGTAAGGTCTTGGTTCCTATTATTTGTCCTGTTGCCGGATTTATCTGCACTTTATAGGTATGCCTGGTTGTCAAGGTTTTATAATCGGCAATCAGTATATCGGTTGTATCCGCATACGAAATATAGAGGTTGCTTGCACTATCAATAAAATGCGGGTCGCTTCCAGGGTCATCAATAAGATTTGGCACTGCATTTGTATCAAGTTTTTGACAATATGCTGCGGCGTGCTTGCTATTCGAAGGATCAATAAGATAGTACGTAACCAGTGTGCCTTTGGAGGATATAATAGGACACCAAACAGCCCAATCCTGTTTATCGGCAGGTCTTTTAAGCAATTTTGGGGAAACTATCGAATCCGTAAAATCAACAAAGTACAATACTTGCGTTCCGCCTGGAATTGTTTTTGTATATGCCAATGTAACATTTGATGTTCCCACAAAAGAAGCAAGGCTGTCCTTTGAAACAAAAGCATTTGCGGGAGGCGGAGGAATGGGGGCGACAAATTGGGTTGGCTTATAGGGCCAATCGCTGCAGGAGCTTATCATAAAAACCGAAAATGCGGCAAATATAAGCGCTAAAATAACTCGTTTGTTCAAAACCATGGTTCCTCTTCTTGATATCTTGTACATACATGTTTTGACCGGGTTTTTCCCAATCTAAACGCAGTTTGTTGCAATCTATCTAAAATAATTTGCTCCATACAGAGTATCAACAAACAAAAAAACTTTAAAAGATATAAAATAATATATAAATAATTATATAAATCAAATAGTTACATGTAAAAGATACTCTAAAATATAGTTTATTGGTTGTCGAAACTCAGAAATTTTTTCAATCGAAGATCGCGTTTATTCAATCAATGCAAGCATATCCTTTACCGCCCTGTCCATGCCGACCAGCACCGCGCGGGAAATGAGGCTGTGGCCGATATTGAGCTCTTCCATTCCTTCGATTTTTGCGACAGCCGCAACATTCGAATAATTGAGACCGTGACCGGCATTGACATGCAGGCCCAATTTACATGCGACAAGTGCGGCGTCCTTGAGGCGCGCGAGTTCGTCTGCGCTGGCCTGTCCCTTTGTATTTGCATAATAGCCGGTATGCAATTCGATATGCGTGGCGCCGATGCGTTTTGCGGCCTTGATCTGGTGAAGGTCCGGGTCGATGAACAGGCTCACAAGGATATTGTTGTTGCGAAACGAATCCATTGCGGTTGAAAAATCCCGTTCTTTTCCCGCAACCGTGAGTCCGCCTTCGGTCGTGCGTTCTTCCCTGCGCTCCGGCACGAGGGTGACCATGAACGGAAGCACGTCGACGGCGATTTTTATTATTTCCGGCGCCAGCGCCATTTCCATGTTCAACCGGGTGCCTACAACTTGCTTAAGGAGATAAATGTCCCGGTCTTGCATATGGCGACGGTCTTCCCGCAAATGCGCCGTGATGCCGTGTGCGCCGGCAAGCTCGGCCAAGGTCGCTCCGGCAACAGGGTCGGGTTCCCGGCCGCCGCGCGCCTGCCGGATGGTTGCTATATGGTCTACATTCACGCCAAGAGTTGTCATGGGGACTCCTTTACTTTGAGATATGATTTTCGGGTTGTTTGACGATTTCGGAAACAAACGCAAGTTTTATGCCGTTTTGCCTGAACCATGCCTTGCAGGTTGTCAGGCCGTCTAAAAACGGTTTGCTCGCTGGTGCGGTAACAATCATCGAGCCGCAGGCCTGTGCGCTTACCCCGAGACGTTTGAGCTCGGAAATGATTTCCTGGCTGGTTTTTTTCTCGATTCGGGCATTGACATGTGTATATGGGCACGACAATTCCTGGGCAACGGCGGGTACAACCGAGTTTTTTGTGGTGCGGTTTTCAAGGAAATAGCCGTGTTGTTTTGCAATACTCCCGATCACGATGCTCATGACGCGCGTGTCTTCACAAGCGCGTGAGCCCCATATATTTGTAAATCCGGTGAAATTCGGCACTTCCCGTGTCGAATTGGCAATGAGCGACAGTATTGCTTCTTTGGAATAATGCACCATGATTGTGGTTTGCACAAACGCGGGAGGAATTTGGGCCGATGGTTCCAGGGGAAGCCTGATGATGATTTCCTTTTGCTGTTGATCGGCCAGTTGCGCAATGAGCGACGCTTTTTTCGACCCCGGTACTAACGCGGCTGAAATCGGGTCGGAAAACGACAAAATGGAAACCGCAAGTTGATAGGAGGTGTCTTCGAGGTTTTCAACAACAATGGCCATTTTTGCCGTACTGCTGAAATACCGTTCATTTCCGAGCACCGACACTGTTACCAGAGGGCTGTTTTTTGCCCTGCTTTGCAGGGTCAGCATTGCAGATTGTTTCTTTTCGTCAACAATACAATCCGACACTGCATACGAAGTGCCTTTGGCGGCAAGGCTTAAATCAAAAAGAACAGCCTCGAAAGGTTTTCCGCGCGGGACCGATGCCAGGATTTCTATGGTGCTTTTGTCCTTGCTCACCCGGGTTTTTATGTCCGCGCTTTTGCATTCTAATTCAGCAAGTTTTTTATACACTGCCTTTTCAATGGGAAGCCTTTTGTCGCCGGAAGTATTTTTAGCGCCAAGCAATGGTTCCTGTGTTTGTTGTTGAGGTGAAAAAAGAGATGAAATCGACGAAACCGATAGTCCGTGGTTTCGTATCGCAATACTTACAAGCACCGATGCAAGAATGGCAACAGCCAGGACGACGACGATTAGTATGGGACGTTTTGAAGCAGACCGTTTCGTTGCGATAATTGACTCCTGCGAATGATACGGGCGCACTTGGCGACTACGTTTTTTGCGTAGACCATGGTACCGAGGTTAACCGAGTGTATAATTCAAATATGGGTACTAAAATACATTATAAATAGGATATTTGTGTGGACCCGATAAAAGTTCCCGTTTTGCTTGGGCCGACTGCTTCGGGTAAAACCGCCTGCGCACTTTATTGCAGCGAGGAACTGGGGCTTGAAATCATTTCCTGCGATTCCAGGCAAATTTACAAATATATGGATATCGGCACCGCAAAGCCTTCGCGCGACATGCAAAACAAGGTGAAGCATTGGTTAATCGATATTGCCGATCCTTCGGAGCCGTATTCGGCCTTTAGGTTTTCCCAGGACGCGAGTGCTATAATTCGTCAACGTGCGCGCCAGGGCGCCAGGACCATGATTTGCGGGGGCACCGGGTTGTATTTTCAAGCGCTGCATAACGGTCTTGGGCCATTTGTTTCCCACAATCCCGCCATCAGGGAAAAGTATACCCTTATGGCCCGCGAACTGGGGAACGATTCGGTTTTTGAAAGGCTCAAGGCGGTTGATCCTGCCACGGCCGCCTCAAGCCATGCGGCAAATTTGGTGCGGAACATCCGTGCTCTTGAGGTTTTCGAGACCGCAAATATTCCTTTTTCGCAATTAAAGAAGTCCGCGACGCCTCCCGTTGACATCGAATTTCTTATTTGCATACTTGCTTTGGACAGGGAAAATCTTTACAATCGAATTAATCAGCGCGTCGATGCGATGTTTGGCGCAGGACTCATAAACGAGTTTTACGGATTATTAAACCAAGGATATTCAAGGGAATCTCCCGGACTATTATGTGTGGGATACAGGGAATTATTCGATGTTGTGGGGCAGAACTGTTCACTCGAACGGGCAACAGACCTTGTTAAACAAAATACCCGTCATTATGCAAAGCGCCAATTGACCTGGTTCCGCCACCAGGTGAAGGGGATTGTTTTTGATGCGATGCAACCGGATGCGTTTGCGTCAATATGCCGTTCGATAAAAGCGTTTTTTAATGAGTAAAGAGATCCTTTAAAAAATGTTTTTTTATCGAAATCTTTTTTTTGCGCCCCTTGCCCCAAAGGAGCGGGATGCGTTGACAAATTCATGTAATTTATTGAGGTTCCCTAAATTCTTAAAATTTGTTGTGGCGCATCACCAAATACTGTTGTATAATTTTATCATGAATTGATATCTTGACGAACCCACCTGCTACGCTGGTGGATTGCTAAAGGAGTTTTTATACCATGAATATCGAAGACCCACAGGGGCCTGGAAACCGTAAAAATGGGCAGCCCCAATTTCCTGAGAAAGCGGCAAATTACAGCCCCAGTATGAGTTATAATTATGGCCATCAGGCATCGGGCGGATATGGTCCGATGCAGCAAAATCCACGCCGCCGCACCGATAGGTTTAAACGGGAATCCATAAATCTTAATGATAAGGTAGTAAAGCAAAACGATATTATCATACGACTGCTTAAAGATATCCGTGACAGGTTGCCGCCGCCGTCTTACGTGCAATCTGAAACAGCGGCGCCTGATTCGTCTTTTGTGGCCGAAGCAGCGGTTTCATTGCCGGAAGAAAACCAAAAAATGCAGCACAATGATGCGCATGAAAAAGAGTAAAGACCGTTTTTGTATAAATAATCGGCAATTATATTCCCACTTTTGCCGATATATCTAATGAATATGTGCATTTGCATCTTTCATCCTCACCCCATGCTTCCCACTTCGCTACCGCTTTGGGGACATGCCGCATGGGATAAGGTTATTTTTATAGATTATATACACTTCGAGTACATAGTGCACGCGCAAAATGCGTATACAAAGTACCGAGGTACTCCGAGTGTATAATCCAGAT
>Ga0182027_10009614_pt1 | contig 13857 bp, 16 predicted proteins | sample 712E1DmetaG_FD_121300 | JGI IMG/M metagenome (GOLD analysis project Ga0182027, IMG submission 121300) | Permafrost microbial communities from Stordalen Mire, Sweden - 712E1D metaG (Illumina Assembly) | ecosystem: Environmental > Terrestrial > Soil > Wetlands > Permafrost | place: Sweden...
AGAAATATTTTTGGATTTATTAGATTGGATCTTATGTGATTTATCTGAGCCCTTGCTCTTTCTTATGTTTTGTTTTTTGTTTCTCAATACCATCTTTTCTGCGGAGTTGTAGGCTGCTGCTCTTTTTCTGCAATCATCTCAATATTCTTTATCCTCTGGTTCATGCTATCCATCTCTGATTTTATGGCATCGAGTTTCAATGATATTATCTGGATATCTTTTTCAAGCCCTGAACCAGGCTGTTGGGCATTATATCCAGGATTCGACATTTGGCTTGATATGCCGCCCATATTATTCATTGTGGACAGATTTATTGCGCCTTGGCCCATATCATATCCCTGATTTGCGAGCGAGGGATTGCCTTGTGTTGAAATGTCTGTAAAATCAGGATGCTGGGGCGTTCCAAGATTGTCCATATCCAGGTTATGTCCCATATCCATATTCATGCCGGATATATCTTCGACGTGCTTTTTCCTGAATATATCAAAAAATCCCATGCTCACCTCTTTGGGCAACTCATTATATTATGATGAAATATGTAATATATTTATCTACATTATATAGGATTTTATAAATATTGTCATCATAATCGATTTATATATTCCATAATGCATATCTAGATAATTTCATAAAAATTATTCAATTATATTTCAATTATTTATTATATCCAATTATATATTAAACTGTACTTTTATTATATTATTCACTTTGCCAATATATCAACAGCAGGATTAATTATATTTGTGCTGTTGAATACTGAGCTGGCCTGATTTATCAATGCGCTTTTTATCAAGAATCCAGGGACCAGCCTGATGGCTTGGAACATTGGGGTCTCCTCATACACTAATATATTCCCATTCTTCAACTCAACAAGGAAATTGTCAAGATTCTTTGGATTGAAAAAATAGGTCATGGCATAAGAAAATAAGTACCCTTTTAGGCCATTGTTATCCATGCCATTCATCTGGCTTTGCACTTCTTTGGACAAAATATTATTATTTCCAGTGATTATATTGGCGAGCTCATGTTTTGCATTGCCGCTGCGCAGGATATCTAACACCTGCGCCTTGCTAAGGTCTATATTCTTGTCAGTAATTTGATTATATTCTATATCCTCAAATGCCTTTGTATCTATGACAAACACCTTGTAATATCCGGTCTCTATGCGCGAGATCCTATTATGGCTGTAATCATCATCGATGGTTGCAAGCATCGACTCGTTCAGAACCTTGAACGGCGTATTGTCAGAATTATTCATCTGGACTGCCGATAGGATAGTGTTGTTCTCTTCTAACAGGAATAGGTTTGTCGAGCTAGGGAACTTGTTCCTGAAATTGTTGGCATCATTTAGCACCAGCAAGCCTATGACTAGGATGATTGCAAATATTATTATCATCGCAACTGATACGAGCCTGAATACTACCTTGAATATTATCAGGGATCTGGTGATCTTATGCAATATGAAGAATACCACTACGACTGCCAGAATAAACAATATAGTCTCAAGCATGCAATAATTAAAACATGCGTCATTTAAATGTTTTATGGGAAAACATAATTTTTTGCAGTTACAAAAAAATAATCTGTTCTAATGGAATTATTTCTCTAAATATAAATAAAATTTATAAACTTAATAGTGGTCCTAAATTTTATGGAAGACGATGGATTTGAGTGGTTGAGAGACGCAATGTTAAAAGCTAGCGATATTCGATACGGTAGCCTTCCACCTTCTATTAATTTGAGTATCGGGCAGATGCGCAATAAGATTGGGGATTATATCAAAGCAGATCTAGAGGAATATAATGAGGCAGAAGGACATCAATATTGGACGAAATGCGAATCACCATTCCATATTCTTGGATATACAAAAGAGGGCTTGATAGCATATTATGGAGTCAATTATGTTGATGCTATGACGTATGAAGAATTAGTCTCTGCCATTACATCTTTTATTAATGAAGGAGATGCAGAGTTGCGCGCTACAGGAAAAGTGTTGCAAAATGAATTATCAGATTTACTTTCAACTAAAAACTGATTAAGCCTAGATTTCCTGAAATTATTGATTTATCTTGCGAAATATTTATAAATAATATATATTTCTCTGATTTTGATAAGAAGAACGCAACAATATTTTGGTATATGTGCTATACCTTGCACTTCTAAAATATTGAAATGATTCAAGAAAAGGATTTCAAAAAGCAGAAGACGCAAAAGGTTCTCTTGCCGACATTAAAGGAGCAGCAGAGATATGTCGTCTATAATGTTCAGATGCAGGGTGGTGCGATGGATTTCCGTAATGTCCATGAGAGCATATTGGTCCAATGCTCAGCATTGATGGGTATATTTGATGGCGCAAAGGCAGGGATAATAGGAGCGAAATACAATCCAAGGACACAGAAAGGGATCATTAGGGTAAATAATAAATATGTGGATAAGCTCAAGGTCTGTCTTGGGCTGATAAAAAATCTTGATGTCAACTCCGGCCACAATGAGAAGATTGCTGTGCTGATAAATTGTGATTATGTTTCAGGCCTGCTCAACAAGGCAGAATATTCAATGAATAATAAATGAATAATAAATGAGGTCGATAATATGGCAGAGGTACAACCGCTACAACATCAGATGATGGGATATGACAGGGCAATAACTATGTTCAGCCCAGACGGTAGACTGCTTCAGGTAGAATATGCAAAAAAGACCGTCAGGCAAGGCTCGACTGCGATAGGCATAGTATGCAAGGATGGGGCATTGCTTGTGACAGACAAAAGGATTGTTGATAAGCTTATAGTGGCAGATGCTGTAGAAAAGATATGGCAGGTAGATGATCATATTGCAATAACAGCTGCTGGCATATTATCAGATGCGAGGATACTTGTAGAAAGGGCTCAGGTCAAGGCGCAAGAGAATAAGGTAATCTATGACAGCCCGATCGATGTGCTAACAATAGTCAGAGACATTGCAAATCTTAAGCAGATGTGCACACAATCAGGCGGGCTGAGGCCGTTTGGAGTCTCGCTGCTAATTGCTGGTGTTGATGAGGATGGGATGAAACTTTTTGAGACAGACCCTACTGGAATATATTTTCAGTACAAGGCAACAGCGATAGGAGAAGGAGAGATTGAAGTAAAGGCTATACTCACAAAAGAATACAAAGAGACCATGAGTGTAGAGGATGGCCTAAGGCTTGCAATCAGCGCGTTGAAAAAGGTCGTGACTGATGGATTTGAGGCAGATAGGATTGATGCGGTATATATCACCCTAGATAAGAAAAACTTTGAAAAAGTGCCTAAAGACAAGATAATTAAAGTGCTTGCTTCTTTAGACTCTCCTAAAAAGCCTAAGAATTAGAGGATAAAATGGGAATGTTCGCAGGAATAAAATTCAGAAAAAGATATGAGCCTGAAAGGGTGCATATCAATCTGGCAAGGTTAAAAAAGAATGGGAGAAATTTTGAGATTGTTGTAGATCCAGATAAGGCGGTAGCTTTTAGGGAAAGTAAATTGAATGATGTTCGGGATGTATTGATGGCTGAGCATATATTCTCCGACGCCCAAAAATCTGTTTTCAGTTCTGAAAATGATCTAAAGATTACTTTTGGCACACTTGATGCTGATGAGATCGCAGAATTCATTCTTAGGAAAGGCGAATTGCAGCTCAGCTCGCAGTTCAGGGCAGAGCAGCAGGATATCAAGAGACGAAGGATTCTTGAGATTATACATAGGAATGCGGTCAATCCACAGAATAATCTCCCTCATCCATTGATAAGGCTCGAGAATGCATTTGAAGAGGCAAAGATAAGGATCGATGATAAGAAGAGTGCAGAGGACCAAGTCAATGATGTATTGAAGAGGCTCAAGCCAATACTGCCGATAAAGATAGAGCAGAAGGAATTGCAGGTCCATATCAGCGAAAAGTATGCAAAAAAATATTATAAGACGATACACCATTATGGAAAAATACTCAGAGAGGAATGGCTTGATGATGGATGCTATCTGTGTATCATAGAGATTCCTGCAGGCATCTATATGGACCTGGTAGATGACATCAGCAAGAAAACACATGGCGGTGTTGATATAAAAATTTTAAGCGAAAAGAACAAAGAATTTTACGAATGATATTTTCGCATAGCAACGATGAAATTCAATTTTTATAATAGGATCAAAACATGATAATGATTAAGGAGTTGATAAAATGGCTTTAATAGTAAAAGATAAGGATGTGGTAGTTCCTGGCGAGATACTCGCTGATGATTTAGGATTTATTCCTGGTTATGGCACTCACAGGATGCAAAATAAGCTCATGGCGTCAAGGCTTGGGCTAGTGAATATCGAGGGAAAAGTGATAAAGATAATCCCTCTAGCAGGAAAATACCTTCCAAAGAGAAATGATATAGTTATAGGAAGGGTCATTGATATCCTGATGGGAGGATGGCGTGTAGAGATAAATAGTCCATATTCTGCAATGCTCTCTTCAAAAGAGACTCCTGAGTTCATAGAAAAGAACGAGGATTTAACAAGATATTTTGATCTGGATGATTATTTGGTCGCTAAGATTGTGAATGTTACATCACAAAATTTGGTTGACCTGAGTGTCAGAGACCAAGGCCTAAGAAAGATAAGGGGTGGAAGGATTATTGAGGTTAACACTCATAAGGTTCCAAGGATAATAGGAAAAAAAGGGTCTATGGTATCTATGATAAAGCAGGCTACAGGCTGCAGGATTATTGTTGGACAGAACGGCCTGATATGGGTCGATGGCGAACCGGCAAAAGAGAATATTGCTGTGACTGCGATAGAGAAGATAGAGAATGAGAGCCATATGTCAGGGCTTACTGAGAGGATGAAGGAATTCTTGGAAAATGCTACAGGAGTGAAATTATCCATGGATGATCCAAAAGGTGATTATAATGGTTTACAATAAAAGACTTGATGGAAGAGGCTTTGATGAGTTAAGGTCTATCGAAGCAAAGGCAGGAGTGATAAAAAAGGCTGACGGATCAGGATATTTCCGGATGGGAAAGACTGTTGCATATGCTGCTGTCTATGGCCCACGCGAGATGTTCCCAAAATTCAAGCAAGACCCGAAAAAAGGGGTTCTGAGATGCAATTATAATATGATGCCATTCTCTGGAGCTGGAGAAAGGGTAAGGCCCGGGCCTAGCAGGAGATCTAAGGAGATATCATTTGTGACAGATAAGGCATTGAGTCCTGTCGTCGATCTCAATGATTTCCCGAATGCAGTCGTAGATGTATATATCGAACTGCCACAGACAGATGCTGGCTCAAGATGCTGTGGAATAAATGCTGCAGCTATAGCATTAGCCGATGCAGGGATTCCGATGAGGGATATACCTGCTGCATTGGCAGTCGGTTTCATCGATGGCAATGTTTTGGTAGATTTGAATTATGAGGAAGAGAACCTATCTCATTTCATTGAAGGTTCAGAGGATGTTCCTGACATACCTATCGCATTCATACCTAGCACTGATGAGATTACTCTGTTGCAGATGGATGGAATGATAAATAAAGAGAATTTTATGAAAGCATTACAAAAGGCTAAGGCTGTCGCTGTGAAGATTTCTGAAGCGCAGAGGAATGCGCTTAAAGAAAAATACTCTAAAGATGTCGCATCAAACGATAATCATGAAGAGTGATTTGCAATAAAATTATGATTGTGAGGATAGATTAAAATGGTTGATTTTGAAACAAAAAAACACATTATTGAATGCCTGGATAAAGGCGTCAGATATGATGGAAGAAAAAATGCGGATTTTAGAATTCTTGAAATAAAGACAGGATTTATTGAGACTGCTGAAGGCTCTGCCCATGTGAAATGCGGGAATACTGAAGTAATTGCAGGAGTTAAGATGTCTGTAGAAAAACCTTTTCCAGACACTCCTGATGAAGGCATATTGATGGTAGGCGCAGAACTTTTGCCGATGAGCAATCCAAAATATGAAGGAGGCCCTCCAGATGCAACATCAATAGAATTAGCAAGGGTCATCGACAAGGGAATCAGGGAGAGTAAGACACTGGATAACAAGAGATTATGCATTACAGCAGGAGAAAAGGTGTGGACTATCAATGTTGATATATGTCCTCTTAATGATGATGGCAATCTTATGGATGTAGGCTCGATGGCTGCTATCGCTGCTATCCTTGATGCACGATTCCCAGCGTATGAGAATGATAAAGTGGATTATAAGAAAAAGACTACTGAAGCTATCCCTGTGAGTAAGATACCTATTGCTATAACAGTGATCAAGATAGGGAACAATTTCATCGTCGATCCGACAGAGCTTGAAGAGTCTGCATTAGATGCTAGGCTTACATTAATATCAATGGATAATGGAGAATTATGCGCCTTGCAAAAGGGTGGTGAAGGCCCATTGACATTAGAACAGATAGATAAAATGCTTGATTTAGGGATGAAAAAAGCTGAGGAAATAAGAAAACTTATAAAGAAAAAATAATATCCTAGGAACGGTGTTATATGGTAGAATTGAAACTTGATAAAAACAGACTTACAAAATATGAAAAGGCGAGATTGATTGGCGCAAGATCATTGCAGATAAGTATGGGCGCACCTTTCATGATAAAGCTTACGCCAAAAAGGTTAGAAGAATTGAAATATGATCCTCTTGAGATAGCAAAGCTCGAATTCGAAGAAGGCGTGATTCCATTAAAGATCAAGAGAATGGATGATGAAGAATAATTTTTTTTTTTAAGAAATATTTTTTTTTTCTATAATTCTAATTTCTGGTCAAGATTTCTTGCTACAGCCTTAAGATTGTCTAATGTCTTGTTGATATTGCCTCGTGCCAGCTCAACTAACTCTTGTAGGTTATCTACAGATAGCATATAATAACTTTTCTCATTTACGACAATTCCGGATTCCATGAGCCTGGTCAGGTGATGCACGACAGTGCCTCTAGTAAGATTTGTACGTGCAGCAATCTCATCACTGGTTATTTTTGTCTGGGTCTTGAGTGCCTTCAATAGCACGATAAATATCCTAAAGCAGCTCTTGTCCTTGTCACGCTCAGAGAACAATCCAAGAGAATATCCCAGATACAATAACTCTTCATTGACATTGTCTCTGTCAGGCCTTTTTGTCCTGATGATAGTGATCCTCACAAACCTCATACAAAAAGAATAAGATATCAAATTTAAATAGTTAGCGGAAAAATAAGTGCGGGGAGTAGGATTCGAACCCACGAAGGCACTAAGCCAATAGGTATCTTAGATTTAATTATCTCCTAGGCCTATCCCATTTGGCCGCTTTGGTATCCCCGCTTTGAATATATTATTGTGAATTGTTATCTCTTTTTTAAATTTGTCGAATATCGCATTATATAATTATTTGCGTAATATTTATAAATACTCTCTTAATTCTTTAATTTGTTTTTAATTTTTTGGAGGCGCGAGAAATTCCTTGAATTTCTGGGCCATCCAAAAAACAGAGTTTTTCGGAGGCTGTTAAAATGGATCCTACAAGACCTATAGATGCATTGAATAACGCTCGCAACAAGAAAGTGATTGTCGAGCTAAAGAATGGAAGGCAATATGTTGGAATACTCAAAGCTTTTGACATCCATATAAATTGCGTGTTAGACAGTGCCGAAGAGCGCGAGAATGGAGAGACGAAGAAAAAAGTCGGCTCAATATTTATCAGGGGAGATACGATTACTATACTGACGACTGAATAGGTGAATCATGACTAAAGGAACGCCTTCACAAGGAAAAAAATCCGGCGGAAAAAATCATATAATATGCAGGAGATGTGGAAAGCATTCAAGAAATATCAGCACAGGGGTCTGCAGCTTTTGCGGTTATGGCAAAAGCTCTAGGCTAAGGCAATATTCTTGGAAAAGGCCTTCTAAGAGATAAAATGGTTATCATACAATCTAAATCCAAAAGAAAACCGAGCGGAGCCAGATATAAGACTAAGATATTGAAGAAAAGGCAGCATTTGATTGGCAGATTGCCAGCAATGACAAGGATTGGACCAAAGTCTGTCCAAACCATCAGGGCAAGAAGCGACTTGATTAAATTTAGAGCATTAAAGTTAGAAAAGGCAAATATCTATGATCCTAAAACTAAGACTTATACTGTGGAAACAATCAGCACTGTGGTAGACAGCCCTGCTGATAAGAATTTTATTAGGCGAAATATCATGACTAAAGGCACAATCATCAAGACATCTAAGGGCAATGCTAAAATTACTTCCAGGCCTGGCCAGGATGGTATCGTAAACGCTGTGCTTGTATGATTAATCTGTAAGGATTCTTAATCAAAAACTTTATTAAATCATCATGAATATAGATTAGCATGGATGCAAATAAAAGATTTGAGCTGATAAAAAGAAATACTGAAGAAGTCATGACTGAGGATGACCTTCTTAATATGCTTGAGAGCGATGTCAGGCTCAAACATTATATCGGGTTTGAGATTTCTGGAAAACCTCATCTTGGTCATGGGCTTGTCTGCATGAGCAAAGTCAAGGATTTTGTTGACGCAGGTGTTGATTGCACAATATTTCTTGCTGATTGGCACACTTGGATAAATAATAAGCTTGGCGGTGATAGAGAATTGATAAAAAAAGTTGCTGTCAACTATTTCAAGGAAGCATTGATTGCCGCATACAAATGCGTTGGTGGAGATCCTAAGGATTTGAAATTTGTACTAGGGTCTGAGCTTTACCATAATAATGATAAATATTGGGAGACAGTAATAGATGTCAGCAAAAATATTACATTAGGAAGAATCGAGAGATCTATCACAATACTTGGCAGAAAAGAGGGTGAGGCAGTGGATTTTGCCAAGTTGATATACCCTCCAATGCAAGTGGCTGACATATTCATACAAGGGATCAATATGCCACATGCAGGACTTGATCAAAGAAAGGCACAGGTCATTGCTAGGGATTGTGCTTTGAAATTGAATGTGAGCCCTCTATTAGATAAGCATGGCAATAAGATTAAACCAGTAGCAATTCATGGACATCTTATATTAGGATTGCAAAAGCCTCCGATTTGGCCTGTTCCAAAAGACAAGCTTCAAGAATTATGGACTCAGATGAAGATGTCAAAAAGCATCCCAAACTCTGCTATCTATATGACGGATTCTGAAGATGATATAAGAAAAAAGATCAAGAATGCATTTTGTCCAGAAGGGGAGATTGAGTTCAATCCAATACTTGATTGGGCTAAGTATCTAGTGTTCATAAATAATACATCAAAGCTTATTGTGAAACGTGCTGAGAAATTCGGTGGAGATGTTGCATATAACTCTTATTTTGCCCTTGAGGAAGATTTTGCTGCAAAAAAACTTCATCCAATGGATTTAAAGCAGGCTATTGCTGATAAGCTTGTGGAGATATTGACTCCTGCTATGCAGCATTTTAATGACCCTCATAAGAAAAAGATGAAAGAAGAGATGGAGAATCTAATCGTTACAAGATAATTTGTGAATCTAGATAAGGATAGGTTTCGGATTTGCCAATTCATAGATATTTTCTGGTATCATTATGTTCCACTTACTATAATATTTATACTTTGGCTTGATTAATCTTAATCCACGTTCCTTAAGATAAAATATCTTTTTTGTAAGCTTTTTGCTTAACGCCGTCAAATCCTCATCTTTCAGCTTCAAGGCATCTTTTGATAGTTCTAGCACAAGACCTGTCTTATTATATAATATTGGCATTTCATATTTATCTAGATATTTTGCTATCTTTTTTATGTTTAATTCCACTTTGCCTGTCCTTAAAATCATTATTAAGTCATGTGTCTTTAGTGTCCTTGATTTCAGGCAATCTATTATTGTTCTTTCGATGTCTGTCAATTTAAGCTTGATCTGGCTATATCCTGTTGCGTAATCTATCTCATCTATGCCTAGATTGTGCCTATTCTGCATTATCTTATATTTTGTTTCCTTGATTGTGATTGTGGACGCATATTTTGAATAAATATAAATTGTGTCTTCAGGATTGATAAGCTTATAGGCATATAAGGCTGTGTTGCAGCATATAATGCCATCATTTCTTATTAAAGAACCTATCTCAAGTTTGTCTGGATAGAATCCTGGATTATCCAATGGAAGGATATAATATATTGTGTTCCTGATCCTTTTAATAAGGTTCTTTGATATCAATCTTCTAAGTGTGTTTTTACAAACTTGATAATTTTTTATAATCCTGCAAGCATCTCTTAGTGTAAATATTTTTTTTTGATAGAGTTTTACATAAAGTTTGTTCATTTTGATATCTAAATATGACATTATTTATATTTTTTATGTTTTTTATCATTAATAATTATTTTTGATTACTATTAATCCTTAAAGGGTATAAAAAGTCGGTCGTTTTGACACATTTCGGATTTATTCATTTTCCAGTTACAAAGTCCTATAAAGCAATTATTTTCCATATTAAAAGGCTTTAAACGCATACTCTTACAACACCCGAGCACAGGTCACCAAAAAGTTTATAAATAATAGGTAATACATATCCTTATCGCATATTTTAGGTAGAAAAAAATATGTGAAGGCATAAATTGTAGTCATCTTTACCAAGATGATTATAGCGTAAACTTCGCATATTTTAAAAATTTTACCTGAACGCGATGATGTAAATATGAATAATATTTACAAAAAGTAAAACACGGAGGTGTTTTTAAATGAATAAAACCATAAAGAGAATCGTTGCATTAGGAGCAGGCGCTTTAATGTTAGGAGCAACTGCCTTTGCATCTATGGCATATGACCTAAGCAACTACCCATCGCCATTTGTTACAAACGGCGTATTCCAGGGTAAGATTGTGATAGGAAGCCAAGGTGTAAATCCATCAGGAATTGCATCTGACATGTTAGGAGCTGTAGACATTGCTGCTTCATTGCAGAGAGCATCGTCAACAACGGTCTCGACAAGCGGCTCTACAAGCACATCAACTTCGGCAGATGGATATAAGTTTTCCGAAGCCCATAAATTGGTATTAGGAGACAGCCTGAACGCTGTAACACCAAGAGTTGATAACATCGATATGCCTGTACTTATGCAGTCAGGAACTATCGAAGCAGATACTGGCTCAACATATGATTATGATGTTGAAGTGGATTTCCCAGCAGGGAATGATACATCAGTTGATGCTAATGTTAACGACAACAGCCTAGACAGTAAATATACAGCACCAATTGTATATTACAATCTAGGAACAGGAACAGACTTGGTATTCTATAATACAGTCATAGACTTCAAAGACCAATGGAGCGCAGCAGATTTGGTAGCAGGAGAATCCATACAATTGTTCGGTAGGGCATTCACCTTTGACCAGAGCAACGCAAATGATAAGGACACATTGACATTATATGGTACTGACTCTACAGTTCTTGTCGCAAAAGGCGAGACTAAGACAATAACATATAATGGGCAGCAATACACTATTGATGTACTTGGCGGCAACTCTGACCAGAGTCAAGCAATCTTGAGGATTGGATCAGACACAAGGACTGTGACTAAAGGAAATTCCAAGACAGTCGGCGGATTGCCAATCTATGTCAAGGATGTATTTGTCTCTAACATCGGAACTCAGGATGTATCTGTGAACCTGTTTGTAGGAAGCAACAAATTAGAGCTATCGTACGCAACAACAGGCGGAGAAGTAAAGCTTAACGGCAAGACTCTAGACGAAGTGACTGTTGCAGTAGACAAGAGCGGAGTAGATAATTGGGATAAGATCAATAAATTGACCTTCACAGTAACGCCAAAAGACGCAACCAATGAAGTCGATGCAATCGAGCCAGGTGGAGATTATACTGACCCATTATTCGGGGCATTCAAGTTCCACTTTGTCGGCGCTAGCGACTTGACAGCTGGAAAAGAGCTTACAAGGTTTGAGCAGTCTGGTAAGAGATTGAACTTAATATTTACACCTAATGGTGCAAGTTCAGCAACTACTTGGCCAATCTTTGAAGGTGCAAACAATGCAGGAGACTTCTACAAAGATACTTTCCATGCAGCAACATTGACAGCCTTGACCAAGGACGACACATTCGTGTATAACGAATACCCAACTGATGCAAAGAAAGCAGTCACACACCTATTGCAGGTATTGAGAGTAAAGCACGGAAATGATACAAGCGACACTAATTTCGAAGTTTCTGTAAAAGACTTGTCATTCGACAGAACTTATACAGTAACTAAATGTAAGGCGCTTGATAGCAGGGTAGCATTATATCCACAGAATGTAGCAGCAGATGATGGAACAACAACCTTCACAGATAATGGAGCAAATAACTGCGTATCTGGTGGAAATGTACCAGCTTATCTACCTGAAGTCTACACAAACAATGGATTGCATTTGACATTCTTGGTAAATGCCACGGATGCCGAAATTGCAAATGCGGTGGCGCTGAATGCAACAGCAGGATTCATCAACGTGACTGAAGATGAGAGACTTGATGCAGACTCGAGTACAGCAACGAGCTTCAAGGTAAAGTACACCTACGACACAACAAATGATGCATACAGCCTACAGCTTAGTAACGCAGGATCGGCACAGCCAAGCATAGGTAATGACGACAAAAGAGATTTCTGGCTATCGCAATTCGGGACATATATTGTTGCAGACAAGGATACAAGCCCATACAAGTATGTAAACTTGTACAAGCCTAAACTTGAGGTAACATACGATATGTTCTTGTTGCCTGTAAACTCTGAAGTAACAGTAACAAGCACATCAACTGGTGGAGCAGTAGCAATAAACCCAATTGCAGTCGGAGCAGCAATACTAGACTCTGATGCAACAGACCTTGGCAATAAGCCATACATCGTTGTCGGCGGTCCATGCGTGAACTCAGCAGCAATGATTTTGATGGGCAATCCAACAGATTGCGCAGCAGGATTTGTTGAGGGCAAAGCAAAGATTAAGTTGTTTGCTGACAAGAATGCATTGCTTGTAGCAGGTTATGCATCACAAGACACTCAGGGAGCAGCCAGGGTGCTAGCCAACTATGGTGACTATGCATTCACAGGAAGCGAGCTTGAGGTTGTGACTACAAACTTGAACAGCTTGACTGTAAATAAGGTTGGATAAACCTTAATTTTTTATTTTTTTTTATTTTTTTTTTCTATATTCTAAAAGATTAATTAATTCTTATATCTTATGATTATATAATCGAATTGCATCTCTCGAAAATGTTTCATAATACTTTTTTTTTTATAAGAGCCATCCTCATTCGTGAGATTATATAGATTATATACACATATACGATACACAACTCGACTTGACCCTAAAAGCGCAACATTTTTATATAATTGTATAGAATAATTGATATTATGAGGATCCATATTTATCTTTGCTTGATAGTATTGTTGTCTTTGCCTGTCTATGCTGAGAGTATCTATTCTGGCTCAGTATATTCTGGTGATAGTTTTAGGATAGGCAATGATACATATTCTGTTATCGGCTCGCAGTGGATTGGTGGAGAGTTTTCTAATAATTTCAGCAAGGTTCTTATAAAAAAATCTGGTATTACAGATCTTGATATGGTTATTGGAGTGGGTAAATGCTATGAACAGGACTTTTATAGTTATTGCTTTGATAAGACAACATATGATTTCGATAATCCTAAGACTATTGCAGGTGATAATATACAGCCGTCTATGGATATCAGGATAGAGCATTATGATGCCTCTATCACAGTTGATAGGCCTATTTCAGTAATTGCTGGTTATGGGAATGAGACTTTGATATCTATAGAATTCACTAACTCTGGCATCAAGGACTTGATCATTAATTACCAAGAGCAGATACCTTATGATATATTTATTGTCCAATCAGATGGCTTTCTTGTTAACAAT
>Ga0182027_10009616_pt1 | contig 13856 bp, 10 predicted proteins | sample 712E1DmetaG_FD_121300 | JGI IMG/M metagenome (GOLD analysis project Ga0182027, IMG submission 121300) | Permafrost microbial communities from Stordalen Mire, Sweden - 712E1D metaG (Illumina Assembly) | ecosystem: Environmental > Terrestrial > Soil > Wetlands > Permafrost | place: Sweden...
ACGTTGAGGTAACCGAGCACCGCGTAGGTCCGCGGCTCGGCCTTGGCCTTCACCACCGCGCTGCTTTCGTCCAGCAGGTTGCCGAAGACAATGGCCTCAACCGGGCAGACCTGCTGGCAGGCGGTCTTGATCGCGCCGTCGGGCACGAGAACGTCGCCCGGATTGCCGGCCTGCGCCGCCTTCACCTTCTGCAGGATCTTCGCGTTCTCAATGCGCTGCACGCAATAGGTGCATTTCTCCATCACGCCGCGCATGCGCACCGTCACCTCCGGATTGCGCACCATCTGGAGCAGTTCCGGCATTTCTTTCTGATGGCCGAACGGCCCCAGGTACAACGCGTCGGTCGCGTGCTTGTTCCAGTCAAAATAATTGAAACGGCGCACCTTGTACGGACAATTGTTCGCGCAGTAGCGGGTGCCGACGCACCGGTTGTAGGCCATCACATTGAGGCCCTCCTCGTCGTGCACCGTGGCATTCACCGGACACACCATTTCGCACGGCGCCAGCTCGCATTGCTGGCAGGCCATGGGTTCGAGCGAAACCTGGGGATCCTCGGGAATCTCGCGATTGCCCTCGCCGCCAAAAGCTCCCGTGGCGATTTTGCCGTCCGAGTAGTAGCGGTCGATCCGGATCCAGTGCATCTCCCGGCCGCGGATGACCTGGTCGCGGCCGACGATCGGGATGTTGTTCTCCGCCTGGCAGGCGACAACGCACGCCTGGCAGCCGATGCAGGTGTTGAGGTCGATGGACATTCCCCACTGGTGGTAACCTTCATCGGCCCGACCGAGCTTCGGCGGCTCGTAGAGCGAATTCCCGCGTGGCACCTCGGCGGCCTTCACCTCGGGCGACAACTGCGCGCTGGCCGGATCGTAGGGCGGACTGTGCGGTTCGAGGCCGATCGCGGAGACGAACGCCGGATTGCGCATGAACTCATCGACGTTGGCCTCGCGGATGATCTCCCGGCCCTCCATCGACCAGTGCTCCTGGGTGTTGGCGAGCGCCTGCTGCTCGCCGACGAGGACCTCGACGGTCGCGCCCACCGCGATGTTCGGCGCATCGCTGGTCCGCAGCACGAAGGCGCTGAAGCCGGCGCCGTTCCCCACCCGACCTGAGGAAGTGCGACCATAGCCGAGCGAAAGAATGATCGTGTAGTTCGCGAGGCCGGGTTGGATTTGCAGCGGGCCGCGCACCGTGCGGCCGCCGAGCTTCACCAAGCCGACGGGCGCCATCTCCTTGCCGTTGACCCAATTCGCGGCCTCGCCGCGGATCAGGGGTAGCAGGCCGTCTACGCCGGGAACAATGCCCAATTCCTTTGCCAGCCGCGGCGAGACGAGAATGGCGTTGTCCCAAGTGAGGCGGGTAATGGGGTCCGGGCACTCCTGCAGCCAGCCGTTGTTGGCAAAACGCCCGTCATCGACCTTGGGGTCCGTGACAAAACGCACTTCGAGGCTCTGTGGTCCGACCGCCGGCGGCTTCGGTGCGAGGGCGTTGATCGCGCTCGCCACGTCGCCCCGGGGTTTGATCGCGCCGACCGCCGGCCAGGCTGTCCCGGCGAGCAGGCCGTCGTACAAGAACTGGCGGAAAGTCTTCTCCGGATCGCCGCCCGCCAGCCGGGTGATGGTGCGGTAGACGTGCGTGTAGGGATCGGTCGTCGCATCGCCGAGAACTCGCGCGAGTAGCTCCAGTTCTCCCATCCCGCCGAACAACGGGAGGATCATCGGCTGCACGGGAACAATGGTGCCGTCGGACGTGCGGGCATCGCCCCACGACTCGAGGAAGTGCGTCCCGGCAATGTGGATTCCGCCCAGGGCCGAGGTCTCGTCGACGTAGTAGCCGTGACGGATGACCTCGGGCACCGCTTTCTGCAGCGCGGGCCAGTCGAGTTCCGCCGGCGCATTGTAGGCGGGATTGCCGCCCAGAATGAAAAGCGTCTTCACCGCGCCGGCCTTGATGCGATCCGCCAGCTGCTGGATCGTCGCCGCAGACGACGGTTCGGTCGCGACCAACTCCACCGTCCGGCCGAGATTGCCCAACGCCGCGTTCATCAGATAGGCGAGCGCATGCACCGGAGCGGATTGATGCGCGCCCGCCACGACCAGGCTCGCGCCCCGGTGCGCGAGCAGATCGGCGGCGCACTCGGAAATCCATTCTGGTTTGACGTCGAGCCCCTGCGTGAGTGCCGCGTAGGCGTCCGTCCCCAGCACCCGGCCCGCCAGCGCCGCGGCCAACGGCAACACGTGACTGCTGGCGATGCGCAGCCGGTGGTCGGCCATTGCTCCAGTGGTGGTGAAAGCGCTTTCCGCCACGTACAGGCGGTTCATCCGGCTGGCTTCATCCGGCGACGCCACGCGGCGACCCCGGGCGAACTCGCGCGCGTAAGCCAGCGCCGCGGGCTCCGCCTGGAGGAAATCGCTATCGAGGCTGACGATGCACCGCGCCTCGGCAAAACGGTAGACCGGCTTCACCTCGCGGCCCAAAACCAATCGCGCGGCCTCGACCGGTGGCTCGTCGGTCACGGGTTCGTACTCCGCCCAGACGAGTCCGGGAAATTTGTCCTTCAGTCGGGCGGCGAGCGCGGCCCGGGTCGGCGAGCTCGATGCTTCGGCCAGGAAGGCCAGGCCGGCGCCCTGGTTTGCGGCGTATTTCCCGCCGATCGACGCCAGCAGATCGTTGACGGAGGTCGCGGAGATCTCCGCCCCGTCCTTCTGGTGCGTCGTGGCGCGGTCGGGATCGTACAGGTCGAGCAGCGAGGCCTGGGCGATGAGGCTGGTCGTTCCGCCGTGCGGGGCGTAGGAGGGATTGCCCTCGAGCTTGGTCGGTCGGCCCTGATAGGTTTCCGCCACGAGCGGAATCGCCGCGCGCCGCAGCGGCATCGCGGTGGCGAAATACAGCGGCAAGCCGTCCTTCACGTCTTCAACGGATTTCCCGTAGGGCAACACGTAGGCTTCGGGTCGACGGCACCCGGCCAGACCGATGCCGCCAAGAGCGAAAGAGGCGGCCATCAACTTGAAGAACTGGCGGCGGTCGACGCCTTCGAGCTGCGCCGCACCCGCGGGGAACTCGCGGTCAAGATACTTCTGAAACCCCGGTGTGGCGGCCAGTTCGTCAAGACTGCGCCAGTAGCGCGGACCGCTGAGTTCGCGGACCGTGGGGGCGGGATGCTGGACCGGGCGTTTCATCAGGAAGAGGAGAAAGGAGCTAGCAGCGAGGAGTCAGGAGTTGAGTGCTGGCTGCAGGTACTTCGTGCAATGGCGATTGGAGTTTGGCGTTTGGCCCTTGGAATCTGGCGTTTGGATCCTGGGACTTGGTACTTGAAACTTGGAGTTTGGGATTTGGAGTTTCTGGTCTAGCGGTGGCATCCGGAGCAGCTCTGCGGTGGCTTGATCTTGGCCTGCTGGATGAACCGCGCGGCGTCGGCCGTCCGGCCCTGCTCGGCGAGAGTTGACGCGGCCAGGTGGTAAAGGTCCTGCGGTGCGCGCAGGAACTGCGCCGGCGCGCGGTGACAGTCGAGACAGAACTTCATGCTCAATGACTTCGCATGGGTGACCACCGTCATCTGGTCGATCCGGCCATGGCATTCGACGCAGCTGACGCCGCGGTTCACGTGAATCGCATGGTTGAAGTAGACGTAATCCGGCGCCTTGTGCACCTGGACCCACGGCACGGGGGCGCCACTTTCGAAGCTCGCGCGCACCACGGCCAGCAGCGGACTTTGGGGCTTCACCAGTTTATGGCAGTTCATGCACGTCTGCGAAGTCGGAAGATTGGCAAAGCCCGACTGGTCGACATTGCTGTGGCAATAGCGGCAGTCGAGCCCGAGCTGGCCGGCGTGCAAGCTGTGATCGTAAGGCACCGGCTGGACCGGCGCATAGCCGACCCGCAGGTACTTCGGGGTACAGTAATAAGTGACGGCTGCCGTGACCGTTCCACCCAGGACGAAGAGATAGAGAACAAGCTGGAGCGGGAGCGAATTGGACCGCTTCGAGAAAACGTGTGACATGGGCCAGGGCGTCTCCGGTGAAAAACGGCAGAAGCAGGTTAGGGCGAATCCGTGCGGCGGGGTACGGCACGCGGCTCAGGCCGGAGGGCCAACGGCCTGGACACACCGGATCGAGCCGCCCGCGAGCGGGCCGCGAAACGGGCTCGCCCGCTCGGCGCGAGAGCGACGGCGCCAACAAGACCGGCTAATCTGGCCAGGAATGATTTGCGCGAACAGTGCGGGTTCACGGGTTCGTCAGGTCGACGGGATCAAGGGTGGAAAAAGAAGAAGCGTAATGGCTTCCGGGATGTAAACCATATTTTGCCCGGATGCCAGACGGGGCACGGAATCATTAGCCGACAATGCGCATCCATTGTCAGTGCTAATCACAAAGGTAATGACAAGATACGCGGACCGGTGGCGGCCGGAGTCAGGCCCGGCCGGGGCCAGACTCATGCAGTTGCGCTTCGCCTTGCTCTGCGTTGTCTCCGACAACCGGTGGAGAGCGCACCTAATGTCGCCCCGCTCAGGTGGCGCGCGTTGTCCCCAACGCGCTCCGAACCCTAGAGGCTATCCGGAAACTCCGTTGCGCTTTGCGATGGAGGGCGCTGCGCCGTCAGCGCCGCTCGGGAATTGGGCGGCGACCGCGCGCCGCCCTCCAAATCCCGGCAGTTTTCGGACAACCTCTAGCGAGATTTGGTAGTTCTCCACGCGCCCAACGCGTCTTGGGACCAAGCCGCTCTACCTCGACTTCATCGGCTCGGCTTGGCCGGTCTACCATCAACCGACGAGCGTCCGATCGATCTTGATCACCAGCTTGAAGACCCTGGAATTGGCCCCGTCCTGAACTTTCGGTCGATGGGCATCCGATGGGTGGAAGATCGCAAAACTCCCGGGCGACATCCGCAGGGTGGTCGTCGGCAGGGCGGAGTAGCGGGGAACCGGAGAATCGGATCGCCGGCTTTCCGGGACGCGGGGAGTCGGTGACCGGTAGAAAAGGGCATCCTTTTCTGCATCGTAGTCGCCGTCCGGCTCCAATTCGGACGCCAGCCACCAATCGATCATCTCGCCGCCTGAGATGCAGTACTGGAGATCGACGTAGCGCCGGTGGCTCTCGAGCCGACATTGGGCGGGTGGCAGCGTTTCGTAGCCATGGACATTCACGTAGACCTGATCGCCCTGCAGTTCCTGGATGCCTGCCGGCGTCGCGGCGGTTGCCTGCTTCAGCCAGTCGAAGGCCAGCCTCCACGCCGGAGCGGCCAGCAGATGAGCGTACACATCAGGACCGGAGAGATGACCGTAGAGCACGGAGAAAGGAGCCAGGATTCAGATCAGAATACCCGTGCCGGACGTCAGGGGACGGACGGCCCGGAACCAGAGGTCAGATGACAGAACTCTCGCCGATGTCCAGCCGCCCGGCGACGCCAGAAGCACGCAGCGGCAGGCGGCGCCCCATCAGATCGCGTAGTCATCCGGCGACGACCGTTCGTTCGGGGACATCGGCACATCGGACGCTTTTTCCTGTTTCTTGCTGTAAAACAGGCGCACGTCGGCTTTGCGGGTGTGCAAAAGCTCGGTGGCACGCTTCAAGGCCCGCTTCGTGCTCATCGTGAGATTGGTTTCCGCGGGAAACACATTTTCGGAACCAATCTGCGCCAACGCTCCGCTGTTCCTCAGGACGCTCATCACATCGGCGTTGCAGCCGCTGATGAGCATGTGGCGGCCACTGTCGTGCAGGTAGTCATGCAGATTCTCCATGGCCATGACCGTCGAGGCGTCGAGGTGGCGGGCATTCTTCATGCGCAGGATGAAAACCCGGATGTGGGCGTCCTCCGACAGGCGCCGGATCTCCTCCTGGAACAGGTCGGCGGCGCCGAAGTACAGTTCGCCCTCGACGTGGATGATCGAGATCTGTGGGTTGGCCCGCGCGGAAGGATCCTGCAACTCCGCGAGCTGGCCGCTCTCGTTGAAAGCATATTCGACGAGGGACGGGGTGCTGGTTTTCTGCAAAAACAGCACCAGCGCCACACCGATGCCCACATAGATGGCAGTCTCGAGTCTGAAGAAGAGCGCCGCGCCCAGGGTGACGGCAAACACCACGGCGTCGGACCGCGTGGAGCGCAGGGACACCCGGATCTGCGGTTTGTTGATCAGGCGCAGGCCGACGCGCATCAAGTGGGCGGCAAGGGCGGCGACCGGGATGTAGTTGAAGACCGGCGTGACCAGGAACAGGATCAACAACACCACCACGCTGCTGAGCATCGAGGATAGCTGTGAGGTTGCACCGCTCTGGTAGTTCACCGCCGATCGGGTGAAGGAGGAGGAGCCGGGGGTTACTCCGAAGAGCCCGCACGCCATGTTCCCGACGCCCATGCCCAGGAGTTCCTGGTTGGGTTCGAGCGGCTGGCCGCTCTTGGCCGCCAACGACTTGGTAATCGCGGTGGCCTCCAGCATCCCGATGATGGCGATCGCGATCACGGTGCTGGCCAGTTGCGGCACCACCGTCCACTGCGTCGCCAGCGACGGCAACCATTCCAGCCTGGGAATCACCGCCATCAGCGCCCCTTCATCCTGCACCATCTTGAACGGCACGGCCGCGAGCCCGAAAATGTGGTCGCGGGCGACGAAGTAGGCGAAACCCTTGGCGGCGACGCCCAGAACGCCCAGCCCGATGAGCGCCTCCGGCCACGACCCGCGCCAGCGTTTGATCCCCTCAAAAATCGCGAGGGTCGACAACCCGATGCCAATCGCCCACCAGGAGAAGGCGTCGTCGCTGACCGCCTGCACTACCTTCGTCAGCACCGTCAGGAAGCTCTCCCCGGCCGGCACATGAAAGCCCATGAAATTGGGACCTTGGCTTGCGATGAGGAGGAGGCCGATCGCAGTCGTGTACCCGACCACGACGGAACGCGAAATGAACTTGGTCACCTCACCGAAATTGAACAGGCCCGCCAGGAACTGCGTGAGGCCGATCAGAAACGCCAGGAAGGCCGCCAGCGCCAGCGGATGGAGGCCGAGGTTGGCATTGCTCGTGATCGTGGCCGCGGTGATCAGGCAGACCGACGTCGTCGGGCCAAACACGTGATAGTGCGAAGAGAAGAAGAGTGCGCTGAAGAACCCGCCGACCACGACCGAAATGATCACGGGCATCGGCGGCAGCCCCAGGATCAGGGCAAAGCCAATGGCCTGGGGAACGGAGACGAGGGTCAGCGTCGCCCCGGCAACCAGATCAGCGCGGAATCGCTTCCAACTATAGTTCCGGAACTCCCCGACAAAGGGGAAGCTCACCCGGAACATCTTGGCCCGCAGCGCCTGGGCGTCCGATATCGTTTCTCTGACAGTTTCCGCGACACTCATGCAGGCATCGACAATATTATGCCTGCAGTCCGATTTTATCCAGAATCCGCTGCAGATCGTTGTTGCCGGCGTATTCGATGACGATGCGGCCGCGCTTCGGCGTGTGTTGGAGGGAAACGCGCGCGCCGAGGTGCGTCGTCAGGCGCTTCTGAATATCCGCCACAGCGGCGGCCTCGGCCGGAGGCACCGCCCGCCCCTTGCCCTGGCCGGCGGGAGAAGCCGGGTGGCTCTTCGCGATCTTCTCCAGCACGCGCACACTCAGGCCTTCTTCGATCACCCGGCGGGCCAGGATCGCGCGCCGCAAGGCCTCCTCCAGCCCGAGCAACACCTTGGCGTGGCCCGCACTGAGCAGGCCCTTGGCCAGATAGCCCTGAATCTCGGCGTCGAGGGAAAGCAGCCGGAGCGAATTGGCCACCATAGCCCGGCCCTTGCCCACCCGTTCGGACGTCTGCTCCTGGGTGAGATCGAAATCCCGGATCAGGCTCGCATAGCCATACGCCTCTTCAATCGGATTCAGCCCCTCGCGCTGCAGATTCTCGATCAGCGTAAGCGCGGCGGAGGAGGCGTTGCTGGCCTCCAGGATGCGCGCCGGGATGGTCTTGAGCTTCAACGACTGGAAGGCGCGCCAGCGACGTTCGCCGGCGATCAGCTGGAATTTCGCGCCCACCTTGCGCACCACGATCGGCTGGAGCAGCCCCTCCGCCCGGATGCTTTCGGCGAGTTCCTTCAGTTGCTCGGGATGAATGTCCTTCCGCGGCTGATACGGACTCGGCTCCACCAGATGCACCGGCACCTCCTGGAAACCGGGCGCCGCCGGCGCGGCGGCCAACAGCGGGGTGGCGGCCGGACTGGCCGCCGCCTTCGTGTCGATTTTCGGCGCCGCGGGGGTGCCGCTGGCGATCAATGCTCCGAGACCGCGTCCAAGCCTGGATTTAGGTAATGCCATGGGGGTGGTTATTTCTGCTGCGGAATAAACAGCGTCTGCCCGGCCTGCAGCCGGGTGGGATCGGCAATCTTGTTGGCGTTGATGATGTCCTGGATCCGGGCATTCGTCTTGTGCGCGATGCTGGAAAGCGTGTCGCCCCGCTGCACCGTGTAGGTGGCGCCTTCCTTGGGATAGTCGTCGGCGAACGCGGGGGTGCTGACCGCGGGCCGGAGGACGGCGCCTTTGGCCAGCGCATTGATCGCCGCCTGGGTCTCGTTCGCCAGTTTCTCCATCTGTCCGCTCACCACCTGGAGCGTTTCGCGGCGCTGATCCCGCATCGCCGCCTGCAGGGTCTTCTGAAGATCCGCCAGGGCTTCATTCAACTGGGCGAGGGTGACGTAGGTCTGGCTGGACCTTGATTGCAGTTCATTGTTCGCCCGCTCGAGCTGCTCAACGTGGAGACTGAGCTCGTTCACCCGCTGGCTGAGCAGGCGGACGTCTTCGTGGAGACTGGCGACCTCGAATGCCGGCGAACTGCCCTGCGCCAAAAGCCGAAGGGAAGTGAGAATGACCGCGGCGACCAACCCGGCAACACAGCGAAAACAAGTGTGATGCGGCATATGCGCGCCAGCATTGGAAAAAATGCCCGTAAAAACAAGCGAAAGCCGGGAGGGGTCTCCGCGCCGGCGGACGCCCCCCAGAAGGAGCCGGCACCTTCAGGTCAAAACATTCCCATCATGCAGGTTTCGTGTGGTTCGCGTCTCTCGCAGTCAAATCCACTCGCCGAGCCCGCCTACGCGCCGCCCAAAACCCGCGGGAAAGGCTGATTCGAGACCAGCGGCGTCACCGGCGCCGACGGCAAGCGCGTGCCGGGAGCGACCGCAAATCCGCGCAGAAATTCCGCCGCGGACAACATGCGCCCGCCGGGCCGCTGCAGTTTGCGCATGCGGAGGACTCCGCCACCCGTCGCGACCAGCAATCCGTCGCCGTCGGCGCCCAGCACCTCGCCGGCCGGCCGGCTAAGGGAGCCCTGGTCGCACCCGCCGGCTAGGTCCGCGAGCCCGAGCTTCACCGGCACGCCGCCAATCTCCACGACGCAACCGGGCCAGGGAAAGAGACCGTTGATTCGCGCGGCCAGAGCCTGCGCGGACCCGGCGAAATCGAGCCTCCCATCCTCCTTCACGAGCCGTCGGCAGTAGGTAGCCCGCGCCTCATCTTGGGGCGTGAACACCAGCGCCCCGTCCCGGAGCCGGGGCAGCGCGCGAGCCAGCAGCGGCCCGCACGCGGCCGCGAGCTTGCTTTCGACTTCGCGCGCCGTGTCGAGCGGCGCGATGGGCACGCGCGCTTGATCGGCGACCGGTCCGGCATCGAGCTTCCGCACGATGCGCATCAGTGTGATCCCCGTTTCCGGTTCGCCTTGCGCAATCGCCGTCTGAATGGGCGAGGCGCCGCGGTACCGGGGCAGAATCGACGCGTGCAGATTGAGCGTGCCCAGGCGCGGCGTGACGATGAAGTCGTCCTGGAGGATGTGCCCGTACGCCAGCACCAGCGCCACGTCTGCCTGCTGGGCCGCCAGCCAGTCGCGTTCGTCGGCCGACCGCCTCTCCGGTTGCCGAACGGGCACGCCGTGCGCAACCGCCCATTGTTTGACTGGCCCAGCCCCGGTCTTCTGGCCGCGGCCGGCTGGCCGGTCGGGCTGGGTGACCACTGCGGCGATGGATGCCAGCGCACCGCCCTCCCCCGCCAGCCAATCAAGGAGCGGCAAAGCGATGGGATCCGATCCCATAAAAACAATTTTGAGCGGTATGGTCGTCTGGTCCTGTTTCATCTAGACAGGGGAATATTCATTCCTGATTCTCCGCCAGGCTTCAACGTCATCTGGGTGAATGAAGAGCGCGATCCGATCAACGGGCCCAAACTTTGTTGAGCGCGGCTTGGGGAGAAACGTCTCAATTTGAAATCGGATCTTTCCCCTCTCCAGGCGCGGCAAAATGCGCTCCGCCTCCTCCACCGCCAACCGTCCTTGCGACAGATATTCCTCTCCATTATCGGCACGCATAAGTGGACAAGCCTGCTCTGCCGGGAATCTGCGGCCGGCTCCACCCAACTAATGCATGCCGCCCTTCCAGAGGGGACCGCAACCCTTTGATGGTCGGGCTCAACGAGACCGCGAGTTCTATGATCAGGAGCGAGGACACGGAAGAAAATGAACTGGTGAAACGTGAACCCCGGCAAAGACGGAGGCAACCTTAGTCGCCAATCAACGTCTTAGGCGGTGTTGACCACCGGGCCTTCGTGCGACATGTTTACCTGCGGGAAACAACAGTGCTGTTGTCCTGCTCAGCTAATCTCGCGGTGCCCTTAAGCTCCATGAAAACCAACCTGATTTTCGCCGCAATTGTCCTCGTCGCCAGGACCGCAATCGCCCAAGCCGCCGGCGTGGGTGGCTCAGCCGCATTACTGGTCCCTGAGATCAATCCGACGCCAGACCAAATCGTCCGCGTTCAGCAACTCCCGTCTGTCGCCGCCATCGCCAATGCCGCGGAATCCCAAGGCGTTGCAATCAGGCAGATCTTCCTGACCAGCGGCCAGGTGACCGTTGTCTACAAGTACAACGATGGAAGGATTACGACCCTTTGCTACCAGCTTCCCCCCGCCGTGGGGCTCCCCCCCTCACCCGCAGCCACGGTCCAATTTGTTCCGCCGTTGCCAGCGTCGCCCCAGGTAATTCCGGTCGTTGTCCCTGCTTCGCCGACTGTGGTTTACGAAGCGCCGGCGTACGCCTACGATTCCGCCTACTATCCCTGGCTTTGGTCGGCGCCCATTGGCACCGGCTATGGTTCGTATTACCATAGGGGCTACGATCATGGGGGCTCTTACCGCGCGAGCTACGATCGTAGCGCTTCCTATCGTAACAGCTATTCCCGCGGGAGCGTCCGCAGCTGGCGCTGAGACGCGGCGATGCGGACTGATGCGCAGTTTTTCGTCCCGTCGAAAATAACAATCAAGAAAACTGCGTTTGTGGCGATGCCCCACTTAAAGGGTTCCGATGTCCCACGTGCATATTATCGGCGGCTACACCACTGCTATCGAATACCAGGAGCACTTGCTGCAGATGAAGGCAGCCAGGGAATCCGAACGCGACAAGAACGAACGACGCAAAGCCCGCCTTCGGGTTTCGGAATTCACTGAGAATCCTGATCGGGACCGGGGAGGACATTCCGGAAGCGAATCGAATTCGGAGAATGAGTTTGGTTCTGACGAGGAAGCCGATCGCGGCCCAACCGGTGGTTCTCTGGGCAGTTACGCCTGAGCCTCGGCGCTCGCGGCGCGACGCGGCGGGAACCGATGGGGGCTTCACTCCACGTTAACCTGCCTCTGGGTGACGCAGCGGGGCTGTGGCTTTCTCGCGGATGATCACCAGCAACATCGAGAACGCCTCGGTTGCGGTCACGGCATGCGGAAGTCCCGGAGGCATGTGTAGCAGGTCGCCTGCCCGCAGCGGTGTCTTCTTGCCCGCCAGCGTGAATTCACAGGTGCCGCTGAGGACTTGCACCAGCGCTCGTGCGGGCGTGCTGTGCTCGGTAATCTCTTGGCCAGCCGCCAAGGCGAAGAGCGTCACGCGGACGCCGTCCTGGTCGTGCAGGGCACGGCTGACGATACCGGCAGCGGAGAATTCCGTCGTTTCGGCCAGATTAAGGACACCGGCCTTGGTGGGATCGAACAGCGTGGATTGAGACATAGGAATAAAGCGCGGTCAGCGACGATCGTAGACGAAGGTCTGCTCCATCTTTCCCGGTCCCCTGAACGAATCCATGATGGTATGGATCGATAGCCGGTCTCCCTGATTTGCGAGCGTCCAGGTCTCTTGCGACTTCATCTTGAATCCGGGCGGTCCCCAAACCAGCGCAGTCGTCGAATCCATGGTAATCGTCGATCCATCTCCGCTCATCCTGGCGACGGTCGTCCGGGGGGATTTCCTGAACTCCGATTCCGATTCGGTTCCATCGAGCAGATACTTCGCCTCGGCGGTCTCATCGTCGGTCGATTCCCGAATGATCGTTGATCGCACGGTGAGCAGATTGCCCTCGTGGCTGATCACGAGCCGGGCGGAGAGAAACCCGCCCCCATCGGGCCGAATTTGCTCGCCTCCTCATTGAGCACCCAGGTGCCCGTGAAATCCCCGGACGGGAGCTCCACATGGACCGGCGGCAATCCGCAAGCCTTCCGATAAGCAGCGGTCACGTCAACATAGGCCGCATCATTCAATCCGAGCATGCGCCCGGAGTTCATCACGACGCCATATTGCTTCTTCGTGGTATTCCGCACCATCCCCGACCAGATGGCGTAGTAAGTCCAAAGCGGTTGCTTCTCCATGATCTCGGGGGCCGGTGGATTGCCGACCTCGGCCAAGGCCAGCGGTTTGCCCTGCGCCAGCTTCACGAGGCTGTCATAATACGATTGCGCGAAGTCGTTCCCATAGACGTCGAGGCCGAGCACATCCACATACTCGATGCCGGGGAAATATTTCGCGTGCTCCTGCTTCGGCTTGTTGTCGACGCGGTCCATGCTCCAGAGCCAGATCAGATTCTTCAGCTGGTGGTGATTGACCAGCCGGTCAAAGATCTGGCGGTAGAGTGCCGCCGTGGTGTATTGCCCTTCGAAGCGCCCGCCCCACCAGAACCAGTCGCCGTTCATCTCGTGGTAGGGCCGCCAGAGGATGGGGACATGGGCGTCCTGCAGTTGCTTGAGAAAACCAGCGATGACGTCGACCTGCGCGGCCCAGTGATTGTACAAGTCGGTGCCCGGCGTGAGAACATCCTTGAACTGCTCGTCGAGCAGCTGGCCTTGGACGCTCTTGAGCATCTTGGGATCGCTGCCCGGCAAGGGTCGGAAGGTGACCGGTTCGTCCGCAGTGGGCGGCACCGCGTGCCAGCACAGGCTGATGATCGAGCCCATTTGGTGCTGGCGGATCGCCTCCTTCACGATGGCGGGACGGGCCAGCGTGGAGTCCGAGTCACCGGCCGCCGCGAATCCAAAATCGCAGGTCCAGACCGCCGGATATTTGCCGATGTACTTGGCCGCAAATATCGAATTCCTATCGCCGCCACTCGGGGGATTGTGCTGGCCCGTCAAGGTATAGCGGCCGGAAATCTCCTGCAGCGTCGCCAGCAGCGCGGCGGCTTCAGGCAGCGCATTCGGAGTCACCGGCTTGATGACCGGATCGGCGCCGAAGAGCGCGGTACCAAATAGCAGCGGCAGGAAGGCCGCCCCGAATGTTGGGTGGAGTGAGTTCATGGTAATTGGCTCGCGAGCAGATAAGCGGAACAGGGTAAAGCAAGGTTGGACGGTAACCACTCAAAGGCCGAGAAGAAGGCGAATCCGCGATTGATTCTCTATGGATGGATGCCGGCTATTTGATCTCGCCGTGCATCGCCGCCTTGGCGAATTCTCCCGATGGACTGAGCTCGTAATCCCAGTTCTTGATCAGGGTCGGTCCCCACGTCGGATCGAAGCACCACACCGTCCAACTGATGCCTTTCCCCTCGAGATACTTGATGATCTCTGGACCATACGTGGCATTGCGAGCGCCTG
>Ga0182027_10009617_pt1 | contig 13855 bp, 12 predicted proteins | sample 712E1DmetaG_FD_121300 | JGI IMG/M metagenome (GOLD analysis project Ga0182027, IMG submission 121300) | Permafrost microbial communities from Stordalen Mire, Sweden - 712E1D metaG (Illumina Assembly) | ecosystem: Environmental > Terrestrial > Soil > Wetlands > Permafrost | place: Sweden...
CTAGCGTCCCAACCAGCCCTCAACCCGGCGCTGGTTGTCGCCGTGTCGAAAAGGGACACAGTGAGCTCAGGCGGTCCATCATCGGATGCCGCCAGATGCTCGATCGCTGGCGTCAAGCGGTCTTCCAATGCGCTGCCTGCGAAGCGCAGCAGGAGGCGGTGCTCCGCGACTCGGAACCGTCTCTCCACAACGCCCGAGCGGGCCGCGGCGGTTTCAAAACACGCGCGGGCTTCGGTGAAGAACTGGTCCGGCGTCTGCATCAAGGCGTTTGCGTGGGCCGGCTCGGCCAGCCTGCCTCGTCCACGTCGTGAATCGGATCCAGGAGGAAGAGGTCCTGCATGTCGGTATAGCTGGCAAGTGAGGGCGCAGCCCAGGGGAGGGGAGTCTCCGGAGAAGCGGGCTTTGGTTCGGCTCCCTCCGGAGCGGGCGCAATCAAGCCTTCCCGGAGTAGTTTCTCGCAGAACTCGAGGATCTGGCCGCGCGCTTCTTCAGGCGCGCCGGACTGGACAGCGCGATCGGCCGCATCCGCGGGCGAAGCGCCAGCCTCGATCAGGTGCCATATCAGCGCACCAGCCAGGTTGAAACTATAGTAGATTCCCGATTCCAGATTGATGACCACCGATTCTTCGTCGAACGCCTGCCAGACTATGTTAGGGTTCGCCACCGAGAATCGTGCCGTGGGGATGAAATTCGATGAGGTCAAACTACTCTCTCCCGTTGAGGTTCTGATCAAACCCCTTGGTCCACAATCTTCTTATTGGCCTCGCGGACCAAACGAGCATAGCATAACGGGTGTGCGTTCAAGGCTGCCCTGCGTCCCGCTGCTCGTTGGAGCCGCTGTGGCGGGTGCGCGAACCTACCTCCGCGCGGCCGGTCCATTTCCAGGAAGATATGGCGCCGGAATGCGGAGAATCCGCCTGAACTGGAACTCCGGTTGGTTCACTGCTGCGAGGGAGATCGCTTCACGAAAGGCCCCGCGTGCCTCTGCGGTCCGGCCCAGGTGCAGCAGAAGGTCACCCAACGTCGCGTGCGCTTCGGCGGAACCCGGAGCCAGGTCCAGCGCGGCGCGCACTTCGCTCAGGGCCTGGTCCAATTGATGCCCTTTCTCGAAGCGCCTGGCCTGGCTCACGTGAGCCAGCGCAGAGAGGAGGGGCACGTCGAAGCGGCCACGGAAGACCAGAATGCTGTTCGCGATCAACGCGTCTGGCCGGCGGTGCAGAAACTGCGCATACGGGTTGAGCTCGCCAGGTCCCCAGTACTCGCCGTCGGCTTCCGAACCGCTGACCAGCACCGTGCCTTCGATAGCGGCCGGCACTGGGGGCAAGGGCCGATCAAACCAGTGCTTGAGGCCTTCCGGCAGCGCACGGCACGGTATGTCATAGTAGGCTGGGTCGACGTTCCAGCCATAGTGGGCGAACCAGCAATCGCGGATGCCGCGGCTCTTCAGGTATTGCGCCGCGGCTCGCAGCCCCTCATTCCAGTCCGCGTTCGAATCCGCGAGCAGCCGGAAGGTGTTCGACGGGCCGCCCCAAGCCTCGTTGGCGTAGGTCAGATACCAGGGAAACACGCTCGCGGAAGAGACTACGTGGCCCAGCACAAGGGCCGCCGCGGCGCAGGCGCCCCAGGGGCGCCTGCGGGCCAGAGCGACGGCCGCGGTGGCGGCGATCAATATCAGAAAAGGATAGATGGGCAGGATGTGGCGCACGCCGGTGTCCATGGGAGAGCGCAGGCAGACAGCGAAATAGAGCGACGGCGGGATGAGCAGGAATGCCATTTCGCGTCGGCTGCCCAAGCCCCGCAAAAAGGGAACGGCTGCCAAAAGCCCGAGGAGTCCCAGCGTGGACTTGATGAGAAATGCGATAGGAAAATAGAACCAGCGCCCGGAGGGGTAATCGACGCCCAGCAGAAACATCGGATCGCGTCCGGATGCGTTCACGATGTCCACCAGGCCGAACAGATAAGCCTCGGGCAGCAGCCGCGCCGCGGCCAGCCGCGTGACCACGCCCTCAACCAAAGCGGAGTGCGTGCTGGCCGCATAGGCCGCCAGAGTGGGGACCATCGCCATTCCCGCGGGCCGCGCCGAGTAGCGAAAGCAATAGAACGCCCAGAGCACGGCATACGCGGTGGCGCCAATCGCCGCGAGCTTGAGGATCGTCTGGAACCCCTGGCGGCGCGTGCGGCCGCCGCGATCGCCGGCCCATTCTATGAGCGCGAGCACGCATAGCACTGGGAGCAGGAAGGCGCCGGAGTGTTTCACCGCCAGCGCCAGTCCCGATGCCAGACCGCAGATCGTCAGACGCGCCGCGGTGGGCTCTTTCCGCCACCGATAGAAGGCGTAGACCGCGCCAAAAAAGCAGCAGGCCGCGCCCATGTCCGTGGTCACCAACGACCCGTGCGCCAGCAGGGTCGGTTCAAAGGCGAATAGCAGCAGCGCAACCAGACCGGCACTCCGGCCGAAAATCTCGCAGCCGGCGGCCGCCACCAGTACTGCCAGGACAAGAGTGAAGAGCGATGCGGCCATCCGGGCGCGCAGAAGCATGGCATCGGCATCCTGGGTGTAGAGGAACCGCACCGCGCTGGCGCTGTTCTCGCGCTTGTAGAACTCGGTGTACGGCGCGGGCGGCGGGACAGGAACGCCCAGGATAGGAAGGGCCGCCACCAGCTTGGCCAGCGGGGGGTGCTCCGGATTCGTGCCCAGATCGCGATACTTCCAAAAGCGGGCCCCGGCGAGCAAGTGGACGGCCTCGTCGGGCGTTTGGGCCTGCTCGCGTGCCGCAATCCAAAGCTCCACAGCCAGGATTACCAAGAGCGCGCTGGCAGCCGTCCACCAGATCCACCAAAGACGCCCCGCCGGAGTCATTCCAGGCACAGCCGCAGTGCTCGTCTGTTTCACCGCGGCACCGCCCTGCGCGCCCCGGCCACCGCTTCTGCACGCTTTCCGGACCGGCGGATCATACGCCGGTCATCCTCGCACAACAAGATGAAGCGGATCAAACGCCAAGCCTATCAGCTTTTCAAGTTTCCCGAGGATCGGCCTTATAAGCGCAGGCGCGGCCTAGGCGTGGGCAGCCCACAGCTCCCGTGGCGGGTGGCTATCGGGTAACCCGCCGCCGCCGATGGCCTGGAAGTACCTATGCCTTGCACGCCTTCTGTCGCTCTTGTCGCATGGTCGCTGGTCTGCCGTCGTTCCGAACGAACGCGCCGCGCGCCCGAGCGAGGTATCGCCCGCCGATCTGTCGTCCCTGGCTCTTCACACGACCAGGCAATCCGCGACCACCTGGAGGAAGGCCGCTCGAGTTTCCGGCAGCGCATAGGTCTTCCCGTTGGGGTTGCCGTCAAGATGTTTCAGCTCCCAGGCCTGCCCGTGATCGAGGGGCTCTTTGAAGCTGTACTTGGTGCCCATTACGGAACTGGCCGACGTCGGCCTTGGCTCACCAGGGCGCATGAAGAGAATCGCGCGGTTGATGTGGCCCTTGCGGTGGCGCACCACGCGTGCGACAAGCCCGGCCGATTGGAGCCTCGCCAACCGTTGTTCGGACACGCAGGCGTACAGACTACCGTCGGCCTGATAGACGGGGATTGGAGCGTTCATGGTTTGAGCACACGTAGAGCAGCAGGAGAAGCTGCGGGAAGGAGATTCACGAGCGTCCCGGCGCTCCGAGGGAACGCTTCGGCAGCGTTCAAACTGAAAACTATCAGGTCCGGAATTCAGTCGTCAACAGAAAAGTGGCGCGATCCTCCTGGGGGCAGCGGACACCGCCATTCCACGTTCCGCGGTGCTCCGCGCGAATGGGATTGAGCGATCCGATAGACTGGTGCTTCACATATGCTGCCTGATAGCAAGCGCCGCCTGCTGTACAACAAGCGGGTCGCGCCGAACACATTCGTATTCTTCTTCCATAGCGGACCGAGTGAGACCTCGTGGAGCGTTCGCGACTACTCCTTGCCAGGGTCTGTCGGGCTTCGCCATGCGTCCGACTTCCAGGACGCCGCCGGGCGTATCCCGCTGGCCTCCGAGATCCGCGCCGCGGCCGAATACGATTTCCCCGCGCCCGCGCATCCCACCACCGACCTGAATCACTGGCACGCCGCCATCAGCGCGAAGAACGCCGAATACCTCGCGGCGGAGGCCCCGGCGGCGCCGTCGCAAATTCTGATTCCCCAGACACAACCGTCCGACGGGGCGCTTGAGCCCTCGTTTCCGGTCCTGAACCTGCCCAAGCTGATGGCATCTCCAAAAGCGCGGAAGCGCGGCGACATCGAGCGCATCCTCCATTCGGAGAACAGCGAGGACTACGTCACGTGGAACTTCTTCCAGCTGCTTGAATCGGTTCCAGCATCGCGCTGGTGGCCTGCGCTCCTGAGGCTCACCAGGGTCACCTCAATCGACCCCGCGGACACGCCGACCGTCCGCCTCTGGCAGACCGCGGCGGCACCAAAAGCGTATGAGGCACTGAGCCGCGAACGCATGGCTGCATCCGAGAGTCCCGCGTGGCGCGAGCGGAGCCTCGATGTGAATCCGGTCGAGGGGCCCTCCGAAATCGACATCACCTTCGAGGGCCGGAGCTTCATCGGCTTCGTTGAGGCGAAACTCGGCTCCGACGTCTCCCTCAGTACCACCTATGACCCGGAGCGGAATCAGATCGCCCGGAACATCGACTGCGTTCTGGAGGTCTGCGGAAAACGGCAGCCCATTTTTTGGATGTTCGTTCGGGACCGGCAACCGACGCGGACCTACACCCAACTGATGGACCGCTACCGGATTGCGTCGGAACTGAACCGTTCGTTGCCGCACCGTGCTGGAGCCCGCCTTGAGGAGGTCGCCTCCAGCCTGGCGGTGGTCACCTGGTCGGAATTGCTGAAGCTCCTGGCCGGCGCGAAGCGGACAGACCTTGAAGCCGAGGTCCAAAGGGAACTCCAACGCCGCGTCGGCTTCTTGAGCTTTTGACAAATCGGTGCGCAGCCCGCCACGCGCTCATTGGCTCCCAAGATGTGATAGTCTCGATTCGCTAGCGCAGCGGCCCCGCACCCAACGGGGAGGAGCGCTGGTCCGGGAGGTTGCCATGTTGCCCACTTGGAGCAAGATGCTCTTTGCCGGTTTGGGGGCTATCGCTCTTGTCACAATTGCGTACCATCTCGGGCCGCCCAAGTCGCCTACTACGACAGAACGACCGGCTGCGGCGCCGTCGGCGCCAAAGAAGGCCGACGTTTTCGGGTGGCCAACTGACGGACTTCCGGCTGAGATTGCCGATGCCCTGAATACCACTGATCTTGCCCCCACACCGGGGAACAAGAAGGAACTGACGCTGGGAGTGGCCGGCGAAAACCAAATCATCTCGACTAGTTCTGGTTCTGCTCCCGCCTACTGCGGGTCCGCCGGATGTAGCTGGGATCTCAAAGACGCTGGCACCCGACGCGTACTTATTGATGACGAATTCGGGAGTCTCCACAGAACCTCGGGCACGACGCGAGGGTTCTACGATCTCCTCGTCGAAGAAAAGAGCGTGCTCGTTCTCTATAAGTACAACGGAGATAAGTACGTGTCGGCGCAATGCTACACCCGATCAGATGGTCTCGGCAGCTCCGGAAAGCCAACCCCGTGTGAGTTGATCGGCGATCCGACACAGCCAACCGCCCTGTCGCCCGAGACGCGCGACGTGTCCTCGGTGCTGCGGACCGAGAGGCAGATTGAGGGGTCCGAACACGAACAACGGCTTGCCGCCCTCCGAAAAAAACGGGAAGGTTTGGAGCGGGCGTTCCGCATAGAAATCGAGTTGGGGAACAAGATTACTCGCGACGCCTACAACCTCAGCTCTCAACCAATGGCGGATCCCGACGAGCGCCAGTACTTGATGGAGAGCATGGACAAGATCAAACAAGAAATGGCGAAATTGGTACGGGAAATCAAAGAGACAGACGCTGAGATTGCGCGAGAGCAGCAGCCACCAACGCCACCAGAGGAGCAAAGAACACCAGAGCCTCGCCGGCTGGACAGCCTCTCCCCTTCGGAGAACTCAGGCCCGCTCAGTTCTGGGACTCCTCCCCCGGCTCCCCCGGCCGACACCCCTAGGCCCTGGTAGCACTCTTCAGAAACGCGTGCTGACGCACACGAGGGGCGCGACCCATGCGGCTCAGTTCTTCTGATGCACCCGAGGACGTGCCGGCGGCGCACCCCTTGGTCCGGGGGTCGGTTCCTCGCTGTTCCGCGAGGCACTGGGGGGATTCTGGGGGGACTCCCGAAGAGAAGGACGAGGAAATTCGGGTAAGGACGGGTAAATCGCGATGGACGGGCCGAGCCTGGGCGCAGTGCGAGAACTGGCGTGTTATGCAGGGGCTGCGTTGAAAATGAAGGATTTGGTTTGGCTCCTCAGGTAGGACTCGAACCTACAACCCTTCGGTTAACAGCCGAATGCTCTACCATTGAGCTACTGAGGAGCAACTGTTCGGGCAGTCCTCATTAAATCAAACCGGCCGCGCAAGTGTCAACCCGCGCCGCCGCCTGTGCTAGCCTTCCTCCTATGGATTGGCTGTCCCAACGCCGCCTCATGGTCTCGCACCAACTGCGCGCCCGCGGCATTCGCGACGACCGCGTCCTCCGCGCCATGCTCGATATCCCGCGCGAGCAGTTCGTCCCCCGCGACCATCGCGCCGCCGCCTACTCCGACGAGCCGCTCGGCATCGGCCATGGCCAGACCATCTCGCAGCCTTACATGACCGCGCTGATGGCGCAGTCGCTCGAGCTCGAAGGGACCGAAACCGTACTCGAAGTCGGCGCCGGCTCGGGCTACCACGCCGCCGTCCTGGGCGCTCTCGCCGCGCACGTCATCGCCATCGAGCTCATTCCCGAGCTGGCCGCCACGGCGCGGGAAAACCTGGCCAACGCCGGCCGCCTCGCGAATATCGTCGTCATCACCGGCGACGGCTCGCTCGGCTACCCGCCCGAGGCGCCCTACGACGCCATCTCCGTAGCCGCCGGCGCCGCCGATATTCCGCGCGCTCTCATCGAGCAGCTCAAAGACTCCGGCCGCCTCGTCATTCCCGTCGGTCCCTCCGCGGATCAGGAACTGCGCCTGGTTCGCAAGCAGGGCGGCGCGATCGACTGGCACGTCGTCACCAACTGCCGCTTCGTGCCACTTCGCCAGGCCGGGTAGACTGAGAGCATGGGTATGCGGCTCCGCACGGTGCAGGGCAGGCTGAAGATCGAACACAGCATCATCGACGGCGTGCGCGACCTCCTCCGCCGCCTGCTGGAGCAGAACCCCGCGACCATCCGCTCCGTAGTCCCCGGCGTCATCCGCCCCGTCCACAACGCCCGCGGCAAGATCCGCGTTCACGTCACCGTGCCCACCACCAACGGCTGGAAGGCCATCGCCCTCTCCGCTGGCGCGCGCCAGGAGCTCTTCATCAGCACCACTCTCGACCAGGCCGCGCTTGAGAAGGCACTCGCGAAGGCAGGCGAGGATTAGCGCCGCCACCGTCCCGGAATCACCGTACCGCACTTCGGGCACGCGCCTCCGGCGGTCAGCCGGTACTCCAGGACGCGGTAGCCGCGCCGTCGCACCAGCGTCTCGGCGCAGCCCGGGCAGCGCGTGTCTTCCTGTCCGGCCAGCTCGCCCGGCAGGTTCCCGGCATAGATGTAGCGCAACCCCGCCGCGCGCCCAGCCTCGACCGCGCGCATCAGATCCCCGGCCCCGGTGTCGCGCCCTCCGGTCATCTTGTAGTCCTGGTGGAATGCGGTGACGTGCCACGGAATGTCCGGAGAAATCCCCGCCAGGAACTCAGCCATTTGCCGAAGTTCGCCCGCCGAGTCGTTGAACCCCGGCACCACCAGCGTCACTACCTCCAGCCAGAACCCCAGCTCGTGGATGCGGCGCAGGCTGTCCAGAATCGGCTCCAGCCGGCCGCCCAGCTCGCGGTACCGGCGGTCGTCGAAGCTCTTCAGGTCGACCTTATATAGGTCCAGCCACGGGCGCAGGTACTCAAGCACCTCGGGTGTCGCGTTGCCGTTCGAAACGAACCCCGTCACCAGGCCCGCCGCCTTGGCCACCTTGAATACCGCCACCGCCCACTCGGCGGTGATGAGCGGCTCGTTATAGGTGCTGACCAGCGCTTCGGCCCCGCGGGCGAGCGCTGCTTCAACTAACTGTTCGGGCGTCACGCGCTCGCCCATGGAGACCGCTCGCGGGTCGCGAAGCGTCTGCGAAGTCACCCAGTTCTGGCAGTAGCCGCAGTGCAGATCGCAGCCCAGCATGCCGAAACTGAGCGCCACCGCGCCCGGCCGGACGTGAAAGAACGGCTTCTTCTCTATGGGGTCGGCGTGAACTCCCGCGGCATATCCCCAAGGAACCTGGAGCTTGCCGCCGGAGTTGAATCGGACTTTGCAGACGCCCGGCTGCCCTTCAAATATCGGACACCGGTGGCCGCATGCGAAACACCGTATGCGCTTATCGTCCAAGCGCTCCCAGAGTTCGCCTTCGCGCGTGCTTTCGGAGAGGACCCCTGCCAAACGCCCTCCTCCCTGTTACCGAACCGCGACCGTCAGCGAGCGGACTGAACTACCGCCCGTAGTACGCCGCGTTGGCCGCCGCGAATGCCTGCAGGTCGGCCGGCAGCTCGTCGAGCGCGTAGATCGAATTGGTCGGGCAGACCGGCACGCAAGCGCCGCAGTCGATGCACGCTTCCCCATCGATCATCAGGTGCTTGATCTCTTCGAACCCGGCTTCGTCCTTCTTCGGGTGGATGCAGTCTACCGGGCACGCTTCGACACAAAGCTCGTCTTTGGTGCAGGTGTCCGTGATTACGTATGCCATTTTAGGTTTGATTCTCCTCTGCTAGTCTGTTGTCTCTGCAATCCAGGGACCAACGGATTGCCGGGTCGGGAAACCCGCAAGAGAACTATCCTACCGCAATCGTCAACCCTCCCGCGCCGCGCCCGAAACTCTGCTATCGTGTTAATGATCACTTTCCCACATGCCTTTTCAGATTCAACCACTTAGGGAGTTTCTCGTGCGGCCTGCACTCCCCGCCGCGCTGGCTCGCATCTCTCAGCTCGCCTACAACGTCCTCTGGAGCTGGGAGCCGACCATCCGTAACTTGTTCCGCCGTATGGATCCTGTCCTCTGGGCTGCCTCCGGCCACAATCCGGTCTCCATACTCGGTCGTGTCCCGCAAGCCACCCTGGAGCGGCTGGCCGCCGATCCGCGCTATCTGGCCCTGTACCGTCGCGCATGTGAGCGATATGACGCTTACATGCACCACGCCGAGCCCGTTTCCACCGGCCAGCCCCAAAAACCCCTGATCGGCTATTTCTCCATGGAGTACGGCATCGTCGAGTGCCTGCCCATCTATTCGGGCGGCCTGGGCGTTCTCTCGGGCGACTTCCTCAAATCCGCAAGCGATTCCGAAGTGCCGCTCGTCGCCGTCGGCCTCCTCTATCAGACCGGCTACTTCCAGCAGTACCTCAACCCCGATGGGTGGCAGCAGGAACGCTTCCTCCTCAACGACTTTTACACCCTCCCCGTCCAGCCCGTCCGCGACGACCAGGGCAGCGAGTTGAAGATCGACGTCCAGTTGCCCGGCGGACAGATCCGCATCAAGGTGTGGCTGCTCGAAGTGGGGCGCGTCAAGCTCTACTTGCTCGATACCAACATCCCCGACAACGACCGCCCGGAAATCCGCGGCGTCACCGACGCCCTCTACGGCGGCGACAGCGGCACCAGGATGCGCCAGGAGATCGTGCTGGGCGTTGGCGGCCTCCGCGTGCTCCGCGCTCTGGGACTCGATCCCACCGTCTTCCACATGAATGAAGGGCACTCGGCTTTTCTCGCCCTGGAGCGCATCCGCGTTCTGGTTAAGGACCAGGGCCTGAAGTTCGACGAGGCCCTCGAGGCTTCCCGCAACAGCAACGTCTTTACCACCCACACTTCCGTGCCGGCCGGCATCGACATCTTCGACTCCGGCCTGATGTGGGAGTACTTCCACGATTATTGCCGCGAAGTGGGAATCGAATTCGACCAGCTCATGGCCCTGGGCCGCCGCAATCCGCAGGACACCAACGAGCGCTTCTCCATGGCCATCCTCGCCATCAAGACCTCCTGCTTCCGCAACGCCGTCAGCCGCCTTCACCGCGAAGTTTCGCAGGAGATGTTCCAGGACCTGTGGCCGCAACTGCCTTCCTGGGAAGTGCCCATTACGTCCATCACCAACGGCGTGCACCTTCTGAGCTGGCTCTCGAGCGACCTGGCCATGCTCTACGACCAGTATCTTCAGCCCGACTGGCGCGAGCGGGTCACCGACCCCAAGACCTGGGAGCAGGTTGAGGATATCCCCGACCAGGAACTCTGGGAAGCCCACCGCCGCCGCAAACGGCGCCTCCTCGCCTTCGTGCGCGAGCGCCAGGTGGAACATGCCCGCAACCGCAAAGCCGCTTCGACCGAGTTGCGCCGCGCCGCCGAGGTGCTCGATCCCGAGGCCCTGACCATCGGCTTCGCCCGCCGCTTCGCCACCTATAAGCGCGCCACGCTTCTGTTCCGCGACCTGAACCGCCTCAAGCGGATCCTATCGAACTCCGAAAGACCCATTCAGATCGTGGTGGCCGGCAAAGCCCATCCCAAGGATCATCCCGGCAAGGAGCTGATCCGCCAGATCGTGCAGCTCTCGCGCGACCCCGAGCTCTCCAAGCGCCTGGTCTTCGTCGAAGACTACGACATGCACGTGGCCCGCGAGCTGGTGGGCAGCGTCGACGTGTGGCTGAATACCCCGCGCCGCGGCGAAGAGGCCTGCGGCACCAGCGGCATGAAGGCCGGCAGCAACGGCGTGCTGAACCTCAGCATCCTCGACGGCTGGTTCGACGAGGCCCAGGAATACAGCGGCGGATGGGCCGTCGGCGACCGCGTGCCCTACTCCGAAGATCAGGACGAGGCCCACGCCACCGCCATATACTCTTTGCTCGAGAACGAGCTCGCGCCGGCTTTCTACGAACGCGACCAGGGCGTCCCCCGCGAGTGGATGCGCCACGTCAAGCGCTCGCTCAAATACCTCAGCCCCCAGTTCAGTTGCCAGCGCATGGTCGAGGAATACATGGCCCAGCTCTACGAGCCGGCGCATACCGCCTGGGTCGACATGCGCTACGACAACTTCGCCAAGGCCCGCGAGCAGGCGCGCTGGAATTCCGACGTCCGCAAGGTCTGGGACCAGGTGCAGTTCGTGGAGATGGGCACGCCCCCCAAGGGCGCGGTCCTGAGCGGCAAACCCGTTCCCGTCAAGACCGCCGTGAACCTGGCTGGCCTCAAGGCAGAGGATGTGCGCGTCGAAGTCGTAATCGGCCGCGTCGGTGTCAACGGCCAACTCGAGGACACCGAGGTGATGACCCTGCCGCCGGTCGAGCAGCGCGGCTCTGTGGTGGTCTTCGCCAAGGAGATCGTTCCCCAGCAGACCGGCCGCATGGGCTACGCCCTGCGCATCACCACCAACCACTACGGCGACCCCATGACCCGCCCCTGCGGCGCTCTGCTGAAGTGGGGCCGGTAAGTCCGCCCATGAACTGGAGCGCCACCGCCGCCATCCTGCTTGGCCTCGCCGTCATTCTCGGCGCCTTCGGCGCACACGGCCTGCGCGCCCGTCTCGACGCCTACTCCATGGGCATCTACGAGCGCGCCGTCTTCTATCACTTCATCCACGCGCTCGGGCTGCTGGTGGTTTCGATCCTGCCCCGAATCGGCGCCCTGCGCCCCGGCCCTGGCGCCTGGGTGTGCTGGCTCCTGGCCGCCGGCATCTTCCTTTTCTGCGGCAGCCTCTACCTGCTGGCCCTGACCGGCGTGCGGACTCTTGGCGCCGTCACCCCGCTGGGCGGCCTCGCCTTCATCGCCGCCTGGTTCCTGCTGGCCTTCGGCCTCGTCCGGCGCTGACTGCGCCCTACGCCCACGACCGTGTGATGTGCTTCGTCCGCTCGCTGACGCGTGCGGTTCGGTAGTCGGGTCCGTCCTGTTACCGAACCGCGACCGTAAGGGAGCGGACCCGGTCACAGCCCTACGCCCACTTCTTGCCTAACGCTTCCAGATTCGCGCGCATCAGGTCCTCGGGCGTCATCGCAATCCGAAACTCCACCTCCGCGTTGAACACAAGGAACCACGGCTCGGCCAGCACCGGAATCGCGGAAGCGTCCTTGACATCGACCACCAGCAGGCCCCCGCGGCGGCCGTCCTGCTCGGTGAAATACGCCGCCTCCGGCTTGATGGCATCGAGAATTCGCTGCATCTTCGGCCCGATCGACCCGTCCCGAACGGCGGTGTTGAATGGTTCGATTGGAAATTGAACGTGCATGAGCATGCGCATGGTTGACCTCCCAGTCGTCCTGGCCGCAAGGATACCATGCCCTTGACGCTGGACGCGCCCGTTCGTTGACCGGCACTCGCCGAGGTCCTGCGATTCATCGAAGACCGGCGCCTATGGGGCAGGGGACTGGGCTGGATCGACGTGCATCTGCTCCCTACTCAGCCCTGAGCGCCTCAACCGGCGCGATCGCCGTCGCCCGGTGCGCCGGGAACCACGCCGCCATCGCGGCCGCCGCGATCAGCACCGCCGACACCACGCCATAGGTCAGCGGATCGACCGCATTCACCCCGAACAGCAGGCTCGACATCAGCGCCGTCAGCCCATACGCCGCCGCCAGCCCGCAGGCCACGCCTGCCCCCGCCAGCGCCAGCCCGTGCCCCACGAACATCCGCAAAACCCTCGCCGGAGACGCGCCCAGCGCCACCCGCACCCCGATCTCCCGCGTCCGCTGCGAGACCGAATACGAGATCACGCCGTAGACCCCCACCACTCCCAGCAGCAGCGCCATCCCCGCCGGCATCGCCAGCATCACCAGCGTAAACGAGGTGCGCGCCATCGACTTCGCGTAGATCTCGCCGACCGTGTGGACCTCGGCCACCGGCAGGTTCGGGTTCACCGACCACACCGCCCGCTCGACTTCTTTCAGCAGCGAGGCCGAACCCGCACGCGTGCTGCGCACCGCGAAGGCCGGGTCCCGCTCAATGCGCTCCGGGAACCCCCAGAAGGGCGCCACCAGCAGCGGCCAGTACACGCACGTCGGCGCCGGATGGTCCACTCCATCGTCGCGCTCATCGCCCGTCACGCCGATAATCTCCCGCCACACGCCCTTCGGATTCTCGCGCACCCTCTTGCCGATCGCCGCCGCCGCGCTGCCCCACAGTTCCCGCGCCAGGTTCTGGGAAATCAGGATCACCGGGTGCCCCTGGTGCAGGTCCGTCCACGTGAAGTCGCGGCCCGCCATCAGCGGGCTGCCCATGGCGTGAAAGTAGCCGGGCGAGACGTACTTGTGGCGCCGCATCGGCGGCAGTTGCGTCTCCGCATAGCTTCGGTCCTCCGCGAAAATCGGATCCATGTCCGTGTACCCGTCCATGGTGATGGAGCTCGACGCGCCCGCCGCGGTCACGCCCGGGATGGCCGCGATCTTCTGCAGAATGTCATCCTGCACGCGCAGAACCCGCGCGCCCTCGGGCACTTCCTTCGGCGGGATCGGCACGCGCAGAGTCAGCACTTGCTCGGGCGCGGTGAAGCCCGGCTCGACGTGCCGCAGCGCCTGCAAGGTCCGGATCATCAGCCCCGACCCCACCAGCAGCACCAGCGCCAGCGCCACCTGCACCACCACCAGAACGTTGCGGGCCCGATGCCGCTCCCGGCCAGCGCTCGACCCGCGCCCGCCATCCCGCATCGCCAGCGCCAGCCTCGTGCCGGCGGCGTATTTGAAAACCGGAAGCAGGCCGAACAGCAGGCCCGAAACCAGCGCCACCGCCACCGTGAACAGCAGCACCGGCGTGTCGATCGAAATCTC
>Ga0182027_10009619_pt1 | contig 13855 bp, 11 predicted proteins | sample 712E1DmetaG_FD_121300 | JGI IMG/M metagenome (GOLD analysis project Ga0182027, IMG submission 121300) | Permafrost microbial communities from Stordalen Mire, Sweden - 712E1D metaG (Illumina Assembly) | ecosystem: Environmental > Terrestrial > Soil > Wetlands > Permafrost | place: Sweden...
TCTTGAAGTATTTTGCCAATGTGTGGCTTACCTTTTTCTCGGGTTGGCTTTCTCAGTAGACTGCGAGTGCCCGCATAATATCCTTTTGAACCTCTCATCCAATTTTCACCTTTAATCATCCATTATGACTTTTAGAACGTCAAGCTTAAGCGTCTTCGCTCTGTTTGCAAGCAAATCTGAAACGTTTGGTATGGTTCTTCCTTCATCTCCAGACACCAATTCTTTAACATAGAGGCCGCCTTGGCAACGAATTTCCATAAGAGCCCTCTTAAGCGACACCTTCTTAACTTTAACCTTATATATGTACCTTTCTCGGATCAAATCCGCCCTTCTATGCAAAACACGAATTGGCGTCTGCTGCTTTATTGAAGCTCCACTTAGCGTCTCTTCCAACGTGTGCAATTCCTCATCGGAAACCTCGTTCTCAAATTCAGCTAGTAATCGATATTCTTTCTGTGCGCCTTCACCCTTTTTGAGCCGCCTAACCACATCCTTAGTGGTAAAACGCAACCGCGAAACCTTAACCTTACCGACAGCTTCAGCGTTGATTTTGGCTTCAATTTCTTTCAAATCAACAAACCGCTTCTTAGGTTTAGAAACTTCAATAACAAAAGGCCTACCGGTACCCAGCATCCGAGCATCAATATCCTCGCGACCAGAAGCGTGAAACGCTGTTTTTTCACCCTCAGTTGCTTCTAACAGGGGTTTTGAAGAGAGCTCCTCAACCGATTCAGGATACAGTTTGCCGGTTCCGCCACATTTCTCACAACCTCTCCCTCGGCAGCTTGAACAGAACCATTTTGACTGCGGAATGTCTCGCACCAGCTTACGGTACCTGCCAGCGACAAAAAGGGGGTTAACCTGAACTCGTACCTTCTCTAGGGAAGGGTTGATCACTACGACCAGGTCAGGCTTTAAGTATTCTACTTCTTTACCAGTGCGTTCAGCAAGGGCTTTGCCGAATAATCGTCCAAATTCATGCTTAATACTTTCACTGTAACCAAGGTTGAAGGCAGCCTTAAATTCGTCCTCACGCTCCTCAACCTTAACTGGCAATTCAATTCCTACAAGGAACGTTGTAAACTCATAACCTTCAATAGCGCCTAAGGACTTCTCGGTTAAGCTGCTAACAAGCTCAAACTTGCCTTCACAGAGAAAACACTTGGCGTCCAAGGCTTGTTTAGGAACCCGTTTCTTTAGGTGTTTTATGGTTTCTTGTGCTTCTCTTGAAAAACCATTTGTGGCCAAAATTTTTAGTTGCTTAATGCCTTCAAGGTTTTTTTCTTTAGCAAGGTCGTTGGCTTGCAAGGTTAAGCTGATTTTTAATGCTGAGCCTCGAACGTTATTTTCCATGCTGTAACCAAGTGCAGCAAATTGTCTACCAAGGCAGTGGTCGCAAAGGGGATATTTGCTGAGAAGTTCAAACGCTTTTTCGAGTACATCCATTTCATGAAACCTACCTGCCGAAAGTCGAGGGCATTCCTTGTCCGCCGAGTCCGAAGGGCAGTTTCTTTTTACGCTTAAACGTCTTTAGCATTTTACGCATCATTACATACTGTTTTAGAAGTTCTTTAACGTCTTTTTCAGTTGTTCCTGAACCCCGTGCCACACGTCTTGCCCGAGAAGAGTTCAACACCTTAGGGTTTTCCCTTTCTTTAGGTGTCATGGATTGAATTATTACGCCCCATTTATCCAAGCGACCTTCAGCTGTATTGAGCATGTCTTGTGGAATATCAGAAGAAGACATGCCAGGTATCATCTTTAGCACTTTACTGAAGGGACCCATTTTTTTGACGGCTTGGAACTGCTCATACATGTCTGTTAGGGTGAAATTGCCGCTGAGTATTTCCTTGGCTTTCTTTGGCGGAACTTTGATTTCGGCTTCATGCACCTTTTCCAAGAGCGTTTCTAAATCGCCCATGCCGAGGAGCCGACCGACAAAACGTGAGGGAATAAAGGCCTCGATGTCTTCGATTTTTTCGCCTGTACCAATAAACTTTATGGGAGCGCCGGTTGCTGCAACTGCTGAAAGCGCGCCGCCTCCACGCGAGGAGCCGTCAAGTTTTGTCACTATAATTGCGCCGATGGGTGTTGCTTCATGGAACGTTTTTGCTTGAATAAGTGCTTGCTGACCGATGGTGCCGTCGATAACCATTATGACTTCGTCAGGTTTGACGTGTTTTTCAAGGTCCTTCATTTCTTTAATTAAGTTTTTCTCTTCTTTGTGCCTACCTGATGTGTCAACGATTAGCAGGTCTTTGTCGTTGAACTGTTTTAACCCTTCTTTGACGACTTTAATCGGGTCTTTAGCTTTCAAGTCGCCGTAAATTGGAATATTTATTCTAGCGGCCAATTGCTGAAGCTGAGCAAACGCGCCTGGACGAAAAGTGTCAGCGCAAATCAACGCAGGCTTTAAACCTCTTTTCTGGAAATACCGCGCCAGTTTTGCTGCTTGAGTGGTTTTTCCTGAGCCCTGGATTCCAACAAGCATTATAATTTTTCTTTTTCCAGGCTCCATCTTGATTGGTACGGGTTTGTCGCCGACGAAGCGGGTTAACTCATCATAAACAACTTTGATAACGTGCTCTCGTCTTGAAATGCCCGGAGGAACTTTTTCTTTTAATGCACGCTCTTCTATGCGCTTAGATATTTCAAGGACAAGTTGAACATTAACATCTGCTTGAAGCAAAGCTCTTTGTATGTCACGGACAAGTTCTTTCACTGTGGCTTCGTCCACTACGCCAGCCTTAAACAGTTTCTTTATAGCGTCGGTTAGAGAAGAACCTAACTTGTCTAATGCCATCAGAGTCTCCAGCCTTATCATTCTGTAATTCTTTTAAATAAAGATTACAGCTAAAAAGGAGAGGAATCACCTAATTTATTCGATTATTCGTTGGGATGAGCCATTTTTTGCTTGAGAACTATTGTTGAGCGATGAAGCCTCAGTTCCCCATTAAATTATCTTCTTCACAATTCAGACGGCTCTTCATGCATCATTGGCTTCATCATCAAAATGTTCCAAGCTAGAACATAAACTTTAATGGAAACTCTTTTAACAACAATGGAACAATTAACATTACAAACTGGTGGATAAGTTGACTGCGGAACGCGTTATTCACGCATCCATATTCATTTTGTTGCTGGTAGGGTTAACAGTTCTAAGCGCATGGTTAAGCTACATTTACCTGCAGCATAATTTCATACTTGTATTCGCAGGTATCATGTTAAGCTGGGGTATAATTCTGTTGGCAATGTATCTTGCCTTCAAAAAGCTCGGTTGGAAATGGTGGAGCTAAAAAAAGACAAACAAACTCTCAGGTAAGTAAGAAGATAAAAGATTAGCAGCTTGCTAACTAATTATTTTACTCTGACGATTTTTACTCTTCCAAGTATTTTCCAGTATTCAATTTCTGCGCCGGCGCAAAGCTTGGCTTTGAGGTCTTCTTCTTCAGGAAATGGAGCATCTAAGTACTCGTAGGTTTCCAGATCCATTATTTGAACTCCTTTGGGGTTGATGGCGAAAACTTGTCCGGGTCTTTTATCAATTAGTGGAATCTCAGCGCCTAAATCAACGGGTTTGACGAATTGTCTTTTTTGACCGTCAAATACGCCGATGGCAACTATTCTGAATTTGGCGGAGCCGTGTTTTCCAGGCTTTGACTTTGCAATGTCTACTATTTTGCAGGGTTCGCCTTCAATCATCATGTAGCCGCCAACGCGTAATTCTCCGACATCAACTGGTCTGCTCATACACTCACCAACAGCATAGTTCTATCAATGCAATTCTGAACAACACCCATATATAGATTAAGGTTTACGCTATTACTGAACGGTGGAATTATTGTTCAAAAGCGTGGGATTAGTCGCCCGCTACGATAAAAAACCAGCTTTAAAGCTTACCGAGGAGCTAGCGGAGTATCTTAAAAATAAAGGACTGAAGGTTTACATAGAAGATACTCTAGCAGGAAAAGTCACCACAAAGGAAGAGATGGTTCCCCTATCAAAAATGAAAACTGACTTCATAATAACAATCGGTGGTGACGGAACAATACTGAGAACATCCATCACGTTGCCTAAGCCTGAACCGCCAATTTTAGCAATCAACATGGGAGTCAGAGGATTCTTAACAGAAATCGAGCCTAAAAACGCCTGCGAAGCAGTCGAAAAAATATTGAAAGGCGAGTTCAAAATCGAAAAATGCTCTAAACTATCTGTAAAAGCTGGCGAAGAAACAATGCCAGACGCTTTAAATGATGTTGTTATTTCCGCTGGCGAACCATCAAAAATACTTTATTCGCAGATATGCAAGGATGGAAAGCCCATTCTTAAATGCCAAGCAGACGGGCTAATCGTAGCTACCCAAACAGGTTCTACAGGCTATTCCCTTTCAGCAGGAGGACCAGTTTTAGACCCTGCAGTGGATGCTTTCGTTATTACGCCAATCTGCTCGTTGACTGTGTTCCATTCGCTTGTTTTTCCAGCTGATTCCACCATCACCTTCAATGTGATCATGCCAAAGGAAATGCTTGTTTTAATTGACGGAAACTACCGTAAACTTGTAAGCGGCAAAGAGCCAATGTTAAAAGTCACTGTGTCAAAAAATGTAACTTCTTTTATCCGCTTCGAAACCGACTTTTATGACCGATTAAGAAGTCGGTTACTTTTTAAGGGAACAGAATGAAAACTCAAACAAACGACCAATGCAAACGAGTCATTGTTCTAGACACTTCCGCTTTCTTGGCAGGCTTTGACCCTTTCTCTATAAGTGAAGAACAAGTAACCGTTCCCAAGGTTGTGGAAGAAATAAGGAAAAATTCCATCATTTTGGTAAGATTTAAAACAGCATTAGAAAATGGAAAGTTGAAAGTTAAAGCGCCTTCGGAAGAATTCTTGAATAAAGTTAAAGCCTCGGCAAGTAAAGTCGGCGACTCGTTCCTATTATCGGAAACCGATATACAGCTTTTAGCTTTGGCCTTAGAATTGAAAGCAATCGGTTATACGCCTCAAATTGTTACCGATGACTATTCAATTCAGAATGTTGCGACGCAGTTAGAAATAGAATTTTTAGCACTCGCCACTTTCGGCATCAAGCGCCTTTTAGAGTGGATAAGATACTGCCCAGCATGCCACAGGGAATACCCTGCTAACTGCTCATCCAAGGAGTGCCTAGTTTGTGGTACAGAGCTTAAGAGAAAGCCGCGTAGAATAGTGAAAAGCTTGAAGCCAAGATAGTTCTATGTTTCTTTTGCTACCTCATTAATCGTATCTTCAACGATGTCCAGTGCTGAGCCTAGCAGGTCACTTTGTATAGTAAGCGGCGGAACTATCCTTAGCGTTGAAGCACCACAAGTAACAAGTGCTACTCCACGCTTCCAGGAGCGCAAAATAACCTGATAAGCCTTCTGCGGCGCAGGCTTTTTTGTTTCCTTGTCTTCCACAAGCTCGACACCAATCATTAGACCTTTACCACGTACATCTCCAACTATGTTGCTGGTTTGTTTCAAGTCCTCCAACCTTTTCATCGCATAAGCCCCTTGCTTGTTGGCGTTATCAAGCAACTGCTGCTCCTTAATGACGTCTATAACTGCGGCTGCCGCTGCACATGATAGTGGATTTCCGCCGAAAGTGCTTGCGTGCGAACCACCAGTCCAATCCATAATTTTCGCTTTAGCAATTGTTGCGCCGATGGGTAAGCCTGAAGCTAAAGCCTTTGCAGCGCAGATTATGTCTGGTTCGATGCTCCAGTGTTCAATGGCGAACCATTTTCCTGTTCTGCCTATGCCAGATTGCACTTCATCGTCGATAAGCAGTAAACCATTCTTGTCAGCGATTTTCTTTAGCTTTTGGAAAAACTCTGGCGGAGGAACCACATAGCCACCTTCTCCCTGGATTGGTTCAAAAAGAATCGCTGCCACATCTTCAGGAGGCATATACTTTTGGAGTACTTGCTCTTCGATAAAGTCCGCGCACCAATAGTTACAGTTTGGCTTTTCCAATTTGAATGGGCAACGGTAACAATAGGGATAAGGAACATGAGATACACCAGGCATAAGGGGAGAAAAATGTCTCCTTTGCGCCGGTTTGCTGGTGGTAAAAGCTAACGAACCCATCGTGCGACCATGGAAAGCGTTGATGAAGCCAATAAATAATGGTTTACGCGTGTGCCATCTAGCAAGCTTTACTGCCGCTTCAACCGCTTCAGTGCCGCTGTTGCCAAAATAGGTCTTTTTCTCAAATTCGCCAGGAGCTATCTTGGCTAATTTTTCTGCTAGGTTGATTACTTCTTTGTAGTAGAAGTCAGTGTTAGAATAATGCAGAAAACGGTCACATTGACCTTTTATGGCCTCAACCACGCGAGGGTGATTATGGCCAACGTTCATGCAGGCTATGCCAGAGTTAAGGTCAATGTACTCGTTTCCATCAACATCCTTAACTATGCAATCGTTTGCTGACTCAACAACAAGGGGGTAATACCGCATGTATGATGGGGAAACAAACTGTTCATCCTTCTGCACAAACTCCCTAGCTCTAGGACCAGGCGGGGAAACAACAATTTTTGGATAAACAACCATTTCGAATAACTCCAACAAAAGCGACTAGTAAAGAAGCAATATTAACCTTTACTCACCGAGAGAGTCAGCGCTTACCGTAACAAGAGTATTAACAGCAAAATTAAAAACAGCCCTTCTAACCCAAAGATTGGAATCAATGATTGTTTTGCTCTTTGAATTGCCTTATCAACAAGAAGAGTCATTGATTTCAAACGAACTTCCCCAATCACCCTGACATTAGGAACAACAAAACGCAAATAACCAGCCTTTGAAAATTCGAGTTTTGATTCTGCCTTCTTTGCCACTTCACAAATATATTGAATCAGCAGCTCATTGTCCATGACTTCACCTACAGGGTGGTAGCCACGCCGTCCAGTAACCAATGCACTTACCGCATGAGTGTCAGTTGTGAAGACTTCGCTTTCATCAAAACCCTTGGAAATTAATGCAGCAATGATTTTTTCTCGTAAACCAGGAATCATGTTGTTGCCATCAATAACGATGTAAGCGGTTTTCTGTTTCTCTAACTGAACAACTATTGCAGTGATTCCTCCCGTTCCCATCCCTGCCTTTAGCGAAAACTCTTTCGGAAACACGCTAGCTGATCCAACCATAAACTGTTTAGTTGGTAATGTAACGACTTTTTGGAGACATTTAGAAGACGCCGTTTTTAGCTCGTCCAAATGTTCTTCGGTATCAACTATATCGTTTAGGCTGTTGTGAGTATTAACTACCATAGTACCATTTAACCCGTATTTTACCGCTTCTTCACTAACCATGCGTCCTAACTCTTGCGGTAAATCTTCAGTGGTTTTTGGAGCAAGCGTAAAAGAAAGAAACGCGGTATCCCCAAAAATTTGGCATGAAGCAGTAGCCGCACCCTCAGTGACTCTAACAAAAGGAGAGGCTAAATCAGCAGTTGCCTTAAACCTCGCAGAAACTAGCACCTGCGAAACTATTTTATGATTCTGCTCTTGCGAGGCTAAATCAAGCTCATGACCAAGAATCCCGAGAGGAGTGCAAGCGTCACCGCCATATTCTTTTTCAAAACCTTGCTTAAGTAGAGACGGCAAAAGGCTGCTGCCTATGTTCTTGAATGGACCTGGATGCACAAGTGGAACAATGATGGCGGCTTTAGGCTTGGAAGCTTCAAATTTTAGAAGATTAACTTCGATGCTCTCAGTTTGCCCCATCTCTTCCAGGTACTTTTCAAGAGGAGCATTTTGGTCGGTTACCCAGTTAACTATGAATGCCCTAAACAGAGGGATCGATGACATGGAATAGGTTTTCTGGCTTAAACGCTCTATAAAGTAAAAAAACAGGATTACTGCAATGAAACCAATCACTGGCGCAATAACAATGAAAGATAAAACTTGGATGACAATTACACTTGAAATGCCAGCCCAAAAAACAAGGAAGGCAAACACGCAAAGGGTAGGTTGCAGCAAAACAGATATTCCTTTTTTCCAGCTAGCTACCGTTGACGTCGCAATCAGCACAATGATTCTCAGAGTTATAATGGCAGCGTAGCCTAGCAGACTTAGCTTAACCCATAATAACCAACCGAATGAGAAGCTTAAAGCAACGCCTATAACAGTGAAAACAAGCCAAACGCCTAAGCCGACGAGGGAGAGAAATAGAGTACGCCGCAACGAGTAAATTTGGTCATTTCTAAGAAGGACCTTGCTCATCACTAAGTCAGCTAAAAGTGTTAAAGCAAAAAGAGAAAGACCAAGAACTAAACCATCAATTAATCCCCGAGATAAGGGGGCAGCTAAAGTTGAAAGACCAATTACAAAGCAGAGTACCGCGACCGCTAAAAATGATTTTTTGAATGATGGAAGAGTAAACATGGAGGAATAGTGTTTAGCTGCACCATCTATTGAACGATTAAGTGAACTCTTACTCTCCATATTTCCAACTCAGTTAGGCTTCCTTATGGAATTAGCGAGACTTATTAAAATTTAGCTAAGGCTGAGCTTAAATTTTAGAGCAAGAAACACAAATTTTTTTATAACACAAACTTAGGGCAAGTTGTAATTTAGCATGAAGGAGTTAAAAAGTAAGGAAACAAAACGCCGCGTTGCAATTTTGAACAAGAAGTTAACATGCTTTCGCAGGGGAACTGTTTTATCTTTAGAACGACTATTATATTAGTTTGCGAAGTCTATGGCAGATCAAGATTTGCCCCTCTCAATATTTCACATGCTGGAGAGAAACGTGGGCAAGAAAATCAGAGTTATTATAGATCCAGCTTACGGTTTTGAAGGTACCTTAGCCGCCGTAACGCATGATCCATCAGGAATCTGGCTTTCAGACGCAGAAGCAATTGTTTTAAGATCAACTATTGCTCAGCCTATCCCGCAAGTTACAAGTCGAGAAGAAAGAAGCGAGCTATTTCTTCATTTAAATTCGGTTCAAAGAATAGAAGTTTTACACGCCACTACACCGAGGCGGTAAAGTCAGCGTTTAACCTGCCTAGAACACTTTTGCTAAAACAGAAAGAACTATCAATGAAACCGCAAAGATGACAAGCAGTTCAGGTCTAATTTTTATTCCTTCGGTCTCTTCCTCAAAGAACCTCAGCAAACCTGCACTTGCTGCAGGCATTGGACCTGTCTCTTTCTTTTTCTTTCTGCCGCTCACTAAATATCCCTGTCTCTTCAATGTACTATTTGCATTAATTAATGTTACGCAGATTCCAAATTTTTTTTAGGGGTACTGATAATATTTAACTCGCGCAAAGTTTAGAGTAATCACTAAACCTGGTGGGTCTATGCACATACATGAATTTCAAGAAATGATGCGGCAACTATATTTCACAAGAGATAACAAACGTGGAGTAGGCGGAACCTACAATTGGCTTGTTGATGAGGTTGCAGAGTTAGGAGAAGAATTGAAAAAAGGAACAGATAAAGAGGCTACTGAGAAAGAATTTGCAGATGTAATTGCGTGGCTTGCGTCTCTTGCTAACATAATGGGAATTGACCTTGAAAAAGCAGCCATCAACAAATACAACTACAAATGCCCAAAATGCCAAAAGTCACCATGCCAATGCACATTCTAGCTAACTAGACGTTTCTGCCCTAAACCCGTAGACACCCAATAATACGGCCGACGACCTTTACGGTGAACTATGCCTTCGTTTTCAAGAAGGCGCAAGTGATGCATGACAACGCTATAAGATAAAGACCCTTCCTTTGCTATCCTTACCCCATCACAGGGCTTGCTCTCAAGAGCCACCAATATTTTGGTTCTGGCTTTAAGACCGCTACTTACGTTTCTAATGTTTTTCAAGTAAGCGTTCGGATGCAAAGTTTCCTTTATGCTAGTTCACCGATAGATAAACAGGCGGTTTACATTGAAAAGCTTTAGGTTAATTAAAATCAAAAAGTTTAGCCTGCTTTGGCTTTTTGTTATCGAACATGGAAGCTATTTCTTCTTTTATGAGGTCCATGCGCTGGGTGTAATAGTTTGGTAAACCGTATGTGTCAACAAGTTGCTGAGCCGCCACCAGATACTTCTCTATGCCACCACGGTAAACAGTAAGAGACAGCTTTCCACCACAGAAGGGGCATTTCCCTTTGAGAGGCAGTCGACGGAACTTTTTGTTGCATGATTTGCACCTAAACGCTTGCGTTGAGAAAGCACGTAAATTCCCTGCTATGTCTCTGATGAAATGAGTGGTTAAAACTTTTAAGGCGACACTCTTGACATCTACAGCGTCAATTTTTTCGCCTAACTCCAGCTGCATGTTGAGTTTTTCAATCATTGATTTGAATTCTTTGTAGGCGCTGTTAGCGTTGCCGAGGTTTATGTTTGTCACGGGAGTGGTGTATTGGAAGCCTTCAAACTGCGCTTCAGTCCCAAGCCTATGACTGATAACGTCCATAATTGAACTTACTGGTCTAGCTTCAGCTTTCTCCAGAGTTTTTTGGTAAAATTCAAGCGGATAAGAAGCGTCAACGTCAAAATCATGTGCTTGCCTCTGCACTTCCTTTGTGTTAACAAACGGAATTAAGAGTATAGGAGCATCCATAATTCCACCTATCTGAGCAGGCAAATACACACGAGAAAAGTTCAGAAGCGTATCCAATGCCAGCATAATCGCGTCTTCATCACCATCACAGTCACGACGTTTAGCTGAGTGCCAAATCGGATGAGCATAAATTACATTACGGTCAGTGTAACCAACTATGCGTCCTAGAATACAAGCGCAGGTGTGGGGAGCTAAACCAAAAACCAAATGCCCAACAAGGTCTTCAGGCTTCTTAACGTTATAGTAAGCTGGAAGCTTGTAAACCCTTGCCAGCAGATCATCAATGAACGCCGCGATCTGAATGAAGTATTCCCCTGCTCGCCATGGAATCACAATATCCTGAACCTTAAGCTCACAGATTTGATTAGGATCAGTTAAACTTGCGCCGTGTGTATCATAGCAGTATCCCAGTTGCCTTATCTTTTCAACGGGTACTCCAACTTCGGCAGGCGTAAAGTGTGTTAAAGGAGCATTTGTTGCGTCAAAACGGATTGTGCCATCCTTGTAAACTGATAAATCGTATCTTGCTCGCAAAATACCTTTTTCGATAATTTCTGGAGTCTTATCTTTGTTAGTTAAGCCTTTGACGCCTCTTAGGATTTTTGGGGCTTGGTAACCAAGTGATTTGCAGGCGTCACCAACCATGTCTTTAAAGTTAACCGCTTGCCGCTGGTACTGAATAGCATCGGTTTTGCAGCCGGGGCAAGTGCTATCTTTCAAAGCCCTGCCACAGCGAGGGCAACTACTCTCCGGCATAGTGTTGCATCCGCAACTGGAGCATTTTACCCTCAAAGTGTAAGTTTTACATTCAGGACATTTCCTCTTAACCATCTCGACAAACACAGGGCCCTGTTTTGCAGCTTCCAAAAGGTCTCTATGTGAACCGCCAGCTAAGCTTACTGGAAAAAGAACGTGGACAGGAGGCTTCATGTCTCGCCTTTTAGCCTTCTCGGGTCTTCCCATGCGTGCACCCACAAAGGTAGGCGATTTGTCCTTAACTTGCACTCCGGAAAGCATGCTAATTGCCCCAAACACTGTAGCAGTCTGGGTACTGTCAACCATGTTTGTGGTACCGTAACCAAGACAGAATGCTAAAGCGGCAGCATCTTCGCCTTCCAGCAAAATCTTATTACTTATTAGTTTATGTGGAGCAAAGATCAGCCTAAGTAACCTTACAACATCTTCGTTGGCTTCACCGGAAATTTTGCAAACAACTCCATCTTCAAAGGCAACTTCACAAGAAGCCAACCACTTTTTCAGCAACTCAACCTCTTGAACACTGGATAAGCTTGACCAAAAGAATGTACGAGCTGGGTGTAAAGGTATGCCCATGCGAAGGCTGAGGAGTATTGCCTCTTTAGTCGTAGGTTTATTCCTAAATGGGTCATCCAGAAAACTATTTAGCCTTCCTACAGAAACCTGAGTGGCTTCTGCTGCTTTCTCATAATCTAAGCTAAATTTTTCCGTAAGAGCCCCCTGTAGGTCTTTAATCCACCATTCCTCAACGTACCCTGAAGGAGAAAGCCCCTTGCTGGTGTAGAGAAAATCGCCAAAACTAATCAGGATATCCCCTAAAAACAAGATTTTTTGGACCTTACCTTTAACTTCTGCAAAATTTGCCAATGTTACTTGGACCACAGAGTTATCATTCAGCAAAACAATGGGAGGCTCAATAGTATCCACAGGGAGTGTAACACAGCCTTTTCCTGGAAGCTCTAAACGCATTTGGGTGCCTGCAGCAAGAAAACTCTCTACAACAAGCATAGTAGCAGGATGAATGCCTACAGCTGAAAGACCAGTGTTTCGTGATCTGCCATACCTTAACCTAAATCCACCACGTCTTGAAGGAAAAGCGAAAATTGGTCGTCCGGCAATCACATCATCCATAAAGCCGCCTGATTTCTTTTCGGATTTCTTTTTGAATTCTCTTAGCCAGTCCCAGCCTTGAAAACCAAGCTTTTCAATAATTACCAAAACTTTTTGGGCGCGTCCAACGATGCCGTCGTTTACTACTCTTAGTGCTCCGCCTCTTACACGGTTAGTTTCTATCCGTGGAAGGTTTCGGTATGAGGAGACTTCTACTGGGTCTGATTCAGTGCCTGTGACTTCAACTGGAATTAGATTAAGTGCTTTCTTTAATTCGTCATCAGGAATGTGATATTGAAAACGGCCCACTGACCGTTCATATAATCTTAACTCTTCTATAAAACGGGAGATTTCTTCATCTGTAGGCTTGTATTTATCCAAGCCTAATTGGCGGCGTACGAAATCGCCTACGACCAAAGTTAACGCCTGGTCTGTTCCGCCCGCTGACCTGATTGGCCCTGCAAAGTATATAGCTAAATAGCGTGTCCTATCGGCGTTAGTTTTTATTTTGACTTGAGCTATGCCTTGTATTGGCGCTGCAGTTAAGCCTTCAGTGAAAATTGCCAGGGCAGTTCGAATCGCTTGTTCAGCCGCTTTTTCAGGTTCCATGTGACCGAATTTGCCCAGAACGATTTCTTCAGCAACTTTAAATGCGATTTCTTCTCTTTGCATTTTAGTGCCTAATTCTCTGATGCTGAGCGCCACTTCTTTGGGCCCTACTAATCCTTCTACTAAGTCAGCAATGTCTTGGGCAATAATGCACTCAGTTTTTAATGCGGGATCAAGGCCTTCTGATCTAGCGCTGTCGCTTATAGCATACAATCGCTTAAGCTCATTTTCCAATGTCTCAACGTAGTTCTGATAGCCCTTGCTGATATTCAAAGCGCAGCTTCCCTTGGCAACATATAGAATAATGGGTTATTTTGGCTTTCTTAAAAACTAAACGAAAATCTACCTACAAGCATTAAACCTTAATGCCCTTAATTCCCTCGATGATTTCAGAGACCCTTTGCTTAGCATCACTCGTCTCAGTGACGTTACCGGTGACGATTATGTCTGCTCCCGCAGAGACAGCAGCCATTGCTTGCTCTTTAGTTCTTATTCCCCCGCCTACTATGAGGGGTATTTCAAGCAAATGTTTGACTGCGTGAATCATTTCTGGGGGCACAGGGTTTGCTGCTCCAGAACCGCCTTCCAGATAAATGAAGCGCATCCCAAGGTATTGACCCGCAAGGGCATGAGCGGCTGCAAGTTCAGGCTTCGTATACGGTACTGAGATCGCTTTTCCTACTATGCCGGCAGTGCCGCCGTCCCCAACGATTATGTAACCCATAGAAATAGGTTCTAAACCGTACTTTTTGACAATTGGGGCTCCAAGAATCTGGGCGCCCATGAGAAA
>Ga0182027_10009620_pt1 | contig 13854 bp, 13 predicted proteins | sample 712E1DmetaG_FD_121300 | JGI IMG/M metagenome (GOLD analysis project Ga0182027, IMG submission 121300) | Permafrost microbial communities from Stordalen Mire, Sweden - 712E1D metaG (Illumina Assembly) | ecosystem: Environmental > Terrestrial > Soil > Wetlands > Permafrost | place: Sweden...
ATGGTTGATAGCACAGCCCGCACCTCCTTCCTCAGTTGACCGGCCGGACAAAGCCAAACGTTACCACCCCTACCAGTTCGTGCATCATCGGCGAGCTCGCAGCGGCCAAACGGCGGCGGCCACAGGAGGTCGTCCTGCCCCCGGAACCGTCGGTGCGTACCCGGACGCGCGGCTGCTCACGGCACAGTCTTCGGAGGCGGGGGGCAGGGCGGATGACCGGACGGCGACGCTAGCCGTCCAGCTCAGTCCTCGGCGGCGAGGTGACCGGTTTCCAGCTGCTTGCGGAAGGCGCTCACCATGAGGTCGGTGAGCTCCTGGATGGTTGTCTCGGCCACGGGCCGGTCGAGGGTGACCTTCCCCTGCTGGATCACGTTCAGGCGGTCGCACAGGGCGAAGAGGTGGGCGTAGTTGTGGTCGATGACGATCATGGACACGCCCCGGCTGGAGAGATCCTTTACCAGGTCCATGATGAGTGCCGACTCCTTGGCCCCCATGGCCGCCAGCGGCTCGTCGAGGAGCAGGATCTTGGCGTCCTGGCGGGTGGCTCGAGCCACGGCTATGGCCTGGCGCTGCCCACCGGAGAGCAGCTCCACCTCGGCGTCGATGTTGGGGATATGAACGTTGATGTTGTCGAGGTACTCCTTCGCCAGCCCCCGCATGCGCCTACGGGAGAGTACTCCCATCCGGCCCCCGCCGGTGATCTCACGGTTGAGGAACAGGTTCTCGTACACGGTCAGCTGGGGGACCAGGGCGAGATCCTGGTAGACCGTCTCGATCCCCTGGGCCCGGGCGTCCTGCACCGTGTGGAAGGTCACCTCTTTGCCCTCCACGAAGATCCGCCCCCTGTCGGGGCGGAGGAAGCCGCACAGGATCTTCACCAGGGTGCTCTTCCCGGCACCGTTGTCGCCCACCAGGCCCAGTACCTCGCCCCGGTCCAGGTGCAGGTCGACCCCGGACAGGGCCACCACCGCCCCAAAATGCTTGGTGATGCCTTCGGCCCGAAAGATCACATCGGCCTCGGTCCGGGCCGTGTCCTCGACGTAGCCAGGACGAGCGGAGCCGACGGAGGGCCCTTTCGAGGCCATGTCGCCGTCTGTGGCGGTCATTTTTCTCTCCGAAGGATCATGCGGTTGAGTTGCACGTTCACGGCCATGGCGACCAGGATCACTACGCCCTCGGCAAGGATGAAAGCGTTCTCAGAGACACCTATCAGGATGAACCCGTCTTCCAGGACGCCGAGCACGACGGCGCCGATTATGGTGCCCAGTACCGTGCCCCGGCCGCCGGTTAGGGCGGTCCCCCCGATAACGGCGGCGGAAACGGCCAGGAACATTTCGGCCGTGCCCGGCGCGGCGGGGTCGAGGCTCCCGATGCGGATGGAGTCGATGATCCCGATGAAACCGGCGCTGACGGCCAGGATCATGAAGCACCACACCTTGACCCGCTTGGTAGGTATCCCTGACTCGGCGGCGGCCAGGATGTTGCCCCCCGTGGCGGTGACGTGGAGGCCGAAGCGGGTGCGCTTGAGCACGAACCAGATCACGCCGACGATGGCCATGGCCCAGCCGATCTCCGACCAGTTGCTGATGCCGAAGGCCTGCCCGAAGTTGCCGGTGACGCCGGGCATGTCGGCCTGGTTGTCCCCCGAGTACACCAGGACGAGCCCGAGCAGGGCGAAGTAGACGCCCAGTGTGGTGACGAAGGACGGCACGTTCAGCAGCACCGTTATCAGCCCGTTGATGGCGCCGATGGCCAGGCAGCAACAAAGTGACAGGCCTATGGCCACGCCCACGGGCAGCCCGTCCTGCCACAGCAGATAGGCGATCCAGGAGGAGATGAGGAAGGTCTGCCCTGCGGCCAGGTCGATCTCCGCCAGTACCAGCACCAGCACCTCTCCCGCGCCGATAACGGCGATCGGTGCGATGTACTGCACCATGGTGACGATGTTGGCGTACGAGTAGAAGTTGTGGTTCCGCAGCGAGAAGTAAACGATAAGCACCACGGCCACTGCGAATATGGCCGTTTCCCGGCGCAGCAATATCTTCTGCACCGGCCGTGACCGTCCGGGCCCCGGCGTGTTCACCGGGGCCCGGACGGTACTCGAAGCTGAAGTCTCAGCGGGGGTTGGGTAACCCGTATGCGCCACAGCTCAACGTTCTAGCGCGGCCGGAGGGCTCAGTGCCCGATCTTGGACGGCGGGGCGAAGGCGGTCTCGGCGGCGCCACTGCCCTCGTAGCGGGTGACGTGGGCCAGATATGGGGCCACGTTGGCGGAGGTCACGAAGCCGAGGCCGGTGTTGGTGTCGCACGGCTGCATCAGGCCGGCGGAGACCTGGTAGAGGAACATCTGGATGACCGGGACGAAGCCCTGCAGGTAAGCCTGCTGGTCGATGGTGAAGTCGAGCGAGCCGTTCTGGACATCCTGGAGCACGGGGATCCCGACGTCCCATCCAGAGCCGAGCACCTTGCCTGCCAGCTTGTTCTTCGTGATGAGGGTGGCCACGGCGATGGAGTCACCGGAGTCCACCGAGTAGAGGAACTTCACGTCCTTGTGCCCCTCCCACCACGCTTGCACGGCGGTGAGCTCAGCGGCCTGCAGGGCGCCGCCGGCCACGACGTCGGTATCCAGGCCGGCAGCTTTGAAGATGGGCAGGGCGCCGTCGATACGGGGCTGGATGTTGCCCGAGCCCGGGGTGGCGATGACCATGCCGACCAGGCCGCCCTTGGGTACCACCTTCACGATGCGCTCGGCCGCGGCCGCGCCGGCGCTCTGGTTGGACTGGCCGACGTAGCACATGCGGTCGTTGCCCGCCTCGTCGGCGTTGTAGGAGATCACCGGGATGCCCTGGTTGAGGGCGTTGTCGGTCGGGGTGTTGAACGCCACCGGGTCGATGAGGGCCACGGCGATGCCCTGGACCTTGGCGGCAATGGCCTGGTCCATGGCGGTGACCATCTCCGAGACGATGGAGTTCTGGGAGCCGGTCCACTGCGCCGTGGGGATCCCCAGGAGGGCACAAGCGTCGGCGATCCCGTAGCGGGTGGCCGTGAAGAACGTGTTGGTGGTGACGTGGTTGACGAAGCTGAAGCGGTAGGCGGGGTGACTTGCGAACATCGGGATCGTGCTGTCCTTGAAGGAGGCCGCGGCGGCACCCCTCTCGGTGAGCACTTCGGTGAAGGCGCCCATAAAGGGCACAGCCGCCGCTGCCATACCGGCGTTGCGCAGGAACCTTCTCCTGGACGCGTCGTATTTCTTGGGATCTACTTCATGGGGCTCTGTAGCCATAGTTACCCTTTCCCCTAGCCACCACGTGGGTGGTGGCGCCTCTGTTGCCAGGCGCTCTCGCCCCGGCTGGTCGACAGCGGGGTGGTCGGAGCGACCCGGATGTGTCGGCCGAAGGTTAGCGCTCACACCTCTTCACCGCAAGGAGCCTCTGTGGATCCGTACAAACCCGACCAATATCGCCCATTTGTGGCCCGCAACCCGGCGGGTGCCGCGGCGCCCACTCCTCGCCTAAAGTCACCGCCGCGGCTCGTCCGGGCGGCGGTCCCGTGCTTTAGGAGCTGCTCGTACCGGCTACGACGAGCTCTCTGACCTGGCTTTCGAGCACGCGGCGGGCATCTGCGGGCAGCGCCTCGTCGGTCACCAGCACATCAACCTCGGAGAGCTCGGCCATGGTGCACAAAGCCGTCATGCGCCACTTGGTGTGATCGGCCACGACGACCAGCTTCCGGCAACGAGAAATGAACGCCCGGTTGGTCTCGGCCTCCGAGATGTTCGGTGTTGTGAGCCCAGCCACAGGGTCCATCCCGTGCACGCCGAGGAACAGTATGTCGAAGTAAAGCGAACGGATGGCAGCGTCCGCGGTAGGGCCTACGAGGGCATCGGAGGGGGTGCGGAACTCGCCGCCGGTGAGGATCACCGTTGTCCCCACCCGACCGTCCTGCTGGAGCTCGTGCCAGACGTTCATGGAGTTCGTCACCACGGTGATCTGGTCGACTCGGGAGAGTTGCCGGGCCAGGGCCCAGGTCGTCGTGCCCGCCGATAGGGCTATGGCGGAGCCGGGCTTGACGAGACGGGCGGCGTGCTCAGCGATGGCCGACTTCTCGGGCTGCTCCCTGAGCGCCTTCTTCTCGAAACCCGGCTCCTCGGTCCCCCGATGAGCGAGCACTGCGCCGCCGTGCACCCTCTCGATGAGCCCCTCGCGTTCCAACGCGTCGAGATCCCGGCGCACGGTCATCTCCGACACCAGGAGCGTCTCGCTCAGCTCTGTGAGACGGACGCCACCTCTGGCCTGGAGCTCTTCCAGGATCTGCTTGCGCCTCAGGCGGGCTAACACCGGATCAGACTGCCAGTGCCCGCAGGCGCGCTGCCGCCGCCTCCGGGACGATGTCGTTAGCGAAGGCTCCCATACCAGACTCCGACCCGGCCAGGAACTTTAGTTTGTCATTGGCGCGCCGGAGCGTGAACAGCTCGAGATGAAGGGCGAAGTCCTCTCGCCCTGTCCGGGCCGGTGCCTGGTGCCATCCCGCGATATACGGAGCGGGCTTGTCGAACAGCCCCGCAAAGCGGCCGAAGATGTCGTGCAGGACCTCGGGCAGCTCGCTGCGGGCGGGACCGCTAAGACCGGGCAGATCGGGGACGCGGTCGTTGGGATAGCAGTGGAGCTCGTAGGGCCAGCGGGCCGCGTGGGGCACGAACGCTGTCCAATGGTCGGTGGCGAGGACGGTGCGGGAACCGTCGGCGCGTTCGGCGTCGAGCACGTCGTCGAACAGGTTGCGCCCGCAGCTTTGCCGGTAGGCCGCCACCGCGCTCAGGACCCGTTCCGTGACGGGCGTAATGAAGGGGTAGGCGTAGATCTGCCCGTGCGGGTGGGGTTGGGTCACCCCGATCTCCTGGCCACGGTTCTCAAAACAGAACACCTGCTCCACGTCCTCACGGGCGCCCAGCTCCCGCGTCCGGTCGATGAGAGCTTCCAGCACCAGGTCGATGCGGCTGGGCGTGAGCTCATGAAAGGCGGCGTTGTGGTCGGCGGTGTAACAGACCACCTCACAGCGCCCGGCGCCGGGGCGTTCGGCGAGCAGCGAAGCCCCGGTGCAGTCGACCAGGGCCCCGAGGGGCTGTCCGGCCCGCACCGTCTCGGGAGGCGGCGCCGTGAGAGCCGGGAAACGGTTCTCGAACACGACGACCTCGTAGTCATGTTCGGGTACTTCTGTGAGGTGGTCGTCGGTGGACGGGCACAATGGGCAGTCCCATGCCGCCGGGAGGTAGGTCCTGTCCTGGCGGTGCGATGCGTACATCACCCACATCCCGAGCAACGGGTCACGACGTAGCTCAGATGAAACGGCCACCGAGCCGATGTCGCGAAGATCTTTGGCCTGTCGCAACCCAACTGCGGCAGAGTCGTAATAGATGATCTCGCGGTCATCGGCGAGCCGCTGGATCGTCTTCCTCACGTCAGCTGGTTCCCGGCCGCGGCCCCCTGAGGCATTCCGCACACACAGCTATCAGTATCTATCACATCCTGTCACAGTTTGCGGCCTGATCCTCCGCCACCGTTAGGTCCTGCGGCACCGAGGAGATCGTCGAGACCGAATACAGACCGCACCGAGAGCCCGGCCGCCTCGAGCTTGCCCGGGCCGGTCGCCGACAGGTCACGCCGGTCGATGACGCATAGGACCGTGGCGACCTCCGCTCCCCGGGCACGGAGCTCGTCGGACGAGGAGACCACTTGGCCACCCGTCGTGATGACGTCTTCTACCACGAGGAGGTGGCGGCCGGCCACGTCCGGGCCTTCTGACAGCTTCGCCGTGCCGTACGTCTTGGCCTGCTTGCGGACGAGCACTTGGGGAAGCCCGGTGAGGAGCGAAAGCGCGGTTGAGATGGGGACGCCGCCCAGCTCCAGGCCGGCCAGGATCTCGGTGCCCGGGGGTACCAGGGTGGCGGCCAGCTCGGCCACCGCCCGCAACAGCAGCGGGTCCCCTTCGAACTGGTACTTGTCGAAGTAGAAGTCAGTCTCCTGCCCTGAGCGCAGTACGAAGTGGCCGCTCAGGTAACAGGCCTTCTGTACGAGCCGGGCTAGCTCGGCCTTGTCCACCCGACGATCACCGCCTCGGAAGAACGGCTCTGGTGGCCCGATAGGCCAAGACCGAGAACACTGAGCCGGCCGAGAGCAGCGAGAGGGCAGACCACGCCGAACCGACCGAGAACACCGAGAGGAAGGAACCCACCGACCCGATGGACAGCGCCGAGCCCACCGAGCCGATCGACAGGACGGATCCTTTTGAGCAGATCGACAGCACGGAGCCCTCCGACCAGAGGGACAAAACCGCACGCGGCTCGCTCGGCCCCGACATGTGGCCCGAGGCTAGCGGGTGGCCCGAGTTCGTGCCCACCCTGTTAGGACCTAACCTGTCCGGGACACGCTCCCCGGCTGAAGGAAGGTCCCATGAACAACGAGGCAAGCCCACTGACGGCACCGCTCCCGGGCGGGGGCCACATCCCGCTGCTGGGGTTCGGGACCTGGCAGCTGGAGGGTACGGAGGCCTACGAAGGGACGCGGGCAGCCCTCGAGGTGGGGTACCGGCACATCGACACGGCGACGGGCTACTCCAACGAGGACCGCGTCGGCGCCGCTCTCCGCGACAGCGGTATCGAGCGGAGCGAAGTCTTCGTAACCACGAAGTGCCCGCCCGAGCGGGCCGGGCACGAACTGAGGACGCTGGACGAGAGCCTGCGGGCCCTCGATGTTGAGTTTGTCGACCTGTGGCTCGTGCACTGGCCACCCAACGGCCAGGCTCGCCCCGCCACCTGGAGGGCGTTTATCGAGGCCCGCGACGCCGGTAAAGCCCGGGCGATCGGCGTCAGCAACTACAGCATCGCCCAGATAGACGAGCTGATAGAGGCCACCGGGCAAGCCCCGTCGGTGAACCAGATCCCCTGGAGCCCCTTCCTCTACGACCCGGGAACGGCGGGCGCCCTCAGGGACCGCAGCGTTGTCCTGGAGGGTTACAGTCCTCTCAAGCGCAGCAACCTGGGGCACCCGGTGCTCGTGGAACTGGCCCGGGCTTACGGCAAGACCCCGGCACAGATCGTGCTCCGGTGGCACCTCGAGCATGGGTTCGTGGTGATCCCCAAGTCTGCCCGGCGGGAACGGATCGAGGAGAACTTCGACATCGGGTTCGAACTTTCGAAGGAGGACGTGGCCCGGCTCGACCAGGTCAAGGCGGGCGGCTGATAGGCGCCGTGCCGCCTTAGAGCCAGCCCCTCTCGTCGGCGGCCCGGATGGCCTCCGCTCGGTTGCGGCCGCCCGTCTTGGCGATGGCGGCCGAAAGGTAGTTGCGGACAGTTCCCTCCGACAGGAAAAGGGTTTTGGCGACTTCGGCAACAGAAGTGCCGGAGCGGGCGGCCACCAGCACATCGCGTTCGCGGGGCGTGAGAGGCGAGGTCCCGTGGGCGAGCGAGTCCGCCGCCAGCGAGGGGTCGACGACCCGCTCGCCGGCCGCGACCCGGCGGATGGCATCCGAGAGCTGCTCCGCCGGGGCATCCTTCACCACGAACCCGCGCGCTCCCGATTCCATGGCCCGGCGCAGGTACCCGGGGCGGCCGAAAGTGGTGAGGATGAGCGACCGGCACTCGGGCAGCTCCTGGGCGAGGACGGCGGCGGCGGCCAGGCCGTCGATGCCCGGCATCTGGATATCGAGCAGGGCTACGTCTGGACGGTGAGCCTTGGCCGCGGCGACCACTTCGTCCCCCCGGCCGACAGTGGCGACCACCTCGAAGTCTTCCTCCAGGGTGAGCAGCGCCGCCAGCGCCGTACGGACGAGCTCCTGGTCGTCAGCTAGGAGCAAGCGGATCACGCCGGCGCCCCCCCGTCCATGCCCAGGGACACCCGCAGCCGCCACCCGTTGGGCTCCCGCGGACCGGCGTCGACCCTGCCACCTGCGGCGGTGACCCGTTGGCGCAGACCGGCGAGGCCACCGCCGACCAGGGGCACCCCTCCTACGCCGTCGTCGATGATCTCGACCGACGAAGTGGAAAGCAGGACGGCGCAGGAAGTTGCATGGGCGTGACGGACGACGTTCGTCAGCCCCTCCCGAAGGACCCAGCCGAAGAGCTCCTGATGGCGGACGTCGACGATGTCGACCGCACTAGGCAGGTCGGCTGTCACCCCAGCCGCCCGGAGAAGCTCCTTTCCCGTGGCCAGCTCCCCGGCCAGGGTGACCTCCCGGTAGTTCGCCACCGCCGCCCGCACGTCGGCCAGCGCGCTCCGCGCCAGGCCCTCGACTTCACCGATCTCGACCAGGGCGCGCGCCGGGTCGGTGGCCGCGATCCGCCGGGCCAGGCCCGCCTTCACCGTGATGGTCGTGAGCGAGTGGCCGAGAAGATCGTGCAGGTCCCGAGCGATGCGAGAGCGCTCGTTTTCCGCGGCCAGGCGCGCCAGCTCGGAACGGGCGTCGGCCAGAGCGCGGTTACCGCGCATGACCTGGAAGAAACCGAACATAGCCAGGGAGGTTAAAGGGATGGCTATAAGGGTGCCATTGTCCACGCTCGTGCCGAGGCTGTCGTGCCACGAAGGGACGGCAGAGGGGAGGAAAACCGCAAGTAGCGTTAGGGCGACGACTGGCGCCAGAGAACGGGTGCCCAGACGTGCCACCGTCACGACGGCGATGAAAACGCACATCACGGAGGCGTCGGCATGAGCGAACGGCAATTCAGCCACCCACAACGCCACTAGAACCGCATAAAGGGCCCAGAACCGCAGGGCATCCGCTTGCCATAGCGCCCGGATGGCGATGAGGTAGCAGGCGGCGAAGCCGGCGACGATGGCGTAGCCGGCGACGGCGGCAACGCCCCTCGAATCGTGCGCCGTGGCCCCGACGACTTGCACGAGGTAAACAAGGAAAACCCCGGGGAACACCGTCCGGCGCCAGCCGCGGGCCCATTTACGCTGGGCCGCCAGCCATTCTGTGCCTTCCGGCCCAACCGGGGCCGTCCCTGTCCCCACGACCTCAACCGTACCGGCCTCGAGCGTAATGGGTGCTCCCCGGCGGCTCATACTCGAGCCGTGTCGCGGCGGTAGACCCGTACGGCGAGCTGAGCCAATCCCACCGTCCATACCGCGATCACGATCCAGGCCTCGGCGGGGGGCCAACCGCTGTGGCCCAGGGCCGACTTACCGGCCTGGACAAGCCAATAAGACGGGAGGCATTTCACCAAGGTGAGGAACACGCCACTGGTCGCCAGCGGCCCCCAGGACCCGCCGAGCAGGGCGAACAGGGTCGTCGTCCCGCCCATAGCGGGGCCCATGGAGTCGACGGACAGCAGATGGCCGAGGAGGATGCCAAGGACCGCAAACGGGATGAGCCCGATGAGCAGCAGGACCGTCATAGTGAGCCATTCGCCGGCCGAGAGCCGCACGCCGAGCGATGTCCCCGCGGCATAGAGCACGACCAGGCTCAGCACTGCCATCAGGTACCCGCAGACCACTTTCGCCCGGAAGTAGGCGCTCGTCGCCAGGGGAGTGATGCGTAACTGGCGCGTCCAGCCGATCTGGCGCTCGGCCGCTATGCGCGCCCCGCTCGAGATCACCGCCACCATGGTCCCCCAGGACGCCATGCCCGTCATGTAATAAAGGGGGAACGAAATGCCGTCGAGATGGGCTTTGCGGTTGGTCCCCCCGATGAGGAAAAACAGGAGCAAGGGAAAGCCGAGCGAAAATAGGAGGAACCGGCGGTTGCGGAAGGTGCGTAGCACCTCGTAGCGCAGGTAGGTCGGGTGCTTCATCGGGCCACCTCAACTTTCTCGTCGTCGTCGTCTTCGTCAGCGGTCAGTTCCAAGAACGCCTCTTCGAGGCCGGCGCCCCGCACTTCGATGTCGCGGGCGCCTGGGAACCGGCGGAGCAGTTCCCGAAGGGCGGAGTCGGAGTCGGAGCACGAAAGCACCACGGCCTCGCCTCGGGTGTCGGCGCTGTTAACGCCGGGCAAGGCGGACAGTGACGCGACGTCTGCGCCCGGAAGGGTGGCCCGGATGGTGCGGCTGCCCGCCATCGCCTTGATCTCGGTGGCGGGGCCGTCGGCGACGACCCGGCCGCGGGCCATGAGGATGATCCGGTCCGCGTACGCGTCGGCTTCCTCCAGGTAATGGGTAGCAAAGATAACTGTTTTCCCTTTGGCGGCGACTGCGCGCATGGCGTTCCAGAAGTCCCGGCGGCTCTCGACGTCGAGCGCCGCCGTGGGCTCGTCGAGCACCAGTAGGTCGGAACCGGTTACAAGCGCGATGGCAAACCGGACACGCTGGCTCTGGCCTCCGGAAAGCTTCATTGTCTGGCGGTCAGCGAACTCAGCCGTGCCCGTGACGCTGAGCACTTCGTCTATGTCCAGGGGCCGAGGGTATAGCGACGCCACCATGGCGACCAGCTCCCGCACGCTCAGGTTCTGGACCAGTGAGCCCGTCTGGAGCATGCCGCCGACAAGGCCGTTCCTCACGGCCGCCGCCGGCGGCATCCCGAACAGCGAGACAGTGCCGGCGTCGGGCCGGGCCAGCCCGAGCACCATGTCTATCGTCGTGGTCTTCCCGGCGCCGTTAGGCCCGAGCAGCGCCACCGTCTGGCCGGCGTTGATGGAGATGTCGACCGACCGCACGGCGTGGACCTTGCCGTAGGACTTGCTGAGGTGACTGAGGACGATCGCCGCCCCGCCCCTGTCTTTGCTCATGTCGTTGTTTACGGGCATGAAATAGACATTGGCACCGGAGCACGCCCTGGCGTAAGTGCGCCGGCTCATAACTTGCCCGTTACTTCTGTCATATCCCCGCTCGGGCCCGTCCCTCCCGGGCCGATGGCGGCGGGGCCCTCAGGAGGTTTCGGGAGCGTCCGGCGTGATCAGCCGCACCCTGCTGCAGGGGAAGCTGAAGCGGTCAGGCATGCCCGGTGTCAGGCTGCAGTCGAACACATATTCCTCGCCTTCACGTGTCCAGCCTTCCGCCGAAATCGTCGCGGGATCGCGGGCGGGGTTGGCCCAGTAGATCGTGAACAGGGAGGGCACGCTTGGCCAGGTTAGCTCGCAGGCCGTCGGGCGGGCTATGCCGTCGACAACCTCAGGGACCGACCAGTTGCGGGCCTGAGAACGAATACTGCCCGGGGCCGACCTCGAACACGGCTTCTCTTTGTCCTATGGTGCCCGGGTAGTCGGCGACGAGCCTTGGACCGGTCCCGTCGGCGCCCACGACCTCGCCGGGCCGGGCGGAAGGTACGTGAACACTGGCTCGGACATTGGTAGGTACGTTGACCTCGAGCGTGAAGCGGGCCCCGTCGCGCGCCCACGCTGTCGAGATCTCCCCCCGGACCGAGCGGAAGGAACCCCGGGCGTAGGACAACGACCCGCCCGGGTGCGGACGTATCTCCACCCGGTCGAAGCCTGCCGCTCCGGGGGCGAGCTCGATCCCGAGAACGAAGCGGTACAGCCATTCCCCGACCGAGCCGAGAGAGTAGTGATTGAACGAGTTCATCAGCGGCGCCTGGAACCCGTTGTCATCGGTCCAGCCGTCCCAGCGCTCCCAGATGGTGGTCGCCCCGCGGTCGATCGTGTACTGCCATGACGGGAAGGACCGCTGTTCCAGGAGCCGGTAGGCGACGTCGGAGTACCCGTTGGAGCTGAGCACCGGCAAGAGGTACCCGACGCCGACGAAACCCGTGGCCAAGTGCCAGTCCTCCCGGACGATCGCCGCGACCAGGTGCGCCGCGGCCTGGGCCCGGAGGTGCTCGGGGAGCAGGCCCATGTGCAGAGCGAGCACGTAGGCCGTTTGCGTCCCGCTCGCCACCGTGCCCGTCGGGCCTACATATTCCTTTACGAACGCGTCTCGGACCTCGCTCGCCAACTGCTGGTAGCGAGCATCGTCCTGGGACCGCCCGACCGCCCGGCACATTTCAGCCATCAGGGCGGCGTCGTAGGCCCAGTACGCCGTGGCCAGAAGCTCGCGTGGGGTGAAGTCACCCTTAGGAGCGAGCCAATCGCCAAAGTTGTTGCCTAGTTTGTGCGTCCTCAGCCTCGCCGGGTTGTTAGCCGACAGGAAGTCCATCCAGGCCGCCATCGACCGGAAGTTACGCTCCAGCACCCCTGTATCGCCGTACATCTTGTAGACGGTCCAGGGCACGATCACGCCCGCGTCGCCCCACGCCGGGGCTGCCTCGTGATCGAGGTCGAGCCGGGGGGCGAAGTCGGTGAAGGCGCCAGAGGGCAACTGAGCATCGCTGAGGTCATCCAACCACTTCGAGAAAAAAGAGGCGACATCGCGGTTGTACGCCGCCGTCCGGGCGAAAATCTGGGCATCGCCGAGCCACCCGAGCCGCTCGTCGCGCTGCGGGCAGTCGGTCGGGATACTGATGAAGTTGGCGCGTTGGCCCCAGTCGATGTTGGCGTAGAGGCGGTTGACTTCGGGAGACGAGCAGTCGAAAAAACCGGTGCGGGGGGTATCAGAGTGCACGACGCACGCGGTCGCCGCGGCAGGGGTGAGGTCCCCGGACAAACCCGAGATCTCGGCGTAACGAAAACCGTGGAAAGTTGAGCGGGGCTCCAGCACCTCAGTCCCGCCCGCCGTCGTGAACAGGTCTGTTTGGCGCGCCGTACGAAGATTGTCGACGTACAGGCTGCCCTCTTCGTCCAGCACTTCACCGTGGCGGACGCGGATGACGGTGCCAGGAGGCTCGTCGACCGTCAGCCGCACCCAGCCGGCGAGGTTTTGGCCAAAGTCAACGATCAGCCCACCACCGGGCGCCGGCCCGACAGTTTTCGCCGGTAGCTCCTCTGTCACCTTTATCGGCGGGCCCGGGTCGGCCACCAGCGCGGCGTCGCCCCGCTCACGGCACGAGGCCGGCCGCCACGAGCTGTCGTCGAAACCCGGGCAGCCCCACGCCGGCGGTTCCCGGCGCTGGTCCCGGCGCTCGCCCATCAGAAGGTCGGCGTGGGCGATGGCGCCTGTGGAGCTTCTCCAGCGCTCGTCCGTGACGATCCTTTGCTCGGCACCGTCCTCCATGATGATGACGAGTTGTGCCAATAGTTGCGGGTCGCGTGCGTAGTGGGCGCCGGCCCGCTTAGCGTCAAAACCATAGAAACCGCAGGCCCAACCGTCGGCGACTATGGCCCCTACAACGTTGTCGCCTTCTAGGAGCAGCTCGGTCACGTCGTAGGTCTGGTACAAAAGCCGCCGGGCGTAGTCGGTCCATCCGGGCGCCAACACCCCATCGCTCACCGGGCGGCCGTTGACCGAAAGCTGGTAAATGCCGAGGGCCGTCGCATACAGACGCGCCGAAACAACCTTCCGGTCGAGCGTGAAAGCCCGCCGCAAATAGGGAGCCGCCTTCATAGCCTGAGCGATCGCGTCAACGGGCCCGCCGGGGCCGGGGGGAGCGGAAGGGTCGTCGCCCGGGCCGAGGCCTATCCAGGACGCGCTCCACCCGGCGGCGGGATCGAGTGCCGTCTCAAAGGTTGCCTCCGAGCTCCATGGTCCCGGCTCCCCTGTCTCGTCCCAAACACGGGCCATCCAGACGTACTTTCGCGCCGGCAGCAGGGGCGCTCCTTGGTAAGCGACGTCGGTCGAAGCCTCCGCCGTAACGCGCCCGCTGTCCCAGGCCAAGGCTCCGTGCTCAAGGTCGGTGCCGTCGAGGCCGACCCTGACCTGGTAAGCCGTCTGCCATCGCCCTCCCCGGGCCGGTCGGGCTCCACGCTCAGCGGGTTTTGCTTGTGGGCACAACGAAGGTCGGACGGTACGAGCCCGAGCGAGCTCATTTCCCGTGCACGAAGAGATGGGGCGGCAAGGGCATCTGCTGACGCTACCTCAGAGGCTCTTGGGCTTCTTCCG
>Ga0182027_10009621_pt1 | contig 13852 bp, 3 predicted proteins | sample 712E1DmetaG_FD_121300 | JGI IMG/M metagenome (GOLD analysis project Ga0182027, IMG submission 121300) | Permafrost microbial communities from Stordalen Mire, Sweden - 712E1D metaG (Illumina Assembly) | ecosystem: Environmental > Terrestrial > Soil > Wetlands > Permafrost | place: Sweden...
GAAGGCGCGAAGCTGTCTCGAGAATCATTCGAAAAATACCTCAAGAGCAAATCCTGATCTAAAATCTGGATCGAATGTAGAGGGTTTTTGCGCCGGTTCACGTCTCTATCCCAAAAGGGGTCCGCTTTGGAATAGAAAGGGTAACAAATTAGTCATCCGCCGAAAAATCTCACCGATATATAAACCCGTTTTCGACCCCGCCAAAGCCACACTGGGAGCCCGCCTTAGACACCTCCGAAAGCGGCTCGGTTATGAACGCGTAACCTTGTATGCCACAGTTGTAAAACTGGGCCATAACACCATCGCCAAAATAGAACGGGACGAGATGAAAGTTATTCAGCCCTGGATTCTGGGGCGCATCCTCTCCGTCTTGCAGGGACGGCTCAAAGAGGTCTTTCCCGATATTCGCGGCGACATTTATGACTACCTCATCCCGCCAAAAACCTTTGGTGATTGGCTGCGCAACTTCCGGATGCGTCACGGACTCCGATCGAACCAACTGGCCAGGGCACTTGGTGTGAATAGATTCACTATCACGCGATACGAATCCAACCAGACTACCCCCAGTCTGGCCGTTCAGAGCCGCCTGCAGGACCGTTATGGGCTCAATAGCGACTTCGATAAATTTTTTCGAAACCGATGTAGCTGATCGGCAAAACCACTCCAAGCCATAACCTTCGATATCTGCGAATTCTTTAAATACCCACTGAAAATAGAGGACTATTGGCCCCCGGTCCTGGGTCTTTATTTAACATTCCTTTCATATTCCTGTAACTTCGCTGTAACACGCATAGATTACACTTAAATCACTCTTCGGGAGGGCCGTTCCTCCCAAATTATGGTTCCTTTATTAAACATGCGTAGCGCTAAGCGCGGTGCCGCGATATTCATGTCGCTGTGCCTCCTCTGGACGTCCGGCAATCTGGCCCAGGCCTTTGCTGAAGCGCCACCGCTTCTCGCCAAGCCTCTCCCTCTTCCGCAGCTGGAATTGATGCCGCCGGGCCAATTTGGCCGAATCGCCGATTACTTCAACGCACCCGTCAAGAACTCCAAGCTCGTTGTTTTGATCCAGGACCTGCACGCTCATTACGGGGTCCAGAAGAACATCGCCGAAATTCTCGAATTTCTGACCACCAAACTTATAAAGGGCGGACAGAGCGGCATTCCTTTCGCTTTAGCGGTGGAGGGAGCACAGGGACCCGTCGACACATCCGTCATCGCCCGCTACCCCGATAAAAAGATCAAGCAGGCAGCCCTGGACTATCTGATGCGCGAAGGCGAGCTTACTGGCATGGAATACTTTGCCGGAATGCGCGGGATTCCCACGCTTCTGGTTGGCGTCGAAGACCTCCGCTATTACAACGCGCACCGCGAACTATTCCGCCAAACGCTGGAAAGCCGCACGCAACTGGTCGATATGTTCCGCGGCATCCAGGCGGACATCAAAATGCTCCCGACCGCTTATTCGCCATCTCTGGCTGCCGTTCATGCCAAAGCCGAAGCATATGAGAAAGCGGAGCTCAGCACTACCGAATTCATCAACTATCTGGCAGGGCAGGCAACGGCGGATGACATCCGGAACCTCCTCGCACTCAAGAATTTCATCCAGAACGCTGCTTCCGACGCCAATAAGGCGGATCAGCTCCGCCAGTTAACCGCTGAATTCCTCACCCAGGTGGCCGACCACCTTTCCGCAGAAGAGCGGGCGACGCTAGCAGTCCTGGCTAAAAAGCAGGGGACCAGCGCCTATTACGGTTACCTGCGCGATTTGATCTATCAGCACCAGCTCTTTATGGCCGTGCCTCTGGAATTGGCCAAACACCTGGAGTACCTGCATACGGCCCAAACGATGGGGTTTGACCGCGTGACCTACGAAGCACAGGAACTGGCCTTTAAAATCAAAATGCGCGCCGCTCAAACCTCGCCTGAGCGAGACCTGATCCAGGTGGAACACGACTTAGCGCTCCTTCTGAAAATCTCCGATCTCCAGGCGACGGATTACGAGGTTCGCTCATTCGGACCGCGCGTCAATGAATTCGTAGCCCTGTGCAATTCAATGCTCAAGTCGCACGGGCTTAAGACCTTCGACGACGGCAAAATCCGCGAACTCATTTCGACAAGCATCGACTACTACGTGATGGCGCTCATGCGGAACAAACCGATGGTCGACCATACGCTGGACCTGTTAAAGGAGCCTGGCAAGGCCGGCGTCCTGGTCACGGGCGGCTACCACACAGCCATGCTCACGCAGCTCCTGAGGGAAAGAAATGTCTCCTATGTCGTCATCACCCCCATGGTCGATCAGATCAGCGAAAAAGATCATGAGCTTTATGTAAAACGGTTAACCGGCGTACACTTGACGACGGAAGAAGTAGCACGCGCCGCACAAGGGGCCAATTTCCTCTTTCAGGGATACTTTCCTTCAATACGGGATTCCTTCTTTGGAACATTCGTGCATGTCGCCGAAGGGATGCGGCGCGCTTATCGCGGCCTGGCCGTCCCTGCAGGATCGCATTTCTCCCGCTGGCTCCCAGCATGGCTCAAACGTCAGTCTGGACAAAAAGTGCAAGTGGGCATGGCAGAGCCGGCTGGAGAATCCAATTCCCATCGCCTTAACTGGGTTTTGAATGTTGTGTTGAGTTGGTTCGCAACTGGCGGAGGCGCTCTTAAAAGACTTGGCAGCCGCGATCAGACGGATCAAAAGGCGCTGTCCAATTTGCAGGGACGTCACGCCGAGTTTGAGGAGGCCGCCAAAGAGGCTAAAGTCGAGGAGGTCGATGACTTATCTCTCAAACGTATCTACGCGGATTTGCCGCCTGGAGTTTATGCCTATCATTTGCACGGTTCCGACGGCACTTTGATCATCGTATTGAACCCCTCTCTTCCCGCGTCCGCTCGAGACGAGGCCATCTATCACGAAATCCGCGAAGCTTACTGGATGTCTCAGGGCTTTAATCAGCATGAGGCCCATGTGTTGGCATCGGCAGAACAGATTCTTAGATTTGGCTCCCCAAATAGATTGACGCCTTACCACCAAACCCAAATCGAGGACATGACTCCCGATCAGCTTCAGGCGCTTGCCAGCGAAAGCGAACAAGACAGGCGATGGCACCACGACATCTTGCGGCGGGCTGGGCTAAATGTGCAACACGTGCAGTCGTATGAGAATATGCTGCGCATGCAAGCCGCACGTCAAAGAATCAAGTTGATCGCTTTCTCAAGGCAAGTTGACCCTGTATTTCAATTCAAAGAAACCAAAGACTCCAATCCCTTACCCTTTCGCAGCGTTTTGGGCGGTGAAACGCCCTATGGGACTCCCGAATACTACGAGCGGGTCGCTCAATCCAACTTCGAATTTGAGGTCCTCGAGACGCTGCCAGATGGGTCCAAGATCTTGCTGGCCCGCGGTAAAGGCTTCCACAAAGGCAACCTCTTTATTGTTTCACTGAATGCGCAAGGAAAAGTGGTCGGCGTAGCGGCCCCAACGTTAAAGCCTGAAAGCGATACGGGCAAGGATTACCATTTTAGAGGTGTCGACGATGCCAAGCTACTGCAGCAATTTGAAGGGCATTTAGCCCAGACAAACTTGGATACCCTCAAGCCGTTTAATCCAGCTCCTGGCATGGCGTTCATGAGAAACTTGATGTCGCCCGATGAAATCGAGGCCTTCAAGCAAATGGCGCTACGCAACCCCATCCTCCGCCACTTGATCGTTTATCTAGCGGATCACGATCCTGATCGCCTTATTCGGCTTACGAATGTTTTCCGTGTCGCGAAAGCTGAAGCTGGCGGCTTCTATTTCTCATGGGATCATGTTGTCGTGGTCAAAGCGGGGTATGAGAACCCTGAAGAAGTTTATGCCCACGAGATAGCGCACTTCATTCATATCGCTTTACTGGATTCTGATCCCGCGGTCCAAAAGCTCCTGGCCGAACATTTCGATCAAGCGCACTACCGCGCGCTTTTTAGCTATTTGGAGCGCCAAAAGCTTTATCACGGCAAAATTCTTCCAGCCTTAAGGAACGCTAGAGGCCTTATTACTTCGACCCACATTAAGGAGGCGCTCGCTCGGTTTATGGGAGCATTGGCCGAAGGCAAAGTAATCGATGGGCCGTCCGGATACCACCTAACCTTTGGCGACATCCGCCTCCTGATCAGGCTTGGCTTTTTGCCGGCTCGCTATGCGGATTTAATCGACCCTCAAATAGCAGACGACGTTCCGCTCCCGCTCGACTTTGTTTCAGCAATGGAGACAGGCAGGGTAACCGATCCGAGAATAAACAACGCTGATCAGCTCGATGACTATCTTAAAGCAAGCCGCGATGACGTCCGGGCCACCGGCGCCTACATTCTCGCCCTTCAGCGGCATGGCCTTATCTCTCAAGAGGCAGTCGACGAATTTCTGAAACGCCACATGCCTCAATGGATTGATGCCTTGGAGAATCACCAGAACTCAGATTCCCTTTTAACCCTTATCATGATGCTTGGACTATCGCCCGCTCACGACAATGATCTCCAGCGGTACGTGCAACAATTAGCATCTGATCTCAAAGATTCATCCAAGCTTGAAGACCTCGGCAATGCGTTTGCCCTCCCAGTATTTCCAGTAGAGCTACTGCTAAACGCTCTTGAAAGAACGGGGCACTCCCAGCCCGCCCTCGCTGAATTGTTCCAGGATTTAATTAGCCACCTGGAGTCTCCAATGTCCATGCCCGATATGTACTCCATTCGGTGGATAAAAAACCTTTTCTTGCGAAATGGGGCACCCTCTCGGTTTTATGGACTCTATAACATTGCTCGCCTCTTGGGTCGCGATGAACAGGCATTAGGGCATTTAAAGGACGCCATCGCTGATGAGAATCCTGTGGATATGGCCGAACGCGGAGGAAACTTTCGTGAAGCGCTTGAAGGGAACGATGATGACAATTGGCTGCGAAAGCTCATGCAAAATCCCAAAGCCACGGGTCTTTGGGGACAGAAACCCGGGCAAAGAGCAATTAATTTTGGGCAATACCTTAAACCAGCCCCGGAACAACCTCGCATCGATTGGGTCAAAGCTGCTCTCGAACCATCTCTAAAACAGACGATCAATAATGATATCAAGAAATACAGGATCGACGATAAACCACAGCAAATCAGACTTTATTGGTGGATAAGATACCCACGGCTCGGAAAATTCGTTCGCTGGCTCCATTTACTTTTCTCATCCTTTCGTCTTCTGGGCGTTAGCGGTGTCCCAGCGCGTATCACAAAGCACGATCTGGCTTGGTACATTCAACGCAAAGGCGCCAAAGTTCTGCATGTTCATCAGGGCAACATACCGGATGTCTGGTACGTGCCGGGCTATGGCGTGGTCTACCACAGTCACGCACGTCCCTTTATTCCGACAGAGTATCTCGAACTCCGCAGATTGGCCCCACACAGCTATGTCAACAATTACGTCAAGAACCAACTACCCAATGACTTGATCGAAGATCCGACATCCAACAAGGAAAAGTATAGAGACCCTATCAGCGGCGCTATCGTTATCCCCATCAAGGGTCTCTACCGAAAAACGGGTCAATTCGGCCACATTGGCCTAGGACAAGTTTACGGTGAACCCGTCATCTATATTGACGCCGATCTCTCCGAAGAGGCCCGGCAAACAGTGATGGCTCATGAGCTTTATGAAATCGGCAAATGGGAGGACTTCCGCACCGGCGAATTGGCGCAGCGCCTGGGCCGCACACTCTCTCCGGGAGAAATGCGCCAATGGATCAAAGACAACTTTGATGAAGCCTTGGCGCTGGCCGAAGGGTGGCACATGGAAGCCCCGTCCATTACGCATTTGTTTAAAAAGGCAGGCGTTGTGCATATCGAAGATTTCTGGGGCTATTTCCATGACGAGCAAGATATCAATCTGGCGGCCGGTCGAAGTGATAATGCGGAGAGCGGCGACGACGATCACCTTGCTGGCTTAGGAAATCCCAACCTTCAGCGCCGTGATCCAGATGTTCATCGGTTAGAGATGATCCTGAGTCGACTTTTGGCTGCATGCACAGGCGCCAATTATGCTATGCCGAACGATCTCGTCACGGACATCATGAGATTGGATCAGTATGCTCGCCAAAATGGGTCGGAGGGCGCACGCCTGTTACTGTCTTTAGGTCTTCCCCTGGTGGCAGTGGCTGTTGTAAATCAGCAACGATATCAGGGGATAGCAAGGGAATTCATGCAGCCCGTTCAACGGATTATGCAAATGGATCCCGACTTTGAACATGAGGTCTATCAGCAGCTTCTTGCGTTGGCCGATCCAAATCTTCAAGTGTTGCCGCGCTACCCGTCCGTCACCCTTCAGGATCGCTTCCATCGCGAGTCCGGCGGACCCAACTATTATTTGGCTGGAGTTATTCGATTGCTTGAGGACCTGCATTGGTCGTATCACTTGTATCCTGAACGATGGGTCGCCAACGTAACAATTGATGCCACAATTCCGCAAGCCTTTGAGAGGCTCCTCCAGTCACTTCCTGGTGCAGAGCATGATTTCGATTACATGCGCGAAAATCCTCAAGGTCGTGAGCAATGGGCAAGATTTGAAGAACGCGCAGGTCGAAGCAAGGAAATCTTTCGACTGCGCAATGTGATAAGGGAGATCCTGACCGATCTCCAAGGCAGGCGGCGTCTCGTTTCGGAAGCCGGTCCAGGAGACAAGCCCGGGGCTCGCCAGCCACTCGCGATACAGCCTCCCGCAGAGACAGCGTCGGACTCCAGCGGAGGAATGAATATTCCTGCCAAAAAACCGGGAATAGGACGCGCTGGCATTTGGGGGCGCATCCGCAGACTTTTTCTCCGTTCTCCAGGTTCGGAACAGGACGGTGGAGGTGCTTTAAAGCGGATGGGACGTCGCGACGTCAAAGATGAGGAAGCGCTCGTATCCCTGAAAAGTCGGCACAGAGATTTTGAAAAACAAGCACAGCAAGATATTGATGCTGGCCGCGCCCGCTGGGAAGAGAGCGATAGCCAGCGAGTTCAGGTCATCGACGCCGCTCTGCCGGCCACAATAGCCGCCTATCACGTCCCCCGCGCGCAGGGCCCCCCGCTCGTTGTTCTAAGTCACGGTCTGCCCGCCAATCTTTACACCGAAGCTATCTATCATGAGGTTCGCGAAGCCTATTGGATTGCCAAGGGGTATTCCCAACACGCCGCCCATGTCATCGCCTCTGCCGAACAGGCCGCCCGATTCGCCACCAGTGGCGGGATCACACCTTATCATGAATATCAACTTAACCAGCTATCGGCTGCGGGGCTGAAATCCATTGTTGAGGAGATTCAGCGGCATCGTGCCGAACATCATGAAGTGTTAAAGCATGCCTGGCAAGATACCGAGGCCGCACGTGTCTATGAGGCTCGAGTTCGGGATCGAGCGCGCGACATTCTTCGGCAGAAATGGGGCGTCGATGTGCCGTCCGAAGATGCACTATCAGCATTGAAGCCTTCGCGTATTCGTATCGTATCTCGTGCAGCCGATGAGCCTGAACCGGTCTACTTAAATCGGCCATATCAAGATCCCCAGCGGCGCGTCCGCGATTTCCTGACGCGCATGGGCGCCGATTTCGGTAGACTTTCATCGCCCCAAAAAGCTCAATTCGTCCTGGGAACAAAAGGAGCCCAATATCGCCGAAGGAAAGCACGCCTGGTACAAAAAGCCCAAGACTTGGCACTGCGTTTGAATAAGCCCGTCGGCATCCATGTCATGCCTTCACAACACCTTCCGCTCTTGGGCCGCGAAACCTTCTGGGGACATGCTTTCGTCATTGATCCAGAGGAGATGCGCAAGCTCAATATCGATAAAGATCCTAATGCCGCGCGGAAATTTGTAGAAGCGTTTATCTATCGGTTTTTTGATACGTTCGGCTTTGGTCTTCAGACAAAGGATGGCCAACCTTCGGTTCCGATCACACTGTTTTTCGGGGAAACTGGAGCCAAAATGAACGGCTATGCGCCGGGTCAACTCGATTATGGTTTTGGGATTTCACCACAACGGTTGGAGGAGACATTGCTGGGACTGATCCACTGGAAATTTCCTGAAGTGAACGGCAAGGCCAACACTGATATTGAGCTAACGATCGCTGAACGCTATCTCGATAAGCTACTCGAAATCGCGAATCAGCAGTCTAGTAGCCAGTCTACTCCGCCTGTTGTTCCGCATCAGGCTGCGGATCAAAGATCATCTGCAAAGCTTGAGGAAGGCCCTCAACAGCCGGGCAGCTCTATCGCCTCCCTCTCATATTGGATCGTCTTGGCGGTCACCGGGGATGCAGGGCGGGCGGCTCGGTGGGGAAGCGGAGGCCTGGGGCATCGGTTGGAGCGCATTGTGGGCGTTTTGGGTGGGACGGTGGCGGCTGTTATCGCGCCTGCGCTTTGGTGGATTCCAATCGCATTTTGGGGAGGGCATCTTATAGTACAGGGACTAATCGCTATGGGTCTTACGCGTGCGCCTCCCGCCTTGGGTCGCCGGGCGTTACGTTGGCCTTCTCTCCGGTCCCAGTTCGCGATCCTCGCCTCTTACGGACTCCCCGCCCTTGTCGCTAGATTCCTTGATCTGCCGCTCGAACTCGGGCTTCCTTTGGTTGCATTAGGAATCATTAGCGCCACGATCCTCGCCATAGTGGCCCAAATTCACGGACGCTATGATCAGAGATTATTGACTAAAGCAATGGTCGGTGATTTAACGAACCCTTTGACTCCTTTGGATCGAATAGGCGATCTCTTTCTGGTAAAGGCGAAAAGGACGGATCGTCTCCTTGAGGAGGCATGGCAAACGGCGGCACCGCATCTCGCGGATATCGCTCAACAACTTACCGAGGAAGAGTCCGAATATTTCACCGCCATTGTCCAAGGCTTGCGGTACTTGGCGGGTCAGGGTCAAACGCGTGCCGCGCGCACAGCGGGCCAGAACGCGCTGCTCAAAATAGGCCGTCTAGCGCTCGACCGTCCGTGGATGGCTCCAACGGCCTTTGAGGCAATGAATCCCATCGGCTTCAAGAACAAAGCAACGGCGCAGGCGCTCCAAAGCGATCTCTATGCAAAGGCCAGAACCATACTGGCAGCGCCGCAGGGATCAGATCTTCGTACTTTGGCGGGTGCCCTCGAAGTTATATCACAGGCCGCAGATACCGATCGCTTTCGGGGGGATGCGCTCGAATTTGTCAATAACCATTGGGAATTGGCTTTTCAAATCTACAAGGATACCGGCGCTCGCTTCAAACCCAGCAATAGAGAAAATTCCTGGGATTCGCGATTACGCCTAGCGCTGTTCAAGTTTGTCTGGGGCGAGCCGTTCGATCATGAACCGGACGGAGACGAGGTCGCCGTTCGGCTAAACGTTTCAAAATGGCAAAGAACGCTGGATCGTATTGTGCTCTTATACCAGGCGACGCCGGATATGGACGACCAAGCTCATATCGTGGAGGAAATGAAATTCCTCTATGTTTATCGTGAACATGAGCTGGCCCCAACGCAACGTTCCCAATGGATCAGCGCCATGGCCCGCATGGATGGAGGAGTCAGTCCAGCCCAATTGCAGCTTCTAGAGAAGATGGTCGAAAACGGTAAGCGCCTGCAACCCGAAGACCGGATCCTTGCATTGTCGCTAATGGAAGGTATTCAGGCGCCATCGGACTTTTTTGGGTTCGAGGCGCTTGGCTATGGGGCCGAAGATCGCCAGTGGCTAACGGATGTAATGCATGACGAAAAGATTGCCATCCCACTGCGGCTTGCGGCTTGGGGCGCGTTGGTGGCGTATCATAATAACCGGTCTCTCCCGCCAGCAGAATTCCAGGCCGCGATCAAACGCATGACGGAAGAAATGTCGCGATTGCCAGAGGATTCAGAATTTGTGCGCGACATGTACCGTTCCCCCGTCGCTCGCTATAAGCTGGCAGCCTACAGCCTGGCGGCGCTTCTTGAGGGTTTCTACGCTGGAGAATCCGCTTATGCCGAATCTCCCTATCGCGTTTTTGAAAGCGCAAAGCAAATTATGAACGCTCGAGTTAAAAGAAATTCGAACAAAGCCGATGAGACATTTGAGTTTGGCGGACGGTTAATGCGCCCTTTGGGCGGGCGCGAGTTTATGATGGTCGTCCACCACGAACTCATGCATCATGTTTTAAGCAATGAATACCAAGTCCCGTATAATACGCCGAACACAGAGGCCATCCAAGAATGTTTATGCGACTGGAATGCCCTTGAGCAAGGACGCCGCCTAGGCTGGCCCCTCGAGCGTTTTATTAGAGTGTTCTTTTATCCGCTCCATGAGAAGACGCGTCAACAGATCGATGTTTGGCGGTCCGACCGATACAGGGTCGCGCGTACGCAAATTCAGCTCATTCGAGAGGCACTGGCGCCACTCACGGGCAGAGATCCAGAGGCGACAGCTCACTTTCAACAGATCGCACTCGAACTTCTCCGGCCCGAAAATCCCTTAAATGCTAACTACCGAAGAGACTTTCATGAATGGATGGAGGCTGCGCTCATACAGTATGCCAAGCAGTACCTCGGCCGCACCCTCGATCAGCTTTCCGAAAATCCGATGAGCGCGCGTCCTGCGGATAACGCCGCCATCCGTTTGGTCTCGCAAGCGCGAATTGCCGAAATATTAGGTTTGGCGAAAGAAGATCAATCCGTAAAGGCGGCCTTCCCCAAAACTCCCCAACCGCCAGCGCCGGCAAGCGGGGGGTCGGAATCTGACGCAAAGGCAGAAAATAATACAGCTATGTCACAACAAATCTTGCCGTCAGCGCGGAACTTGTTGGATGAAATTGATGCCCGTCAGAAAACTCAGCCCCAAGGGTATAAGACGGTCTCGGAAATTTTAGGTTCTGCCCGCATAAACGACATCTTGGCTCAAATACCCGTTGGCAGCGAATTTCTCGGTATCGGCACATCGGCCGTCGCCTTGAAAATACCGGACGGAAAGGTTATGCGGATAGGTCGGCGCATCGAACGGCCTAAAGTCCGCGGGGTGCTTCAAGCTGAGATGACGATGATCTTTGGCGACTACCAAATCGAATGGCTTCCGCTAGGCCAAACTGAAGGAATAACACCGGAGCATTACAAACAGGTCGATGACCTTCTCCATGAGCAAGGATACGTGCTAGCGGAGTGGAAGCCCGGGAATATCGCGCTCTTTAACGGTGTGCCAATGGTTATTGATCCGGGGTCCGCTGTTCCTATCATGGATTTTGAGCCCCATCGACAAGTATTTCTACGCTCGCCTGCCACGCCGCTTGCAATGGCGATTCATGCCTTGGCCACAGATTCGCAGGAATTCTTCGACGAGAACCTGACGGGTTTCAAATTCGCCCTTTATCGCTTCCCCGAAAGAGCCGAAGCCGCAGAAACGGAGATCGCCAAATACAGTTTCCCGGATGCTCTGAAAGCGGGTCTGACGGCCATGATCGCCGAAGCGAAAGCACGCGCGACCCGTCAAGCCGCTCAGAGAGAGCAGGGATTAGGTCCATCCGCCCGAACGTTGGCGAACGGCGACTCTGCCGAAGAAAACTTTGGAGAATTATGGGACGAAGGTCATTGGTTGGACGCTCTGGGATTGGCATGGGGGGCGGCTTCTTGGTTTATGCATGTGAAAATCTTTCGACAAGAGATGCGACCCGTGAATCCCGGCATCGAATTAGCCATCCGGACCGTTCTCATGGATGAGCAGCATATCACAGCGGTTAAGGTGCGGTCTGGCGCGCCAGGCCGCCATCTGGCTGGCGCGCGGGTCCACCTTGATCCCGTGACTGGCATCGCGACGGTCGAGATCAACCCCTATGCGCCTTTCAAAGCCAATGTGCGCGGCGCTATCCATGAAACAGAACACTTAAAAAATCCCACCGAGATCGGCAAGGCGGAAGAGGAGACCCGGATTATTCGCAAGAGCTATGAGATGATGAACCGCCTAGACGCGATGGTCAAAGACCATCAAAATAAGACTCTGAAAGGCATCCAGGACGGAGCGCAGGTGGAGCAACTCGCTCCCCGTCCCCAGGTCAAAGATGTGGAGGCTTCAGACACAATCCTTGCTCATTTGCTTCCGATCTGGCATATCCACAAGGAACAGAGCCTCGTGAACCGCACCCGCGAACTTGTCATCGGTACCGCCGCATAGCATGCAAGTAGTTGATGAGTTGACTGTGTTTCCCACACAAACAATTCCCTTCATAAACCGATAGACCGCATCCAATAATAAAGTCCATTTTGCGGTCTCACAATCAACGCGAACCCACAAACATCGGGAATAAAACTGCCATTCCCGTCTCTAACGCTTGAAGTCGTTGTTCAGGCATGAATAGGAGACGAGCATGGAGCGTCAGGATGGGTCGTTTAAGACCGATTCTCAGTCGGTGGTCGGCAAGGGGGTAAGGCAGGAAACGCATTTCGTGCCCGAAATGGCTCGCCCCCGATTGCGGCCCTTCGGTCCGCGGCTCTTCCGGGCTCCTGCCTCACCCCCTTGCCGACCAAACCAGGAGGTTTCCATGCACCGAAAACATACATCCCAGTTATTGACCAAATACCTCAATGTCCGCGTTCCCGAAGAAGATTACCAAGGGTTCCGCAAGCTGGCGGAGTCTTTGAAGGCGAGTCCCGGGAGGCTGATGCGCCACTTCCTCCGCGAAAACATTTTGGGACAGTCAGATCCTTTACCTGACCATCTTAAAAGCTTTCGCGAAGCCGTTTACCAATTCGCCGCGGCCGGGCGTAACCTCAACCAGCTGGTTCGCGCGGTGAACAGCGGCGACCCGATCGATCAGCGCCAGTTCCACGCCGTCTGCGAGGAGCTTCAGGCCGCGCTCGCCAAAGTGAACGCGGAGCTGAAAGTCTACATGTCACGCCGCCGGAAGTTGGAATCCCTTGAGTCCCGAACAGCCGCTTGACTTTTCGCGCAAGCCGCTCGTTAAAGGGCATGGGCTGTCCGTTTCCTTGCCGCTCGCCGAACGTCTGCGGGCGGCAAGGGGCGTGCCGCAGGCCGTGGTCAAAGTGGCCGGCTACGGTCATGGGGCCAAGGGAGCCAAGCGCCTTGTCCGTTACTTCTGTCGCTAAGGGGATCTCCCCTTGAAAACAGGATTTGAGCGCTGCACCTCGCAGCGATTCTCCGCCTGCATTTAAAGCCTCCGCATAAACGCGGTGAAGTTTTCCCACTTTTTTGTTCCGTTTTATTTCCCGTTCCATCGATATTTGCGACGCGAAATGTATGCTCCGTATTCTTAAAAACGGGAATATTTTCGACTTTTTGTCTCTAACGTATAGGGACGGTCTGCCAGATTGGGAGCTAAATGAATAGGCCCTTTAGCGAATGAACTTTCAGGGGGTTCGCGGCTCCAAAAGGAAAAATATTTGGAATAAATCCGGCCTCTGGTGGCTCTCTCAAGTGTAGGGCTATTGGTGCTCCAAGTTCACGTAGGACTAAAGGGAAAATAATTGTGGTGATTAAGATTTATGGACTAAATCGGGCTTCTCAGGCATCTCATGAGTGAAGGGTCGTAGTGTTCCAAGTTCACGATGGACAAGAGGAAAATATTTATGGAGTGGAAGAATTTTGGAATAAATCGGGCTTCTCGTGGCTCTCATGAGTGTAGGGGTTGTGGGTGTTCGGAGTTCACGGTGAACAGGAGGATTGAAGAATGGGTTTTAGGCTCGGATTTGTGGGACTATCGGGCAATCATGGCTTTATGTTGTGCGCAACATAACACCCTTTATGTTGCCGATCCATTTATGTTGTGTACCGTCATAGCCATCGTCGGTGAGTCTCTGTTCTTGGTGCACATAATGTTAAAGCGCTTTCAGAAATGTCATGAGTTTTTGATCCTTTTGC